>ERZ1292632.49-Hain-H43-01um-R2-49-length-114272-cov-7_pt1 | contig 114272 bp, 90 predicted proteins | sample MGYA00564407_ERZ1292632 | MGnify/ENA primary metagenome ERZ1292632 (study PRJEB36523, sample SAMEA6512637) | groundwater metagenome | collected 2019-01-08 | study: AquaDiva: Metagenomics assemblies of 32 groundwater samples | reverse complement strand
GTTCCGCCTAAGAGTTCATATCGACGGCGGAGTTCGGCACCTCGATGTCGGCTCACCTTATCCTGGTGGTGGAGAAGCTGCCAAGGGTTTAGCTGTTCGCTAATTAAAAAGGTACGCGAGCTGGGTTCAAACCGTTAAGATCATAATAGAATTGTGATTTTGACAGTTTGAACCAATTGAGGAAGAAGAAATACGAAAGTATTTTGGAACTGTTTTAATTTGAGATGCCTATGTACACAGTATGTGTATCACGGCGGTTTACAATAGAGATATTGTATAAGAAGTTCACTTATATCGGTGGAATCCTATTTCGAAAGAAAGGACAATACCGAGGGAAAGTATTTATACTGCCCGTAGAGACTAAATGTGAACCTTCCAATATTGGAAGAAGTTATAGTCCAATCCACACAGTAATGTGTGAAATGCGTTCGTAATATTCGTCATATTATGAAAGGACATGTAGGTGCGTGAGACAGGTTGGTCTCCTATCTACTGCAGGCGTTGATTCTTGAGAAGATTTGCTCCTAGTACGAGAGGACCGGAGTGAACTGACCTCTGGTGTGAGGGCTCTACTGCCAAGTGGATTGCCCTGTAGCTATGTCGGGAATGGATAACCTCTGAAAGCATCTAAGAGGGAAGCCAGCTTCAAGATAAGGAATCGTTTGAGAAACCTAAGAGATGATTAGGTTGATAGGCACTAGGTGTACGCGCAGTAATGCGTTTAGCCGAGGTGTACTAATCGTTCGATTCCTATTAGGAAATGTGGAAATCATTGTTGTTGTCTACCTACCGGTAGGCAGGCGTTCTAGTCAGCATTCAGTTTTCAGATATTATATATATATCTGATTTTTCTCGTTTTGAAAATTGAATAAAAATTGAATTTTTTGTTCTGGTGATTTGATGCGGTGGTCACACCTGTTCTCATTCCGAACACAGCAGTTAAGCACCGTTATGCCGATGATACTCTTTTTGGGGAAAGTAGGTTGTCGCCAGAACAAAGAATTTAACTAAAAAATACTCATATTACTATGGGTATTTTTTAGTAAGTTTGATATTGACAATTACTGGTACAGTGTTATTATTATAGTATGAACGATACTGTAGAACAGAAGATCAGTGAAGATGAAATTAAGGAGTTAAACTTTTTTACTGAGAAAATAAAATCCATCATGGAAGTATTTACTAATAAAATGAAAATATTAGAATCTAAAAAGAAATCGCAGTTTTTGAATCTTAATAAAGAAATTGACCAAGAAAAAATTAATAAAATTAAAAATGATTTGAATTAATATATGACAAAAGAAGCAATACAAGAATCTAGAGAAGAAAAAGTTGTTAGTCAAGAACAACTTGTAGAATATGTACAACTTAAAAACGGTGGTCTATCAGAGGAAACAGATATGTTTAAAAGATTACTTATAGAGGCAAAAGCAGAAGCAACAAAAAATCCTGATTCTATTTTACATGCCTTAAAAATGCAAGAAACTGATAGATCACTTTATCCGGCACAAAGAGCGCTCAGAGAATCAAAAGAAGCACTTGAAACATTACATGTGATTGTTCCTGAATATATTTCATATCGAGATGGTCTTAAAAAAGACGATCCACGAATAGGGAGCAAGGAAATTATTGGTTGGACGAGTAAAGTAACGGATCTAGGTCCAACAATTCAAAAAAAATTATCAGAAAAGGCAAATGGGTTTTTAGAGGCGTACAATATTGAAGTTATCAAGGAGTTACGTGCATTACACGAGCAACTTTTAGATTTAGTTGATGCGATTAAAAAAGTTTCAGAAGTAAAACATTATAAATCTGTGACTGCACTAGTGTCTCTAATAGAAGGATATCCAAAATTAATAAAAGATAAAATATCAGAGGTTTGGCGAGAAGTCGGAAATAAAACACCCGAAGAAGAAGAAGAAATAAGGAATAAAAAAATTGAAATAATCAAACAAACTGAAGAAAAATACAACTTAAATTAGACATAGACTAAATCTAGGTTGTCGCCAGAACAAAGAATTTAAACAAAATTCCGCTCCACATTGGGGCGGAATTTTGCTATTATAGGTGTATATGTCATGGGCAGCAGGTAGACAAATGCAATATATTTTTGGACTTCTACTATTCTTAGGATTAGTGGCTCTTATCATTGCCTGGCCTAGTATTACTAAGAAGCCGACATGCACAGATGGCAAGCAAAATGGAGGAGAGCGTGGAGTTGACTGCGGGGGAGTATGCCAGAAGATATGCAATGCCGATGTCTCAGAGCCTGTAATACTCTGGAAGAGAGCTTTCCCTGTGACTGGTAATGTATATAATCTAGTAGCATTTGTAGAAAATAGAAATAAAGATGCTGGAATTGAGTCTGTGTCTTATGAATTTAGAATATATGATACAAAGAATATTCTTATCGGACGTAGGTCGGGTAGGACTTTTATCCCTCCAAACCAGCAGTTTGCAATATTTGAGTCAAGATTCGATTCCGGCCAGAGCGAGGTAAAGAGTGTGACGTTCGACTTCACTTCTCCTTTTGTCTGGCTCAAGAAGGCACCAACTCTTCAGACCCTTCCGATAAAAGTGGAAGATGTTATTTTAAGTGGTGACCAGAGTAGTCCTTCAATCAAGGCTACTGTCAGCAATGAATCCATATATGATCTACCAGAGTTTGATGTTGTCGCTATAGTATACGATGTTAATCACAATGCGATAAATGCTTCTAGAACTCACAAAGATGCCCTTCTCAGTAATGGTAAAACACTCTTACTTTTTACTTGGCCTAATCCCTTCACAGATATTTCAGCCTCCAAAGATATTCTAGTTCAGATTAATCCATTCACAGTTTCATTCTAAAATCTATGAAGTTACGTCTACCACAGATTGATTGGCTCCTGTTCTTATTTATCTTGCCTGTACTCGGAGCGGGTCTTATCACCATGAAGTCCTTCACCGAGGTGACACCCTTTTTCTCTCATCAACTCGTCTGGATTGCGATATCTTTCATCGCTTTCTTTACTTTGTCATATTTTGATTTTAGATTTCTCAAACGTACTGATGTGTTAGTAATAATCTTCTCCACCTTTTCTTTTCTACTACTCCTACTTTTTATTGGAGGACATATATCAAATGGTGCAAAAAGCTGGTTCTCTTTTGGATATTTCTCTTTTCAACCATCAGATATGATGAAGCTCGTGGTTATACTTATGCTAGCAAAGTATTTCTCTCGTAGGCATGTCGAGATAGATAATTTTAAACATATACTAATATCTGGCCTCTACGCCCTCATACCATTTATGTTGGTTTTCCTCCAACCTGACTTTGGTGGAGCTGTCATTATTTTCTTTATTTGGCTTGGAATGACTCTGATTTCAGGCATATCGCGTCGCCACCTATTACTTGTGCTCGGCGTCGGAGTTATAATATTTTCCTTATTATGGAGTTTTGTATTTGAACCATATCAAAAAGCACGTATTATAAATTTTGTTCAACCACTCTCTGATATTCATGGTACGGGTTATAATGTATATCAATCAACTATAGCAGTGGGTTCTGGGCAGATCTTTGGCAAAGGAGTTGGCTTTGGGACGCAGTCACGGCTCAAGTTCTTGCCGGAATATCAGACAGACTTTATATTCGCAGCATTTGTAGAAGAGTGGGGATTTGTTGGAGCTATTATATTGTTCTTGTTGCTCGGGCTTATAATTTGGCGGATATTACACATAGCACTCCTCGGATCAACAAATTTTGAAATATTATTTGGGGTAGGACTCGCAATATATTTCATGAGCCATTTTATAATAAATATAGGTATGAATATAGGTATAATTCCAGTGACGGGAATTACTCTGCCATTTATGAGTTACGGTGGGTCACATTTACTAACTGAATTTATCGGGCTCGGAATACTTATGGGGATGAATAGATACAAGCGTGTGGCCCACAAAGATGATATGAGGAATGAATTTTTAGGAATATGATAATAGATGGAATAAAAATTAGAAACGAGATTTTAAAAGAAGTAAAAAAGGGAGTGTCAGAACTACCATTCACTCCAGTGTTTTGTGATGTCATAGTAGGGGATGATCCAGTTTCATTACAATATGTGAAAATGAAAGAAAAAACTGCAGAATCCGTGGGCATTCTATTCCGCTCTGCTAATTTTCCTATGTCTACAACCACCTCGCTACTTATCGAGGAGATAGAAAAACTAAATAAAATCCCAAATATGTGCGGAATCATTGTTCAGTTACCATTACCTCCACACATAGATACCCAAGCCGTTGTTGATGCTATAGACCAAGAACTCGATGTTGACTGCTTGGGGATTTATGCAAGTGAATTATTTTATAATAATGAAAATCATATAGGTTTCCCCGCGGCCCTTGCTTGTATAGCGGTACTTGATTCAGTCGGACCAATTACCTCGAGTCAGAATATTGTAGTTCTTGGTCAAGGCAAACTTGTCGGCAAACCCGTTGTACATTTATTAAAACAAAGAAAACTACCAGTTAGTACTATAGACAGTAGGACTGATAATACTAGAGAGATGCTAAAGAATGCAGACATTATAATCTCTGGAATAGGCAAGGGTAAATTTATAACTGGTGATATGATAAAAGAAGGAGTGATCGTAATAGATGCAGGTACGTCAGAAGATAATGGCGCGGTAGTAGGGGATGTTGATTTAGAGTCAGTCGAAAAAGTTGCATCATATGTATCTCCGACTCCTGGTGGTGTCGGACCTGTGACCGTCGCTATACTACTTAAAAATGTTCTCGCTGTTGCACAAAAATTAAAACTTGCCTACTACCGGCAGGCAGGTACATAACTATGAATATCTCTATTTTTTATTCTTTACATAGTTTTGCTTTCCAATATCAGTGGCTAGATGGCTTGGTTTGGTTTTTAGCGGTGCCATTTATTTATATAGTTATCATTAGTGTTGGTGTATATCTTTTTTATAAATATAAAGTTCTCAATGTAAAAAATGTTGGAAATTTAATAGAAGGAAAAGGTAGAGAGATAGTGTCAATTTTTTTCTCCACTGGTCTTGCCTATGCGCTTGCTTATATATTGAAGCTAATTATACATACAGATAGACCTGCTATATTTTTATCTAATGTAAGCACGCTTTTCGCTGAGAGTGGATACGCTTTTCCATCTGGCCATTCGGCTACAATTGCTGCACTTGCATTTGCTGTATATTTTCGGCACAAGCGCCTAGGTTATCTATGTATGCTAGCAGGACTACTAATTGGCCTCGCTCGGGTGGTAGCTGGAGTCCATTTCCCTATAGATATTATAGGTGGTTACGCTCTCGGCTTCTTAGTTGCATATTTGTTAAAAACCCGATAGAATAACCCTATTATGTGGAAAACCCGAATTACAGCTCTGCTTATCCTTGCCCTAGGTTTCGGCATTGGATTTTTTGTTTATAAGTCAGAATTAGCGCATAGGAAGCTTTCCCCAGATAAAGCGCCAACTGGCCTGGCAAAATATCCATTCAAGCTTGGGCTTGATCTCTATGGTGGGACTCACTTGGTTTATAATGCTGATATATCTGATGTTGCTCCAACTGAGGTAGCTGATTCGATGAATGCGCTTCGTGATGTAATTGAACGACGCGTGAATATATTCGGAGTGTCCGAGCCCATAGTTCAAGTACAAAATGGTGGCTTTTCTAACGCCGGGGAAGAAAGATTGATTGTCGATTTACCAGGTGTGACCGATGTATCGAAAGCTGTTGAAATGATTGGCCAGACCCCAGTTCTTGAATTTAAAACTGAAAACCCAAATCCGAACGCTCCTCAGAAGGCGGTTGTTGATAAAGATGGTAAAGTAAATATAACTGCTCCGGATCCATATGTATCTACAGGTCTTACTGGTAGATATTTAGAAAAAGCAATTTTGGAATTTGATCAAACAACTGGTGAACCTATAGTATCACTTCAGTTTAATGCAGAAGGTTCAACTCTATTTGAAAAGATTACTCGCGAGAATATAGGCAAGTCAGTCGCTATATATCTCGATGGTCAGCCAATATCTATACCAACTGTCAATGAAGCTATCACTGGTGGCAAAGCTCAGATAAGCGGTAACTTCAAACCACAAGAAGCCAAGACTCTTGTCGGTCGTTTAAATTCCGGAGCTCTACCTGTACCTATTAATCTAATATCTACTCAAACCATAGGCCCATCCCTCGGTGCTCAAGCGACAGAAGCAGGCGTAAAAGCAGCTCTTATCGGATTCCTAGCGATAGCGCTATTCCTCGTCATATGGTATAGACTTCCCGGGCTTCTGGCTGTGATCGCACTCTCTATTTACGTAGCTACAATGCTGGCATTATTCAAATTTATTCCTGTTACTCTTACAGCTGCAGGTATAGCAGGGTTTATTATATCGATAGGTATAGCTGTCGACGCAAATGTCCTAATCTTTGAACGTATTAAAGAAGAGTTAAGAGGAGGGCGTACAATTGCTGAATCTACAAAAAATGGATTCTCTCGAGCATGGCTTTCTATTCGTGATTCTAATTCCTCAAGTATAATTACAGCCCTAATCCTTTTCTGGTTTGGAACTCCACTCATACAAGGATTTGCACTCACTTTTCTTTTAGGAGTGCTTGTCTCTATGATTTCAGCCATATCAATTACCAGACTTTTCCTCTCAACTCTTAATATTACTAGGACAAGTAATGTTACTAACTTTTTATTCGGGTCGGGATTTAGTTCAGCGAAAGCACAGCAAAAATAATATATGTTCGTAATTAAACACAAAAAAATATTCGTTGCTATCTCTATTGTTCTTGTTATCTTGTCACTTGGATCAATAGGGTACTTTGGACTTAAATTAGGTATCGACTTTAAAGGTGGTTCACTTTCTGAAATTGAATACAAGACCGCACGTCCAGAACAAAATGTTATCGATAAGGCGCTCGCGTCACTCTCTCTCGGCGAGATTATTATTCAGCCTACTGGTGACATGGGCTATAGTATAAAAACTCGTGCTGTAACTGAAGCAGAGAGAGCAAGCATCATGATTGCCCTAGGTGCTGATGCAACGGAGAAAAGCTTTACATCTATCGGTCCATCTGTCGGAGCTGAGCTTGTGCGTAAATCCATACTCTCGTTTATTCTTGTATCCCTCGGCATAATATTTTTCATTGCCTTTTCATTCCGTAAAGTTTCAAAGCCAGTGTCTTCATGGAAATATGGTTTTATCGCCATTATTACTCTTATACATGATATCCTTATCCCTGTCGGAGTTTTTGCAGCCCTAAGCCACTCTTACGGCACAGAGATAGATACGCTCTTTGTGGTAGCGATACTGACTGTTCTTGGTCTTTCTGTGTCGGACACTATCGTCGTCTTTGACCGTATTCGTGAAAATATTCGGGTAGGACACTGGAAGACATTTGAGGAGACCGTAGGAAAGAGTCTAGAACAAGTTTACACTCGTTCAATTACAACTTCATCCACTGTCATTATTGTACTACTCTGTCTCGTATTCTTTGGCCCGAAAAGTACGAAAGTCTTCGCTATGATGCTCACAGCCGGCATGTTCTTTGGTACATATTCGTCCATCTTCCTCGCTTCACCACTTTTGGTTATGTTTAACACAAAGAAAAAATAAACTTATGGATAAACAAAAATACTGGTTTTTCGGTTCAAAATTAAATACGTTTCTTCTCCTAATTCTTATCATTCTGATGGTTATTGCGCTTAGGTGGATGTATCAGGATAAGGAAAAATATTTACCCACAAATAGCGAAGTTCCAGTTACACAAGTAGGTACTACTGGTCAAACAACGACCAACAATAACACCAGTGAAGATAGCACTAAAGAAATCTTCAGCAATCAACCAGGATCAGTTAAGTCAATAACAGGTTGGACGGTTGCAATTGATATACTTACCCCAAACCCTAATTGGATACCCGGAGTAGATTCTAGTGGACCGTTTTTCTTAAACCAAAGTCAAAAAATAAGGAATTTAAAAGTTGATAATTCAACAATGATATACCCTTGTGAGCCTGCCTCACAAAATATTTCTACTTACTTACAAAGTATTCAAAAAAGAATTGATGACTATAATAAATTGAATGCACAGCAAAAAGCTTCGACATATGTAGCGTATTATTTCGATATTAATGGCTCTATTATTACTAGTATACGTGAACAATGTTTACCGTAAAATATGCAAAAGAAAAATTATATTTTAATAATTCTACTCATTATCGCTATCTTACTTTTGGCATATATTGCATTTAAGCCTAAAGCAGTTATCGCGCCAATTGGTGAGCAAACAAATAAAGAAACAATAAAAGAAAGTACTCCTGAAGTAAAAGAGCAAGAACTCTCAAAATACGAAAATAAAGAGCTTGGATTTACTTTTGATTACCCATCAAATCTCGGAGAGTTAACTTTCTTTGGTGTAGGTAAAGGTGAAAAAGGAGAAACTTTTGGAGGAGGTATTAATTTTCCTCAGTTTTACTTTGCTGGAAATAGCCGTGGTTATATAGCACCCGAAGATGGAAATTTTGGACGTGCAGGTATTGAAAATTGTGGAACTGTTCTTTCAAAAAGTACTAATGAAGAAGTAAAAGCATCATCGAGAAAAACAACTGATGGTCAAGAGTACGCCTTTAATATTTTCAGTCCAGTTGAAGGTAAACAAGGTTTCTGGGGATTTGAAAGGGGAGTTGCAGCTTACTTTACGTTAAAATCAGAAAACAAAAGATTTCCATGTTTAGGATTTTCATCAGTTGGAGAGAATGTTTTATCAGATGAAGAGTTTTTAAAAATAATTGATTCCGTCAAAATAAAATAAAATAAAATAAATTATGCAAAATTCAAAAACAAATACAATATTACTCATAACACTCATAATTTTAATTATTGGGTTAGGAATATATTTTGTGGGTAAAGATATAAATAAAACTCAAATTCCAATAGGGGATACTAAATATGATGCTGACCCAAGTGAGTTAAAATCTACTTACACTTATACAAACCATGGGTTTAGTATTGAATTGCCGAAAGGGTTCAAACCAAGCGAGGAGATTACAGAAATGGGGCCAACCGCAATTTATTTAAATGACGGCGCAGTAATATATTACATTACAAATCCTTCATTTTGGGAAAAGTATAATATTCCTTCGTACACTTATATAAAAGACGAGAAAATCGGGAGCGATACTTTTAAAGTTTATAATTACAACAAAGATACGTTTTACTGGTTTAGAAAAGGGAACGTAAGTTATGAACTACATGGCAAGCCAGATGTTTATAATAGTTTTAAATTCGTTGGCTGGCCACAAATAGAAGGGGATAAAGATAGCTTGGTATCATTCTCAATCAAATCTGGACAAGAAGTTTCTGGAAAGGTCCATGCAACTGGAGTTCTATCTGGTGGGTACTTTTTTGAAGGGAACTTACCAGTTGCTATTCTAGATGCAAATCAAAACGTTACAAAATATGGCCCTGGTCACGGTCAAGCTACTACTGACTGGATGACCAACGAAAATGTTTCTTTCTATATAGATTTTGACTTCGGTGTTATGCCAAAAGGCAAAGCATATATACAACTCACCCAAGATGATCCATCAGGGGGCGAGAGTGGTAGGCCAATAAAATCCCTAAGAATTCCAATTGTTATTAAATAAAGTTAATTTACAAATGCCCCTTTTTACTATATAATTAAAGCATTATTAGATTTATTGAAAGAAATATGGAAAAAACACCCTTACAAAAAAATGCAAAAACAATTAGTATTGTCGTAGTATTACTTATTATCATCTTCTGGCTAGTTGGTGGATACAATGGGTTTGTATCGAAGAGTGCCGCTATAGACAACCAGTGGGCCCAAGTTGAAAATCAGCTACAGCGTAGATTTGACCTTATTCCAAACTTGGAATCAACAGTCAAGGGAGTCACCAAGCAAGAGAAAGATGTCTTTGGCGCTATTGCCGATGCACGTACTCGCTATAGTGGCGCGGTAACAGTTGACGAAAAAGCCAAAGCTGCCGGAGCATATGAATCTGCTATTGGACGCCTCCTTCTTATAACTGAGAATTATCCAGTGCTTCAATCATCAGCGGCCTTCCGTGACCTTATGGTAGCACTTGAAGGCACAGAGAATCGTCTTTCAGTTGAACGCATGAAGTTCAATGACTTCATTAAAGTCTATGACGTTAGCCTAAAGAGCTTTCCCTCAAATATTGTGGCTAAAATATTTAACTTTGGCCCACGTGAATACTTCGAAGTAGCAGAGGTTGCTAAAGAAAATCCAAAAGTAGACTTCACACAGTAATGACGATTCGTTTTAAAGTTACTGCACTCGTCCTCGCATGCATTATTCTGCCAGGTGCAGTCTTTGCTTTTGTCGTGCCTACCAAACCTACAAGTTTCGTCAGTGATTTTGCCAGTATATTAAATGCGAACGATAAAAGTACTCTTGAGACAAAGCTCTCGAATTTTGAGAAAGCAACAACTAATGAAATATCAGTTGTGATAGTTCCATCTCTTGGTGGTGATACGATTGAAAATCTGGCTCAGAATATTTTTACTACTTGGGGTATCGGAAAGAAAGAAAAGAATAATGGTGCACTATTTCTAATATCAATTGGGGACAGAAAAACTCGCATCCATACGGGCTATGGGTTAGAAGGAGCGCTGACCGATATTGGTACTTCGTACATACAGAGTGAAATAGTGAGCCCAGCGTTCAAGGCAGGGGACTATGCAGGTGGTATAAACGGCGCTGTAGATAAAATGATAGGGCTTATCAATAATTCTGACACAGTTCCTGTAGATTATTCTTCTAAAAGCAATCAGTCGAGGTCAATAAATTTTGATGGGGCGATGCAGATAATATTTTTTGGTGTACTTATCATCCAGTGGATATTCTCTATTTTTGCTCGTTCTAAATCTTGGTGGGCAGGGGGAGTTCTCGGTGTTGTTGTCGGTATTATTTTAGGATTTATATTTACACTTATCGTAGGAATTGCTTCTTCGATAATTTTTGGGGCACTAGGACTTTTGTTTGATTATTTTGTATCAAAACGTTATTCAAGTGATAATAAGCTCGGGAGAAAGCATCCGTGGTTCATTGGAGGAGGTGGATTCGGCGGCGGGGGAGGAGGTTTTGGTGGATTCGGTGGCGGTTCGTCCGGTGGTGGAGGCTCATCAGGTTCTTGGTAAAAATCATTATTCCTAGTATCATATGCATATATGAATATAATCACAGAAATAAAAAATAGTGTGTATAATCCGGCTTATTACCAAGACGTCGTATCTAACAAGTCATTTGGTTCATCAGTAAAGTATTTAGCCAAACTGGCGCTCATAAGCTCTTTAGCTATATCTATCTTTTTTGCTTTTCAAATTCCCAAAGTCTCAAAAATAGCAAAAGAAGCTATTTCTACTAGTGTGGTAAGTTATCCAGAAGACCTAGTTGTAACCATGAAAAATGGGAATGCTTCTATAAATAAACCGGAACCTTATATAGTAAAAATCCCGCAATCGTGGCAAAATATAGGCGATAACGATTCATCTAACCTCGATAATCTGATAGTCATAAATACAAAAGATGATTTTAACTTGGAAACATTTCGTGGATACTCTACTATGGTACTCTTAACAAAAACAGAGTTTATAAGTCTAAAGGATAGTAGTGGGGAGATCAGGATAATACCAGTTTCTAAATTTGGAAATATTGAAATCACGAAATCTTGGCTTATAGAGAAACAAGCTTGGATATTTAAGATAATGCCGAAGGTTGCAGTACTTATAATTATCTTTATGTACATAGCGATATCTATAGGTATTTTCTTGGGTACATTATTTATGTTACTTTTCTACGCACTGGCAATATGGCTGATGTCTAATCTTAGAAAGTTAAATTTTTCATATAAGAAGTCATATCAGGTAGGATTGCATGCTGTAACATTGGTAGTCATCGTAGGTATAATTAGTACTATCCTATCAATTCCAGACAACTTTTTTATTAGACTCCTAGTTTTACTGTGCGTAGTCTTTTTAAACTTTCCAAAAGTTTCTTCAAGTGCGGACATAGCTAAATCCTAATATTTCTAGTAATATAAACTCGGAAATATGGAGGGTTCGCATAGTGGTCTAGTGCGCCACCTTGGAAAGGTGGTATGGGGGCAACTCCATCAAGAGTTCAAATCTCTTACCCTCCGCCTCGTTTTAATTTTATGATAAAACAGAAGAAAAAAATTGTTATACTGGGAGGTGGTTTTGGAGGGCTCTATACATACAAGGGCCTTTATAAATATTTCCATAAAGACGAGATTGATATTACTATTGTAAATAGGAATAATTACTTTCTTTTCACTCCACTTCTCCATGAAGTTGCGACAGGTAGCGTTGGTCACCATCTTGTCGTCGAATCAATAAGACAAATAATATATAAGACTAACGATAAGCTTCATGTAGCCGAGCTCGTTTCTATAGACTGCGAGCGTCATATTGTTAAAACAAGCATCGATGAAATACCTTACGATATACTAGTCCTTGCACTTGGAGCAACAACCAACTTTTTTAATGCTTCTGGTGCCGAGAAATATAGTCTTGTCCTAAAAGATTTACACGATGCAATAAAACTTAGGACTTTGCTCATAGAAAGTTTTGAAAAAGCCTCTGAGATGACAGATGATAAAGCTAGACGCCGCGCACTTTCCTTTGCAGTTATTGGTGGAGGACCTACGGGAGTTGAAGTTGCATCTGAGATTGCTGAACTTTTTTTAGACACTTTCCTAAAGTACTATCACGGACTAATACGACCAGATGATATATCTCTTTATCTTATAAATCGCGATGCCAATGTTCTATCACCGTTCCACCCAATATTACGCCAAAAGGCACTCAAGGCACTGCGCGGGGGAGGAGTAAATGTCATACTTAATTCTGGAGTAAAAGAGGTAAAAAAAGATAGTATAGTTTTCACAAATGATACAACTCTGCCTGTGAGCCATGTCATATGGACAGCCGGAGTTAAACCTAATTCACCAACATTTACTCATCCAATTGCCCTAGATAGCTGGGGTCGGATTGTTGTGAACTCGTTGCTCCAAGTTACAGATTGCCCAAATGTCTTTGCGATTGGCGATGTAGCTAGTTTACTTGGTCCCGATGGTAAGCCGTTACCGATGCTTGCTCAAGTAGCTGTAAAACAAGGTTTACACACAGGACGTAATATAAAAAGATTATTATCTGGAAAGAGATTACTTCCATTTAAATATAAATCAGAAGGTGAGCTGGCCTCTCTAGGTCAGTGGAAGGCAGTGGCTAATATAAAAGGTGTTAAATTTGGAGGACCACTTGCGTGGTTTATATGGCGTACAGTTTATCTTTTCAAGTTCATGTCTCACTCTAAGAAGATTAAAATTGTTGTTGACTGGACTATGAATATCTTCTATCCGCGTGATATAACTAAAGCATAATAATATGCCTGCCCGCCCTCACAAATCAATAAGTTCTGGAGCAGGCGGGAGTAATCAAGGTAGTATATGGGATAGGGAATACAAGAATCCAAAACTCGTTACTAAAAATGATGGACCTAACGCAGACACCCTCAGGTTTTTAAAATATTTGAAGAAGGATCAAAAATATAAAGTTGAGAATAGAAATATCCTTGATCTCGGTTCGGGTACTGGACGCAATGCAAACTATATAGCAGAGAAAGGCAATATTGTAATTGGAATTGAAATTTCAAAAACTGCAATTGAGATTGCCAAATCTCGTGCCCAAGAACTCGGGGCAAAAGTTGATTATAGAATAGGTGATATAGGTGCACATTTAGATATCGAAGATAATTTTATAGATATAGCTCTTGATGTAACTTCGTCAAATTCTCTCAATGAAGCAGGGCGGGCTATATATCTAAAAGAAACTCACCGCGTATTAAAAGATGGTGGGTATTTTTTTGTTCGTGCACTTTGCAAAGATGGCAATAAGAATGTAAGGAATTTATTGAAAACAAGTCCCGGCAAAGAGTACGACACATATGTAATCAAAGAAATAGGTTTGACTGAGCGAGTATTTTCTAAAGAAGATTTTATAGAATTGTATAGTCAATATTTCAAAATATTAAGTTTAACTAAAAAGACAAGCTATACAACCTTTAATAACCGTATTTATAAGCGTAATTATTGGCTAGCATATTTACAAGAATAACTGATATAATATAACAATATGAGACAATATACATATTTTATTTTTTTCATTACTATTGTATGTCTTTCTTTTTTCTTTGGTTCACAAAGTGTACAGGCGACAAATACCCAGACTACGATTGGCGGGTGGAACGCCTATGTACATTTACCAGATGATTATGGGACTACTGGTTCTCAGACTTACCCAGCGATTGTATTTTTCCCTGGTTTGGGGGAAATCGGGACTAATGCAACCCTACTTTTAAATTATGGGCCTAGCGCTTATATACAACAAGGATGGGATGGAAATGTTGTTGTAGACGGAACTCCTCGTAAATTCATAGTAATTTCTTTACAGCCACCCTCTGCTTATCCTAGACCGTGGGGAACGGGAGTAAAATCCAAAATCGATGCTCTAATGAGTGCTTATCGGATAGACCCCAATAGACTAAATTTAACTGGTCTATCTATGGGAGGCTGGACAGCAAATATATTTGCTACATACAAACCAACTGCAAGTGATTATAGTTATTTAGATCGTGTTGCAAGTATAGTAGATGTCCAAGGTGTTAAGCCTGATGATACTTATGACGCTACTCCAGCGTACCCGGGTAAGTTTACTGACTATGCTTTGCGTGGAGGAAAATTTGTAGGACTTGAACAGACTCAAGATTTTCGAGATATACAAACTATTGTAAATACAATGAATGCAGCAGTTGCCGGCAGTGCGACTTTCGTCTCTACTTCTTACGGCAATGGTGGCCACTGTTGTTTCAATCAGGTTTATGGTGGTAGTGGGGTAAATCCACCTAATTATACTATCAACGGCATTTCACAGACGATATATCAGTGGATGGCAAGGCAGTCGAGGTCAGGGAATCCTCCACCTCCTCCACCTCCTCCACCTCCTCCACCACCCGGAAATCAATCTCCCACTGCAAACGCCGGCTCCGACCAAACGATAACCCTGCCAACTTCGTTAGTCACACTCTCTGGAAGCGGCTCCGACCCTGATGGTACCATCGCCTCCTATGCCTGGACCAAAGTCTCAGGCTCGGGAACTATCACCTTACCATCTTCTGCCTCTACCACGGTCACCGGCCTAACCGTTGGAACCTCGGTCTTTAGACTGACGGTCACTGACAATCAAGGAGCCACAGGGATAGATACTATGAATGTGGTGGTGAATAATGCTCCAACTGGAGCTAAAACTGTAGTTTTGACCCCAACAGGAAATGGTTTTGAAATATATAGACCAGATCTTTCTTCCTATAATATTTTGCCGGGGGACACCATTGCTATACCAGCGGGTAACTATACTTCAGGTATTACTATTGGAGGGTTTTATGGGACTTTGGCAAACCCTATAACAATAATAAATCAAGGAGGGCAAGTACAAACGCAGTATCTACGTATTAGTAACGGAGAATACTTTAAACTTACTGGTTCTGGTTCGAGTCACGAGTACGGTATAAAAGTTGTTGGTTTTTCAAATGCGGGAATTGCGATTAGTGCGAAAACTAGTGATTATGAGGTAGAACGCGTGGAGGTAACAAATGTTGAAGCTGGATTTATGTTCAAGGTTAATCCTACAAGTACAAACACACTGACTATATACCCAAATTATGTGACAAGAAATGTAAAAATTCACGACAATTACATTCACGCAGTGGAAGGGGAGTGTATGTATATAGGACACACTTATCCTAATGCTGATCCTTACTCAGGCAACTTGACCCCAATTCGAATGGATAATGTGAAGATTTATAACAACACTGTCGATGGTTGTGGTTGGGATGGAATACAACTATCAAACGCAAGGAGTAACGCTGAGATTTACAATAACACTGTGAAAAATGTTGGAACTTCTGATATCGGTTCACAACAAGCAGGTATTATTCTCGGTGGAAATACTAACGGCAAAGTATATAACAATATTATAGAAAATGCGCGCGGGAACGCTTTGGAATTATTTGGTTATGGTGACCTTCAAGCATATGGAAATACAATAAAAAATGCTCCGCTATCTCTCACTCAAGGTATGCAAGATACTGTGTACTTTAATGATAATAATGCACTCACAAATATTGAGACTAATCCAAATCAAAGAATATATTTCACAAACAATGTAGTCACTACAGCAACCACTTCTACTCAACGCCACGGAGTTCTTAACGCCAGAAATAATGGCACAACATTACCTGGGAGTATAAGCAATAACACTTTCTGTGATTCTTCGGGTAAAACAGCTGATCAGCTCATTTGGACAAATGCTGGAGATACAAAGACTGGGAATATACTAAATGGTCCACTTTGTACAAACGGTGTGCCGATAAATCAATTTCCTGTTTCTAACGCCGGTCCCGACCAAGCAATCACTCTACCAACATCTAGTGTCACACTAGCAGGTAGTGCTACAGATTCTGATGGAACAATCACCACTCACATTTGGACTCAAGTCTCTGGTCCTATCACACCTGTCACCACTACACCCTCATCTTACACTTCTACTATCACAGGACTCTCTACAGTTGGTACATATATCTTCCGTCTCACTGCGACAGATAATAGTAATGCCAGTTCTGCTGATGATGTCAATATTACTGTTAATCCGGCCAGTACTCCCACACCAATCGGTGGCGGTGGCGGTGGCGGTGTCGGTGGCGGAGGAGGTGGTGGAGGAGGTGGTGGAGGCTCACCAATCCCTACACCAACATGCGCTGTTGGCACTACAGGTATATACCCAAATTGTGCCACTATTAAGCCAGTACGATTACCACCAGTTTTAAATAATCAACCCATTACTATATTGACCACAGGTATTAGAAAAGGAAACGGTATATTAAATATTAAATCACTCCAAACATTTCTAAACTGGAATCTAGGTTCACAAATCGTGCTACTCAAAGTAGATGGTAAATGGGGAGCCAAGACTACAAATGCAATTGTATTATTTCAGAAAAATAACAACCTAAAACCTGACGGTTTATTTGGCAGGAACAGCTCAAAGAAAGCAATAGAATTATTAAAAGAGACAAACTAAGACTTATGCACTTGATTTAGAAAAAAGTAATTAGTATTATATTCGTATGTCGGTACAAATAATTATAAGTTAATAATTTAATTATTATGAATTATTTAGCAGTGTTAGCTTGCGGGGTAGCATCGATGATTATAGGTTTTATATGGTATGGGCCTTTGTTTGGGAAAGCATATATGAGGGTTATGGGCGTAGACACTATGTCACCTGAACAAAAGGAGGCGATGAAGAAAGGAATGTGGGGAATGTATTTCGTTCAGTTCGTTCTCTCGCTTATTACAGCAGGTATACTTTCTGTTCATATAGCTAATTGGTCTGGTCCACAAGGGGCAGTGTTAATCGCAATTTGTACATGGTTTGGATTTATAATGACTACTGTTGCAAGCGGAGCACTCTGGAGTGGTAAGCCAAAGAAGCAAGCTTGGAACTTTTTCTGGATCACTGCTTCCGCACAACTTGTGACGTTTATTGTATTTGGACTTATCTTAAGTTATTGGCAATAAAACTGTTGCATGGCGCAGGTAAAGACAAAGTCGGAAGTATCTAAAATCAAAAAGGCATGCCGAGCCACGGATGCCATTTTTGATAATATCTTGAAACAAAATCTAAAGAATATGACTGAAGTTAAGCTTCGGGATTTTATACTTACTCAAATCAAGAAAAGGGGACTCAAGCCCAGCTTCAAACCTATCGTGACTTCAGGCAAACACGCAGGCAATGAAATTCATCCATTTGAACCACTCGATAAAAAGCTCTCCGGATTCGTGATTATTGACTTTGGAGTAATATATCAGAAATATATGTCAGACATGACGCGGACTATTTTTATAGGAAAGCCAAGTAAAAAAGAAAAAGATTTATATAATAAATTACTTGCTTCACAGATTGGCGCGATTAAAATATGTAGAGTAGGGGAGAAATGCGCGGCTATTGATGCGTATGTACGGAAATTCTTGGGCAAAAACACGAAGTATTTTATTCATACCCTTGGGCATGGAGTAGGAACTAAAATCCATGAATCTCCAAGGATTTATTATAAAAAGACCCGACCGAAATTTAAAGAAAATATGGTCATAACTATCGAGCCGGGGCTCTATATGAAAAACAAGCTCGGGATGCGGATAGAAGACACCTGCCTTATTGCCAAAAAGGGCTGTATTCCACTGACAAAATCATCAAAGAGATTGGTTGTGGTAAAATAGCCAAATGACCAATATCGGCGTATTTGATTCGGGTCTCGGGGGGCTATGGATACTGAAATATCTAGAGCGGGAGCTACCTAATTACAACTTTATATACTATGCCGATCAGGCTCATTTGCCGTACGGCAATCGGGAGCCGGAAGAAATAACAGAGCTTTCGTCAAAGATTGTTGATTTTCTACTTGAAAAAGATTGCAAACTTATAGTTGTTGCCTGCAATACTGCGACATCTGCTTCGATTACAAAACTACGCGAAAAATACCCCGTGCCATTTGTCGGAATTGAGCCAGCGATTAAACCAGCGTCAGAACTATCCAAGACTGGACACATCGGAGTGCTTGCGACCAAAGTGACAGCCGAAGGACAGAAACTACATGATAGTATTGAAAAGTTTGCTTCAGATGTAGAAGTGCATACAGTGATAGGCTATGGATTAGTCGAACTAGTTGAAGAAGGAAAAGGGGATAGTGATGAAGCAGAAGAATTACTTAGAAAATATCTTGAGCCATTGCTAGAGAAAAACCTGCCTACCGGTCAGGCAGGTATCGACCAATTAGTCCTTGGTTGTACTCACTATGCATTTCTCATAAACCGTATTAAAAAAATTGTCGGGGATAAAGTAAACATCATCGATCCTGCGCCTGCTGTAGTAAAAAGAGTAAAGCAGTTAGTAGAAGAAAACAATATAACTCCATCTAATAACAAAAAAGAACCTGAGATTTTTACTTCAGGCTCTAATGTAGAAAAAGTAAAAGAATTTTTTAATAATTTATAAATTTTTCTCTCCAATCTGTTCGCGCCACATGGCGGCGTATAGGGCCCTTTGGTCTATGAGATTTTGGTGTGAGCCAGATTCGGTAATTTTACCTTTTTCAAGCACGTAGATTCGGTCCGCATGCATTATGGTGGATAGTCGGTGAGCGATCAGGATTGTAATATGCTCCTTAGCTTCGCCGATATCGCGAATAGTTTTAGATATTTCCTGCTCTGTTAACGAATCGAGAGATGAAGTCGCTTCATCAAAAACAAGTAAGTTCGGTTTACGCAAAAGTGCACGAGCGATCGATAGGCGCTGCTTCTCGCCACCGGAAACTTTTACCCCACCCTCACCAATGAGAGTATCGAGACCCTTATCGGCTCTCTCTAGCAGATTTTGACATGCAGCTTTATTTAGGGCTTCCATACACATAGCGTCTGTTGCATTTGGATTTACAAAGAGCAAGTTCTCACGGATAGTTCCAGCGAAAAGCTGAGTGTCTTGAGTGACAAATCCAATCTGACTGCGGACACTCTCAATATCAATCATTGTATTTAGTATTTTATTGTAAGCAATCCCACCGCTAAGTGGCTGGTATAATCCGACCAATAATTTGACCAATGTAGTCTTACCAGAGCCTGATGGTCCGACAAATGCTATAGTTTCACCCTTGTCTACTTTAAATGTTACACCCGCGAGCGCCTCTGTGGTCGAGGACCTATGCTTGAAAGTCACGCCTTTAAATTCCAGTGAATCAATACTCCCGATACTTATTGCATTCTTTGGTTTTTCTTCTGTCGGAGTTTCTAAGATTTTCTTGAAGTTTGCAAGACTTGCTTGGCTTTCACGATAAGTACTTATAATGTTGCCCAGTTCTTGAAGTGGCTGGAAGAGGAAGAATGAATAAATCCATAGAGAGAAGAATTCACCAAATGTAATCTTCTGAGCAAAAATAAGGTAGAGCATTATGAAAAGTATAGTAGTACGGACAAAGTTTACAATTGTTCCTTGGACAAATGAGAGGCTTCTCAAGTATTTTACTTTCTTGAGTTCGAGCACTAGTATTTTTTCTGTGGTGCTGTTTAATCTATCTATTTCTTGTGTCGAGAGCCCGAGACTTTTTACAAGCTCAATATTACGAAGTGATTCGGTTGTCGCACCAGCGAGGCTTGCAGTTTCCGCGAATATTTTCTCTTGCACTTTCTTTATCTTGCGTGATAGTACCAAAGATACTCCGCCGATAACGGGAATAGTGAAAAAATATAGTGGTGCAATAGGCCAGTAGACATGTATTGCATATATCATAACGAAGACGAAGCCGACAATAGTGATGAAGACTACATTTATGAGTGCATTGACTAGTGTCTGGGTATCAGTGCGAGCTTTTTGGATTTTGCCAAGAGTTTCACCACTACGTTCATCTTCGAATTGTTGGTAGGGGAGTTCAAGTGAATGCTTGATACCATCGGAGTACATTTTGGCACCAAGGCGCTGGGTGATAGTGTTGACGTAATAGTCTTGGAAATTTTTTGCTACTCGAGAAACGAACGCTACGCCGACAGCAGCTCCCAATAGTAAGCCAACTCCCTTTATAAATTCGTTTAATGTGTATTGATCATATTTTGTCGCATAATTATCTATTACGTGCCGAAAGATAAGAGGGTCAAGCAAAGAGAAAACTTGGTTAATAGTCGCAAGGAGTAGTGCTAGCATCAATACCTTCCAATAATTCTTGAGATATCCATAAAGTATTTGCATTGTTTGATTATAGCGTATTTTTCACTTTCACTATAGGTTCGGGTATAATAGGGCTTATGAAGTTGACCAAGACAGACTACCTTATATACAAGGACTGCGCGAAGAATGCGTGGCTCAAAGTCCACAAGCCCGATATATACTATGCCGAACCACTATCGGCCTTCGATCAGGGGATTATAGAGACAGGTAACGAAGTGGATACTCTGGCCAGAAGTCTGTTCCCAGATGGGGTTCTAGTCACTGACCGAAGTGGAACAGAAGAGACGAAAAAGCTCGTAGAAGCCCAAACTCCTGTCATATACCAGCCAGTTTTTGAGACAGATTTATATAAAGTCATATGCGATATCTTAGTCTGGAACTCCAGCACGAAACTCTATGACTTATACGAAGTAAAAGCATCCAACAGTGGTGAGGATAAAAAAGCCAAAGACAAACTCTATTCGCAAGATATTGCGTTTCAGCATTTAGTTCTCAAGGAACTACAAATTCCTGTAGGTAATTTATATCTTATTCGACTCAATGCGGAGTATACTCGTGCGGGCGATTTAGATATCAAGGAGCTTTTCAGTATAGAAAATTTCACTGATCAAGTTTTTGAAATTACTGATTCTGTCGCCGAAGAAATGAAAAACGCGCAAGAAATTCTCAGAGATGATAAAGAACCAGTGGGAGCGTGTAAATGCATCACTCGCGGAAGAAGCTCTCATTGCACTACTTTCTCCTATTCCAATCCAGATGTTCCAGAGTACAGCATCCATGATATTTCTCGCATTGGCTCGTCGAAAAGGAAACTTGAAGATTTGGTTGATAGCAGTATTCTCTCTATCTACGATGTGCCGTCAGAATTTACTCTAAGTGATAAACAACGCAATCAAGTCGACGCCGTACAATCAGGCAAGACATTCATTGATAAAGAAGGCGTCAGTAATTTTTTAGACAAAATATCTCTACCAATTTCTTTTTTGGACTATGAAACATTTCCATCGGCCATACCTAGATTTGCTGGCTATCATCCATTCAATCAGATACCATTTCAATTCTCAATCCATATTCTTGAAGAAGTAGGCCAAGAGTCACTTCATGCTGAATTTCTTTTTACCCAAGACAAGAATCCCGACCAAGCGTTTATTGAAAGCTTACAGGAGCACTTACCAGAGAGTGGATCTGTATTGGTATGGCACAAAAGTTTTGAAATGGGTAGAAATAAAGAGCTCGCAGAGCGAAATCCCGAACGTAAAGAATTTTTAGAGAATCTTAATTCTAGAATTGTTGACTTGGAAGATGTTTTTACCGAGCAATATTTTATCCATCCAGAATTTAGGGGCAAAACATCTATTAAATATATTCTCCCAGTTCTTGCGCCAGAGCTATCTTATAAGGCATTAGATATCAGCGAAGGAGCCACAGCTTCCGACACATGGAACAAAATTGTGACAAAACAATTTAGTGTTGAAGAAGCACAAGAAAAAATTAAAAGTCTACTTATTTATTGCAAACTTGATACCCATGCCATGTATGCTATCTGGAAGTATTTAGTTGAAAAAAGCCTTTAAAGTGCTATATTTTATCTATGAAATTCATGGTGACTTCTAATATCTTCTTGTTCATACCTGTAATTGCTGCAGCTTGGGTACATGAGTGGGTCTATTTTACTATTGCATTGTTAGCAAGTATTACTTCACCAATTTATCATTATGTAGTTGAATTTTACCTATCAAAAATTTATTTACATAATACAGTTAGGGCTATGGATTGGTCTATTGCTCTATGTGCTTATGCTTATATGTTTTACTACATATTTACGAATACTGCTCATCTTTTTAAAATACCCTTGTTACTTTGCTTGACAGCAACAATAATATTTTTTTGGTATGGATTCAAAATTAATATTAATAAATATAAAAAAACTCACCCATGGTTTCATATTATTACCTCGATAATTTCTGGCATAATAGTACTCTCAAAGTAATTTACGAAAGCCTCTTATTTTTGAAAAAAGCGTTTAAAATGCTATTATAATCTGGTATGACAAGCCTAGAAAAAGCCAAAATAGAAATACCCAAAGAAAACCCGAATTTGCCTATGCAGTTAAAATTTGAGGTATCTTTACCTGAAATTATAGAGAAGCTTTTGTCTGTCAAAGACCTAACTTTACCCACAGAGGGTGGGGAAGATAGGAATATAATCGGCAAAGTCTATGACCAAGTTATAGAAAAACTTAAAGAGAATAGTTTTCCTGATATTAATGTAATCAGAGGTAGTCCAATAGTTCTTGCAGAAGATAATTTCGATAGTCTTTTATTTTCTCCGGGAAATCCTGGAAGATCTTCGACATATACTAGATATACAGACGAAGATCATGTACTCCGAACTCATACCTCCGCACTCATTCCACAAACTTTTAAAAATTTTAAAAAAGATATTGATCGCTCAACTTTTGTTCTTCCAGGGCTTGTATACAGACGAGATGTCATTGACCCGAGGCATTTAGATGTATTTCATCAGATTGATGTTTGGACACTACAGAGTAATAAAATACACGGAAAAGTTACTAGAGAAGATCTATTAGAATTAGGTAGAACTATTTTCCAAGCAGCTTGCCCAGATGCAGAGATGGTGGTGTACGAAGCCAAGCACCCCTATACGATTGATGGGATAGAAGTTTACGCAAAAGTTGATAATAAAGAAATAGAAGTTTTTGAAGCAGGACTTGCACATCCGGAAGTATTGAGGAATTGTGGGATAGACCCGGATTTATATTCTGGGCTTGCTTCAGGCATGGGACTTGAAAGATTAATTATGGCTCGGAAAAATTTGCCGGATATTAGATTGATACGATCTATCGACCCAAGAGTTGTGAGACAGATGACAAATATGGAGAAGTTTAAGGATGTCTCCGACCAGCCGGCTATTAGTCGCGACATGTCATATGTAGTTGGCAAAAATGATACTGAAGAAGATATTTGTGAAGATATCAGGAATGTATTCGCAGATGATAGTGACTTATTGGAAGAAGTAAAAATATTAGAGAGAACTTCATATGAGAAATTACCTGAAGTTGCTCGCGAGCGTCTTGGCGCAAGAGAAGATCAAGACAATATTTTAGTCAGAATTATACTAAGACACCCTGATAAAACTCTTACTAAAAAGGAAGCTGCGGATCTATATGAAATGGCGTACCCAAAACTTCACAAAGGTACAACCCGTGGCTACGAAGTTAAATAAAAAATCCAAAATTACCGAAAAAATCTCCTCTTTGGACTTCTAAGTCCGATAATAGCTATTTAACCCAAAGTTATCCACAATTTGACTCAAATAACCATATTTCACAACAGTTTTTAAGCTGTTTTTTACCTTTTCCTATGATACAATATAGTTGTGCTTTATATCTATGGATAACAATCAAAAATTTCTATCGTTTTTGAAAAGAATTTGGAAGAAATCAGCGCCCAGATTCTCAATTCACTATGTAATTTATACAGCTCTTTTTATGGGAGTTGTATTCTCTGTTGTCTCAATAGTGACTGCTACCACTCCAAACCCTGGTCACCCATGGGTAGAGCTTGGTGATGGTGTATTTACTTTTACAAACGGACAAACAGTCACCAACTACACCTACACTTTTCCAGCTACAAACTCGATTGTCATTACAAATAGCATTGGTCTCTCTGGTGGTTCAACTTTGATTGGTGGTACTGCGACAACTGATGATCTTACTCTGCAATCAACATCAGGAGCTGGAACAACAGGAAGTGATATTATTTTTAAAGATAACGATACTGAGTTTATAAGAATTTTAAATAGTGGCTTTGTGGGCATCGGCGATGCTTCACCAGCTGCACTCTTTACTGTCGGTGCAAGTGATGCATTCCAAGTTACAAATACTGGAGTGATAACATCTTCGAATCTTGCAAGTGCAGGTGATAGATGTTTACATGCAAGTTCTGCTGGAGTTATTTCTATTACTGGTTCTGATTGTGGAACAGGAACTATTACTTGGGATGCTATAGCGAGTCCAGTTGGAAATCAGTCTCTTACCTTTGATGCGACAGAGATAACCACGTGGACTGCAACTTCATACACTACTCAAAAGAATTTAAATATTGTCCTTGGTACATCTCTTACCACCGGTGGAGCGATTGCAATCACTGGCGCAAGTTATCTTCACGGCGCAGAAACCGGATCACTTGTTTCTTTGGCTTTCACAGACGCAACGACTGCAGCAGTCACGAGTACCACAAATGGAATTCTTCTTTCTCCAACTATCAACGCAGCATCAGGCGCAGCAACACGAACCATCAATGGAATATCCGTTGAACCGGCATTCACAGCTTGTGCTGCTGGTACTTGTGCGGTCAATGGCGTGAACATAGGGAACGTAACAGACGGAACTGGATTTACAAGTACTGGGCTCAAGGTTGGGACTGGGTGGGACTATGGAGCAATTATTGAAGGAGGAAATGTAGGTATCGGTGATACCACTCCATCAGCGAAACTTGAAATTTTAGGAGAAAGTCCAGCAACTTATATAGACGCTCCTCAAGCCCTCATTGTTACGGGTGGCGTAGGAGCTGCTGGTACAGGACCAATTAATGCTGGACGTGTAGGTGGTGGGGTCACTCTCCTTAGTGGAAATGGAGGAACGTCTGATAGTAACACTGGTGGCGCTGCCGGAACTATTGTGATTACTGGTGGGACAGGAGGAAATGGCGCTGGTGGTGGTGGGAGAGGTGGAATTATAACGATAAACCCCGGTGCTGGTGGAACAGGAGGAGCTGGGTCACTTCCTGACGGATATGTGCTTTTGGCACCTACTGTTGGCGTGGTTGGTGTCGGTAGACCAACAAATGCTTTTTATAAGCTCGATGTGCTTAGCGCTGCTACTGGCCAAACTGTTGACTATCGTACTGCCAACTTTTCAAATACAGGCGCAACATTTGATACTACTAGTGGTGTTCTTTCGTCATACGGTGGATATTTTTCTTCAACTTCTACTCGTAGTGCAGGCTCAAACGATCTTACTAATATTGGTCTATACTCAACAGCTTCAGGAGCACAAAATAACATTGCTGCTCAATTTGAGGGTACCGTCACCAACACTGGCCAAGTTCAAGATATAAATCTAACTCTTGGAAATGATGGAGATGCTGACACGGTTTCTGCTCTCAATATTGATGTGACTTCAGCAACAACTGGAGATGCAGATATATTGTATGGAGTAGATATTGCAAACTTAACTTCAGGAAGTGCTGTTACTGAAACAGCTCTTCATATTGGCACTGGCTGGGATACACTGATTTCTGGCACAACAGCTGGAACAAATATTTTTTCATTTACTAATTCATCTCTAAATACATCTGGAGCGCTTGTGGTAGTAGGAGTTAACTCTGGTACTGGCTTAATACAAGGTACTGGAGGTTTGACCGTTACTGGCGCAACTAATATTAACGCCACTGGTACAGCAGCAACCAACATTGGAAACTCAACAGGAGCACTAACTATTGCTTCTGGTGGGACATCAGGTTGGACAAACACCGCTGGAAATCTTACAGTTCAAACTGTTGCTTCCGGAACACTTGCACTTTCATCGGCAGGGAACCTTACTACAGCTACTTCATCATCAGGAGCCGCGACTCATAGTGTTGGATCTAGTACTACTGCTGCTTTTAGAATACAGGATGTAAGTTCTAATGCTTATTATACAGTTGATACCAGAACAGTAAGTAGTATATCGGCTCACACTTTTGTAACAGGTGTTGCACCAACGATAGCTTCGGCTGCTACTGCTTACTACAATTCTTCTACCTTTACTCCAGGGATAGTTAACTTCTCAGGCAACACTCAGATTACCTCAACAGGTACAATTGCTAACAATGCTTTGCTATTTAACCAACCAACTATCAATAGAACAGCTGCCGCGTCTAATTTAACTATCGATCAAGCCTCTAACTTATTCATAAATGGTGCAACTATCGCTACTCATGCTACTGGTGGACAGACGGAGACGATTACTGCTTCTTCAGCACTTCGAATCGGTGCTGGTTCAGCACTCAATGGTACCAATGGTGTAGTTACTAATGGTTATGGACTATACGTCGATGCTCCAACTGGTGCGACGAATAATTATGCAGCAGTATTTAATGGTGGAAGAGTTGGTATTGGTACTGCAGCACCAACAGGAATACTTGATGTCAGCGATGGCACACGAAGTTATTTTAAAACTGTCGGTACAGAGACCGGTGGAATTGCTATCTTGATGAGAAATGATCCTATTTACTTTACCATTACGGCAGATGGTAGTGGTCGACCTAATTTCAACCAAGCAGTAGTAGTGCCAGGTATAATTAATCCTTCGCATACAAATACAGCGTTTTCTTTTTCCGGGAATGATACGTTTAACTTTAGCTCCCTCGGTATAGGTGCGAACAATTTCTTGTTCTCTACTCAAGGAACTGTTGCAAGTGGAACAATACTTAGTGTTAAAAACAATACAGTCGAAGAATTTACAATATTAGCAAATGGTAATGTTGGTATTGGTGCTGCAGCTCCAGGGGCGTCACTGGATGTAGATCGTCCTGATGCTTCTAGTATCACAACAGAACAAATCCAACTTCGCTCAAGTGCTACAGCCCAAACTTTAACTGATGGCACGACTATCACCAACTGGCGCAACAATCAATACATAGCCCCAACCTTAAATGGCGTAGCTGCTGGTGGTACTGAAACAGTTACCAACGCGGCGACTCTGTATATTGACGCAGCTCCAACTGGCTCCAATATTGCCATTACAAATCCCTACTCTCTGTGGGCAGATGCTGGCAATGTTCGGTTTGACGATGAACTTCAAATTGGCTCGGCTACTGATCTAGGTGCATATGCGCTTCAAGTAACAGGCAATGCGTATGTGACAAGCCAGATAGACTTTGGTTCTACGGGTGCAGGGCAAGGGTCTCTATTTAAGTCTGGCACTGAAGCAGTATTTTCATCTGCGGGTTTGATTCAAGTAAGTGGGACTTCGATTCGTCTAAATGCAAGTTCTGCTGGAGCAAGAGTTAGTGGAGACAGTATCCTTTTCTTAAACGGTGGCAATAATACTTTTGCAGGTATCGGAGGTGGAAATACTGGGGCCTTGATATTTTATTACGAGGATGCAAGTGATAGCCCAAACGAAGCAGCGCGATTTAGTAATGCCGGGCTTTTCTCAACAGTAAATAATACTATTACCGATACGAATTCGTTGTTTGACCTCAATCTCACTCTTGGTAATGACGCTACTGCTGATACAGTTTCAGCGCTTAATATTGATGTCACATCTGTAGCAACAGGCGCAGATGGAGATATTCTCTATGGTATCAATGTCGCAAACTTAACTTCAGCCGATGCCGATGTAGCAGAGAGCGCTATACGAGTCGGCACTGGTTGGGATAATATCTTCACTTCAGCAAATGCATCTCTTACACAAGCCGGTGCTCTAACTGTGACTTCATGTACAGGTTGCGGAGGAGCTGGTGGAACTCTCCAACAAACATATGATGCGGATGCTGATACTGGAGACACCACCATTACACTTTCCACAGCCGACGATTCCCTCATAATTTCTAACCCTACAGCTTCCGGTACAGATTCTGCTTTTGCTTTCAAGATCAATCAACAACACACGACTGGTGCAGTATCTGCGCTCGATATCATCCAAGCATCAAATGGGGCGAATGCAATCAATGTGACAGCGAATGCAGTTGATACGGAAACAGGGCTGGCAATTTCTTCTACTGCTCTAACAACCGGCAAAGCACAGACCATTGCTCTCGGTACAGCGCTCACAACAGGTGGAGCCATAGCTGTAACTGGCGCAAGTTATCTTCACGGCGCAGAAACCGGATCACTTGTTTCTTTGGCTTTCACAGACGCAACGACTGCAGCAGTCACGAGTACCACAAATGGAATTCTTCTTTCTCCAACTATCAACGCAGCATCAGGCGCAGCAACACGAACCATCAATGGAATATCCGTTGAACCGGCATTCACAGCTTGTGCTGCTGGTACTTGTGCGGTGCGAGGCATAAACATTGCCAATGTTACTGACGGAACAGGATTTACTGGAACTGCTCTCAACATAGGCACGGGTTGGGATACAAGTCTTAACATTGCTTCAGGAAACTTCACTATTACAGCCAATACAGCGGTAGATTCGTATATTGATCTTACTTCGACTGGTGATTTTGTAATAAAAGACAGTAGTGTAGGTATCGCAGCATTCACTGATGCGGGAGCAATTACTTTTGCGCCGACTTCAGGGCAAAACTTTTCTATACAGTTTCCTACAGGTAGTACAGGCCGTATTGATGTAGGACCAACTGCGTATAATAACGGTTTTGGAGGTATAGACATAGTAAGAACTGTAAACCAAACTGGAGTTGCTGGACAAACAGCAATAGAACTCGGCATACAACCAAACTTGACTCTTACCGAACCTGGTTCTGGAACATTTACCTGGAACGGGATAGATGCTGACATGGCTTCCATAGTTGTAACTGCCGCTGCTGGTTCAAGTGTTTACAACAGTATAAGAGTAGCGGGAGTGTCGGATGGTGACGCAACAACAGTAAGAGGATTATTCATAGACAACCTTACAGCAACCGCTGCGGCAGAAACTGCAATTGAAATTGGTACTGGTTGGGATAATGCTTGGGTAGCAACTGGTGGATTTGCTCATACCTTAACCGGACAAAACTTTTCTATTGCAAACAACGGTGCAGGAGATGTTACATTTAGAGATGACGGAAACGTAGTCTTTAATCTTGCCGGGGATGGTCATCTTTCTTATGTTCCTGGCGGAGGTGCTAATGCTGGAGATCTCACTTATACTCTTGATGATGATTCAAATGTTATCGTAAATGGCACAGTTACCAATACTGGTAATTTGTTTGATTTTAATCTTACACTCGGTAACGATGTTGCCTCAGCAGACACTGTTTCTGCACTCAATGTAGATGTTACTTCAGTTGCAACTGGGGCAGATGGAGACATTCTCTACGGTATAAATGTTGCCAATCTTACCAGTGCTGACGCAGACGTTGCAGAAACAGGTATTCGTGTAGGCACAAGTTGGGATACAGTACTCGGTGGTACAACAGCAGGCACAAGTATATTCGACTTTACAAACTTTGATGTTCTTACTGGTGGAGGTACAGATATCGGAGGCACGATAACAGCAGGATCTGGCAACGAAATCATTACTCTTTCAACTGGGAAAATTGACGCTGACGCAATAACCCTCGCTCCTCTTACAGGTACAGCGACCACCAATTCTAGTTCTGGGCTTGAAGTAGTAAGTGATGGACTATCTCTTTTAAAAGGTTGTGCTGATGGACAAATACTTGAATACACCAACGATGCAACTGGTTGGACTTGTGGAAATGATGATACTGGCGGCGGCGGTGGGACACTCCAAGGCGCCTACGATGGCGATACTGTTGGTGGAGATGTAACCATCTCTCTCACTTCAGCAGACGACTCTCTTATTTTCTTGAACCCAACTTCTGCTGGTACTGATAGTGCATTCTTGGCGCAATTTGACCAAGCAAATACTACTGCTGCAGTTCTAGGTCTCGATATTATCCAGCGTTCAAATAATGCCAATGGTGTGAACCTAACTGCGAATGCGATAGATACCGAAACAGCGCTTGCGATTACGGCCAATGCACTTACTTCTGGTAAGGGTCTTTCAATCGCTTCTTCTTCAACCGCTTTCACTGGCAATATCGCAAGTTTCACTCTCTCTGGAAGCAATGCTTCAAATACTGGATCTGTAGTTTTGATTGATAACACAGGTACTGCAAGTACTAATACTGGTCTAAAAATAAATCACTATGCCACAGGTACTGGCAACTTAGCTCTTCGCATCGATGATGAGTCAGGTGATACCACACCATTTATTATTGATGGTGATGGTCGTGTTGGTATTGGAACAGCTGGGCTAAGTGTAAACTCTGCGACTGAGAGACTACTCCAAGTAGGTTCGGAGACAAATCGTGGTAATAGTGTGACATACGGTGAAGTGGCTACAAAGGGATTGAAAGATATCACAGCTCTTACTGACATTAAAGATGTATTTCTTTATGATACGACAGCAGACTCTGACGGAGGGCGCTGGATTGACTGGGCTACTACTGATAGACTTTCTTGGTATTCGGAGACACTTGATGATGGACCAAGTGATCCATGTAATATAGCATCAGACGATCGCTGTTATACATCACATTTCCCACGAAAGGCTTTACTTATCGTGACAGGAAGTGCCCTTTATATTTTTGATTCTACAAATAATGTGATGTGGATGAAGTTCACTCAAGATGCATCAGGATTTGCGCTCGGAGCTGATACGAACAATAATCCTTCTAGTGTGACGGCATTAAATGGTGTTGTTTATGTGGGTGCTAAAGGTACAGCCTCGGGTGGACTTTATGCATTCGACTTTGTGAATGATCGTATGTGGAATTATGATGCCACTGACCGCGCCGCCGCCGACGTCGGTATTAGTGGGCGTAATGCAGCTGTCGTATATGCGAGCGATGCCAAGACTACACTTCAACTTGATCCAGTGGGTACTTCTGCAGAATGGATGAATATAAATGATGTTGCTGCTGTGAGTGTCAACAGTAGTCTTTCAGCTATCACTATAGGTGCGGCTACAAATGTAGCTCCTGGGCAAGGGCAGTCCTTTGTAGCTCTGGCGACTGATTCAGGAGTGACCATCATAAACTTAGCAGCTCAAAAATTACTTCAATACTCTGATGTCACGGCTGATAATTACGAAGCTGTCTCACTGACTCGAAGCGGCAAGATGTATGCACTAAACTCAACATCAGACCAAGTTGAAAAATGGGATGCTGTTGATTCTGATAAGAATAGTGAGGTGAATGGCGCCTATACTTCACGTTGGACTGCAGCTGTAGGACCAGCTATAGCTTCGGCAACAGTAGCTATCCAGACAGACGCACCGGATGCACTTGAGGTAGTGGAGAGAGGTTCACTTGCTGAAAACAACATGGATCTTATTTATGCAGGGCACAACCTAGGGCTTGTTGAAATACATGATGCTACTACAAACACAAATGGTTGGTCAAAATTCTACAATACTACTCGCCAGACGATGCTCATGCCAAATGCTATAGATGCAGCGCTACCACTCGATGATCCAAGTGGTACACTTGCCCAAGATGCAAGTTTTAATAATACTGATATGAGCTATAAAGGGACTTTCACGTTGGGGGTTCCTGGAGTGCGTGGTAAAGCTGTAGGTCTTGGCAATGCCGGGTATCTTTGTTCTGACGCAAATGCTGATGGAACTTGTGATAACGATGCGAGTTTTAATAGTACTACAACAGCTTTTAATATCAGTATGTGGTTTAAGCATTCTACTACAGCTCCAGCCACCCCAGATGTACTTTTTGAAAAATGTTACAACACTACTCCAGCTGTTACTGTGGGTTGTGTTGTCGCATATATGACTACTACGGGAACAGTCGTCGGAGCTATTGACGCTACGACTACGTTCACCCAGTTTACGACATATGATGTTACAGCAACTTCTTCGCTTACATATAATGATGATCAATGGCACTTTCTTCTTATGTCTCGTGATAATGCAAATGATATGAATGTGTATATTGATGGTGTGCCACTAAACTTGAGTACAGCTACAGGCCAGACAGCTACAGTGGACGCTGCGTCTCAGGTGACAAGTATTGGAGCCAGTTGTTCTGCTGCTGCAAACTGCGGTACTGGTACGAACTTCTGGGATGGTTCTATAGATGATTTCACTTTTAGTAGCGGAGCGACAACGGTTTCAAATTTACTTTCTGCTCCGGCTCGTCGTTTATATAATGACTCTCGACCATTGGTAGGGAAAAGAACTATAAATGTAACTGACGCTACAACTGCGTCTTCTACCACCTTAGGAGATTCTGGTGAAACATGGATACCAAATGAATTTTCTGGACTTATAGTGGAAATAACAGGAGGCACGGGTGTCGCGCAAAGTCGGCGTGTTATTAGTAATACCACTACAACTCTCACAGTTTCTCCTGCGTTTACCACAACACCAGATACCACTTCAGACTTTGAAATTGATCCGGAGTCTTTGTATGGTGCATCAGATATTGTGAATGCAGTTGGTATTACAGCCGAGTCTCCACTTGGCGAGGCCCGTATGATGTGTGCCGGCACTAATAGTACGTCCGATACGGGTGGTGTTACATGTTATAACCATCAAGCTGGGCCAAATGTGGTGGCGGAAGTATTTCATGCAGATGCTCTGAAGCTTGATGATGCTAATGTGGAATGGACAGGTACAGACTATGATGATATCAAATCTATAGATCTGGCTGGTAGGTCGCTTTATATAGGATCAATGGCGCACTTCTATTCTAGAACAGAAGATGTTCGATTGGGTCAAGGATTGGATTATCTAGCAAACCAGCTTTTCAATATTAGAGGAGAGATAATTCAAGACGGTATCCTTTTGACTGGTAGCCTTGGGCTTGAAATTGGATTTACTGGTGGAGCAGACTTAGCGGAATATTACTATTCAAACACTCCACTTGAAGCCGGAGATGTGGTCGCTATTCAACCAGATCAACCTGCAGGTATTGGTAAGAGTAGTAGTAGATATCAGAAGAATTTGCTTGGAGTTGTATCTACTCAACCGGGACTAATTCTCGGACCAAAATCTGAAAATGCATATCCTATTGCTCTTACTGGTCGTATTCCTGTCAAAATCACTAACGAAAATGGACCAATTCGGGTAGGTGATTTGCTCACATCATCTTCTCGTCCAGGGTATGCAATGCGAGCAACTGCAGCTGGGGCAATAATTGGGCGGGTACTTAATGAACCAGAGGAGATGACAAGTTGTGATGCAGCGCTTCCAGATTTAGCAACTGCTGTCGGAGATGGGCCAGGAGTTACAGGAGCGCCTGATGAAGAAGGAGCTACACCGGAGGTTGTGGTAGAAGAAACTCCTGCACCAACCGTAAGTGGTACAGGGCCGAAGTGTGGATACGCAATGCTCTTTGCTGGGCTTGGAGAGTCCCTAGGTAAAAATGTGGAAATTTTGGCTACAGAGTTTGGGTCACTACAGGGAGGAGAAACAACTATCGGTGGAGTCACTACAACTATCGGAACCCAATCTTCTATTATGGCTTTCCTACGCGCTTCAAAAGCAGACCTGCTTACAAGGGCGATTATGCCTGAAAGTATTTTCACAGATCGCATCGCGGCCGGACTTGAAATACTGACGCCAACCCTTATTGCGGACAATGTGAAAACAAATACAATTAGTGCTGTTGATGGCAATGTTATCGGTATGATTTTGGGTACTGATGGTAAGTTTACAATCGGAGGTCAGACGGCGAATACAATTGCAAACCCAGATGGTACAACCACGACTACAACTACTGCCTCGGCTCCAGTTATTACTTTTGATAGTTTGGGCAATGCTACATTTGCTGGTACAGTCAGTGCAAAAGAAATTAAAATAGGGGATATGGTAGGCATTCAAGCAATCACTGACCAGATAAATAATCTTGCCGAAGGTCAGCAAGCATTTACTCTCACTGCTCAAGTATTGACTTCACTCTCAGATGCGTTGGCACTTGCCCAAGCAGATATTGTAAAATCTAAAGAAGATTTGACAGCAGTCAATACAGCTATTGATGGGCTCACAACAAGCGGGACTGATATTGACAATAGAGTAAAAATTATTGAATCCTTCCTTACCAAAGACGCAAACGGCACAGTCACTGGCTTTGCTATGAATGCACTATCAGTCTCAGGCGATAGCTCCTTCCTAGGTCAAGCGAAGTTCGATGGGCTTTCATTCTTCTCAAACATTACTACATTCTCAAGTGGAGTGTCATTTGCCGGTCAGACTGAATTTGCTCTGCCACCACTTTACAATAAAGATTCCGCTGGTTACGCACTCATAAAGCAAGGGGACAGAAGAGCAAAAATTTTATTTACACAACCTTATATAGCAACACCAGTTGTGAACACTTCAATTACATTTGAGACTGATGATAATGTGGATGACGTAGCTGCTAGTGCATTATTTACAGATGATATTCGTTTTATAATAGTTGGTAAAGACCAGACAGGGTTTACAATACTATTAAATAAAAATGCAACCCGCGATATCCGCTTCTCATGGAATGCATTCTCGGTCAAGGACCCATCAATCTTTGAAAGTATTTTTAAAGGATTAACCATAGACCCAACCCCAACTCCAGAGGAAACTCCCGAACCTACTCCTACACCAGAAACTCCGCCAACATGTGTAGAGCCACAGATACTAGATACAACAACGAACACTTGTGCTGACCCTACTCCTACACCAGAAACTCCGCCAACATGTGTAGAGCCACAGATACTAGATACAACAACGAACACTTGTGCTGACCCTACTCCTCAGCCAGAGACTGAACAGCCTCCGGCTGAAACTCCAATCCCAGAACCAATATCTGCCTAATTGCTGAATTAATACATTTGTTCTATAATTACACAAGTGGAATATTACGAAGATGAAAAATCAATAAGTAAAAGGAAATTTTTCCGTCCCTCCGCTATTATTATTATAGTGATTATTGCTACTTCGCTTTCGTTTGGAGGTTATTTTTACTACAAATATACTAAGTTGATCAAAAATCCTAACGCTGAAGCCAAAAAAGAGGCAGAAGACTTATTATCAAAGGTTGCAAAAATATATCTTATACCTACTGGGGAGGAGCCCACTGTTGCCACTGTTTCTGACCCAAACGCTCTAAAGGACCAATCTTTTTTCACCCAGTCTCAAAAAGGCGACAAAGTCTTGATATTTAGTAATGCTAGAAAGGCGGTGTTGTATCGCCCAAGCATCAACAAGATTATTGAGACTGCTCCACTAAATAATAGTAAAGATGATCAAACAAATACTAAAATACCCGAGGCAACAACAGGCCCGCTCAAAGACAAAAAATTCTAATTATATCAATCTAGGTATAATATTATCGTTGCTTTTTTATCCTGCACATTATATTTTTGCTGCAATTTCTTGCTCTGTTACAACACAAGCTGCCTGCACTGGGGGCAGTGTTACACTTCTGCGTATGTCAGGCTCGACAAATGCCCACTCAGAACTTCCGAGCCAGTCGAATACAAATTATGATAACAATGTAGTCTGTTGCTCAAGCTCTTCTTCAATTGGAAACTCGTGTGGAGCTTTTAATAAACAAATTTTCGCCAGAATATCTGGAGTAACAAATGGCACAATTCAAGAGACTAGTATTAATACTTATGGTACAGATGTTTGTCTATCTGATTTAATTGGCAATGATACTATAACTGTCGGTTATCAGAATTCAAATTGCACAGGGTACGATACGACTATTGCATCGATATCTGCATCTGATAACGCCCATGTTGGAGATGGATCTGCGTATACCAGAAAAATTTGCGCGACTGTTACTCCACAGACAATAAGTTTCGATTTGGATACCGCATCTGACTTTGGGAGTGGGGAGTCCGGTGCTCCTTACTCAGTCGCCTTGGGAACTATTACTCCGTCTGCGGTTGTTCATTCAAACGGTGGCTCGGGGGATACCGTTCGGATGATTGTCGTCGAGGCTGATACAAATGCTCTCGGGGGTATTGTAATAACAGTTCAAAATACTAATGGAGGAAGTGGCCTCGTTTCTACTTCAGTACCAGGAGATAATATTAATAGTGCACAAGCTACAATGGCTGCCGGTAGCGAGAATTATGGCCTATGCGTGGCAACAGCAGGCCTCACAGGATTCACAAGAGCAACCGGATATGTGTCAGATTCATGTGCACTTTCCTCTGGCACGAATGGGGTGAGAGCTCTCTCTATATCACCTACAAACATCCTCAATTCTGCTGGCGCTCCACTCTCTGGTGGACATGCCGAAGTAGTCGTAAATGCTGAAGTAAGTAATGTAACCCCATCCCACAATGACTATACAGACACTCTAACATTCATAGCGACTGGAACGTTTTAAAACAAGGAGAAAGTTATCCACAACTACAATAAAAGAGTATCTTTTATTGGTAAAATATGCTAAAATACGAGTGGATTATTATAAATTTTATTATTAATATTAATTTTTTATTCATGAAAATACTAATGTTTACAAAAAATACGTTGTCGAAATTTACAAGCGCTATAACCATGATTGCCCTGATACTTGTTACTTCTTTTGGGCCTAATTTGGCTATAGCCGCGAGTTTTACAGCATCAAAAGACACAGCAACTAGGCTTAAAATTAGTACTAACGCAGACCACGTTATAACCTTTACAATGCCAACTGCTATTACTTTTGATACAAGTACTAATCAAGACGGATTCCAATTTGATTTTCCTGCAAGCTTTGTTTCATCTGGTACTTGGGCCAATGCTGACTTTACCTTTGTTGACAGCACTGGTTCGCGTACAATAGAGGGCACAACTCAAGGTGCCGGTACTATTACTTGTACTTCTGCTACTGCTGAAAATGTTTGTGTCGCTTTTGATACGACAAACAATATATTTACCGTCAAGCCATCAGCGGGAACATTTACTACTACTTCAGCAGCATCAGCAGTTACATTTACAATTTTAGGTACAGGTGCAGGTGGTACGCTATTGAATCCAGCATCTGTGGCTGCGACAAACATCGATTTTAAAATGTGTGATGAACAACCTGGTTGCTTCACAACATTCGTCGGAACTCACTCAAGTCAGATAGCATATGCTATTGCTGATGATGACCAAGTGACTGTTACTGCTATCGTTGGGTCATCTATCACATTTGATATCGATACAGAAACTGGCGGTACAACAGGAGAATCAAGTGCTCCATATAATGTTGCTCTTGGTACAATCACAACGGTTGATACTCGCGTTTCTGGCACAACGGATGCTGTGCAACTGATAGTACTTGAAGGGGATACAAGTGGTGCCGGAGGTATGGTAGTCACTGTACAGAATGCTAATGGAGGAAGTGGCCTTGTGTCCACATCGGCTGGTGGTGACAATATTGGTAGTGCTGATGGTACGATAGCCGATGGTACAGAGAACTACGGCCTATGTGTAGCAACGGCTGGACTTACAGCATTCTCTCGTGCATCACCTTACAACACTGACACATGCGCTACCAACTCTGAAACAAATGGAGTTCAATTATTGACAACGGCTGGAGAAAATATATTAAACTCTGGAGGCGCTCCATTTACTGGAGGTCACGCAGAAGTAGTAGTTAATGCTGCGATATCTACTGCTACTGTTGCTCACAATGACTATACAGATACTCTAACATTCATAGCGACCGGAACATTCTAAGTAACCCCTTTCTTTCACTAGATGCATATTTTTTCCAAAAACAGGAGTACACTTGCGCTCTTTATAATAATAATTATAGGGGTATTATTTAGTGCAAACCTAGCTTCTGCTCTTAGTCTGTCTCCTGCGAGAATAGAGATAAGCGGTAATCCAGGCGAGTCTCTTACTAAAGAAGTTACATTAATAAACGAAAATGATGGTACAGAGACGTACTATTCTTCTTTCGCAAACTTTGAAGCATCAGGAGACACAGGTAATCCTTCGTTTGTGGTACCCAAGAATGATATTGGGACTTGGATGAATGCTCCTTCTGTACTAACACTTAAACCAAAAGAATCAAAAATAGTAAATCTCTCTATAAATATTCCTAAAAATGCTGAACCAGGAGGACATTTCGGTGCAATCTTTTTTGGTAATAGTCCGAGTGATGCAAATTCTGGGGTTTCTATCGGTGCAAAAACCGGAATATTAGTGCTTCTTTCTGTGAGTGGTGATGTAAAAGAAGCAGGTGGACTTGTAGACTTCAATACAATCGATAATAAATTTTGGTATAATACTTTACCTGTCTCGTTTACATATCGTTTTAAAAATGATGGAGGTGACCGCATAAAACCTGTAGGTAAGATTGTTATGCATGATCTCTTTTATATTCCTGAAGATAAAATAGATGCTAATCCTACGAGTGGTAACATACTACCAAGTAGTACTCGACGATTTGAAGTAAACTGGATAAAGAATCCTAACCCGAAAGATTACGTAGCTCCGAGTGGTAGATTTGCTCAATTTTTCGATACTGCACTATACCAATGGCACAATTATGCTTTTGGTCCTTATATGGCCAAGATGGATCTTCTCTATGGTACTGAAGCTCTACGTGCTACTAAGAATGTGTTCTTTTTTGTTTTCCCATGGCAGTTACTTATATTCCTCGCTATAATATTTATTATTGTGTTCTGGGGTGGAAGAAAGCTCATTAAACGTTACAACAGACACATTATAAAGAAGGCACGTGCTGGTATGAGTATGCCAAACGATACGCCTTCACATGTGTAATACCAAATTCATAATTCAATCATTTTTTATATTTTGGATAGCTCTAGCTACTCCACTTTCCATTCTCGCTTTTGATATTGTACTTCCCCCAGAGAATGTGTCAGTCTCAGCTGTTGTCGGCTCTACTGCTATAGGCGGAGGTGGGGGAGATTATTCATTTCGTACGACTGTGAGTTTCTCTGGCTTCGCATATCCAGGCGCCATAGTTCACATATGGAGAAATGGTCTACCCGTCACTACTACGATAGCTGACGTAGGTGGGGTGTTTACAGCTGATCTCTACGAGCAATATAGTACAAATTCAATATATACACTCTATGCAATAGATGAGGAGTCTCGTAGGTCGCTACTACTCAATTACCCTATAGTTGTCACAAACGGCTACTATACTTCAGTAAGTGGAGTACGCTTTCCCCCTACAATTTCTACTGATCGAGTCGAAGTAAAATTTTCCGATTCTATCACAATCTCGGGGTACGCACTTCCAGATAAAGAGGTAGAGGTATTAATTTATGGCCAACAAAGTGAAACTTTCTTGGGTACTACTGAATCTAATGGGACATATAAATTTATATACTCACTCGCTGGTTTCCAGAGAGGAGACTATAATGTGAGGATAAATTATAAAAATGATAAGAGAAATAGTAAGGTGGTTAAATTTACTATAAGTAATATAAATATCCCAAGCACAGAATCTGTGAATAATATTCCGGGAGATTGCAATGCTGATCAAATTATAAACATTGTTGATTTCTCGGTTCTGGCCTTCTGGTACGGTAAAGATAATCCACCTCGATGTGTAGATACTAACAATGACAATATTATCAATCTTGTCGACTTCTCGATACTTGCTTTCTATTGGACTGGATAAAATAGAATCATATGAAAAAACTTATAATAATTCTTGTGTTCTTAGGTTCATTTATCACAGCTAAAGCAGCTGACATATCTTTTGATGTTCCTTCGAATATAAACGTAGGGCAAAAGTTTAGTATAGATATAGTGCTAGAGACTGGAGGGGTGTCTATCAATTCTATCGATATTGGAGTTTCTTACCCAAAAGATTTATTAGTATTTAAGGGCTATCAAGAGAGTGGTGGCATTATAAAACTATGGTTGAAACACCCCGAGGATAAATCTGGAGTTATCCAGATGAGTGGTATTATTCCTGGCGGAGTCGAGGGATTATATACTCCAAATAAAACGACCTTAGGTCCACTGACCCTCGTAAGGTTATTGTTTGTTGCTAAGGAGTTAGGCGGCGGGGTGCTGTCTATAGATCATTCAACTGTGCTTTTAAATGATGGTTATGGCACAGAGCTTTCTCATAACAAATTAAATAACTCGATTAATATAACGAAAGACAAAGGAGTAGGTTTCGAAGCAACAGTAGAGAATAGTAATACAGACGATGCCGAGCCTCCAGAACCATTTGATCTGAGCCTAGTAAAATCTAGTTATTTTTCACGCACACCCTCGATGCTTATCTTTAGCGCTATTGATTCTGTCTCAGGAGTTAAAAAGTATGAGATGAATGATAGGGGTGAGTGGGCCACAGTCTCGAGTCCGTTGCCCATGTATAGGGGTTTCTTTTCTAAACAAGTAACAATCAGAGCTGTAGATTATAGTGGAAATATACGGGAATCAAATATTATCATTCCAGGGATATTAAGCACAATTTCTCTAGTATCTATAGCTATACTGATACTAGTATTTGCTTATACACGTTTTTCGTGGTATAAAAAGAAGAGATGAATTATAAAATAAAACTCATAGTATATTCTATTATCTTCTCCTCTATATTTATCAAGGCAGATGCCTTTGAAAGATCAGCATCACTTTTCATATCTAAACCAGCACAAAACATAGAAGTAGGCGATAGGATTACTATCAGTATAAAGGCTCAGTCAACAGAGCAATCTATAAACGCGGTCTCAGGCTCTGTCTCTTTTCCGGAAGACAGACTCAGGGTCATTGCTGTTTCAAAGTCTCACAGTATAGTCAACCTTTGGACAAGAGAACCATCCCTAGGAAGGAATAGAGTAAGCTTTGAAGGAATAATACTAAATCCTGGATATTTAGGTCAGTCAGGTAATATATTTGATATTACATTTGAAACCAAACGATCTGGCGAGTCATTCATAGGACTTTCTGAGGGGGCAGTTCTAGCTAATGATGGATTAGGTACAAACATACTTGATTCCTTAAAATCAATTTCTCTTAATATACTAGAAAGTAAATCTATCGCGGTAGTGACCACTCCTGTGTATGATTCTCAAAAAATAATAGCATTACCTGTTATTACTGATTATTCACGGGCAATTTTATCAAAACAGTCGATATTTGTAAAAGGCAAGGGCGAGCCCAATGCTCTCACTAAAATCTCATTTAAAGATACCTCTCAAAAATCCATAGGAGAGAGGTTTATCGAATATCTACAAACCAAAAAGAAAAGATTGACTGATGTGCTTGTTAAAAATGACGCATCTGGTGCTTTTCAGTATGCGAGCTCGTCTAATTTATTAACGGGAGCATATAATGCTACACCGTTCCTAGTGGACCCAAACAAAAATGTAGAAAAACCAGGCCTCGGGGTGCAATTATTAGTTAGTGATAGTAAGATAATTCACTACATTGTGGTATTTATTAATATACTAGGACTCCTAATCCCAGTGGTAGGGCTCATAGTTATTATCTACTTTATACCATGGTATTCGTGGCTTCGTATGCGTATAATAAAGAAGAAGATTGGTCTTGAGGAGGAGAAAATTGAGATTTCCCAGCATCAACTAAAACGGCAAGATGAAGTACAAGACATACCTGCAAAGCATGATAATATATAGCTCTTGATCCCCAGCCATAGTATAATACTAGGGTGATTAATGAAAAAAGTTTATTTTATGCTAAAATGTCACAGATGAGAAAAATCTCCCATACCTTCTTCGTGTATATATTTGCATTGGCGGTACTATTTACTAGTAATATAGTAAATGCTGAATCTACGCTTCTTACACCAGAGGAAAATTTATGGCTCAAATCTCGTAACAACACGATCGTTGTTTACCCGCGTAAAAATTCCCCCCCTTTTTCATATGAAAATACTGCCGGCACTCCCCAAGGACTCTCTGTAGATTATATAGAATTAATTGCTCAAAAAGTCGGTGCGAAAGTCGAGTACTTACAAAGTAGACCTCTATCTCAAATACTTGACGACGTAAAGCAAGGGAAAGGGGATGTCATTGCATCTATTACAGACACAAAAGACAGGGAGGAGTATCTGTACTTTACAGATAATTTCGTCGCAGTACCAGCTGTTATAGTTGTACGCAAAGATTATGATAATGGCAATATGCGCAATATTAATGATTTAGTAGGGAAAAAAGTTGCAATTATCGACAAGTCGGCGTTAGAAGAATTTGTCCGAAAGAATAACCCTAGAATAATCATTGAATCTATGACTGATGATGAGATATCCCTCCAGCAAGTGGTCTTAGGAGAAGTCGATGCTGCTGTTATGGATATAGCGTCCTTATCATTTTATCTTTCTAAGCAAGTTCTAAATGCGGTGAAGGTTTCAGGAAATATTGGATATGAATACAAGCTTTCCTTTGGTATTCCAAAAGACAAGGAAATTCTCCAATCAATCTTAGACAAAGGTTTACAGCAAATAAGCACAAACGATCGACAGATACTTAATGATAAATGGATTACAGTCCCCGGTATGGAAAATAACGGCGACCCTTCTACTCTTGCAAAGGTTCAAGATTTCTTGGGCCCTGGTACTATCTACATTCTTTTTACTTTGGGAGTTGCAGCAATTGTCATTGCAATTCTTCAAAGAAGGAGATATCCATTCCCACATTTAGGCAGGAGGGGTGGTATTAGCGAATTAAAAGAAGAAATTGCTGAACTCGAAGATGCAAGTCAGGGTCTAGTAGAAGAGCTCCACAATATAAAAACCTTAGAAGAAAACATCCAAAATAGGATAAAGAATATTGACCTAAAATAATCCTTAAAAACAAGCCCAAAATCCTTATAAAATAAGGATTTTGGGCTTGTTTTAGTTGTTAACTTTTGGTATAATATTGGGGTATCCCGAGGTGGTTTTGATGGGGTATTTTAAATTATTTTATGGCCAAAAAGGAAGAAAAAAAAGCAAATTCTACGGGCAAATACGGTGCTAGTCAGATTTCTGTTCTTGAGGGATTAGAGCCAGTGCGACGACGCCCTGGTATGTACATCGGCTCGACCGGGGTAGAAGGACTCCATCATTTGATTTGGGAAATATTTGATAACTCTCGCGACGAAGCGATGGGTGGATTTTGTAATCATATCGAGGTCACATTACTACCAGATAACTCAGTTAGAGTAGCAGACAATGGGCGTGGTATTCCCGTCGATATCCATCCGAAAACAAAAGTTTCTGCACTTGAGACTGTCATGACGACACTGCACGCTGGGGGAAAATTTGGTGGAGATGATAGTGGTTATAAAGTATCAGGAGGGCTTCACGGCGTCGGTGCATCTGTAGTCAATGCCTTGTCTATATTTACCCAAGCAATAGTTCATCGTGATGGGGGTAAACACATTCAAGAATATTCACAAGGTAAACGTAAAGCCATTGTTAAAAAAATTGGTACCTCAAAAGAACACGGCACAATCATAACTTTTACGCCGGATGAAGAAATTTTTAAACAGGTCAAGTTTGAATGGGACACTGTTATCAATCATTTGCGTCAGCAAGCTTACTTAGTAAAAGGTTTGCTCATAAATATTATCGATGCTCGAGGACTATCTGCAAAAGATATTGCAAAAAAGGAAGAGGTCTTCTGGTTCTCGGAGCTTGCCATTGAAGTTCCTTCTACTACTTTTTACTTTGAAGGCGGACTAATATCTCTAGTGAAATTTTATAATAAATCCGAGAAAGCTATTCACCCTAGCGTATTTTATATTGAACGCGAGCTGGATAGTGTCGGGGTAGAAGTTGCACTTCAATATGTAGATGATGTAAATGCTCACATAGTTCCTTTTGCTAATAATATATATAACCCCGAAGGTGGTACTCATATCACTGGCTTTAAAACTGCACTTACTCGCGTACTAAATACCTATAGTAAGAAGAATAATATGTTAAAGGAGGCTGATGGGGCGTTCACTGGAGATGATGTCCTCGAAGGGCTTATGGCCGTCATATCGGTGAAGCTTCGTGAAATTCAATTTGAAGGTCAAACCAAGGGCAAACTCGGCTCTACTGAGGCTCAGGGCGCTGTGGCGACCGTATTTGGAGATGCTTTTACAAGTTTTCTCGAAGAGAATCCAGATGAAGCCAAATTAATCATAAATAAATCTATCCTAGCTCTCAGGTCTCGAAAAGCTGCCAAAGCAGCCAAGGACTCCATCCTCCGTAAAGGTGCTCTTGAGGGTATGACTCTGCCTGGCAAGCTTGCTGACTGTCAGACAAAATCAGCCGAGGAAGCCGAGCTATTTATAGTAGAGGGAGATTCTGCTGGTGGTACGGCTAAAATGGGTCGCGACAGGAAAACCCAAGCCATCTTGCCACTTCGTGGAAAAATTCTAAACGTCGAACGCGCGCGTCTTGACCGTATGCTCGGGTCAGAACAGATCAAGAATCTAGTCATAGCTATGGGTACATCGATAGGAGATACATTTGATATTGAGAAGATGCGTTATCATAAAATGATTATCGCAACGGATGCCGATGTGGATGGCGCACATATTCGTACTCTCATCCTCACTCTCATGTACAGATATTTCCGTGCAGTACTTGATGCTGGCTATGTATATATTGCCCAGCCGCCACTGTTTAAAATAAAAATAGGCAAAGAAGTATTTTATGCTTACTCTGATGAAGAGCGAGATTTACTACTCGGTAAAGATGCTCCGTCCATTGAAGAACTCCTGACAGAATCCGCAAATGAAGAAGGTGGCTCTGAGGAGAGCGAGGAAGAGACAGAGGTTGAAGAAGATAAAAAAGCAAAGAAGAAAAACAAAATCCACGTACAACGCTATAAAGGTCTCGGAGAAATGAACGCTGAAGAACTTTGGGAGACTACTATGGATCCAGTACGTCGAATACTCAAACAAGTAACTATAAATGATGCCGAAGATGCAAATAAAGTATTTGATATGCTCATGGGCTCCGAAGTTCCTCCTCGCAAAGCCTTCATCCAGTCTCACGCCAAAATGGCCAGACTTGATATATAACTATGATCGATAACCCTCACACAGCAAAGTATTGGACAGAAGAAAATTATAAAGATTTACAAAAAGCTAAAAATTTCAAGGATTTATATAAAATTGCACATCAAGTGCTTGATAGAATGCCAGAGGACATAGGGCAAGTATGTGGACCAATTGCAACAGGAGGTCTTGGATCAGTAGAAGCGAATCTAAAAAAGTTTGACGAAACAGTGCGCATACTCCAAGAAGAAGGGAAGATAATATTTGACCAGATTCCATTTGAATGGCCTATGCAGGAGTTAAAGAAAACTGTTACTGAAGGAGTTAAAAGTATATTAGAAGATTTTTATTTACCAATATTTAAATCAGGAAAAATTACAACCCTGTATTTTATAAAAGGTTGGGAGACTTCAAAGGGTGCAAATTGGGAACATGATCAAGCCAAACAGCTAGGTTTAGAAATTGTCTATTTAGTTTAAATCTTCAATACTAACATCTGCTCGTAATTTCAGCATATGCTGAAATTACGAGCAGGGGAAAAGTACAGATTAATTTCAATAAATTATGAGCGGTTTTTAGTTTCTTCTTTTATGTGAGCGATGAAGTCGTCGAGCGATACTTCGATCTTGCTTCCGTCACGTTTCTCGATAGTAAGGACGCCAGATTCTTTTTCTTTATCTCCGAAAATAATTACATATGGAACATTAAAATCTTTTGCTTTATGTATTCTCTTGCCCAATGATTCATTGCCTGAAATTTTCTCGACACGGATAGATTCGCTTTTTAATTTTGCGTAAATTTTCTCAGCTTCGTCCTCGTGTTCTTCTCGCACTGGGATTATTGATACTTGCACTGGAGATAGCCAAGTAGGGAAGGCCCCGGCATAATGCTCTGTAAGTATACCCAAAAATCGATCAGGTGAGCCAATAAGCGCTCGATGGATCATAACTGGAGTCTTTTGCTTACCATCAGAATCAGTGTAAACAAGCTCAAAACGGGCTGGTTGATTAAAGTCTAGCTGGATAGTTGATATTTGCCATTCTCGTCCTATAGCATCAACTGCCATGATATCGATTTTCGGCCCATAGAAAGCTGCTTCACCGATAGCCTCTTTGTGGGCAATATTTTTTTCTTTCAGGAGAGATTTCATGATTGCTTGTGATTTTTCCCAAGTTTCATCATCCCCGAGATATTTCTCTTTATTGTTTGGGTCGCGCAGGGATAAACGCATCCACGAGTCAATTTTATAAACTTCTAATGCTTTTTGTATTGCACCAAGCACACTACCTATCTCTTCTTCAACCTGATCTGGACGACAGAATATGTGTCCGTCATCTTGGGAGAATGAACGCAAGCGTGTCAGTCCCGACATCTCTCCTGGACGTTCGTCACGATATAGGACTGCAAAATCAGAATAGCGAATCGGTAAGTCTCTGTAACTGCGTGGCGCTGATGCATATATTTGAGTATGCTGTGGGCAGTTCATAGGTTTTAAGAACATTTCATCACTGACATATTGAGAACGAACAGAAAGCATATCTTCTTTGTATTTATCATAATGACCAGAGATTTTAAAAAGCTCAGCCTTATTTATATTTGGAGTATGAACTTCACCAAAGCCGAGGCTATCGTTGAGCTCTCGAGAGAATCCTATAATCTGCTCCCTTACGATATTACCGCGAGGGGTGAAAAGTGGCATGCCAACTCCGACTAAATCAGAGAAAGTAAATAGATCTAGTTCTCGCCCAAGCTTTCGGTGGTCACGCTTCCTTGCTTCTTCTTGTTGTATTTTATAGGCATTCAAATCTTTCTTTGTTTCAAAAGCCAATCCATATATACGAGTTAGCATTTTATTATCCTCGCTTCCACGCCAATACGCCCCGGCTATACGATCAAGGACAAATGAATCAGGAGATATATCTTTGTTTGGATGCTCGGTATGTCCTCCACGGCATAAATCCGTAAATCCACCACAAGTATAAAGGGTAATCTTCTCACCACGTTCTGCAATTTCATTTATAAGTTCAGCTTTATATATATTACCGGCAAAAGATTTCAGAGCCTCGCCCTTACTTACTTCCTTGTGAGTAAACTCTGTCCACTTGGACAGATTCTTTACCATTGTCTTACTTATTTTTCCCAAATCTTCGTCGCTTACTTTATCTGTGCCAAAATCAATATCATAATAGAAACCGTTATCTACAGCAGGGCCAAGAGTAAGGAGGGCGCTAGGATAATGCTCAAGGACTGCTTGGGCGAGTAGGTGAGCCAGAGTGTGGCGGATATGAGCTAGATGTTCACTATTTTCCATCTCCTTATAATACCACAGTAGCCTTGTTTTGTAAGGGTGCAATTTACTTGACTAAATGGCAAATATGTGATAATATACACGCAAATAGGTGAGGGCATTTGCTCTCTTAATTTAGCCTATGATTTTTAAAAAATCTACCCGAAAGGAGGGGGATTATATGAGATTTAATTTATTTAATCTGAATTACGCTTGTCTCGGAGCTGCGTTTCGTTTTCTTGATAATGTAGCACCTGAGGTCTTACTCGTTGAGTACAACGATTATGGAGTAAATCAAAAAAGATTACCCGGTGGTACAGTAACATTTGAAGATATCCTGAATGCGATTAATAAGGTTAAAGAAGAAAATACAAAATACGAAGAAAGTGTTTTTCATACGATTATTGATCAGGTAAGGGGGATTGAGTCTTCTTTTAAAGAGTCGATCAATAATTATAAAGAAAGACACGAAAAGAATAAATTCTTCGGACATAAGCTTGATGAGGTTATCGCAACCATGGAGTCGATCAAAGTCGATGAAGATTTGATTGAAAAAATTTCTTACAAATCCCGGGAGGAAACAATGACCAGGAAATTTATCCTGGAGACGAATGCCTCCGAAGTTGGTAAGCTTATACCGATGTCAGTTTACCGGTTAAGTAATGGCCACGAAAAATGCGGGTTCGTTTCTGTTAAAGTCAAAGCTCCTGATTTCTACCAGGGTTCTGGTGACGGTGATATTTGGCTTTCTCATTGGAAGCCAGTTGGAGAGATTTATAAGAAGCTCTTCGCATCAAAATCAGCCCATCATGGAAATTTGTTGCAAAGCGCTATGCGTGAAGCCATTGAAGGGAATCTTCACCCAAGAGTTAGTGAGCTAAAGGAATATTGGACTTCTACTAATCCAATATAATAATATAATACTGATAACCCGAACGTCTTAACAACGTTTGGGTTATTTATTTGCATATTTTCGAAAAATAGCTATACTATCTATATGGTTATACGAATGCGACACACACGTTCCCACACAGGGAACAGGAGAAGTCATCACGCGCTAAAAGCGAAGACTTTTGCTACATGTTCAAACTGCAAGCAGGCTAAGGAGACTCATATAGTCTGCAAGAATTGCGGTTTTTATCGTGGACGCAAAGTCGTAGATGTAGTAAAGAAGGTAGAGAAGAAGCAGGCTAAAGCGAAAGCTAAGAAGAATTAGTTTCTAGGTGTTAGTTCTTGGGTTCTAGATTCTCTAGTCCCTAGCAACTAGAACCTAGTTACTCCTTATATTTATGGCAAATCGGCACCTTTCACGTTCAATTGTTCTTCAAACACTCTTTGAGTGGGATTTTGGGGCTGAGAAAGATATGACTCCCGAGCAAATGCTTGCTCGAAATATTGTAGAATTTGGACCAGGGCTTGATGACTCATCTTTCATGAGCGAGCTTTTCCTTGGAGTGGTAAAGAAGAGGACAATTATTGATGAGATTATAGAGAAAGCAGCTCCAGATTGGCCCATCGATAAGATATCAATAGTTGATCGCAATATTCTTCGGATTGGACTCTATGAGTTGTTATTTGGTGACCGCGCTCAAGTTCCTCCAAAGGTTGCGATAAATGAATCCATAGAGCTCGCCAAAAGTTTTGGTGGAGAGAATTCAAGTAAGTTTATAAATGGAGTTCTCGGTGGAGTATACAAAGAGATAGGTGAGCCTGGCAAAGATGACGTGGGTAAGAATAAGAAGAAAGCAGTATTTTTTGAGACTGATCCTGCAAAATTCCCAATAGAGAAAAAAGCCGGTGCAGTTGTATACGCCATGCATGATGGTAATATTTATTTTGCTTTCGTGCATGATGTATTTGGGTACTGGACTCTTTCTAAGGGAGGGATAGAAGAAGGTGAAAATGAAGAAGAGGGTGCAATTCGTGAGATAAAAGAAGAAATGGGTCTCGATATGAAAATCAAAGAATTACTTGGTCGCAATGAGTATATCGCCTCACATCCAGAGAAAGGCAAGATTCGTAAACAAGTCATATTCTTCTTAGGAGAGTCCGAGTATAAAGATATAGTACTTGAAAAAGGTACTGGTGGGCTCGATGACGCGCGTTGGTTCCCGCTTGAAGAAGTCGCAAATCTAAAGATGTATGAGAATATGATCCCACTTCTGACAAAGGCTGTAGAGATACTAACAAAGTCATAATAATTTATGGTTGACCTATCATTATTTGAGGAGAAAACAAAGATAATATTTAAAGATAAAAAGCTTCTAGAGCAGGCTTTTATTCACCGTTCCTATATTAATGAAAATACTGGTTTAAAGATTTCACACAATGAGCGTCTGGAATTTTTAGGAGACGCAGTCCTCGAGCTTATCGTGACTGACTATCTTTACAATAAATATCCTGATCGTGATGAAGGCGAGCTGACAGCTTATAGATCAGCCTTGGTCAACGCTGTAATTATCGGTGAAGTAGCACAGGCGCTCGGTATGAATGATTATTTACTTTTATCAAAAGGTGAAGCTAAAGACGCGGGTCGTGCTCGAAGTTTTATACTTGCCAATACCTACGAAGCTTATGTAGGTGCAGTATATATAGACCAAGGATACAACGTTGCTCGAGACTTTATCGCCAAGACTCTATTTATTAAAATAGATACCATCGTCGCCAAGAAATTGTGGCGCGACGCAAAGAGTTTGGTTCAAGAAAAGGCTCAAGAATATTTAGGCATAACACCAGCCTACAAGGTTATCAGTGAATCCGGACCCGACCACGACAAGCATTTCACTATCGGTGTATTTTTCGGCGATGACTGTATTGCCGAAGGTAAGGGTAAATCAAAACAAGAAGCTGAGCAAGATTCCGCTAGTAATGCATTAGCAGTTAAAGACTGGCTCGATTAATTATGACTCTCCGGTCTATTGAACTCAATGGATTTAAATCATTTGGTCGCAAGAGCCTAGTGTCATTTACAAATCCCATCGTGTCTATCGTGGGGCCTAATGGTTCTGGTAAGTCGAATATTGTCGAAGCTATCAGGTTTGTCCTAGGCGAACAATCTATGAAGTCACTGCGTGGTAAAGGTGGGGTAGATTTGATATTTAAGGGGTCTAAAGGTGTCCCGTCAGCTAGTCATGCCGAAGTGTATATAACTTTTGATAATAGCAAGAAGATATTTTCCTTTACAAATAGTGGTCTGGGAGTGTCACTTGATTATGATGAGGTAAAAATTGGACGCGAAGTGTTCACTGACGGTATAAATAAATATAGTATCAATGATACTGAGGTAAGACTCAAAGATGTAATAGATTTACTTTCATCGGTTAATATTGGTAGCTCTGGGCACCATATAATCTCACAAGGTGAAGCTGATCGAGTATTGAATGCTTCGAATAAAGATCGCAGATCTATGATTGAAGACGCGCTCGGACTCAAAATATATCAATATCGTATCAGGGAATCCGAGCGCAAACTCGATAAAACAATTATAAATATGAAAGAAGCCCAAGCTTCTCGTAGAGAGCTTGCTCCACATCTCGTATTTTTAAAGAAGCAGGTGCAAATAATTGAGAAAGCAGAAGAGATGCGCAAAGAACTACGCGAGCTCTATAAAGTATACTTTTCTGCCGAGTCGACATATATAAATATTGAAGGGAAGAGGTTGGCTGAACTTCGTCGTAATCTAGACTCTAGTATGAAAGTACTTGATGCGCGAATCGCAAATCTAGAAAAAGATACAAAAAAGGACGAGGTTGAAAGCGAGCATGGAAGAAAAATAAAAGAATATGACGCTAAAATCGTCGGTCTTCGCTCTATGAAAGATGAGCTTGTTCGCAAGCTTGGTCGCATAGAAGGTATTATAGAGTCCATAGAAAAAAGTCTCTCTCGCAGTAGTGAGGAAGGGGAGAAAGTCATTCCTGAGAAGGAATGGCGAAGTATAGTCGCAGGGATTAAAGATAAGATTGACGAAGCACTTCGATTGGAAGATTTGGCAGAAGTTACTCGAGTTCTCCACCAGATGAGGGAGCAGATAAGTACACTAGATACAAAGAAAAGTTCAAAAGTAGATTCAACAGAAAACTCGGCAAACAAAGAATATGAAGAGATGAAAAGCGTCAGAGATAAAATTGTCGCTGACTTAGAAAAAATATCTGAAAATGAGGAGTCAATACTCTCCGAAATATCTACACTTCGTATCCGTGAGCAAGAGATGCAAATACATCTACGCTCGAGCGAGAAAGTGTTGTACGAGGCTCTTCGCGACAAGAATGAAGTTACTTCAAATCAGCACTCACTTCATTTTGAAGAAGAAAAGCTCTTGCTTATCAAGAATGCATTTGAGATGGAGCTAGCTGAAGCTGGAGCTCTAATAGGTAGAGAAGTCACAGATTACTCTGGCATAGAGACTGATAATAGTATCAGTAGACAAGCTCAAGAAGACACTCGCCGCAAAATTGAACGCATAAAGATTAAACTCGAGGATGCAGGCTCGGGCAGTGGGTCTGATGTGCTCAAAGAATATAAAGACACAGAGGAGCGTGATTTGTTTCTAGGTAGGGAAGTCACAGATTTGACCAAGAGCGTCGAATCTTTGCGTCTGCTTATTCAAGAATTAAAAGAAACACTAGATACAGAATTCAAGGAAGGAGTTCATAAGATAAATAAACAATTTCAAGAATTTTTTTCGCTTATGTTCGGTGGTGGGTCAGCTTTCTTATCTGTTGTCATGGCCGAGAAAAGAGGAAGAGCAAAGAATGACGATGAAGATATTGAAATTAATGAAGAAGAACTTGAAGATGAGGAGCCAGGATTTGAGCGCGGGATTGAAATCAATGTTACTTTGCCCCACAAGAAGGTCAAGGATTTACATATGCTATCCGGCGGTGAGCGCTCGCTCGCATCTATCGCACTTCTCTTTGCTATATCTCAAGTCAACCCACCACCGTTCCTAGTCCTAGATGAGACGGATGCAGCCCTCGATGAAGCAAACTCGCGCAAGTACGGAGATATGCTTGAGAATCTATCCAAGTATTCACAACTCATAGTAGTAACACATAACCGCGAGACAATGTCTCGCGCCAATGTCCTCTATGGAGTAACCATGGATGCATCCGGAGTATCAAAACTTCTCTCAATTCACCTCGAAGACGCCAGCGCATATGCGAAATAAAAAATAGTCCACATAACGCGTGGACTATCTCTATATAAATTCTTTGAGGTTAACTTGCAACTATAGGGCTTTGCAGTATCCTATCTGCAGATAACCCATCGGGATTAATATGGCTCCATGTGGGATATCTTATCCCTGGGCAGGTTATCATTCCACCGTTTGATGTTGAAATGATGAAATATATATTAGGCTGGCTATTATATGACTTCAAGCAAACACATCTGAGGGTGGTATTCCCGAATTTTTTTATCACTCTGTCTTGTTTTTTGAATAAGTGAAAATATAAAATTCTTAATCCTTCGGGAGTTGTGTCCGATACAATTCGATGAAATAGGTAAGATATCTCTTCGCTGGTTAAATTAGTCTCGTCTATGGAGTTACCAATTTCTTTAAAGGCATGTTCGGCCTGGCTATGTTTGCAGTAAATAATTATAGATAACAAACTTTTTTTGTCCAAATCTCTTTTTTTGAGCAAGTCCCAAGCATCGGATGCAATATCTATAAAATAAAACCGGGTGAACATGATCAGCTCTTCGCTTGATAAACCTCTCAATTTTAATTTTCCCCAGGTCGTCTTTGCCCAGGATAGGATGTCTTTATTAAGTTCATCTCCAAAGTTAATTCCGTCAAAATAGCGGAATAGGAGGAAGAAGTCCTCGATTAGAAAATCTTCTTTTTGTAAAAGAAATTTTGCTAATTTCCAATCACAACCGTCCCGACACTCCAAAAGTAGGTACCGAATCAGATCTCTAATTTCTTCGGTTGGGGTTGTACTATCCATAAAAAAGCAGTCACCCTTACGCATTTGCTTTCCCATAAGTTGTTGGTTTTTTCTTTTAGATTACAATTTTAACCAAATTTTGTCAAATAAAAATTCCCTTGTTGTAGGGTGTTTTTTTATTTAAATTTTCTTCGCTTTCAAAAATTGGTTTATAGTCTGCCCACTTTCTATTATCTCTTTGGCATAGTTTATGCCTACATAACGATAATGCCACGGTTCGTACATATAGCCTGTTATATCTTCTTTGCCTTTTGGATAGCTCATTATAAAACCATACTCGTATGAGTGTTCTTCTAGCCACTTTGCTTCGGGACTCCCATCAAATTTACCAGAAGCAGTTGCGTAGTTTACAGAAGAACCTGTTAGGTCGACAGTTGTACCGAGCTGATGTTCCGAGTAGCCCGGCTTTGCGACTGCGACACTCGCATTTTTGTTGCCATCTTTGATGTTTCTATTTAAAATGATTTCTTGAGTTGAGTAGTCACGGAATCCAGATGATACTTTTATTCTAATTCTGTCAGCCATTGCCTCTTTTATCATATTTACTACAGCTTCTCCAGCTTCTCTCTTTAAACAAACAGGGGATACAGTAATACTGCTATCGAGCAATATCAAGTCAGAAGGGATATAAGATTTATCTTCTAGGCTAACATCTTGTCCGACATCAAGATATGATTCATCGGCGTACTCTTTCTTTGGTTGTAGGCACTTACTTACCTTAGGTTTGTCTTTCGTCTTTTGCTCAGGTAGTACGGTAACAACAGGGGATACCTCCTCTATTATTTTAGGCTTTTCCTTTATAGAATCGAGAACTTGAGGTATGTCTTTTTTGGGTGAAGCTATAAATTTTGTAATAGTAAAACCTCCCCAGAATCCCACAATTGAGGTTAGGATCACACATGTTATAAGTATAAATTTACGACGCATAAACTATATTATCTCATAATCGATAGTTTTCTTATTCCTATCAACTGCTCTGACTTTAAATTTTAGTTTATCTCCCAAAGTATATTTCTTATGAGTCTTTTTACCTTTTATACTCATATACTTTTTATCAAATTCATAATAATCATCCTTCAAATCCCTCATACGAGCCATACCCTCACATTTTGTAGTTTCTTCTTCGATATAAAGACCCCACTCTGTAACTCCAGTGATGATACCGCTATAGGTTTCCCCAATACGGTAAGACATATATTCAACCTGTTTGTACTTTATAGATTCGCGCTCAGCTTCAGCAGCTTCTTTCTCGCGATTTGAAGCCTCTGTACTCATCTCCTCGTATTCAAGCCATCTTTCCTTTGGTATAGCTTTATTTGAGAGATAAGAGGATAGAAGTCTATGCACTATTATGTCAGGGTATCTACGAATAGGAGATGTAAAGTGGGTGTAGAATTTAAATCCGAGGCCGTAGTGGCCAATATTTTTTGTCGAGTAGATAGCCTTGGCCATAGTTCGTATAATAGCGCTATGAACTGTATCTCGAAGGGGGTTGTGTTCGAGTTTACCAATGAGAGTATTTATTTCCTCAGATGGGATAATACCGTCTTTCAGTTTCATATTGTATCCAAGCCTTTTTAAGAAAGTTACCAAGTCTTGCATCTTTTCCTTATTTGGCAGGCCATGGATACGGTATAAAAATACACCTTGCGTGCCACTTTTCTTGTTAGACATATGTTCTGCCACGCGTCTATTTGCTAGAAGCATAAGTTCTTCTATTAATTTGTTCGTATCACCACGCTCCTTGGTATATACAGAAAGAGGGACACCATCTTTGTCTAATTTGAATTTAACTTCTTCTTGATCGAGAATAATAGCTCCCTCGTCGAATCTTTTTTTAGCCAATTTCTTCGCAATATTATTTAGAGTGTTTAGTTCACTCCACATTACCCCATGTCCGTCATCTAAGACTTTCTGGGCATTCTCGTAAGTAAAACGTTTATCTGAATGGATAATAGTTCTCCCAAACCATTCTTTACGTACATGGCCATGTATATCCATTTCAAATATGGCAGAGAATGTAAGTCTGTCTACATTTGGATTCAAGCTACAGAGGTCATTTGATAATTCCTCTGGCAACATAGGTATAGTCCGATCTACAAGATACACCGAAGTTCCACGCCTGCGGGCTTCTTCATCCAAACTAGTATTTTGCCTTACATAGTATGATACATCGGCAATATGGATACCAACTTCATATAGACCATCAGACATTTTCTTGAATGATATTGCGTCGTCAAAATCTTTAGCGTCTTCTGGATCTATAGTAAACGTTGTGGTCGTGCGTATATCACGTCGTCCTTTTATATCCTCTTCTTTGATACCATTCTTTGAAATTGACTCTGATTCTTTTACAACATCTGGTGGAAATAACGCGTCAAAACCTTTTTCCAAGGCTATGGCTTCCATTTCGGCATTGTGCTCCATAGGCATTCCCAGTATTTTTATAACTTCACCAATAGGAGCTTTCTTTGCATCTTTCCACTCTACTATAGTCACGAATACTTTTTGACCAATTTTAGCACCATTCAATTTATTCTCTGGGATGATAATATCTGCATACATTTTCAAATCACTTGGTATGAGGAAGTACGTCTCATGTTCACGCTCAAGTATTCCTGAAAACCCTTTCTTTGAACGACGCAATATAGCCGATACTTCACCAGTCTGCTCGCTATCTCTTTTTTTGGGATGGAGGATTACTCTTACCGTATCACCGTTGCAAGCTGTATGTAAAAAGCTATGATCGACTTCGACTGTCTCATTACTCGTTTTAATCCGCAGAGTGCCTATACCTTTATGAGATATATGTATTATTCCTTCTACATGGCGATCTTTATGCCATTCTTTTGTGTTATTAGTGCTCTTATGGCGATTTTTTGGTTTTGGTTTAGCCCCTTTCACATCGACAGTATAGCATATAAATAAAGGCTTGATTCATATAATGCTTTGTGGTAGGATGTCCCTATGTTAAAAATAAGATTACAGAGAGTAGGTCGCAAGAATGATTCATCTTTTCGTGTTGTCCTGACAGATTCAAAGAATTCAGCTAAAAGTGGAAAGTTTAAGGAAATTCTTGGATCATATAATTTGAAAAGTGGTGAAGTATTATTTAAAGCTGATCGCATCAAACACTGGATAAGCAATGGAGCTCAAACTTCAGCTACTATCCACAACTTTCTCATCCACCAGAAAGTGATTGATGGTAAGAAAAAGAATGCTTTGTCTAAGAAATCTCCTACCAAAGCTCGTAAAGAACTTAAAAAAGCCTAATTAAAAACCCCTCAAACTAGGGGTTTTTAATTGCAACAAAACATAGCTATGATATACTATTTTATAGGCAGGTTGTAGTCGATACACTGCGCAGATTAAGATTAATACTACAAAAGACTATATGGCAGATGATAAAGCATTTCTTGAGTATGTAGTTAAGGCATTGGTTGATCATCCAGAGGATGTAAAAATCGACCGAACAGTCGATGAGATGGGGGTACTTATAACTATGACGGTCAACGCCGCTGATATGGGTAAAATAATTGGTCGCCAAGGCAATACTGCTAAAGCTATCCGGACACTCTTGCGTGTTATTGGTATGAAGAACAACGCTCGCGTAAACCTAAAAATTAATGAACCAGAAGGCAGTACTCACCAAGCTCCAGCCTCTATGCCAGCTAGTGAAGCTTCCCGATCTGTCGATTCTGCACTGGAAGACCTAAAAGGAATATAAATTATATATGTAAAAAGTCCCGCGAAGTTGCGGGACTTTTTGTATTATTTTAGGGCTCATAGCTACATGCCCATTCCGTCCATTCGTCAAAATTAAGAAGGGTATGATCCAGAAATATTTTTTCTTTAATTGTTATGTTATGTAACATATTTACATAACAATATTTTACCCAATTTAATTCTTCTGTATCTGCTTCATGGAGCAAGTCATCTATTTTTTTCATATAATTACCAATCTTTGGTATTATAGTTCTGCCCTGCGTAATGATGCTGTTTCTCTCAGCAGATTTATTGATATATTCCTCCCTGTCTTCCTCGAGCAGGGCTTGAGTAAAGAATGTGAAAAGGTCATTAATTCTTCTCTGTTCCAGTATTTTAATTAGTTGCTCTGTCTTATAATTACAAGCCCACTCAGTCCATTTAGTAAAACCAAATACTTCGGGCTCAGTTTTGATTCCCTCTTTTTTTACCAGATCTTGAAGGAGCATAATCCAACACTGTTTCAACTGCTCAATATCGGGTTCGACACTTGTCGTCGTAAATTTAATTTCACTGATTTTTTTTAAGTAATCACCAATGCTTTTAATTATCTTGTCTCCGTTTTCAAGCAACATATTTTTCCATGGCTTTGAGGCATGATATGCAAACTTAGCTCCTCTGTCGTCAAAGGCTACATTTTCGCTAAAGAAATTCATTAACTCAGCGACAGTAAATTTATGGGTACTCATAGCTATTATTTTTTATTTTTCTTTAACTATACATCTATATAAAAAAGTGTCAAATTGGGAATATTTGTGATATATTGACCTTATGAATTTTCATGTAGTGACACTATTTCCAGAGATGTTTGACTCCTACCTAAAGGAGTCTATTTTGGGGCGAGCAATAAAGCAAAAGAAGATCAGTGTGTCGTTCGTAAATCCTAGGAAATTTGTGACTGGTAAATACCGCAAAGTCTGGCCCGATGGCAATGTATCTCTCCAAATAGACGAGCGTCCATACGCCGGGGGTCCGGGTATGGTCATGATGGCTGAGCCGATAATAAAAGCAGTTGAACAAATTACAAAGAAAATATACAAAAGAAAAAAAACAAAAATTCTAACTATAAACTTCGTCCCAAGCGCGGAGAAGTTTACAACAAGCTCTGCAAAAAATATTTCTAAAAAATATACAGACATTATCATGATTTGTGGTCGCTACGAGGGCATCGATGCTCGTCTTGATAAAATTTTAAAGACAAAAAAATACTCAATAGGGGATTATGTACTCACAGGAGGAGAAATTCCAGCTATGGTACTCATCGACTCCATTTCTCGTCAGATAGAGGGTGTACTCGGCAACTTTGGCTCTAGAGAAGAAGAGAGAATATCAAAAAGTGAAGTTTACACTCGACCAGAGGTACTCGTCTATAACAAAAAGAAATACAGAGTTCCTAAAGTTTTGCTCTCAGGTGACCATAAGAAAATAAACCTTTGGAAACAAGGACTTTAGCCTGTGGATAACTCGACTTTTCCTTGCTTTTAATATAATTTTCTGCGATAATATACTCATATGAAAAAGAGCATATTTAAAAAAGTTATCGCATTATCAATTGCCTCACTCCTATCTCTCCAGTTGTTTTATATGGCGTTCGAAGCTCCTATAGTAGAAGCTATAACAGATGATATATTAGTTACTTTAACAGTCACTTCTGGTATCACTATTACTTCACCGGCTGATTGTGCTTTGTCACCAGCTATTACTGTTTCTGTAAATAGTGCAATATGTAGCTCTACTTGGAATGTGAAGACCAACAATGCTACTGGCTATTCTCTTTCTTTCAATGCACAAGCTTCTCCCTCTCTTGTAAGTGGAGGTAATTCTTTTGCAGACTATACTACAGCAGTTGCAGAGACTCCTGAAACATGGGATGTTCCTTCTGGCAATAAAGAATTTGGTTACTCAGCCTTTGGAACAGATACTCCTACTGGTACATGGGGGACAGGTTCAGATTGTGGTTCCGCTGGAACACCTAGCGCAACTTTAAAATATCGTAATACTAAAGTCGCCTTGGTAGCAATTTCTACTAGAGCGACGACAACTCCAACTACTGGAATAGATACTACTTTTTGTGGTGCTGCTGAACAGGATGGTATATATGCTGCCTCAGGATCATATCAAGCTACAGTTACAGCAACAGCCGTCACTATCTAATTCATTAACCCCTTTTTGTGAATATAATAAACAAATATAAAAAAATAATTTTTTCTGTTGTGGTTTTATCTGCAATCTTATTTTTTGGTCAGTCAGCCATTGCTGCTGTAGATCGGACTTTTATTACGACACAGGATTTTAATGACTTTGCAGTAGAACCAGGAAAAACTGAAATATTTCTTAACCCTGGAGAGCATGTAACAAAGCAAATCAGTATAACTAACCGCATCAATAAAACTGTTGACTTTATCTTAAGTGCAGAGGACTTGGTTGGTAGTGATAACTCACAACAACCTATAAAACTTCTAGGCAATGAAAGAGGGCCTTATTCTATTAAAGATTTTATAAAGCCTGAGATTAGCACATTCTCATTAAAGTTTGGTGAGCGTATTACAATACCAGTAGATATATCTGTGCCAACCAACGTAGAGCCTAGAGGTTATTATGGAGCCCTTATTGTGACAAACAATCCGGAGATTGGACCCAATAGCAAGCCTACTGAAGTAGAAGGCAAAACAAGGCTTGTATCTCGCATAGGGTCTATTTTGTTGGTTAGAGTTAATGGTAAAGGTAAAGAAGAAGGATCACTTTCAGATTTTAAAGTTATTGGTCCATCCAAAGCATTCTATGAAAAACGCCCTGAGGGGTTTGAAATTGCATATAAAAACACAGGTAACGTACACCTCGTACCTTATGGAACAATAACTATTAAGAACATATTCGGTAAATCTATAGAAGTATTGCCTGTCAATGCATACTTTGCACTTCCTGATTCTATTCGATACCACGAAGTGTCTTGGAAACAAGGTTTTGGCCTTGGCCGCTATACGGCGAATCTCTCTCTTTATAAAGGGTACGGAACTGAATATGCAGAGTCTAAAGTAGCCTTCTGGATTATACCTTGGAAGATATTACTCATGGTTCTTGTTGGTATTATACTTATCGTTACTATTGGTTACTATATTGCAACTCGTTTCGAACTAAGGAGAAAGTAGTTTAATTAAAATGAAATTTCTTGATTCTTTTTTTAAAGACATATATGCCTGTTTTGCGTTTTCTATTCTAATTTTAGGGTTATTTTTTCCATCTTATATAAGTAGAGCGTATGTTATGCAAAGTACTACTTATAAGATCCAGTCGGATAGTGTAAATGTCGGAGGAGCTCCGTCAACATCAACAAGCTATAATCTTAATGACACAGGGGGTGAAATTGCAACAGGGGATTCGAATAGCTCTACCTACTATATGCATGCTGGGTACTGGCAAATGCAAGGAGCTTATATTGCGCTCACATCTCCTTCTGATCTAGCCCTATCTTCTATTGGTGGTATATCAGGTGAAGGAAGCGAAGGTACAACGACTTGGACAGTAACTACTGACAGTACCGCCGGGTACTCAATGACTATTCAAACTTCTACCACTCCAGCTCTTAAATCTTCTTTAGATTCTTTTGCAAATTATGTACCAGCTGGAGGGAATCCTGACTATACTTTTACAAATGCAGCCGCCAACTCGTCTTTTGGTTTTTCTCCAGAAGGTGCTGATACTATAGCTCGATTTAAGGATAATGGAACGTCCGCTTGTAATACTGGCTCATCAGAGACGAGTGGGAAATGTTGGGACGGGCTATCAACTACACCTGCTAGTATTGCCGGAAGTGCATCTAGTAATCATCCTAGTGGTACACCTGTGACTGTGCGATTCCGTGCTGAGTCAGGTTCAAGTCATATTCAAACATCTGGGAACTATACTGCAACTGTTACTGTGACGGCGGTTACGCTATAATAAAATAATGAAATCTTTCTACCGAATAATTTTATTCCTAATATTATTCTTACTTAGTAGTACGAACATTGCTTTAGCAGCTAGCTCCACCATCCCTGTGAATCTTATTGTTGAAGGTTGCAATAATAATAGTATTTGTGAGCCGAGTAATGGTGAAACAGTACTTAGTTGTCCCAATGATTGTGCGGTTATTCCTCCACCACCCCCTCCTCACGGCGGGGGAGGTTATACTCAATTTATACATGATGTAGTTATTACCCTTGGAGTCGATAAGGCTGTTATTGATTTCAAAACACAATCACCAACTTTTGCCACAGTCACATGGGGAGAAACCAGCGAAGTCAAAAATGGTAGCATGCGTAGTATAGTTTTTGTGACAGATCACAGTGCTGTCCTAACCGGGCTAAAACCAGGGACTCAATACTTTTTTTTAATTGTAGTAGAAGGAAGGACTAATTCAATTGGCGCAAGTTATAGTAGTAACTTTACCACCATTTCTTTTCCTGAGGAATACCATATACCAAATCCATCAAATGTTCGCGCTTTAGTAGGACAGCAAGGCATCACACTGCGGTGGAGTAATCCAATTGATCAGGATTTTGATTACATTCGTATTATGAAGAGTGGTGACCGTTTCCGGTCTAGTCCATTTACTGGTACCTTGGTTTATGAAGGGGGCTCTGAGTATTTTCTTGATAAAAATGTTGTAATAGGTCAAACATATTATTACACTCTCTTTACCCGAGAAACCTCAGGAGAGTTTTCTTCTGGGGTTGGGGTAAAAGTTTTTTTCAATCTTCAAGAAAATACTCCAGTGGTGTTACCCCCACCTCCGATTAAAAGCAAGGATTTCCTTCCACACTTCCTTGTAATACAAAAGGGTCAGGTCATCTCTCCGATAGGCAACATCAGGGAGGTCACTAGCACTGATACAATTAGTGCTCAAAGCACATCAAAGACATTCGAAGGATTTAGCGATTTATGGCTAGAGATAACCACACCGTCTAAAACAGACGCTAGGGCTTATCTTTTTATCTATAATAGCCAAAACAAAACTTATCAAACCAGTATCCCACCACTTGGCCAGGAAGGCGATTATGAAGTTCGTATTTACGGTTTCAACAAAGATCACACTGTACTCCTAAGTGAAGGAATACTAAGAGTAGAGCCTAGTACACAGACTCAAACTCCTAGAGGGGGATCGAATACAGAAGCTCTAGCCGCTTCGTTTTTACTAGTAGTACTTTTAGCTTGTATTATATGGCTAAAAAAGAAAACTGAGCTCTAAAAAACAATATTTAAAGACCTGTGCATAACTAAGATTTTTTTATTGGATTAAAAAGGTCTTTTTGACTATAATATATATAGTTTTAAAGAGATATCGGTAGTCCGAGATGGGTAAAATTTTTATCTCGTCTATCCGATATAGCCTTATATATATTAACAAAATGGAATCCCTAAAAAAAATCATAAATCTTAACCAGGCTGCAAAAATAAGTGGCTATACACAAGACTACTTAGGTTATTTAATACGCCAAGGAGACATTAAAGGTAAGAAAGTCGGTAGGAGCTGGGTTACAACCGAAGAGGAGGTACAAAACTATCTTTTTAAGCAAAAGATAAGACAAGACAAGTTTGCAGTTGGAAGCTTTTTGTCTCGTCGTCGTACTCGTAATATTTTCCTAGCAACTCTAATTATATTCGTTGGAGTTTTTTCTGTTACCTTTTATTTAAAAAACAAAAATATTGTAGAGAAAGGAGTAGTAAACCCAGAACTATCTTCTGAGGTTGAAGTAATGGAAACTAGAAATTAATAAACATGAAGTATCTCCAATTACAATTAAAAAGCAAAACAACAAGAGTTAAGAATTTCTTCACTGTTTTACTTATTGTATTGATACTTGTCGGTATATCTTCTCAACTAGCACAAGCAGTATTTAATAAACAAATAAATTATCAAGGTAAGCTTACTAACTCTTCTGGTGTAGCCGTAGCGAATGGGGATTACAATATGGAGTTCAAGTTGATGACAGTTGCAAGTGGTGGTGATACTACTCAAGGATCATGTACTACAAGTTGTGCTTGGATTGAAACAAGAACTGGCGCAAATAAAGTAACAGTAACTAGTGGACTCTTTAGCGTAATGCTTGGATCTGTATCTACACTTTCTGGTGTTGATTTCAATCAAACTTTATATTTGTCAGTTCAGATTGGTGGTACTGGTACTCCAGGATGGGATGGAGAAATGACGCCACGCAAAACACTCGGTGCTGTACCTGCGGCTGTCGAGTCAGAGCGAGTTGGTGGATACACTCCAAGCCTAAGTGCCACAAGTAATCAAATTCCAGTAGTTGATACAGGAGCACTTGTTCTTAGTCACGCAACACTTGCTGGGCTAAAAGCTACTGGATCAAATCCTCTCACTTTCAATGCTGGTGTAACCGGTGATATTCAGTTTTTTTCAAGTTCAAATAAAATCACTTCTGCGGGAGCTCTTACTATCGCTGGGCTTCTGACTTCAGTTGGAGTCAATGCCGGGGCTGGGCTTATTCAAGGCACCCTAGGTTTAACAGTCTCTGGGGCAGCCACTTCTATTAATACAAGTTCTAATTTTGCCACGAATATAAATACTGGCACATCAAATGCACTTGTTTCTATTGGTGGAGGATCGGGAACATTTGCTCTCGATACAACAAATATCGATATTTCAAACGCCGGAGTTATTTCTGGTGCGACTGGTCTTGTTTCTTCTGGCACTATCCAATTCTCATCTCTCACAACCAACGGCGCCGTATATACTTCAGGAGGAAACGGAACTCTCACCACTACTGCTCCAACATCAGGTGCAATTGGTTACTGGTCACGAGCAGGTACGACTGTTAGCCCAACGACAATAAGTGACGAAGTAAATATTGGTTCAGCTACTGATTTAGGTAATTATAAACTTCAGGTAGTTGGGCCAGGTTCAAACGGTGTGTATGCTGCTATCATTGATCACAGTCTTGCAACAACAGGAGCAGGTTCGGGCGGTGGATTAAATATATTGACAGGAGGTACAGCAATTAATGCTAATTCGAATTTTGTAGTAAGTGGTACAGCTAATACTGATATCTTAACAGTGACTCAAATATCAAACACCGCGTGGGCATCTGTGATGAACAATTATCCTGCTGGGTCAGGTAGAGTATTGAATCTAGTTTCCGGTTCTTCTTCAGCTGGTTTGCCAATTCTTCAAGTGGATAATGCTGCAACTGCAGGAAGTACTGTGTTTGGTGTCTATGCTGATGGCACTGTTGGTGTAGGTATTGAAAATCCAGCTCATCCGCTTCATGCAGCACCAGTACAATATGCGACTGGTACAGCTTCGCAATCTACGACTACTATCACAGGTGTAGGGACAACATTTACTTCAGCAATGGTAGGAAGTTACTTTGTATTTGATGATGGGACACGAAGGACAATTACTGCATTTGGTAGTACCACAAGTTTGACTGTTGCTGAAAGTGGCACAGTTGGGAGCCAAGCATACAAAATAAATTATCCAGGACTTGCAGTTAATACTGCTGGCGAAACCATGATCAATGCATTCACTGATCGTGGTGCCTATCCACTCCAAGTAACTGGCGAGCAATATATTCTCTCAACTGGTGGACAAACTGGTTTAATAATTCAGAAAAATCAATTTGGAGGATCACACGAACCAACAATCTCTCTCTTGCATGCAAGTACAGGTTACGGAGCAAGAATGGGGATAGTCGATGGTGATGGAAGTTATCACATAGATGTTCAAAACAGCTCAGTATTTAAAAACAATGCAATATATATAGCTTCAGCTACAGGTAATGTAGGAATAGCTGCAACTGCAACTCCTGCTTCTATTCTAGACATTTTCCCTACTGCAACATTTAGTGCAGCTGGAGTCTCAGGAATAACTACTCGTGCCCACACCGTGACTCTCTCTGGTGCAAATCCTACAACTTATGCTACATTTTTTGCTAACCAAATCGGAGCAATGACACTCGTCGGTACAAATATTAATCAAACAGTTACAGATGCCGCTGGTCTTGTCGTCTCTCCAGCTATTAAGTCAACCAATGTTGCCCTGACAAATACATACGGAATATTGGTTCCAGCAACTGCTGTTTCTACTGCAACAAATGCCTACGGACTTTCAGTTTCTGCACCAACTGGAGCAACGAATAACTACACCGCGGTGTTTAATGGAGGGAATGTAGGGATTGGGACAACAGCGCCAGCGAGTTTATTGCAAATTGGTTCAGCTATTTCAGGAACAGCTCAAACAAAAACAATATCAGTGAAGAACTCAACGACTACCGACTATGCGAACCTAGCACAATTTGATAGTTCTGTAGCAACAGCTCGTTCAGGATTTATACTTAGCAATTCAGCAAGTGGCGATTGGGCCAATAATTTCGTTCAGGTTATGACTCACGGGTCAACTTTTCCAAGTAATTTTTATTTAACCAATCTCTCCAAATCAGATGATTCAGGATGGGCATATATTCTTGCTCAAGGGAGTCAAATAAATGGATTGGGGATTTTAACAAATGGGGCTGATCCACTTGCACTTGGAACAAATAATACTGCGCGTCTTCTTATTGATTCTTCTGGTAATGTTGGCATCGGCGACACGACACCATCTGCGCTATTTACCGTAGGCAACACTGATCTTTTTCAAATAAATACTTCTGGTAATATTACTTTCAACCAAACTGCTCCTACTATTTCCATCGGCAACACAGGTTCTCTTGTTGTTAATGATGGAACCAATACTCTTTGTACTATCACTGATGCCGGCACAACCGGAAATCTTTCTTGTACTGGCAATATAACTGGTGGCTCTACTGGAACAATTGGCTACTGGTCACGAAGTGGAACAACACTTTCTCCAGCCACGACTAATGATATTGTGACAATCTCTACTAATGCGGCAACAGGATTACCACTTGCTCTTACCAGCTCTGCAATTACAACTACAGGTTCATCAGGATTCTTAAACACAGTTACAATATCTGGTTCAGCTGCCTCATCTACTTACTATGGACAAAAACTTGCCATCACCAACAACCAAGCAACAAACGCAGACACTCTCTATGGTCAACACATCTCATTTATTGACGCTGGCTCACTCGCAAATACTGTCACTGGACTTTATATCGATGCCACAACTGCTAACACGGCTGATACGACTTACGCAGCAGCATTTTTGGGTGGCAGAGTTGGAATTGGGACTGCCGCACCTACTGGGATACTAGATGTCAGTGATGGAACACGAAGCTACTTCAAAGTTGCTGGGACAGAAACAGGTGGAGTTGCTATCTTGATGCGTAACGACCCAGTCTACTTCACTATTACAGCAAGTGGTAGTACTTTGCCTATCTTCAACTTAGGGGTATTTGTGCCAGGTATATATAATCCGTCCCACAGTAGTACCTATGTTTCTTTTTCTGGAAACGATACTATAAACTTTAGATCGCTCGGTATAGGTGCAAATAATTTCTTATTCAGTACAGAATTTACAGTTGCAAGTGGCAACCTGTTGACAGTGACAAATAACGCTTCTCAAAAATTTGCAATTGACTATACTGGCGCCACCACTATAGCTGGCTCTGCTGACGGCACTGATGCTCTAACTCTGACCACTGGAGATATTTTAGTTTCAAATGGCGACCTTGATCTCTCCGGTGGGGACTTCAATGTAGTACTAGATGCAGGCGATGGAGTAAATATTTCTAAAGGTGCAGCACCAACTGTAGATGTGTTTTCAATAGCTGGTGGAACTTCAGCTACTGATGGAGTCGACAATCTGCAACTTACTTTCACGGCAGATGATGCATCAGGAAATCTTATAGACCTTACTCCAGTATTTACCGACAACGATGCCGGCAACAATGCTGAAACTTGGAATGTGCTAGACATTGATGCATTTACTGTCACTCAAAATGATTCCGGAGGAGCAATCACAGGAATTGTCCGCGGACTTAATATTGGGAACTTGACCGAAAGTGCGACTGGCGATGATGCGATTACTTCGACAGCGATTAATGTTGGAGCTGGGTGGGATACCGCGATAACAACTGCTGGAAACTATATCCAATCAGCCGGAACAATGTCGATCACCTCTGCAAATACTACACAAGTAACAACTGCGTCAGCGTTTGCTGGAAATTTTAATTCACTCACAACAGGTACAGGTATGTATCTTGCATCCTCGTCTATATCTTCAGGAAAGGTTGTCGATATACAAGTCAACAGCACTGCAGCATCTTCAACTGGTCAAACTGGTATCAATGTACTTCTTACGGGAGCAAACGGAACTGCTTCACAAACAACATATGGACTTCGAGTAAGCAATACCCACACGGGCACAACTCCAATAAACTGGTCGGCCTATTTTGATGAGAGAGTAAATGTCGGAGCAGCCAACCAAGATGCTAACCATGCACTCATCGTCAGGTCAGTTGATAATACCGCAAATCATGGATTAAAAATCACTGCAGCCAATCAAACTGCGTCAATGGAAATAGGGTATTCAACTATTTCGACAACAGGCGGCATTGTAATTGCACCAGGTACTGCAACAGGATTAAATGTAACAAATAGAACATTTATCGGAGCTAGTGGTACACCAACAGCCAACCTTCATATTTCGGCTGGTGGAAGCGGGGCAAGTGGAGCTCCTCTCAAATTCACAAGTGGTACAAACTTAACTGCTGCTGAAGCTGGGGCAATGGAATGGGATGGCACAAATCTTTTCATCACTCAAACAACTGGTCCAACAAGAAAGACTCTTGCGTACACAACAGATATTCCAGCCGGATCTACATATATTCAAAACCAAAGCGCTGCATCTCAAACTGCAAGTTATTGGGTAAATGGTCCAGCACAAGTTGGGGGGAGTGCGTTTAACGCTACAGGTTTTACTGTTTATGGAATTTCCCAAGCCGTGGCTACTGGCGATGCGGAATACCTCAGAATGAATGGAACACTTGGAATACTTGATTTTGCTGCTACTGTAGGTACTAAAATAAAATTATACGGAGCCTCTACAAGTAAAACAGATGTAAATTATTATGGCTTAGGTATTAGTGCAAATAACTTTGAATTTAATACTGCAAGTACAAGTGATCGCTATACTTGGTACTCAGCCACATCTTCTGTAGCAAGAAATGAGTTAGCAAGATTGACTGGAGCTGGCGAGTTACAAATAGGTTCCGCAACTGACCTCGGAGCATACAATCTTCAAGTCTCTGGTGCTACACTTCTTGCATCATCAAGCGGTAATGTCGGCATAGATATCATTAACCCCGAACATTCTTTCCAGGCTGCACCAGTTCAATACGCAACAGGTACTGCTTCACAATCAGGTACTACTATCACTGGTGTTGGTACGACATTTACATCCGCGATGGTGCCGAACTACTTTGTCTTTGCTGATGGGACACGAAGGAGAATTACGGCATTTACCGATACTACTCACTTAACTGTGGCTGAAAGTGGAACAGTAGGAAGCCAAGCGTATGAGATAAATTACCCAGGACTTGCGGTCTCTAGTACAGGAGTTGTCGCAATCGGGACACCATATCCATCTGCTGCTTCGTTGACTGTAAGCAGGACTCCAATTTCTACAATTGAAGGAGCAGGAGCTACCGATTCTTCGATACTGGTTAAACAAAACACAGATGGTACCGGGGCATCAGCTTTGGAATTTGTGTATGGTAGCGGTGGAGGATTTAGTTTGGGATCGAGAATTGTCTCAGATATAGTTGGAGGTGGCGGTGCGGACCTGTATTTCCAAACAGCATCCGGAGGTGGAGGGACATATAGCTCTAAAATGGTGATAAAAAAAGATGGCTCAGTTGGAATAGGGGATCTAAGCCCAGACGGGCTCTTTGATATAGATTCTTCTGTTACAACAGGTGTTGATTTTGGTATCACCAACACCGGAGTTTATACAGGAACGGGGCTTTTGAGTGTCGTTGCGAACTCTGCAACCACTGGCACCATCGGACTAATGACAGGAAATGGACTTACTTCAGGAAATATTTTGTCTTTAACTTCTAATGGTACCGCTGCTCTAACTGGACAAAAAGGATTAAACATTTCTCTTTCTGGTGCAAGTGGAACAGCAAGCCAGACGACTTATGCTGGATACTTCTCAAACACTCACACAGGGACTACGCCAGTTAATTATGGTATCTATGCGACTGCAACAGGAGGAAGCGACACAAACACTACTGCCTCTGCTTTAATTGATGGGTGGTTGAAAGTGACTGGTAATGGTTGGCCAGATTCTGGAATGAAAATAACTGCTACTAGTAGTGGCGCTGCTTTTTTCCGATTGCAATCGAGTGGCGGTAGTTATTTCGATTTTGGAAAACTCGATAGTGCGGCATATATGTACACCAATACAGCGGTACCAATATACTTTGCTACAAACAGTAATGGAGTTACCAATAAAAGACTCTGGATAGATGGCGCTGGCAATGTTGGCGTTGGTGGAGATGAAACTCCAGATGCATTGTTCTCTGTCGGTGCAACTTCCCAATTCCAAGTCAATTCCTCTGGTGCAATCGCAGCTGCTACTGGCATTACGTCAACCGGAGCATATCTACTAAATGCAAACTCTGCGACGGATTCATATATTGACCTCACTTCAACAGGAGATTTTATTATCAAAGATAGCGGTACTGCAATCGCAACGTTTACTGATGCAGGCGCAATTACATTTGCGCCGACAAGCGGACAGTTGTTTAGTAATACTGTCGCTGGAAATGGAGCGCTTGTAATTACCAATTCAACAGCCACAAGTACCTCTGGTACTCTAAGATTAAATGCAACCTCAAGTAGTGACTTTGTTCCAGGGGCACGATTTCTTACTACTCAAACCGCTACCGGGGCACTTACTGCATCATACGGTCTTCAGAATTTCTGGCAATCAGCTGCAGTAGTTGCTGGAGCATCCGTAGGGCAGACTGCATATGGAATTTATAACGCTGTCTCAAAATCAGGAGCAGATACTGCAACTGGTACTTATAATTTATATGGTTCATATAATACTGCTGACAATACCGGCCGAACTGATGCTGGAACTGTGAACACCTATGGAGGGTACTTCTCAGCACTTGGAGACACAGCTGGTACTTCAACTGCGATCGGTCTATATGCAACAGCTTCTGGTGCGGATACAAACTACGCGGCGATATTTAATGCAGGGAATGTAGGTATCGGAACGACAGCACCCGCAAAACAACTTCAAATCGGTACAGGGTTACAAATTTTCCAAAATGGTGGGACGGCAGGAGTGATTCAAGCAATGTCAGGACAACAGCTACAGATTCTTGGATATTCAGGTGGCATAGCTATCTTCGGTGCTGATTCGGGAACTACTCAGGGAGCTTTACTTGTCAGTAATAATTCTGGGGAGCAGTTGTTAACTTTCAATTCTTCAGGTGGTTCAATGGTGGGTCAAATGGGTGCAGACGGAGCGACAAATGGAATGCAGGTTAATTCAAGTCGTTTCGGGACACTCACCCTACAAGGAGGAAATGCTAGTTCAGCTGGTGCAGTAGCAGATACGGCAGGTACAAACATATTAGTGAATGGTGGCCAAGGTACAGGTACTGGCAATGGAGGAAATATACTATTAAAAATTGCTTACCCAAGTACAACTAGTTCATCTGACAATGCTCTTACAACTATAGGTACCTTCTTGGCAGACAACAATGATTCGTCTGGAACTCAGAATTTGATTTCTCTCACTCCGACTGTAAACCAAAGTAGTACTGCCGGATATACCGGATTACTACTTAATGTGACAGAAACAGCCACTGGTTCTGGAGCAAAATTATTACAAGATTGGCAAGTGGGAGGTGTTTCTAAAGCCAAAATAGACAACACAGGTGCACTTACTGTCACTTCTTGTACAGGTTGCGGAGGGTCATCTGTGTGGAATACAATATCAAGTCCTACCGGTACTCAATCGCTCACTTTTAATGACACTGAACTCAATGCATGGACCGTAGAATCCGACACAGAAACATTCCACACTATTTCATCTTCTACGCTCACATCAGGGACATTACTTAGTCTTGTCACTACTGGCACTGGCGCACTCACAGGACAGAAAGGTCTCAATGTTTCTCTCTCTGGAGCAAATGGAACCGGTGCTCAGACTACATATGGTGCCTATCTTTCAAATACTAAAACAGGGACATCAACAAATGTAGGACTTTATGCAACAGCCTCAGGGGGAACGAATAACTATGCTGGAATATTTAATGGTAAAACTTCAGTTCAGTCTTCTACTGGCGCATATGGCTCTTATCTTTCTCTTGAAAACAACAGTGCTGGAACTCAGACAGTTTTAAATGCTACGAGTGTAAATGGTAGTCTCTATGTTACAGACAGCGCAGGAACTGCTGGAGGATATGTTGGTGATTATCTAGGTCATGGTTCTGGGACAACAACAATTTCACTATCTAATTTCTCTGGAAGAATTAATACAAGTTGGGGGGTAGGACTTACTTCGGCACCGACATATCGTCTTGATGTATTAAATAGTACAACAGGCCAAACTGCATCAAACCGTGTTGCGAATATTTCAAATGCCGGAGCAACTTTTGATACTACCGCTGGAGTACTTTCTTCTTACGGCGGATATTTCTCTTCAACATCTACTCGATCAGCTGGCTCAAACGCACTGACAAATGTCGGACTCTATGCAACAGCAAGTGGAGCACAAAATAATTACGCGGCCATTTTTGAAGCAGGGAGTGTCGGCATTGGCGACACGACCCCCGCCTCGCTCTTCACTGTCGGCAATACTGATCTTTTCCAAATAAATACTACGGGTCAAATTGGTTCACAAGTCGCTCCGACGTCGGACTATCTTTTATCTCTTGCTGGTACTACAGGCAATGATCACAGTCGTGTGATAAATATCACCCAAGCTGATGATGCGGCAGAAAGCTCGTACGGTATCTTTATGACGGGCACACAAAACTTTGGAACTCTTGCGGCAGGACGCACTGCTGGGGGTATCGATAATACAGTGACTCCGACTGCGACTGTTGATGATGGAGCAGTTATCAATGTATTTCCTAGTGTCAATACCGCTAGCGCAACTAATCTAACTTATCTTGCTGCAGCATCTCTCGGTATTCGTGGTAACTTAACAGGTATATCTGGAGTAGTTTCTGGCAATTCGGTAATAAATGAAACATCGGGAACAGATTTTATAATAGCTAATATCGGTGTAAGCGGAAGTGTTAGTGGTACTCCAACACTTACCTCAGTATCAGGTGCGACAATCAACTCAAAAGGTGGAAGCTTTACAGATGCCACATCGACTGCTGGAAGTGCTAGCCTTACTGTCAATTCTTACGGACTACTTGCTTCAGCCACTGGCAACTTAACGACAACTGGAGCCACTGTGCACTATGCTGGACATTTCACTGCATCTGGTACTGCCGATACGAACTATGGTATTTATGCCACAGCGTCAGGGGGAACAAATAATTATGCAGGAATATTTGATGCGGGAAGCGTCGGGATTGGGGATACAACACCGGACTATAAACTCGACGTTGCCGATACGGGGATAGACAACAATATATTCTCACTTACTGATTCCGATGGAGAATGTCTCTATAATCCAGAAGCCGGAGGAGTAACAGTCTCTTGTTCATCTGACGAACGTCTAAAAGAAAATATTGCAGATGCACCCTCGGCTCTATCATATTTTGAGTCGTTTAGAGTAAGACAATATAATGTTAGAGCATCAGGGGACAAGATGATAGGAGTGATTGCCCAAGAAGTACTTGTTACTCACCCAGAGCTTGTGACTGTAGGACCTAGTGGTATGTACTCTGTCGAGCTTCCAAGCCAGTGGCAAGTGGTTGGAGCTATTCAGGAGTTAAATATAAAAATCCAAGGTTTCTCATCTTTAGATACGACCGACAATAATTCAGTTGGTTATTTAATGAAAAGCTTCTTAGCAGATGTAGGTAACACAGTAGAAAATCTATACGCCTCTGTTATTCATAGTAATAAAATCGAAACAAAAGAGCTTTGTGTGGGTAGTACTTGTGTGACTGAAGAGCAATTCTTGAGAATGGTACAACAAAGTGGGGGGCAAAATTCTGGAGGAGGTGGGGGGTCTGGCGGAGGAGGAGATGTTCCACCACCACCAACTCCTACAGATGTCTGTCCGAATATTGATGGTGATCAAACTACTCTTCCAAATGGTTACCACCTAGATGGAGAAAATAATTGTGTAGTAGATGCCGTTCCTGACCCTGAACCAACCCCTGAACCAACCCCAGAACCTATACCTGAGCCGAGTCCAGATCCTACTCCTGATTCATCACCAACACCAGATTCTACTTCTACAGAGTAGCTTAGTGTTTGACAAAAAAAGGGTAATGCGCTACTATTGTACCCAGTGAATATCGATTGAGTTATGGCAGATCAATCACTACTTTAGTAAACATTTGGCCCGTGTTTAAACAAAATAACTGCCAACTTTAATAGTTCAAACAATACGGTTTGGTCACCGTAGTGTTTTTTCTTTTTAAAATCTAAAATAATAACCCCATCTGCTTTGTTGTAGATTCCGTTTGTTCGGACATGTAGGTTTACTACATTTTCCTCACAATACTCATCTACGCCTCGCATCTAGAGTCATTATTTTAGATTTTAGATTACATACATGAAAAAAACTGCCATACGTGAGAAGAAGTATTTTGCGCGTTACAAGAAGCCTTTGGTCGAGTTCCCAAATCTAATCGAGAATCAACTAGTCTCGTTTAATTGGTTAGTAGAGAAAGGACTCAAAGAAGTCTTTAAAGAATTTTCTCCTATCAATGATTACTCAGAAAAAAAGTTTCAACTTGATTTTTCTTCATTCTCTTTAGGTGAACCAAAATTTGATGAAGAGCATACAAAAATAAATAAACTCACATACGAAGGTGCACTCAAAGCTCGGGTCAAACTTTTAAATAAAAGCATCGGTACTTCCAAAGAGCAAGAGATATTTATGGCTGATGTGCCTCTCATGACCAAACATGGCACATTTATCATCAACGGGGTAGAACGCGTTATTGTCCCACAGCTTACACGATCATTTGGAGTGTTTTTCACCGAACAAGATCTAAAGAGCAAGCGTTATTTCGGAGCAAAAATCATTCCTTCACGCGGAGTTTGGATTGAAATAGAGTCTGACCCTGATGGCGCCGTCTATGTGCGTATCGACAAGAAACGCAAATTCTCTGTAGCTTCACTATTACGCGTACTTGGCCTAGATACCGACGAAGCTATAATCAAAGCATTTGGTAAAGACGAAAATCTTATAAAAGTTATTAAAATCTGTCTTGAAAAGGACCCTGCCAAGGTTCTTTCCGACTCATTTATAGAGATATACAAGCGTCTTCGTGATGGAGACCTAGCCACAGCCGATAATGCTCGTGAATTTATAAACATATTACTCTCCGGCGAGCGCTATGACCTCTCACCAGTCGGGCGGTTCCGTTTCAATAAGCGCTTTGGCAAGAGTATGGACGACAAGGAGATGGAACGTCGTACTATATCTGCTAGCGATGTTGTCGCAATAGTAAAAAATATAGTTGAACTCAATAGTGATCCCCATGCAAAAGCCGACGATATTGACCACTTGGGTCAGCGCCGAGTTCGCTATGTAGGTGAGATGCTCCAACAGAAATTCCGTATGGGTATGGCTCAGATAAAGAGAAACATCCAAGATCGTATGTCGACTATTGATGTCGGGACCTCATTACCAATAGCTATTATAAATCAGCGTCCGCTCCAAGCTCGAATAAAAGAATTCTTTACTGCTAATCAGCTTTCACAATTTATGAACCAAGAGAATGTTATGGCTGAAGTTGAACATTTACGTACACTCTCGGCGCTCGGTCCAGGGGGCCTTACTCGTGAGCGTGCCGGCCTCGAAGTCCGAGACGTCCACACTTCACACTATGGTCGTGTTTGTCCTATTCATACTCCAGAAGGTCCGAACATCGGATTGATCCTTCACCTTTCTACTTATGCCAAAATAAATGAATTTGGCATAATTGAAACTCCATATATAAAAGTTAAAAACGGTAAAATAACTTCAGAGGTTGTGTATCTTAACGCTCTTGAAGAGGAGAAGTTTAATATTGCCCACGCTGGTGTGGACTATGATGAAAAAGGTAATATCCTAGAAGATAGGGTAGAGGCACGTGTCATGACCAAGCCAGGCATGATTTCAAAGAATGAAATTGACTATATAGACGTAGCGACCAACCAAGCTTTCTCTGTTGCGACTTCGATGATTCCATTCCTTGAACACGATGATGCCCACCGAACACTCATGGGATCAAACATGCAGAAGCAAGCACTACCATGTATCATCCCTGAGGCTCCACTTGTAGCTACTGGTATGGAAGAGCTAGCAAGTCGTGATTCAGGCCGTTTAATTGTCGCTGAAGTTTCAGGTACGGTGTCTTATGTTGATGCAAAGAAGATAATCGTTAAAGATGATAAAGGCAAAGAACACATCTACCCACTTATAAGTTTTTCTCGCACAAATAACTTTTCAATTTTCCATCAGCGCCCTTCTGTATCTATGGGCGACCATGTAAAGAAGAACCAAGTCATAGCAGATACCAGTACTACAGACAAAGGCCAAATTGCCCTAGGGCAGAACGCTCTGGTAGCCTTTATGTCATGGGGTGGTGCAAACTACGAAGATGCGATAATTTTATCTGAAAAATTGGTAAAGCAAAGTAAATTTACAAGCATCTACGTTACAGAATTTATTTGTAACGTTCGCGATACCAAGCTTGGCCCTGAAATCACAACTCGAGATATTCCAAACGTCGGAGAAAACAAATTGAAAGATCTCGATGAAGATGGAATAGTTGTTATCGGTGCGGAAGTCCGCGAAAATGATATCTTGGTAGGTAAAATTACTCCAAAAGGGGAAACAGAATTAACCCCAGAAGAAAGATTGCTCCGCTCAATATTCACAGAGAAGGCTCGTGACGTCAAAGATACATCACTACGTCTCGAGCATGGCAAGCGTGGACGCGTAGTTGGTGTCAAAATTTTCTCACGTGATTTAGGTCACAATCTTGAGTCAGGAATTATCAAAAAGATTGTTGTTGAAATTGCTCAAATCCGAAATATTTCTGTTGGAGATAAATTAGCTGGACGTCACGGTAACAAGGGTGTCATATCTGTCATCTTACCAGAAGAAGAAATGCCTTTCATGGCAGATGGTACACCTATAGATATTATTCTCACGCCACTTGGAGTTCCTTCTCGTATGAACTTGGGGCAGATTCTAGAAATGCACCTAGGTTATGCAGCAAATACACTCAATTATCAAGCTATTGTTCCATCATTCTCGTCTGCGACTGTTCCAGAAATTAAAGCTGAGCTTGTAAAAGCTGGAATGCCAGAGAGTGGAAAAGTTACTCTATATGATGGACGAACCGGAGATGCTTTTGACCAAGATATTGCTATAGGTTATATGTATATGCTCAAACTTCACCACATGGTGGAAGACAAATTACACATGCGTTCGATTGGGCCATACTCTCTTATCACCCAGCAACCACTCGGAGGTAAAGCCCAAGGTGGAGGACAACGCTTTGGTGAAATGGAGGTCTGGGCACTCGAGGGTCATGGTGCTGCTTATGCGCTTCGCGAAATGTTAACAATAAAGTCTGATGATATTATGGGTCGTTCACAGACATTTGACGCTATTATTAAAGGCCAACCAATTCCAGAGCCGAATGTTCCAGCATCGTTCAACGTGCTCCTAAATTACTTGAGAGGTTTGTCCTTAGATGTCGATCTTAAGAAATCACAAGAATAATTAATTATATAAAAATATTATGAAAACAATTGATACAACAGATTTCGACTCAATCACTCTCAAGTTAGCTTCGCCTGAGCGCATACGCGAATGGTCATATGGTGAAGTTACAAAGCCAGAAACTATAAACTACCGTACTGGCCGCTCTGAACGATCAGGGTTATTTGACGAGAGAATATTTGGTCCAGAAAAAGATTATGAATGTTACTGTGGGAAATATAGACGTATTAGATATAAGGATATAGTCTGTGAGAAATGTGGCGTAGAAGTGACTCGGTCCATAGTTCGTCGCGACCGCATGGGGCATATAGAGCTCGCTAGCCCTGTCGCTCATATATGGTTCCTCCGCGGTGTGCCATCTCGTATGTCTATACTTCTAAATATTCCAGTAAATGATCTTGAGAAGGTAATTTACTTTGCAGGCTATATAATCACAAACGTTCACGCGGATGAAAAAGAGACTATCGTAAAAAATTTGGAAAGCGAATTCAAGGCTAAAGTCAAAAGTGCGAGCGGTGAAGAAGAAAAAGAAAAACTCAAAGAACTTCTAACCAACACAAAACGTGAGATCAATGATATCGTACCAGGCAAAGTTCTAAATGAAATAGCATATCACCACTTTGGTCTTAAATACGGAAGTTGTTTTGAGGCAAGTATTGGAGCTGAAGCAATATTCACTCTATTTAAAACTCTTAATCTTGAAAAAATAAAAGCAGAAACTCAAGCCCTCATTCCAAAAGCTTCAAGTATTGATAAAGAGAAATTAGAGAAAAGAATGTCACTCATCCGTTCAATGCTTCACTCTGGTATTCGTCCTGAGTGGATGTTCCTCACTGTCATTCCAGTGATCCCCCCTGCTCTTCGTCCGATGGTGGCTCTTGACGGTGGACGTCATGCAACTTCAGATCTAAATGACTTATATCGCCGTGTCATAAATCGCAACAATCGTCTTAAAAAATTAAAGGAAATCGGTGCACCAGATGTCATCCTTCGTAATGAAAAGCGTATCTTACAGGAAGCTTGTGATGCTCTTATTGATAACTCGATTGCCAAACAAAATGATTCCCAAGCTATATCTGCATCGCAGAAAAGAGCATTGAAATCACTTTCCGATAATTTGAAATCAAAACAAGGTTTATTCCGTCAAAACTTGCTCGGGAAACGTGTCGACTATTCAGGTCGCTCTGTTATCGTCGTTGGTCCGGATCTCAAGCTCAATCAATGTGGTCTTCCAAAACACATGGCTCTAGAACTCTTCCGACCGTTCGTAATTTCAAAAATATTAGAGACAGAACTCGCATTCAATATAAGAGGCGCAAACCGTCTAATCGAAGAAGGTATTCCCGAAGTTTGGGCAATCCTCGAAGAGGTTATTCGTGGTAAATACGTTCTGCTAAACCGCGCGCCGACACTTCACCGCCTAGGTATTCAAGCTTTTAATCCTATTCTTATCGAAGGTAATGCTATCCAAGTCCACCCACTTGTCTGTACAGGATTTAATGCTGACTTCGATGGAGACCAGATGGCGGTCTACGTACCACTATCTGATATGGCTCAAAATGAAGCTCGTGACTATATGGCTGCCAATAAGAACTTACTCAAGCCTCAGGATGGCGCCCCTATTGTAATGCCGAAAATGGATATGATTCTCGGGTGCTATTGGATGACGAAATCTATTGATGGCGAAAAAGGCGAAGGTATGGCCTTTGCAAATCCCAACCAAGCGATTACCGCATTTGACCTAGGTGCCATTACTTTCCGAGCTAAAATTAAAGTTCTCGGTAGTACCAAAGCTCGCTACAGTAAATTTGAAGGCAAGCCATTTGAAACAACAGTCGGACGTCTATTCTTCAATAGTATTTTTCCAGATGATTTCCCATTCATGAATGAGGAAATAACTATAAAGAGAATGTCTCTACTTGTAGATGAGCTAATCATGCACTACGGTATTGATGCTACTCCAAAAGTTTTAGATAAAATAAAAGGCTTCGGATATCACTATGCTACTTATTCAGGTGTGACTTGGGGAATAGATAACCTCAAGGTTCCAGAAGGCAAAAAAGATATAGTTACAAAAGCAAGAAAAGAAGAAGTAATAGTTCGCGACCAATTCAGTGAAGGTCTTCTATCTGAAGATGAACAATATCAGAAAGTTATTGAGATTTGGGAACACGCCAAGAAAGAGATAGAGAAAATTATCCCCGCTACTCTTGATAATAGGGGATCAACTTATGATCTGATAACCTCAGGAGCTCGTGGAACTATGGGGTCACTTGTTCAGATGTGTGGCATGAAAGGTTTAATTGTGAATACTTCTGGAGAAACTCTAGATTTCCCAATCATACCTTCGTATATTGAAGGCCTCTCTCCACTTGAATATTTCATTACGACTCACGGTTCTCGTAAGGGTGCTGCTGACACTGCGCTCAACACTGCAAAAGCAGGTTATCTTACCCGCCGTTTAGTTGATGTTGCACAAGATGTTGTTGTTACAGAAGAAGATTGTGGTACTAAACAAGGCAAGACTATCTATGCTGTTGATGGTGTTTTCGCTAAATTTATCAATGGACGAGTTCTTCTCTCCGATATTAAAGATAAAGACGGCAAAGTTGTATTCAAAAAAGGCTCACTCATCATGAAAGAAGATGCTCGCACTCTTGAGAAAATGGGAATTACTGAAGCTTATGCCCGTACCCCGCTTTCATGTGAGACTACTCACGGGATATGTCGTATGTGTTATGGTCTTGATCTAGGACGCAACTGTATGATTGAACTCGGCCAAGCTGTCGGTATTATTGCAGCGCAGGCTATTGGTGAACCTGGTACCCAGCTAACACTTAGAACATTCCATGCTGGAGGGGTGGCCACTGTGGATATTACTACAGGGCTACCTCGTGTTGAAGAAATATTTGAAAGACGCATTCCCAAAAATCCGGCAATAGTATCAAAGACTTCTGGTGAAGTTCTTGAAATCACAGATAATGGCCAAGAGAAAGTTATAAAGATATTATCCGACCTAGCTATAGAGACAAGTCCAAAAGGAGCAGGTAAGGCGAGTGTTAAATCAAATGAAATAGAGTATGTGGTTCCTTTCCGACGCCAGCCTTTAGTTAAAGCAGGCGATAAAGTTAAACAGGGTGATTTGCTTACCGATGGGTCAGCTGATATAAATGAAATAGTCAAATATGGTGGTAAAGAAATTGCTGAAGAATATATTGTGGATGAAATCAATAAAGTTTATGATTTACAAAGTGCTTCAATATCACGAAAACACATCGAAATCATTATTCGACAAATGTTCTCTAGAAAAAAAATTAAAGACGCAGGGGATACCACTTTCTCACCAGGGGAGATTGTAGAAGCAATAGAATTAATAGAAGAAAATACACGTATAGAGTCCGAAGGTGGTGAAAAGGCCGAAGCTACGACAATAGTTCTCGGAATTACAGAAGTTTCTCTTACCACAAAGAGTTGGCTTTCTGCTGCTTCATTCCAAAACACAAATAGAGTTCTTATAAACAATGCCATCCGTGGTGGAATTGACAACCTAAGAGGACTAAAGGAAAATGTGATTATAGGTAATCTTATCCCAGCAGGTACTGGGTTTGGGGTAAAACGTGTAAGTAAAAAGAGGAAAGAAGAACAAGTAGAAGAAGGGCTATTATAAAATTAATACAGGGGAATCTATATGCACTCACCTGTTGAAAAAATAAAAGAAAGGCTCTCGATAAATGACGTTATTTCTTCGTACCTAACTATTACCCAAGCAGGTAAGAATTATAAAGCAAAGTGCCCATTTCATAATGAAAAGACGCCGTCTTTCTTTATATCGCCAGAGAGGGGGAGTTACTACTGCTTTGGTTGTGGAGCCAAGGGGGATATCTTTTCGTTTGTCGAACATTTCGAAGGGACTGATTTCCTTGGAGCTTTAAAATTGCTTGCAGAAAAAGCTGGAGTTACTCTCGAAAGAAAGTCTTATGAATCTAAAGATAAAACCGAGCGCCTATATGACATCATGGAAGAAGCCACAACTTTCTTTGAGTTGAACTTCGAGCGTCAGCCAGAGGCGAGAAGTTACCTGAGAGGCAGAGGTTTGTCAGATCCGACAATTAAATCTTTTAGAATTGGATACGCACCATCAGTATGGCGATCAGTGTCGGACCATCTCCTATCTAAGGGTTTTACTAGAGAGGACATTGAAGCTGTCGGATTGATAAAAACTAGCGATAAAGGTTTCTATGATCGATTTCGTGGGCGAATTATTTTCCCAATTAGTGATTCAAGTGGTAGAGTTATCGCATTCTCTGGTAGAATTTTTGCTTTATCTTCTGACCAAACAAAAAAATCTGAGGTCGAAGAGGCTAAATATCTCAATAGTCCAGATACTCAACTTTTCAACAAATCAAATGTACTCTACGGTATAGATAAAGCGAAAGTTGCTATACGCTCAAGAGGATATAGTATTGTAGTGGAAGGACAGATGGATTTAATTCTCTCTCATCAAGCCCTATTTTTAAACACTGTGGCCGTATCTGGGACAGCACTTGCCGATAGTGTAAATGATACCGAATCAAAGATAAACAATTTAGGTCTAATACGCAGGCTTTCTCCGAATGTAATTTTTGCATTTGATGGTGACCAAGCCGGTATAAGAGCAGCTAGTAGAGCCTCTTCTATTGCTTTGTCGCTCGATATGCAGGTGAAAGTCGCAGTTCTGGGAGAAGGCGAAGATCCAGCTGATATCATATCTTCTGACCCACTAAAATGGAAAGAAATTATAAAAAACTCAGTCAACATTGTTAGTTTTCACATAGACAGAATATGCAAAAGCACAGATGATCAAAGGCAGAGAGGTAAGAAGGTCAGGGAAATTATTTTTCCATTTCTAGGAATGGTTAGAAGTTCGATCGAGCGCTCAGCTTATATTAATGAAATCCATAATAAAACAGGACTTACCGAGAGCGCAATAATTGAAGATTTTACTACTTACGAAAGGTCAATTCCAATTAGCCAGACTGCGAGTGAAAAAGTTGAAGAGAAGACCACTATATCCCGTCGAGATAGTCTAATAAATAGATTATTTGGAATTATTTTCTGGAACGAAAAAGCCCCAATTAAAGGTCTTAATATAGAAGAATTACTACAGAAGTTCAAGGGTAAAATAGGTATAGAAATTTTTAATAAAATAAAGGAAGCACACGAACCATTCGCAGAAAATCTGGCATTTGAGTCGGAAATGTGGTATGGTAGCAAGACTGATGATATACTTCGTGACATAATAGAGCTCACCCTCAACCTTGAAGAAGAAATTCTCAATGACGAAAGGATCCTATTGCAACCCCTAGACTCTGAAGAAAAGCTTACTAAGTTTGATAATATAACAAAACGTATACAAGAAATTAAACAAAGTCGCTCATTATAATATAAATAATTTATCTATGGTAAAAAAAATAAAACAAAAGACAAAGAAGAAAATTACAAAAAAGATTATCAAGAAAAAAGTTAAAAAATTAAAGAAAAAGAAAGTAGTAAAAAAGAATACAAAAAAGTCTTCTTCTAAAGGTAAAAGCAAAGTAGTTAAGAAAACAAAAAAACCTATTGGTTCGAAAAAGAACATAAAATCTTCCAAAGCATCAAGATCTCAGATATCTGACAAAAAGGCCGCCGACCTAGAGCAGAAATCTCAAATAATGGTTGAGAAAGGCAAAAAACGTGGTTTCGTAACTTACGATGAGATTATCAAGGTTTTTCCTGATATTGAGAATAATATTTTATTTCTAGACGAGCTCTATGAGAAACTCGCAGTTTCTGGGATTGATGTCCTAGAAGGTGGGAACTTACTTGATATGGATGGTGACACAGAAAAGCAAGCTCTAAAATACAGTAAGGATGCTCAGACTTATGATTCTATCCAAATGTATTTAAAAGAAATTGGCCAGTACCCACTTATTTCAGCCTATGATGAGAAAGACTTAGCCCGTAGAATAGAGAAGGGTGATATGGAGGCCAAGAATCTGCTTGCTCGCGCAAACCTGAGACTTGTCGTTTCAATTGCCAAGAAGTATGTTGGACGCAGTTCTGACCTTACACTCCTTGACCTTATTCAAGAAGGGAATCTTGGATTATTTAAAGCAGTTGAAAAGTTTGACTGGACAAAGGGTTACAAGTTCTCAACTTATGCTACTTGGTGGATTCGTCAGTCTATTACTCGCGCTCTCGCCGATCAGTCGCGTACTATTCGTATACCTGTGCACATGGTGGAAACAATTTCAAAATACAAACAGGTAGTCCGCAGACTCAGTCAAGACCTTGGTCGTGAGCCACTCGTAGAAGAGATAGCGACAGAGATGAACTTGGAAGTTGAGAAAATCCATATCATAGAACAAATAAATCAAGAAACTGTTTCCCTTGAACAACCAATAGGGGATGATGATGAGAAATCGACTCGTGGTGAATTTATTCCCGATGATAAAATTCTTCGGCCCGATCAAGACGCTTCACGTCGCATACTCTCCGATCAAATAAAAGAAGTTTTGGATACTCTTACTCCAAAGGAGCGTAAAATTCTAGAGCTTCGCTATGGACTAAACGATGGTATTCAGCATACACTCGAAGAAGTGGGGGCTGAATTTTCTGTGACTCGTGAGCGTATTCGCCAGATTGAGGCCAAGGTTCACGAAAAGCTTCGCAACAACGAGAAAATCGCTCGTCTTAAAAACTATTTCGACTAACGAGAAGCATGTATAAATTTATTTATATAATGTTCGAGAGACGTTGAAATATTGTACCTAGTTATACTTTGATTAAATAAAAAATCCTCCAATATTCGGAGGATTTTTTATTATGAATTTTACAGTTGTTCTGACGTTGAGTCTTGAGAAGTTTTTAGAAGACCAAAGAGGAGGTCGCTATATTTCCAGAATACATCATCGCCTTTTATTTTGGCTACGCAGTTAGCTGCGACAAGTTTTTCAAATGAATGCTGATGGAGAGGGTAGTGACGATAAATCCATTTTACATTACCACCACTTTCTTTTACAATTCTCTCAATAACTGGATGAAATTGTTTACAATACGGACATTCATAATCGGAATATTCTATGATAGTCACTTTTGCGTTTGGGTCACCAAGCATATGATCATTTGGCTCAGACAATACTATGTCACCCACATATGGTTTCGTGACTTTGCCTACTAGAGCGTCACTAACAACAACTTTTACTTTCTCATATGATTCTGCGCCACGAATATCTGTTTTAACGCCGTTTAATCCTATGATTACACTATATGGTGTACCTCGATCCTTTGGTGCGTAAGCTACCATGGCGCTCTCAACACTCTGGTCAATACTTTTGCCCAATGCATCAAAGTCCGTCTCCCCGATACATGCGCTTAGTTTCTCTTTAGATATGCCAACTTGCTCTGATAGTGTCTTAGATTTAGTTGAAACGCCTGCATCTGCCTTAGTTAGTAAAATGCCCACCATAATAAGGAATCCAGCGACTATAATAGCTACAGGAGTCGATATTTGCTTATTAGGATTCGTGCTATTTTCCATCTGACTATTATATCACAGTATTTTCCTTGCGCACTATGATTTAACGTATGGTATAATAAGGGAGTAAAAGGTCTCAATATTATTAATCAAATATATCATTCATTATGTGTAAATGTCATGGAAGGTGTGTGTATTCAAAAATTGCTTGGGTTCTAATTATGATAGGTGGTGTTAACTGGGGTCTTGTAGGAGTAGGTATGCTTATGGGTTCGGATTTGAATATTGTAGGTATGATTTTAGGTAGTGGAACTATAGCTGCCATCGTATACCTATTAGTAGGTATAGCAAGCGTTGTGACAATCTTTGGATGCAAATGTAAGAAGTGTAAAGAATCTGAAGGAGGTTGTATAGGTTGCAAAGTAGATGCAGTAAAGCAAGCTCCGCCTGCAGCAATGTAATTTAAGTATTTTAGGTACAAAACACTCTGACTTTTGTTGGAGTGTTTTGTCTTGAAATACATAGTCTTTTATGATATCATGGCTTTTACGCATGGATTATTTCTATACTATAGCTTTTTATTCCCTGGCCTTTTGCTCTGTGTACGTACAGGTCTACTTTTTAGTGACATTTTTTGAAAGAAGACGCTCAATTATAAAGCATCCAGATGTTTTATATCTAAAAAGTTACCCGACTGTCACCGTAGCAGTACCGTGTTATAACGAAGAGGGAACAGTAGCAAAAACTGTAGAATCACTACTTGCACTCGATTATCCCAAAGATAAACTTTCTATATTTCTGATAGATGATGGTAGTACAGATAATACATGGGAAGTGTTCAAGAAATTTGAAAATATTGATGGCGTATCTATTTTCAAGAAAGAGAACGGTGGCAAGCATACATGCCTGAATCTAGCACTCGAGCATAGTACATCAGAATTTTTTGGATGTCTGGATTCTGATTCATTAGTCCATCCCCAGTCACTCAAGCGCTTGATGTGTACATTTGAGGTCAACCCAAATATCATGGCCGTCGTCCCGTCTATTATAGTCCTTAATCCAAAGAATGTTTTACAAAGTGCCCAAAAGGTAGAATATGAAATGGCTATATATATTAAAAAAATGCTTGGTTTTATGGGCGGTATTCATGTTACCCCAGGGCCTCTATCCATATTCAAGAGAAAAGTGTTTGATAATTTAGGCCCATATCGCAAGGCTCATAATACAGAGGATCAAGAGATTGCCCTACGTATGCAAGAGCACGGTTATCAAATAGACCATTGTCCAGATGCTTATGTGTACACTATGACACCCCATTCAATACCACGTCTTTATAGGCAGCGTTTGCGTTGGGTTTATGGGTTCATTAAGAATGTAGTTGATTATAGGCGCTTAATATTTAAGAGAAAGTATGGCACAGTAGCATTTTTTACTATTCCATCCGGTATTATATCTATTATATCTGTGCTATTTATATTTAGCACACTTGCATATAACATTGTTTCGTTTATATACAATAAGATTTCACAAATAAATCTAGTCGGTATATCTAATCTCCATGCATTCAAGTTTGACTGGTTCTTTTTTAATACCAAGACTATCCTTTTCTTCTCAATAATTTTATATCTCCTTCTTTTCACAGCAATGATCATAGGACGCAAAATGGTAAATGAGAAAAGAGCTCTTACAATCAACATACTCTATTTCATGATCATCTACAGCGTAGCTGCTCCATTCTGGCTATTTAGAGCGATATATAATGCTATTATATCCAAAGAATCAAGCTGGACCATGGAGCGCTTACCATCTAATACATAATATATGGAACATCATAAGACGAATTGGTCCAAAATTTTTCTAGTTTTCTTTCTAACTATAACTTTGTTTGTTATTGCTTTTGGATCTTCACGCTACTTTGACCAAAAGAGGATAGATCAACTCCGTTCCATTGAGGACAAAATATCCATAGACCTATTGTCTTCTGAAACTCAATTTTCTCTACTTCAAGAGTTGTCATGCAAAGATATATCAACTACTGCTCTTTCATCAGAACTCAACTCTCTCGCTGATAAAATTACCTACAGTGAAAATAATATAGGTAACAATAATACCAATGTGATAAGTTTAAAGAAATCATATTCGCTACTAGAGATAAAAGATTATTTACTCATGAAGCGCATTACGGACCGCTGTGGCCAAAAGTCAGTATTTGTCCTTTATTTCTATGACAATGATGACTGCACGGATTGCATAAAGCAAGGATACGTACTTACTGGTCTTCGTGAGAAATACCCAAATCTACGTGTTTATTCATTTGATTACAACCTAGATCTATCAGCCATAAGGACTATGATATCTATATACAAAGTACCCAAAGACCTCCCAGCTATTGTTATAAATGGCAAGGTTTACTCAGGTTTCCAGACACTAGAAGTTATTGAGAAAACTTTCCCACAACTCCAATCAATAAAGAAAAAAGATACTCCAAAACCAAAAACCAATACGACTACAAAAACTGGGGATCAAACCACGGATATCCCGCAAGCTACAAACTAGCGCTCATATAATATTTTCAGTTTCTCAAGTCCTCTATGTGTCTATACAGCAATAGTATTTTTTGTCTGCCCAGTAATTAGCGATATTTCTTCTAGGGTTAGATCTTGTACATATCTTAGTCGCATTACTTTTTGATAAGTCTTTGGTAGGCGGGCAATCAAGAAAACCGCTGCTTTACCATCAAAGACATTTGATAGACGTTCTGATTCGATAATACTGGGCTCGAAACCTTTCTCGACAAGGATGTCTAGAGAAACGGTTTTATGTTTTCTATATTCGTCTATTATAAGATTATTTAGAACATGGTTGAGAAAAGCTCTCATCATTTCTATTTTTCCTCCTCTAACAAGATAACCCCATGTTTTCATAAAAGTATCTTGTACTAAATCTTTACCGACTTCATGGTCACTGAGCTTGTAGAAGGCACGAGCATTTAAGCCCTTTCCATAGTCATTATAGGCATTAGTTAGTATTGTCTGTAATTTTGCTTTATTCTTTGGAGTCATCATAAATTAAGCCGAGCGTGGCCGTTTATCATTACACTCATATTACAACTAAATGCAAGATGAGGGATTATACCTATATCCTGGTGGGTAGAATCACACAGGACTTGATTTACTCTATTACACTGGCGTTACAGTAATGTTCTACAAAGGAGAAGTGGACCTAGGTCTTAATGATACCACGTTATCTATCTCGATGCATCTTGCAATAGTCTAATCATTCTGACGGCTCTTTCAATATGGGTTATGAGTACAAAGAAATTGTATATAAAATCTTTAAATAATTATGGAAAGCACACTAATAATATCAGAAATAGTTTTTAACCTCACAGTATCTATAGCGGTAATTGTAATTATGATTCTATGTTCGATTGTTACGTATCGTTTGATACATATTACAAAAGAGTTTGAAAAGCTCACGCATAACCTCAATCATATATCAAGTGAAACCGGGGAGCGTATAAACGATATTCTGGACAGATTTTCTAACTTGCCCCTGCTCTCATATTTCTTTAAGAAAAATTCATCATTATATAGTCGTAAAGGTCGTAGTAAACCAAATACATTTAATGGGATAAAAAATGAAAGATAAAACTGTGCTCAAGTTACTATTAATAGTATTTTTAATTACTGCTATAGCAGGGGTTGGATCATATTTCATATTGTCATCTAACTCAAATAAGGATCAAGCAGTGGATGCCATTTAATTATTCGATCTAAACGGTTATAAATTGCAATAATTTCGAGTGATGCTCGTCTACGTGAATATGGAAACAACAACAAATAATAAGGGTAACGTTATTAAGCCGAATGCTACAGACCTTGTGGGTAACTTATGGGATCAAAGCTGGACATACATAAAAACAGTCGTGGATATAGTCAGAGAGCCTGTTTTAATCCTAGATAAAGATCTACGTGTAATGGCTGCTAATGAGTCTTTTTATAAAACATTTCAAGTTGAAGCCAAGGATACTGAGAAAAAGGTCGTGTACGAACTTGGTAATGGCCAATGGGACATTCCCTCATTAAGAAAGCTCCTAGAGGATATTTTACCCAAAAATACTTTTTTTAAGGGCTTTGAGGTTGCTCATGAGTTTCCTTCTATTGGTCGTAAAGTAATAATTCTAAACGCAAGGCAAATTCATCCCAAGGAAGATGAAATAGGAAAAGAAACATTCCCACCCATCATTCTTCTTGCAATGGAAGATGTTACTGACATGATGGTAGTCGCAGAGACACTTGCTTCTCATGCAAATCAGATGGAAGTAAAACATTCAGAACGAACAGAGAAAATGGAGACCCATATAGGTAGACTAGAAAAAGAAATCAAAGATCTCAAGAAATAGACCTTATAAGGTAACGGTTGGGCGTTGTAATATCTCTGTATTAAGGACGGCATATAAAGAGAGTATAGACGATATTCTCAAATATTAGCATTATTAATAATAAATTAAATATATGAAAAATTTTAAGTTCAAGAAGAATTCTATAATAGCTACAATGGCCATATTGATTGGTCTTGTTGGGCCGATTACTACATTTGCGGTTAGCCCCGCAATTGTCAATCTTTTGTCTGCGGGCAATTTTTCGATTCTCTCCAAGACAGCTATTAGCACTACAGGGGCCACTGCTATTACTGGTGATTTAGGAATCAGTCCAGCTGCAGCAAGCTTTGTGACAGGGTTTGGATTGATACTAGATGGATCTAATACGTTTTCTACTTCATCTCTTGTCACAGGCAATATTTATGCATCCAACTACGCAGTTCCAACTCCATCTTACTTGACCACCGCAGTCAGTGCTATGGAAGCAGCCTTTACTGACGCAAATGGAAGATCACCAGGCGACCTTATTACTGATGCCGGAGCGCCTCTATCATGTGCTACTACTTGTGATCTTACAGGGTTATCACTTGTTCCAGGTGTTTACTTTTTTAGTGGACCAGGCAATGTGGTAATAACTGGTAATGTGACACTTGTTGGTAGTGCAAGCGATGTATGGATATTTAGAATTCCAGGTACTCTTAATCTGAGTTCTGCAACTAGTGTCTTACTAAGTGGTGGAGCAATTGCTTCAAATGTCTTTTGGGCTGTATCTGGAACAACAACACTTCAAACGACATCTGTTTTTGAAGGAAACATTCTTGGCGGTCCAGGCGCTTCAACTATAGCAATGCAAAATGGTGCGACACTTCACGGAAAAGCTCTAGGTCAGACAGATGTCACTCTAATCGCAAATACAATTACAGCTGGGGTGGGCGGAGGAGGATCCCCTGCAACTTTAAAAGTTGTAAAGCAAGTAATAAATAACCCTGGTGGTACTCTATCTGCGTCTAATTTTAACTTACATGTCAAACTATCTGGCGTTGATGTATCTGGAAGTCCAAGTGCTGGAGTTGTATCGCCAGGAAGTACATACATACTATCTGCGGGATCATATACAGTCAGCGAAGACTCAAACCCTCTATACACACAAAATTTCAGTGGAGATTGTGATTCTGGGGGTGTTGTTGTCCTTGCTAGTGCAAATAATAAAATTTGTACAATAACTAACACTAGTGTACCGATTGTTCGTGGTGGCGGTGGTGGCTTACTCGCCATTATGAATACTCCACCTCCGACTATTATAACTCCTCTTCTACCCCCTACTCCTATTGTTGTACCTGTCGTTGCTCCAGTTATTCCTAAATTACCCAACACAGGATATCCTTCAAAAGAGGGAAGCGACAAATTGAATTTTATCGTGTTACTCGGTGTATCCATGCTTATTTCAACCTCATTCTTTATAGCTACTAAAAAGCGTAAGGCTTAAATAAAAATATATGAAAAAGAAAAGTAACAAAATGACAGTAGGTAAAGCTGTAGCCATTGGAGTAGGTGTTGCGGCGACAGCGGCAGGGGCATACTATTTGTTTGGCCCTAAAGGTAAAGCTCATCAAAAAAAAGCAAAAGCACTGGTAGTAAAAATGAAGTCAGAATTAAACAAGCAAATTAGAAAAGTAAAAAGTGCCAGCCAACCCGTATATCATAGTATCGTGGATGCTATAAGTAAGGCCTACAGCAAAGAATACAAGGAGCATATACCAGAAATTAATGCTCTCGCTCGAGAACTCAAAGGCCAATGGAAAAGTATACAAAACAAAACTAAGCCCTCTACTAGAAAAGTGAAAGTTTCAAAAAATAAATAATGAATGTATCAAAGTTTCTATCAGAAGGAAAAGCATTGAAAGTTATAATTTTAAGTTCGGTAATTTTATTTATTGCATATACAATAAGTTCAAAAAATATGATTGTCCTATCATCAACAAAAAATGAATCCCAAAAAGGCATTAGTTACCACACTAACGTTATTAAAGATACAAAGGATAACACAAATTTTAGAAAAGTATTATTTACTGGTGCAGAAAGTCAGTTAGTGATTATGAGTATTCCCCCAGGTGGTGAAGTTGGTAAAGAGACTCACAAATATACCGAGCAAACCCTATTCTTTTTGAGTGGAAAGGGCGAAGGGGAATTTGACGGCAAGAAATTTACGATAGTTGCAGGTGATGTCGTAGTCGTTGTACCAGGGACAGAGCATAACTTCCGTAATACGGGGACAGAAGATTTAAAAATATACACAGTCTATGCACCGCCGAATCATATAGATGGTCGTATTCATGCCAATAAGTCAGATGCAGATATAGATGCAGATGATGAAGCTGTCGGAGAGAAGCCACCGTCAGATTAAATATTACTCGAATGAAATTCAATAATAAATTTCAGCCATATATCTTGTGTTTTACAGGGATTATATCGATTTTTCTTATAATTTTTTGTTTAAACATAGGTACGTATGCTGAATCTGCTACAGTTTCTGCTGTTAAAACAAAAAAAGTTGCCTCTAAGGCCAATCTTGATTTGCCAGTTCTTTTTCAGATTCCCAAGATTAAAGTTAATGCCAAAGTTGAACATGTCGGGATTTTGAATAATGGTACTATGGGTGTGCCTAAGGGGCCAAAGGAAGTAGCGTGGTTTAATCTAGGCCCTCGTCCTGGAGAAAAGGGGAGTTCGGTTATAGACGGCCATTCTGGTTGGAAAAATGGTATTCCAGCAGTTTTTGATAACCTATATAAATTGCGCGTTGGAGATAAAATATCAGTAAAAAATGGTAAGGGAGTCACAACAAACTTTATTGTAGTTAAGATAAAGTTATATAATCCGACTGCTGATGCAGCGAGTGTGTTTAGTTCAAGTGATGGCAAAGCTCACCTGAATCTAATTACCTGTACTGGAACTTGGGATAAAGTCAAAAAGACCCACTCTGATCGACTCGTAGTCTTTACAGACAAGATTGAACCTATTTAGGGAGTGTCTTTTAAAATCAGCTAGAACCTATTTTAGCAAAAATTCTTAAATTATTAAAATGGACTCGGCAGGGCGAAACAATACTTTTGGGGATATGGGTTCGCCCTGCCTCGACTAGATGTTCTTTCGGCGAGATTACCCGCAGGAGGGGTTTGGGGAGGAATGCGGGCTTCTAAATACAAATACACAAAACTGTCTCGGCATTTCTCTTTTCTATGGTTTGTCCACGTTCTAAAGGGGATGCACCCTCGGCATCCGCCTCGGGCATTTCCGCTATGGCTACTCGCGCCTAGGTGCCTCTGTGTGTGAACGGCTCAAATACCAGGAAATGAGCCGTTCACACGCCTCTTAGGGAGAGGAAGTTTCCTCTCCCCGGGTCGGGCTCTCCGACTGCTGTCGGAGTCTGCCCTCGCCATCCCCACTCTACGTTTTGCATATTTATGTTCGTGGTGTCGCTTTCGCTACTAGATTTCTGTGTGTTTTACAACTTCGGCGCTCATCCTTTAGCCATGGACGCTCATAGCGGAAATGCCCGAAGGCGGGATACAAATGCGCTTGACCCACCCACCCGTTCGCGCGCAAATTCTGCTCCTTAAGTTAAGAAAGCTGTTTTTCTAATTCTTTGTATTCTTTATATAAAGTTACCACTGATTCAGGAAATTTTTTATTGATTAATTCACTTAGTTTTGCCTTAAGATCAGCAAAAACTTCTGCTGGTTTTCCTTCTTTCTCCTTATATTTTTTCTTGAATTCTTCTATTATTATGGATTTACTGCTATATTCCTCAGGTTTTATATATTTATGCGTTGCATCGTAAAGTTTTTTAAATTCATTATTTTGTAGGTTCAATGTCATTCCTTTTACTTTCTCCTGTAGTTCTTTTTCTTGTTGTTCTAATAGAGAAAGTTCCTTCTCCCATTTATTTTTGTTACCAAAGAGACCAGGCTTACTATTCCTTTTTTCAGAAACTTCCCGCCTCAAGTTTTTTAGGTTTTCTTCTTCTTTTTCCTTATCATTTTTATACTGCTCAAGTCGTTTTTGAGCAGAAAGTACAGTGATTTGACTACCATCAAAAATGATATCTTCACCAGAAAGAGATGTCTCAAGAACTAGTAAATCAGACAACAATTCAGTTGCATCTTGTCTATCTTTCTCGATACGAGAAACTTTACTCTCTATATTATTTATATCTCCACCAAAATTTTGCACCATCATTTCTTTTGTAAGCTCTTGTCCTTTGATATTAGCGTCAATACCAGTTTCTAAAGATTGGATAAATTTTTCTTTTATACTTTCTCGTTCTTCGACTTTTTTATTAAAGTAGTTTAACGCTTCTTCATATGATTTAAACTGCATTAAATTTTCAGCTATGTTATTTTCCCAATTCTGATAATTTTCATTATACTGTATTCTTTCCATGCCCTTAATTGCATCTTCGGCAAGGAGCATATTCATAAGGTGCTTTAATATCCCACTTTCAGGTTGATGAACATAGCTTTTACCTTCTTTATTACCCATCGTAAACATATTTAAATCTTCTTCTGTCTCTAACTTTTTTATATCATTAGTTAGCTCTTGAACACTCATTATTCTTTTATGAATAAATTCTTCTAGAGAATCAAAATTTAATAGTGGAGGATAGATTAAAGGGTTATCAATTGCTTGCTTAATAAGTTCATTATAGTGATCCTGCACGGCAAGATTTATGTATTCTTTATAGTAACTTCCGTATTCACCTTTATGTCCAAAGTTTTGAATGTGATCAGGATTAAAATATATTCCTTTTGCATTTAGTTCTTCGGACTTTTCTTTTAGAGTGTTTTGAAAAATAGGCGCTAGACTTTCAAATTCAGTAATTAATTCTTTAACTTTGGCTACTTTTTCCGGGGTTGCTCTCTCTAAATCTTCTTTGCAAACCTTATCTATATTTTGATCAAACTTCTCAAAAGCTAATTCCGTTTTGTTCCTATATGCCCTTAGAAGAGCTTCTTTGACGATGTCCTTTCCGTATGTTTTCTCCAAATCAGTTATTCCATCGGGTAATAATTTTATTATATTCCAACCCTCAAATTTTGTTTTTTCACCTTGTATTATTATTTTTCCTTCATTATCACGACCAAAGTTGAAAGTTTGAACGTCAGTTTTTTCGTCTTTAGAGAAAGAAACTTGCGGAATACTCTTTTCCAAATTCTCTGAGAGATTTTTAAGTTCCTCACTACCAGAACCACCCCCTTTGCCAGAATCTGGTGAACGATTAAATTTTGGTGCAGTATCCATGTTTTTTAAATTAAGGGCTATTGTAATAAGTTAATAATATCTCAATCCTGCCCAAAAGCAAAGCCGGCGCCCGCCCGCATTCCTCCCCAAACCCCTCCTGCGGGTAATCTCGCCGAAAGAACATCTAGTCGAGGCAGGGCGAACCCATATCCCCAAAAGTATTGTTTCGCCCTGCCGAGTCCATTTTAATAATTTAAGAATTTTTGCTAAAATAGGTTCTAGCTGATTTTAAAAGACACTCCGCAATCAAAGTCAAAGACTTTTCGTCAAAATTTTCGCGCGCAGAGCGAAGCTCTGCGTAGTGTGGGAAAGGGTTTCCGGACGCTTCGCGTCCGTAGAGGATGAGGTTCGAGCCAAAGATTTTTTGGGGGGAGAGTTTTTTGGAGGGGAGGTCGGCTACATAAATACAACACTTGCCCCACCCACCCGTGCGCGTGTTAAAATTTTTGCCGATTTTGAAAATCGTCAAACTCCCTATATAAATATGGCCAGAATCTAAATTGATAGGTTTAACCCCTAAACCTACTAAGATATATTGACTTTTATAGGTTTATGTACTAAACTTGCTAAATATGGTTACTATGGACAAAAAAGTTCGTATAGGCGAAGCTGCTAAAATACTTGGTGTCTCAGTTCAAACTTTACGTAATTGGGAAAAATCTGGTAAATTACAACCCCAGCGTAGTGTCGGGAAGCAACGTTATTATTTATTGAAAGATCTAAAAAGTTTTGCTTTAGATATAAAAGCTATAGGTTTAGCGTGGGCGATAAGTTCTATACCGCCAGATCTCAGTAGTGATTTATATTGTGAACGGCAAGATCGATTTACAAGCCGTTTATCAAAAATGGGCTCAGAACTTCAAAGTGATAAAAGTGTTTCTGAAGAACTTGCCTCACTTATAACTCTTGTAGTTGGTGAAATTGGTGATAATTCTTTCGCACACAATGTGGGTAATTGGCCGGATGTTCCCGGAATATTTTATTCATATGACATAGGAAAGAGAATTATAGTACTGGCAGACCGAGGGCGTGGAGTCAAAGCTACTCTCCAGCAAGTTAGACCATCTATTGCTACCGACATGGAAGCACTTACTGTTGCATTCAATGAAATTATCTCAGGAAGAAATCCAGAAAAAAGAGGTAACGGATTAAAAGTTGTACGAAATGTAACTGAATCAAAAGAAATTGGGCTTCTACTTTGCTCCGGTATTGCTAAAGTTAGCGTAGGCGTTAAAAAACCCGACACAATTATTACCAAAGTAGCAAAAGAAAACATTAGAGGTACATATAGTGTTATAATGTTCTAATACAAAACATATGCAAACTATTCAACTTAAAAAATTTGGAAATGTGCTTGTGTCTCGTCCGTTAGGATTAGAGGCATTTAATGCAATTCGTCCGCAACTAAATCCAGAAGTTCCTGTTCAAATAGATTTTGATCAAGTCTTAACCATTACTCCTTCTTGGCTGGACGAATTTCTTACTAATCTAGCTGACTTTAATAAAGGTAAAGTGGAATTACTTCCGACAAATAATCCCTCTGTGCTTGTTGCATTGCCAGTTCTAGCAACTGCTCGAAAGGACTTGGTGGCGGATATAGTAAATAGAGCATTACAACAAATGCAAAAATAAACATATTAAGTTATGAACTACTTTCTATACGCTCGTAAATCAACCGATGTAGAGGACAAACAAATCCTCTCTATTGAAGCCCAGCTCGCTGAACTACGAGAACTCGCCAAGCGGGAAAATCTAAATATTGTTGAGGAGTTTGTTGAAAAACGCTCGGCAAAAATTCCCGGCCGTCCCGTATTTAACGAGATGCTAAAAAGAATACAAGCGAGTGAAGTGCAAGGAATTGTTTGCTGGAAAATTGACCGCCTATCACGCAACCCAGTTGATAGCGGAAAAATCCAATGGCTTTTACAACAAGGAATAATTGCGCATATCCAAACACACAGTCAAAGCCATTACCCAAACGACAATGTTTTAATGATGTCTGTTGAACTTGGTATGGCAAATGAATATGTCAGACAACTTAGTGAAAATACTGCTCGCGGACTACGACAAAAAGCTCGACGCGGTGAATTTCCTAGCTTTGCTCCGATAGGGTATATAAACAATCCGGCTACTAAAAAAATAGAAGTGCATAAAGACGCAAAAGTGGTGAAAAAGTTATTTGAACTTTATGCCACCAGCAAAGTTAGTCTTAAATACCTAGCCCTATTTATGGAAAAATCTGGTCTCAAATCAAGAAAAAATAATCGGTGCAATATTTCCCGCATATCTGCAATTCTCACCAACCCAATCTATTATGGACACTTTCGCCATGCAGGGGAGATATATGAAGGCAATCATAAACCAATTATTACTAAAGAGCTTTTTGATAAAGCCAATGTTGTTTTGCAATCAAGAAATCGCCGACCAACCAAAGAAACAAATTCAAGACCTCTCTGTGGCTTACTCTATTGTGGAGCTTGTAATATGAGCATCACTGGAGAGATACGAATAAAAAGACAAAAGAGTGGTAAAACGCATCGCTATGTGTATTATCACTGCACTAAGAAATCTAAAACTCAGAAATGCCCTGAGCCATGTATAAGGGAAGAAGAATTAGACCGCCAACTCTCAAATATGCTAAGTGCATATACAATGCCAAAAGAATGGGGGACAGAATTATTTTCTAGGTTAGAGAAAGAAGAAAGTAAAGCAAATGTTTTTGCAGTACAAGCGGTCGAAGGGTTGCGAACGGAAGTGGAAGATTGTTCTAATAATCTCAAGAGACTAACAGATGTGTATGTAGCTCAAGATATTGATCGAGAAGAATACCTAGAACGTCGTCGCACTCTTATGTCCGAGAAAAAGTCTAAAGAAGAGCAAATCTCCAAACTTCTCCACACACCTTCTTTGTGGATCGAACCGACCCGAGAATGGATAAAAGACGCTTCAATACTGGATGAAATAGCAAAAAAAGCCGACCTCCCCTCCAAAAAACTCTCCCTCCAAAAAATCTTTGGCTCGAACCTCTATCTCCACGGTCGCGAAGCGTCCGGAAACCCTTTCCCACACTACGCAGAGCTTCGCTCTGCGCGCGAAAATTTTGACGAAAAGTCTTTGACTTTGATTGCGGAGCCGCTTCTCAGACTTGAACTGAGGACCTTCGCTTTACAAAAGCGTTGCTCTACCAACTGAGCTAAAGCGGCATGTATTTTATTTATGTTCTTTTTCTACCTTCTCCCTTATTCTTTTAATTTTAGCTTTTGATTCTAAAATTGCTTTTTGAAAGAAAGAAGGTTTTGTAGGCTCACTCGCACCATCTTTTTTCTTTTCAAAGTAACTGTATATCTTTGGCCATTTATCTGCAATCCACTTTTTTGATTTGGTTGTTATAATAAACCAATATTTTACGAGACCAAGCACTATACTTTGTACTAAGTGCTTGGTCAAATATAGCATACTTTTTTCCACATGTCTAAAAGATAAATCTGGTGCTATTTTCTCTATATTCTCTGGGATACTCACTCGCGTAGTTCTTATTTCCCATGCGCGAAATGTTAGCATTCCGAACGCCATAATTATAGCTATAAAAAAAATAATTATTACAAATGACATATTTTAACTTATTGAAACACGAATAAATTTTATCAAAGTAGCGCTATTATCTGCAAGTAATTTTCCTATAGTCACGTCGGGATTTTTTATGAATGGCTGATCAATCAAAGTCTGCTCTTTGAAGTAGGTTGCGATTTTTCCTTCAAGCATCTTCTTCTTTATATCTTCAGGCTTGTCAGACTCTGCGACTTCTTTCTCGAACACCTCCTCAACTTTTTTCTTGTCCTCCTCTGTTATTTCTTCACGAGTAGTAAAAGCTGGCTTCATTGCTGCTATATGCATTGCGATATCTTTTGCAAGCTCAGGTGTCCCAGATGTGAGCGATACAACCACAGCACTTTTACCTCCGTGTACATAACTACCCAGTGTTGTGCCTTCGAGTTCCTCGACTTCGCCCAACTCAATTTTTTCTCCAACTTTCTGAATGACTTCGTTTATCATCTCCGGGGATTTTACTTTCATAGCGTCTAGCCCTTCGTTTATACCTGTATCTGCTAGGGTATTTGCAAGCTTAGTAAAATCTTCATTACGAGCCACAAAGTCAGTTTCACAATGTAGGGTCAAAATTATAGCTTTATTATTTAGAAGATGCGCAACAACTATACCATCACCTGCTACACGGTCAGCTTTTTTCATAGCGATCGTGCTGGACTTCTTTTTTAGTATTATCAATGCTTTCTCCATGTCCCCACCCGCTTCTTCTAGTGCGTTACGACATTGCATAACGGAGACTCCTGTCCTATCTCTTAATTCTTTAACTAGTTCTGTAGTAATTTTTATAGACATATTTTTATATATTATTTATTCTCAGTTAGACCCTTGGCGCCATTTGTGTAGGCACTTTTAACTTCATTTAATATAAAGCTTATACTAGGTACTGATGCATCATTTGCGACAATAGGGAATTCTACTTTTTTTAAATCACAATCAGTATTCAGTAGTGCAATAATAGGCAGACCCATCTTGCGGGCTTCTGTACAAGCGATGTGTTCCTTTTTGGAATCAATGACAAACATAGCATCAGGGGTACGAGTAATTGTAGATACACCTTGAAAGTTCTTGGTCATATCTTCCATTTCTCTATCTATTAGCAGACGCTCTTTTTTGGTGTATTTATCAAGCCCACCTTTTTCTTTCTGTTCACGTAGGTCAAGCAGTTTTGTTATACGTTTCTTTATCTCAGGAAAATTAGTCAGTGTACCACCAACCCATCTTTCTCCTACATAGGGCATATTTAATGCCAAAGCCGTTTCAATTATTTGCTGACGAGCTTCAGGTTTTGTGCCGACAAATAGTATAGATTTACCACTTGCAGCCATCTTACTCACAGTCTCTAGAGCTTTCTCTAGAAGTTCATATGACTTTTCTATATTTATAATATCAACACCATTTTTTGTAGCAAAAATGTATGATGATGTTGATGGATGACGACGACTCTTTGAATACCCGTAATGCGCACCTACTTCGAACATTTTATCTATGATAGTACTTTGTTTACTCATATTTTTCTAGTTTCAGCCATAGGCTGATCCGCCTTTGGCGGAGATTAATTATAAACGATCCGTTTTTAAGCATCTCAGCTTGTTTACAAGGTTGCTTTAATCAAAAAAGCTCCTCACGGAACGCATGTGCATATTACCAGAAAAAGCATTGTTTTGCAAGCTATCCTTTTGACCTCGGGTCATATTTGCGGTAGTATGGGGGATATGAAGCAATCACAACTATTCACTAAAACCAAGAAGGAATCACCAGCGGATGAGGTCTCGCTCAATGCCGAGCTCCTTATAAAAGCAGGCTTTATAAACAAGGAGATGGCAGGGGTTTACTCCTACTTACCACTTGGGCTACGTGTCATAAATAAGATAGAAAATATAATTCGTGAAGAGATGAATGCAATTGGTGGACAAGAAGTTACCCTTGCTTCTCTCCAAGAGAAGGCGACTTGGGAACCAACAGATCAATGGGATGATAAAAATGTTGATATCTGGTTTAAAACAAAACTCAAGAATGATACCGAGGTTGGTCTTGCTTGGTCGCATGAAGCGGTACTCACAAAACTTATGAAAGAGTTTATAAGTTCGTATCGTGACCTACCAAAATATGTCTATCAATTTCAAACAAAATTTAGAAATGAGACTCGTGCTAAAAGTGGAATCATGCGTACACGTGAATTTGTTATGAAAGATTTATATTCTTTTTGTAAAGATGAAGAAGAGCACAATAAATTCTATGAAAAAGCAAAAGAAGCCTATAAAACTATTTTTAAACGCGCAGGTATAGGGCATCTAACTTATCTCACTTCTGCTTCCGGTGGAGTATTTGCAAAGTTCTCTCATGAGTTCCAGACTATCACTAGTACGGGCGAAGATACAATATATGTCGATGAGAATAAGGGCATAGCTATCAACAAAGAAGTTTATAATGACGAAGTCATCGAAAGTCTCGGACTCTCAAAAGAAACACTCGTTGAGAATCGATCTGCTGAAGTTGGAAATATTTTTACATTAAATACCCGATTTTCAGATGCTCTAGAACTCGTGTATCAAACAGAGTCGGGCGATAGGAAATCTGTTTTTATGGGTTCGTACGGGATAGGGCCTGCTCGCTTAATGGGTACAGTGGTAGAAGTTCTCTCTGATAGCAAAGGTATTATCTGGCCCGAGTCTATTGCACCATTCAAAGTGCACTTACTTGCTTTAGGTGAGGATGGTAATGTCCATGAGGAAGCGGATAAACTCTATAATAATCTCATAGCCCAAGGCGTTGAAGTACTTTTTGACGATAGACACGATGTAAATGCCGGAGAGAAATTTGCCGATGCTGATCTTATTGGTGTCCCTTATAGAGTTGTTGTTTCTAAGAGAAGTTTAGCTGATGGGGGATATGAGATAAAAAAGCGCACCGAAGAAGGAGGAAAAATTGTAAACACTGATCAACTATTAATCGAATTGAAAAATGTTTAAAAAGATTTACGAAATGTTCTCTAATGATATAGGTATTGATTTAGGCACAGCCAATACGCTGGTCTATTTAAAAGGGCACGGCATCGTCATAAATGAGCCATCTGTAGTAGTTGTAAATCAGAAAACTGGCCAGATAGTCGCAGTTGGAGCAGAAGCCAAGCAAATGCTTGGTCGCACGCCTGGCCATATAAGAGCAGTCAGGCCAATAGTAGATGGAGTAATATCAGATTTTGAAGTTACCGAAGAAATGCTCTCGTATCTAATAAGTAAGGCTGAGAAGATTTCAAAGAAATTCATTCGTCCGCGAGTGCTTTTGGGAGTTCCGACTGGTATCACAAACGTAGAAATTAGGGCAGTAGAAGATGCTGCACGTTCGGCTGGTGCACGCGAAGTCTATATTGTAGAGGAACCCATGAGCGCCGCAGTTGGTATTCGTCTGCCGGTTAAAGATGCAGTAGGTTCAGTCATTGTCGACATCGGTGGTGGTACTACGGACATAGCTGTTATTTCTTTAGGAGGAGTAGTCCGTTCAAAGAATTTGAAAATCGCTGGGGATTTACTCAATACTAATATCGTCAATTACATGAAAGACGAATTCAAGTTACTAATAGGAGAACGTACAGCTGAAAATGTAAAAATAGCTATCGGTTCTGTTGTCGTAGGGGACTCTATGGAAGCAGAAGTTAGAGGCAGAGACTTGGTAACAGGTTTACCTCGCCAAGTTATCATAACCGATTCAGATATTAGAGAGGCGATCATGCCTTCTATTCTAAGTTTAGTTGATGGTATTAAAGAAGTCTTAGAAACTACTCCACCAGAGCTTTTATCAGATATTATGAATCGAGGGCTTATCCTCTCTGGAGGAGGGGCATTACTTCGAGGCTTTAATACCTTACTCTCAAGTGCTCTAAAAATACCAGTATATGTAAGTGAAGACCCTCTAACTGCAGTAGCTCGTGGCACAGGAGTCATACTAGATGACCTAGAATCTTTTCAAGAAGTTTTAGTAAATACCGATGATACATCAACTCCGCGATAAAAAACAAATAGCCAGACGTAAAAGTTTAATCCGAAATGCAATTATAATCGGCGTCTTTATAATTTTATCAGTCTCTGGTGCTCTTGGTTGGTCTGGAAAAATATTTAGTTTTATCGGAAGGCCATTTTGGCAAGCAGAAAATATAGTGGTAAATGGCGTTTCAAATTCAAGCTACATGGTTCGCACAAAGTCGTCTGTATACAGAGAGAATGAATCACTAAAAAAAGAAAACGAGAGTTTAAGATTATCCATGATAGATTATCAAATACTAAAAAAAGAAAATGAAACCCTAAAAGAATTACTTGGTCGCTTACCAGAGAACCATACATTTACCCTAGCAAATATTCTCGCCAAGCCGAATCGTTCTCTCTATGACACTATTATTATCGATATAGGCAATGATTTGGGTCTTATCGGCTCTGAACAGGTATTTGCAGGTAACAACTCACCAATTGGTCAGATCAGTGCAGTTTATTCTAAAAGTTCTTTGGTGATGCTCTATTCAAACCCTGGACAGATTACGGAAGCCGTACTCGACAATTCAAATGCAACCGTAGAGCTCGTAGGGCGGGGTGGAGGTAATTTTGAAATGACAATCCCAAATGATTTACCATCAGATGTAGGGATGATGGTAGTGTTACCAGGTAGTAATAGAGAAATAGTAGCAATCATAGATGGGGTGATATCGCGACCGACTGGTCCACTAAAGAAAGTTATCCTACGCTCTCCTGTAAATATTCAAAGTCTAAAGTGGGTAGAAGTTAAGAGAGATTAATGAATAATTTTAATTTTAAAATAGAAAAAAAGCTAGATGGCTTTCTTGGCCGTGCTGGTATACTAGATACTCCGCATGGTTCTATCCAGACTCCTGCATTTGTGACTGTGGGAACGAAAGCCACAGTTAAATCTCTAACTCCGGAGCAAGTAGCTGGAACTGGTGCTCAGATAATACTTGCGAATACATACCACTTATATTTACAACCTGGCGATGAGATTGTGCGCGATGCCGGAGGGATTCATAAATTTATGAATTGGGGTGGACCTATTATGACTGATTCGGGAGGTTTCCAAGTGTTTTCTCTCGGCGCTGCCTACGGTAAAGAAATATCAAAGGTGACTACAATTACGGACCCAAGTTTTTTAATTCCGGAGCGCTCTATTGATAGTGTCGTCCCGCTTGCGAAGATTAGCAATGATGGTGTGTCTTTCAAATCTCATCTTGATGGTGGAATGCACTATATTACCCCCGAGAGATCTATTGAAATCCAACACAATCTCGGTGCTGATATTATTTTTGCATTTGACGAATGCACATCACCGACAGAAAATGAACGATACCAAGAAGAAGCACTTTCTCGCACACATGCATGGGCCAAGAGGAGCTTACAAAAACATAAGGAGCTAGAAGGTTTGAAATGTTCTCAGGCGAATGGTCTGGCCTGCCTAGAGCCTGCGTCTGGACAGGAGATCCGAGGACCTGAGAATGAGAATATTCCAAACTCCTCTTCAAAATTACCCCAAGCATTATTTGGTATCGTGCAAGGTGGGCGGTCAGAGAATTTACGCAAGAAATCAGCAACTGAAATTTCAAAATTAGACTTTGATGGGTTCGGTATCGGTGGTTCGTTTGCGAAAGAGGATATGAGTACGGCCGTAAAATGGGTCAACGAAATTTTGCCCGAAGAGAAACCTAGGCATTTGCTTGGTATAGGCGAGCCGGAGGATTTGTTTATGGGAGTAGAGAATGGGGTAGACTTGTTTGATTGTGTAGGGCCTACTCGTATAGCTCGCAATGGTACAGTGTTTACAAAAAGTGGCAAGATAAATCTTTTCAATGCGCAATTTATTTCTGATTTTAACCCTATAGATAAAGATTGCGACTGTTATACTTGCAAAAGTTATACCCTTGCATACCTCTCACATTTATTTCGCGCCAAAGAAATGCAAGCCGCGACTCTCGCCTCTATTCATAATGTATACTTTATAACCCACCTAGTAGACCAAATGCGTGAAGCAATATTAAACGATACATTTTTTGAGTTTAAAAAAGAATTTTTAAGTAAATATGGTAAATAAAGTTTTCAAACTAAAAAGCGATTACAAGCCTGACGGCGACCAACCAAAGGCTATTTTGCAGTTGCTGAAAGGGCTCGAGAAGGGTATGAAAAAGCAGACACTTCTAGGTGCGACAGGGACAGGAAAAACTTTCACCATGGCCAATGTTATAGAGAAGTGGAACAAGCCAACACTTGTCATCGCTCACAATAAAACCTTGGCTGCCCAGCTTGCTCAGGAGTTCCGCGAGTTTTTTCCTGATGCTGCAGTCCATTACTTCGTTTCATATTACGACTATTATCAGCCTGAAGCTTATATGCCGACGACTGACACTTATATAGAAAAGGATGCACAAATTAATAAAGAAATTGACAGATTACGTCATGCTTCGACTCAAGCTCTACTGACTCGCAAAGATGTCATTATTATTGCATCAGTGTCTTGTATTTATGGTCTTGGCTCACCAGAGGAATATGAGAAAGTGAATCTTAAAATTACTAGAGATATGAAGATAGATCGCACGACGTTAATGAAGAAATTGATTGAAGTGCATTTCGAGCGTACCAATGCTGATATAAATTCTGGACAATTCCGCTCTATCGGCTCGAAAGTGGAAGTTATGCCCGTGTCGGAGACATTTGTCTATCAAATAGAATTTGCCGATGGAGTGATATCTCGCATTGCCAAAGTTGATCCAGTTTCTTCTCATGTCATATCAGAAGAGAAAAGTATTTTTCTTTTTCCGACCAAGCATTTCATTACCGAAAAGGAACAAGTTACTCGTGCGATTAAAGATATCAAAGACGAGCTAGCAGGCCAGTTAAAGTATTTTGAAAAAGAAGGTAAGTTGCTAGAAGCCGAGCGTATTAAACGCCGTACGAATTATGATTTAGCAATGATTCGCGAAGTTGGCTATTGTAGTGGCATAGAGAATTATTCTAGGCACTTATCAGGGAAAAAAGAAGGCGAACCACCAGAGACTTTATTGTCTTACTTCCCCGACGATGGGTTTCTTACAATAATAGATGAGTCGCACGTGACCCTTCCACAATTAAATGGCATGTACGCTGGCGACGCATCAAGGAAGAAGACTCTGGTGGAATTTGGATTTCGATTGCCTTCTGCAAAGGACAACAGACCCCTCAAGTATCCTGAGTTCCAAGAACGGATTGGGCAAGTTATCTATACGTCTGCGACGCCAGCGGATACAGAGCGTAAAGAAAGTGATCAAATAGTGGAGCAGATAATTCGTCCGACAGGCCTAGTGGATCCAGAAGTTATTGTCAGACCAGTTAGTGCAAGTGGAAATTATTCGGGTCAGATCCAAGATTTTATAGCTGAAGCCGAGAAAACTATAAAAAATGGTTTCCGAGTACTTGCGACTACTCTTACAAAAAGAATGGCGGAGGACTTGTCTGTATATTTGAAAGATAGAGGTATAAAGGCAGAATATTTGCATAGTGAAATTAAGACTATCGAGCGCATCCAAATACTCACAGCATTTCGAAAAGGGGAGATGGATATCCTAGTTGGGGTAAATCTTCTTCGCGAAGGTTTGGATTTACCTGAAGTAGCCCTAATAGGAATACTTGATGCAGACAAGGAAGGATTTCTCCGTTCCGAGACTTCACTTATTCAGACCATCGGTCGCGCCGCTCGCAACGTAGAAGGCAAAGTCATACTCTATGCCGATGTCATGACAGGCTCACTTGAGCGCGCGATAGGTGAGACGAGTCGCAGGAGAGCTATTCAAGTAGCCTACAATAAAAAGCACAATATAACTCCAAAGACTATCATAAAAAAGATCAAGGATATTACAGAAGAACTTGAGAATAAACACGAGAAGGCAGTGAATGCCGAGCTTGATTTAGATATAGAACTATTCAAGAAAGCGTTTATTAAAGATAAAAATAAAAAAGGCAAGACAGAAAAGGATTCGGTGAAGAATTTATTAATTTCTGATGAGGAGCGTAATAGTATGGTTTACGTGAAGATTATTAAAATAAAAGAGAAGGAAATGAATAGCGCAGTCAAGACTCTCGACTTTGAAACTGCTGCAATTCTTCGTGATGAGATTATGGTATTAAAAAGGAGGATGGAAAAATAGAAAACCGTAAACGGTTTCCTATTTACGGTCTCTTTAAATTTCTTACGCCAGGGCGGGTTCTTTTTTTATGAAGTGTTCTTTCACACCTATAACAATACTCTGGGCAAATTCAAATGTGAATTCTACTTCGACATATACATTTAATTCTGTGAATGCTTTTGCTGCTTTTTCCGGCAGGCTATCAAGAGTCATTTGTATAAGGGACTCCGGTTTTTCTAACAGAGTTATTAGAAATTCTGGCCACCATGATTCTTCTTTGCTTTCTTCTGCCTTGCCTATAAACCAAGCAAGGAGTTTTGGACATACAGTAATTGCCATAAGGAATAGTTTTGATGTTTGATTTTTCTACATGTTACTACACTTTTAAAGATTTGTCAATATATAATCCCTATGCTAAAATAGGTCTAGTTAAATATTGATACACCCCCATACAAGCATTTGGAGGTGATATTCGGTTTTATGAGTAAATTAGACAAACACAATTCAATTATAGTCAAAGGTGCTCGGACTCATAACCTGAAGAATATAAATGTAGAAATGCCACGCAACTCAATGGTAGTTATTACTGGTATGTCAGGATCTGGCAAGAGCTCGCTTGCATTCGATACCATATTCGCCGAAGGTCAGCGCAGGTACGTAGAGAGTCTTTCTGCGTATGCTCGCCAGTTCCTAAATCAAATGCCAAAGCCCGATGTTGACGAGATCACAGGTCTATCTCCCGCGATATCTATCGATCAGAAATCCCGCTCAAACAACCCTCGCTCAACAGTAGCGACCATTACCGAAATATACGACTATCTGCGTGTACTTTATGCGCGAATTGGCCGACCTCACTGCCCAGAGTGTGGAGATGAGATAAAGAAACTTTCCAATGAAGAGATTATGAATTTTGTTCTAAAAAACATAGGGAAGATTCAGAAGAATCAGAAGAAAAATTTGAGCCGTGTCGGAGCCCCCGAAGAGAGGGTAAAGCGGGCAAATTTTTCTTCTGATTCTTCAAGTTTAAAACGTAAAGTTTTAGGTGTTGAATGGGATGAAACTCCAATCACAATTTATTCTCCAGTTGTTCGTGGACGTAAAGGTGAATACTATCAGTTACTTTATGATTTACTCAACAAGGGTTTTACTAAAGTCCGTATGGATGGGCAGATGCGCAATCTCCGCGAGCGCATAGATATAACAAAGACAAAAAAACATGACATCGACGTTCTAGTTGATACATTTGCGATGCATGAATTTCGTGATACACCAGAGGATGCACGAATGCGACTTGCAGAGGCTATCGAGCGAGCACTTGTAGAATCTGAAGGCCTAGTTGTTATTAAAATAGCAGAAGAGGAGTTTCTGATGTCTTCAAAATTTGCTTGTCCCAAAGACGGTTTTTCGTTCCCAGAAGTTGAGCCACGACTTTTCTCTTTCAATTCACCTTATGGTGCATGTCCTACTTGTAACGGCTTGGGTACTAAATACTTTGGTGGTACTGAACCGTGTGATGATTGTGCAGGTGCACGACTTCGCACAGAGGCTCTCCATGTATTTCTTGGTAAAACAAAAGGAATAAATATTGTGAAGCTTACCCATCTGTCTATTGCGCAAGTTGCAGATTACTTCATAGAGCTTGAGTTAAATGAACAAGAAAAAGAAATTTCCAAAGTGGTTATCAAAGAGATAGAAGCCCGCATCCAATTCTTACTCAATGTCGGTCTTGAATATTTATCACTCGATCGTAAAGCTAATACTCTATCTGGTGGGGAAGCCCAGCGCATACGTCTTGCTTCACAGCTAGGTTCACGTCTTGTCGGAGCTCTCTATGTCCTCGATGAGCCGACGATTGGACTGCACCAGCGCGATAACGAAAAATTAATCAAGACACTCGAAAATCTTCGAGATTTAGGTAATACTATTATCGTCGTAGAACATGATGAAGATACAATTTTTGCCTCAGATTATATAGTAGATATTGGGCCCAAAGCTGGAGTCCACGGTGGCCAAGTTATGGTTGCTGACTATTTACAAACACTCCTTGATGCCAAGACTAACCCATCAAAGTCTCGTACTCTTGCATATCTTCGCGACGAAGCACGCATAGAGATCCCAGAGAAACGTCGCACTAGCGATAAAGGAACTTTGAAAATAATTGGTGGGAAAATTTTCAACATCGATAACCTAAATGCCGAAGTTCCACTTGGTAAGATGGTGACCATTACTGGAGTATCTGGCTCTGGCAAAAGTTCTTTTATGTATGAGATACTTCACAAGAATCTCCAAGCTCGCTATGAGCGCAAATATAGAAGTGCAAGAATATTTAATTGTGCCTCATTTACCGGGACAGAATATCTATCACGCGCTATACTTATTGATCAATCTCCGATAGGTCGTACACCACGCTCAAATATAGCTACATATACAGGTGCATTTACTCATATACGCGACTTATTCGCAGCAAGTGAAGATGCTAGACTTCGCGGATGGAAGTCGAACAGGTTCTCTTTCAATGTTAAAGGTGGCCGTTGTGAGGCATGTGAGGGCAATGGTGAGATAGCCGTGGAGATGCATTTCCTGCCGACAGTTTATGTCACTTGTGATGTCTGTCTTGGTAAGCGTTTCGATAAAGAGACTCTAATAATAAAATATAAGAAAAAGAATATTTACGAAGTATTACAAATGCCGATAGATGAAGCTGTAAATTTCTTTGAAGACATACCAGCAGTATATGATAGATTAAAAACTCTGGTGGATGTAGGGCTTGGTTATGTCACTCTTGGTCAATCAGCTACTACACTCTCAGGTGGTGAAGCTCAACGGGTGAAGATGTCTTCCGAGCTTTATCGTCCACATCTCGAGAAGACGATATATCTTCTCGACGAGCCGACAGTCGGACTTCATTACGATGATGTCGCGAAACTTTTAGAAGTTCTGAATAAATTAGTGAATAAGGGTAACACTGTGGTTCTAATCGAACACAATATGGATATTATTAAATGCTCGGACTATATTATCGACATCGGACCTGAAGGGGGAGTCGGAGGTGGCAAAATAGTTGCTCGTGGTACACCAGAGGAAGTAGCAAATACACCAGGAAGCTATACTGGTAAATATTTGAAAAAGGTATTGAAGAGGAAATAAAAAAAGGGCGCAAACATGCGTCCTTTTTCAAATATATTGACTTAATTTTGATTATAAAGATAGTAATTCACTCTCTTCAACTTTCAACATTTCGCTGAATAACTCTTTTATGACTTCAAGTCCCTCGCCTACATAATGCTGGAAGGTTATTTTATTATCAGGCCATCTCGTCCCTCTGACGATCACCTCCTTATAATTTTTCGAGAGACGCACTTCATCCTTCGAGACGATTAATACGTATTGCAGTAATGGTTTGTACCATATTACAATATTCTCGTTATTTTTTAGGTTATTTAGAAACTCTTCAAGGAAGAGCGCAATAGTTTTGGGGTATTGCGAGTTCGTTTTCACTAGCTTCTTTCCCAGCGATTTTTTCATCCTCCTATCCATTTTATTTGCAAAGTCTTTGGCCCAGCCAATAATTCCGTTTTTCATGATAATATTGTTTAGGTGAAGAAATATTTTGAATTATTTTGTTTTTATAATATAGTAAATCTATGAAAAGTCAACAGCTCAAGAAATTGGGCATTCCAGAGAGGCCCGGGGTCTATTTCTTCCTTGGCCGTCCGAAGGGAGGCAAGAAAGGCAAAGAAACTCTCTATATAGGTAAAGCTACTTCACTTCGTTCGAGGGTGCGAAGCTATTTTGGCAAGGATTTGATAGTTACTCGTGGACCATTAATACTAGATATGACAGTCCAAGCAGATAAACTTAAGTGGCAGGAGACCGATAGTGTATTAGAAGCCCTAATACTTGAAGCTGAGCTTATAAAGAAATATCAACCTAGATATAATACCAAAGAGAAAGATAATAAAAGTTTTAATTACGTTGTTTTTACAAAGGATAAAATATCTAAAGTATTAGTTATACGTGGACGGAAATTAAAAAAATCTGATTATAAAAAAGTATTTGGTCCATTTACAAATGGATTACAACTCCGTGAAGCCATGAGGATTATTCGTAAGATTTTTCCATATTTTGATAACTACTCAAATAAAAAACAAAATTATCAATTTTACAAACAGCTTGCATTAATACCGGAAGGGGATTATAGAAATAATATTAAAAATTTAATTTTATTCTTCCAAGGTAAGAAGAAAAAAATAGTCCTGAATCTAAAGAAAGAGATGCTTGCACACGCCAAGAAAAAAGAATTTGAGAGAGCAGGGGAGATTAAAAAAAGACTCTTTGCTCTTGAGCATATAAATGATGTTGCTTTAATTAAGGAAGATGAGGTACAGAAGAATTTTAATACTTCCGCTCCATTTAGGATAGAAGCCTATGATATTGCTCATATGTCTGGCAAGAATATGGTTGGGGTAATGACAGTATTGGAAGACGGAAGGTTTTCTAAGAATGAATACAAGAAGTTTATAATTCGTACTCAAACTGGTTCAAATGACACTGGCGCTCTCGAGGAAGTGCTCTCTCGTCGTTTCCGACATACCGAGTGGGGGATACCGAGCTTAGTTGTAGTCGATGGTAGTACAGCCCAGACGAACGTAGCGAAGAGAGTATTAAAAAGATATCAATTTGATATACCAGTAGTTGCCGTAGTCAAAGATGACAAACACAAAGCCCGCGCTATCGTAGGGGATGAAGCTTTAATAAAAATCCACAAGAAGTCAATCCTCCTTGCCAATAGTGAAGCTCATCGTTTTGCCATAGCATTTCATAAACAAAAAAGATCAAATAATTTTTTGAAATAAGAGCTTCGTAAAATAGCTCCTCTCACAGGACACGCGTCAAATCGTGCTCGATTTGCTACTCTGCTCGACGCCAGTCGCGTCTGCGCAAGTTCCTGCTCAAGGACTATTTTACTATGCTTTAAAAAAGAACGTATAAGAAATTTGAAATTAGTCTTTAAGAAATGTCTTGCACAGGAACTTAGAAAATAAAAAAGGTATTCCGGCTATTATTTTCTTGAGTGACGAGCAGATCAAATTCCGAGCTCGGAATTATGGGTGCATTTCGAGAAGAGCTAATTTCAAATTTTTCATAGATAGGATATACTTACCTTATGATACGAGTTGGAGTTATACGTGGAGGTCCTAGTTCTGAATATGAAGTGTCGCTCAATACTGGCGCGAACGTTCTTTCACATTTGCGTGGCGACGTTCTCAGAGAAAAATATAAGCCGGTAGATATCCTAATAGACAAGGATGCAACTTGGCATGTGAATGGTAAACCGATTACTCTCGAACACGTTTCAAACAATGTTGACGTCATTTTCAACGCTCTCCACGGTGAATTTGGTGAAGATGGTAAAGTCCAGCAGATGCTCAATCAATGGAAGATACCATACACAGGCAGCGGAGCATTTGCTTCCGCCCTCGGCTATAACAAGGCCATGGCAAAAGATAGGTTCAAGAATCTGGGAATTAAGACTCCAGAATCTGTAATAATAACGAAAGATAGTTATGATGTATCTGACAAATCTCCCGAAGATCTAGCCAAGGAACAAGCCCGATATGTATGGAGTAAAATTCCACCTTCTTGGGTAGTCAAGCCTATATCAAGCGGTTCGTCAGTCGGAGTCAAAGTTTGCAAAACTTTTCCTGAACTGGAGGATGCGTTACTTTCTTGTATCATAGACGGCGTCGACATATTAGTAGAAGAAATGATAGAAGGCAAAGAAGCTACCGTCGGAGTTGTCGAGGGGTTCCGTGGGCAGAAGACTTATACTCTACCCCCTATAGAGATTCGCGTGCCAAAGCATAAAACATTTTTTGATTACGATGCAAAGTATAGCGGAATATCAGAAGAAATATGCCCTGGCAATTTTACCAATGACGAGAAGGAAGAGCTTGCTCGACTAGCCTCGCTCATACACACTGGGCTCAATCTTGATCATTATTCTCGCAGTGATTTTATAGTACATCCAAGGCGTGGAATATATGCTCTTGAAGTGAACACTCTCCCTGGCCTCACCGACGCATCTCTTACTCCAAAAGCTCTCTATGCAGTTGGGGCTACTATGCCAGAATTCATATCCCATTTATTGACTCTTGCTCTAAATAAAAACAACCCTACGCAGTATTAGCATAGTCTCAGATAAAGTCAAATTAAAAGGCTGTCACATATTGTCTATCTGTACGTTATAATAGGTGTAGTACTGGCATCGACAGTATTATTTTATTAGTCTAATTAATATTAATTTAAGTTCAATTATATGAAAAAAACTATTTTGGCATCTACTATGGTGCTCGGTCTAGTCCTCGGTTCGCTAGGGATGGCGTCAAAGAGTAATGCTGCTGTTCCTACAGTTTCAGCTGGCGCAGCGCAGTCTATTACTTTACCTGTCAGCACTGTGACTCTTGTAGGTACTGCTACATTCTCAGCTCCTGCGACAGCTATAGCAAGCTACGCTTGGGTGCAGACATCAGGTCCAGTTGCAAGTGTTATAGCAACACCAGCCTCGGCTTCAACTTCTGTTACAGGTCTTACAACTGCTGGTAGTTACGTGTTTACACTAACAGCTACAGACAATGCACCTGCTCCTGCATTTGTCGGTACTTCGACAGTGACAGTCACTGTGAATCCAGCCCTTATCCCATTGCCTCCAGTATTTAATAACTCAAAGATGAAGCTCGAGATAAACCCTCAAGGGAAAGTTGAATTACAAGGTAAACTTGAATCAATAACTGGCAACATTCTCGTTGTAAAAGTTTGGGGTCTATCATTTACAGTGAATGCTGCAAATGCAAAGTTTGGCTCACTTGCGCAAGATTTCACACTCTATAAGATTGGTGATATTGTAAAAGTACAAGGCGCAATGGATGCTACTGCACTTACTCCTACTGTCATAGCACGTAAGATTAGCGACGAAAATATCAGAAATTTGAGAGATCGCAAGGGCCGTGAAGATGAGAGAAAACATGAAAATGAAAACCGTCGCTCAGATGGTAACATGTTTCCAAGCCTTGATGACCACAACCAAAAAGGTAAAGGTGACGACAACAACAAAGGAAGAGGTAGCGACGACAGATAATTATTAATTCTCTATCACTAAACTGGCTCCCCCGTACGGAGCCTTTTTGGTTGTTGACAATTAATAATAATCTGGTATTATATAGAAAAATATTTCTGAACATTTAACTCCTTTTTATGAATAAATTATTCAAGCTTTTTCTTATTGTATCTGCTGTTTTTTTATTGATATGATAGTGCAAGCCTTTAGTAATTACAAAAATAATCAAAGAATTGAAGCATCAGTTTATGAAGAAAGAAAAAGACCACATATCCGCCTGGAAAGCGACATGCCTTGTGACCTGGATGTAATACTTTATGATGTATTTAACACGATATATCAAAAAAATAAAGATTATTTAGAAAGTGACCTTGTCATAATAAGTGGTGATGAAGGTGATCACATAATGCAGGTGAAAGATAAAACCTGCAAGCTAGTCCAAATATCATCAAAGGCAGATACCTTGATTGTGAATTCTCTTTCGGATTTTGATTTTAAGAAAGAATTATTAGTTGATGATTTAGAAAAAGCAATCTACACAGGCATGCTATTTGCTACCGGGCTAAAGTAACTGAAAGTAAAGTAAAGATACTCAAAATGCCACCGCTCCTTTTTTAAGGAGCGGTTTTGTTATATATAAACTAGGGTTTCTCGGGGAAATTCAATCGGGTGGTCATTATACCAAAAAGTTCGGACTCATTTCCAGCAGAACCCCGACTGATGTCTCACGCGCGGAGCGCGTGGTGGTTCTGACCTAAATCGTACGCTCGGAGAATCGCCCCGCCACCGCCTCGCGGACTCGGCGGCAACCCCGAAAGAAAAAA
>ERZ1292632.41-Hain-H43-01um-R2-41-length-121113-cov-21_pt1 | contig 115839 bp, 161 predicted proteins | sample MGYA00564407_ERZ1292632 | MGnify/ENA primary metagenome ERZ1292632 (study PRJEB36523, sample SAMEA6512637) | groundwater metagenome | collected 2019-01-08 | study: AquaDiva: Metagenomics assemblies of 32 groundwater samples | reverse complement strand
ATAGAAACAGGAGGGTTACAGATTAATGATGATTGGCCTGGGTTATTTATCAGAGGAGATAATGCACTATATTTATCTATGTTAATAAGTATGGGAATAAATGAAGTATATGATATTCAATTAAAGATGCATTTATTAAGTATAAAGAAATTAATTGATGCAGAAATAATGGTGAAACCATGAATAATGAAAGAATTGCGTTTTATCTCTTATTAGGATTATATTTCTTAGATAGCGCAGGAAAAAATGATTCAGTTATTGCAGATGATCTTCGTACTGAATTGTATGACTTAACTTATAGTCTACCTTTTAAATCTATAAAATTCTTACAAAAAGTAAGTGAACATTTGTTACCTGAACAGAAATTTTTACTATATGCAGAAACTGATGATAAAGAAGAGTAATAATATGCAATGGTATTATAACAATCCACTAGATGACCCAATAGATACTGCTCCAATTTCTAGAAGTTTTACTTATAATCAAGCAATATTAGATTCCTGTGAAGGTTATCAAAAATTAATTAATATCCAAGCATTTAGAAAATTGAGAAAAATATTTACTATAAAAATGAATGAAGAGAGTAATGAATCATTGAAAAAATATTATAGATATAGGGTTGAAGAAGAAACTAAAAATTTACTAAATGCAATAGAAAGGTTAAAAAAATGAAAGACGAAGATAATAAAGCATTAGAAAACGACATTTCTAAGTTAAAAGAAATGTTAAAAATTACGGAAGACGATCAAATACGAAATGGTATTAAAGAAATGCTTGCTAATCATGTTCTAAATTTAAATAGAAATCAAGAGCAAGCAAAGAAAGCAATAGAATATTGGAAAGAAGAAAACCTAAAAGAATATATTAAAAAGTATTTTATTTATCATCCTCCGACAGAAGACCAATTACCTAGATTTAAGAAAATTAATGAAGCATGTATAGCATTGGTAAAAGTAATATGGGAAGTTTGTCCTCGGTCTATTGAACGAGCTAAAGTACTAAAATTAATAGAAAATGTTAGAATGACGGCGAATCAATGTATTGCAGTAAATGAGGCTACAAATGTTTAGAGATATGGAAGAATTCGAACAAAAAATAAGAAATGATAAAGAAGCAAATAAATATCTCTTTAGTTTAAGATTTCCTATTGGATTCATATGCCCTAAATGTAATTTTAGTCAATTTTATTTTAATAATAATTCAGTAAATTATACTTGTAAACAATGCAGGACAGATACTAATCTTAAACAAGGCAGTATCTTTGAAGGGAATGGATGCACAATTTATAAACTCTTAAAGGCAGTTATGTATATAAAGTTAATTCCTGAGCTTACTTTAGAGTCTTTTAAGAAATTAATCTTAATGGGGGCAAGTAATGCTGGAAAGATATATACTGAAGTAAGAGTTAACGAAGAGAAAGAACTTAAGGAGATCATCTATGCAAGAACCAATAGCTAAATATAATACTATAAAAGAAAGAGTAGAATATATTTTAACAGTGTATAAAGAGACTAGGAATGATTACGCTCGTTTTTTAAATGCGTATACAAGAATATTCCACCCTTCTTGGGGTGGAGATTTTACTAAAATTCCTTCTATTGAAAGCCTTAACAGAGCAAGAAGGAAAGTAAGTTTATCAGATTTAAAAGAAGAGAAGGCTAAGACAATAAAAGAACAAGAACAGCCTTCAGATTGGTGGAGTAATGCATGAATCAATTGACATCTGGGTAGACGGATCCACATACGGTAATCCTGGTCCTTCAGGGATTGGGATTTTAATGAAGTATAAAGGCAGTATTAAAGAAATTAAAGAATATATAGGGGTTGCGACAATACACACTACTGAGTTAAAGGCAATAGAACGCTCTTTAGATTTAGTAAAAGATAAAAGTATACCTATCAATATTTTCTCAGATTCAAAATATGCAGTCTACGTGTTAACTGAGAGATGGACTGCACATAATAATACTTATTTAATAGATAACTTAAAGAATAAGATGCATGGGTTTAATAACATTAGTTTCATAAAAGTTTTAGCACACTCAGGAATTACAGAGAATGAAAGAGTAGATCAGCTTGCTAAAGAAGCAGTAAGAGAACAATTAGTAAAAGAAGGCAAGAGAGATTGGTTGGAACCTTTAATGAAGTAAGAAAGGAAAATTATGTCAAGTACAGCGCAAGTAAGCATGGCAATTCATGCAGATTTAAAAGTAAAATTTAATGAATATCTAGAAAATAATGAATTAGAAGAATTAGTAGAAAGTGCAGATAACGAGATTATTGATTACCACTTATTCTGCAATTGGGAGAGCTTAAATCTGAGTAGGTTTGAAGAATTAGAAGAATTTTTTAATAAACAAGATTCAGACTTATATTTTATTCAACTTTACGGAGAATATGGTTACGAGACTCAAGGTGAGTGGATTGATAACCCTTTTAAAATGAGTGTCTCGCTAACATGGGGGAATCCAAGAAGGAGTTATAATGATACACAAACTGGTGAATAAGGCAGCAGGAGTAAACTCTTTTAGCAAATTAGTCTTACTAGACTTTGAGGGACGAGAAGTAGGCAGAGTAGAAGCAAAAGAACTAGCAAGACTTACAGGAACAGATCTCGGCGAGATGATTGAGGATTTTGTAAATTATAGTAATAAAGATGAGTTTGAATTAGTTGTTAAGTATGTATGCAGAATGCATCGAACTCTGCAGCAGAAATTCTTTGAATTAGTGCTTGCATATATTAGTGAACATTCAAAGCAAGACACTGATTTGAGAAATGAGTATTCTGTTAATGTAGCAAAAAAATTAGTAGAAGCAATGCAAGACAAAGAGGATCTTAGGGAATTAGGGAAACAATCAAGACGCATAAACGAACAAGTAACTATCCTTAAAATTAATTTTGATGCAGCCTTAAGAGAATTAGAGATACTAAATACAAGAATAGAACAGCTTAATAAACAAATTGAATATACTGAAAGAGTAAATCTTAAAACACCATTTATTTGAGGAATATAATGAGTAAATTACATAGGGTACATGTGCAAGAAGTGTGGATTCAAGTGGTAGAAATTGAAGCAGAAAGTAAGGAGGAAGCAACAGAACGAGTAGCAGCAGGAGAAGGTGTAGTGCTAGAAAACGAATTTGAGTATTCTCGCACAATAGACGATAATATTGCATTATGGTTAGTAGAGGAGGAATTAAATGAGTAATTTAAAAGTTATAGAACATCTGCATAGTTTTACTAATACATTAGAGCATCAATTGAATAACACAAATAATGATATAATAATTTTAATTGGGAGATTAGATAATTTTTGTAAAACAATCAATGATCTTCATGATAAATTTAATGCACTTAATTCTTTTGTGTATACTAAATTAGAAGAATTAAATAATAACCAAATTGATAGTATAAAATTATTAAGAGAACAGTTAGAAAGTAAATTAAAAGATACAGCAGGAGATGTAATTGATAGAGTCGATGAAAGGCTTAAAGAGGTAGTTGATACTTTCAATGAAAAACTTGAAAATCAAATTGACTCTGTAGAGGGTGATCAACGCAATTTAGACAGTAGATTAAGTGACGATATAAGTGATTTAGAAGACACAGTTAATGATTTAGATACAACATTAGGGAATAAAATTAAAAATTTAGAAATGGGTTCAGTTACTTCTGATATTGCAGAACAGTTAGCAAAATTTCCAGAGTTGTTAAAAACTCTTGAGGATAGGATTATAAAAGCAATTGAAGAGAATTCTACGATTGATCCTCTTCTTCCACAGGATTCAGAGCATCATCCAATTGAATTTTAGTCCTTTCAACATCCTCGTAAATATCCCCCACCGCCTCTTTAATCTTGTCGTCTGTAGTAGCAACTGCGCCAGTTGCACTAAAAAGCGAAGTCCATGCATGGTAAGCATTTTCTACTACAGACCAGGATTGATTTCCTGTAACAAAAACAATCCCAGTAACATAATGTGAGGGATCAAAATTACTGTCTCCAATCTTCACAGAAAGATCAGTGACAAATTTTTGCATTCCTCCATTCTTAAATGCGCAAGAGTAAAGATAACTCTTTACATCAGTCATACTCTCTAAAGCATCAGTTAATTCCTGAAGGTAATTAAGCCCCTCATCAATTCGCAGAGTAATTTCTAATAGAATGTCTGCCGCGAATTGAATAGAGTCGAGTAGTATCTGCGCTGCTCCTACTGCCCCATCAATAATTTTATCAATGTAAATTTGAATATACTTTATTAGTGAAGCAAGACCAGGAAACAATTCCACAACATCTAATTTATACCAATTAGGGGGAACACCTTTTCCATGAAAGAACTTCGAACACTTCTCCTCTCTTTCTACAACAATTGAAGTATAAGTCCAGAAATCAGGGAGTCTAGCAGGAGAATCAATAGTCCATCCCAGTCGATACTCATACTTGTATCCATACTTCATAGTAGAATCTTCATCAAAGTAATCATTTATAATTGACGAGTATTCTCGCTCCTCAATAATAACCCAAACAGGATCTGCATCTTCTTTATCTTCTCCTGGAAGCATTCTTCTTTCAATTACTTCTTTAAATATTTTTCTAGGTTTATAATCCCACGCATAAATTTCTCGTCTTCTATCCCAATTTAAGTATATTACAGGATTATTTTTTTTAGGTATTAGGGTAGCAGTAAAATTCTGTGGTAATGGATACGAAGTAGGAACTTCTATATCTAATTTAAACAAGCCCAATAATTTAAGGATAGGGTATAATACTTCTAAGAAATCAGGAGAAGTAAAAAAAATAGAACCGCCTGTAACAGCATAATTGCTATCAAATTGGGGCCTAGCTAAGTCATTACTGTCATTTAAGGATTCAGTAATAATCTGAATATAATCCTTAACTCCAAAACTAAGATTCTTAACAATTCCTTTAATCTGGCTAGGACTATCCGCAATTTTAGGGTTGTCTAAAATAAAGTCTCGGTATGTCCAGCGATTCCCTATATGCTCTCGCCCAAGAACAATTAAGAAGTGTATATCCCCAAAATCAAATAGACCTTTGAATACGGCATCAATTGCTTCTTTTGCTACTTGAGCAATAGCAGTGAAGGGATCTGTAATATTAAGAAGTGTAAGATTGATTGTTTTAATAGTAGTTTCTGCAAGATCAGCAAGAACACGAGCAGCATCAATATAATTGCCAAACGTATCAAATCCTTCTCGGACTTCATTTGCCCATCCTAATTCTTCAGCAAGAGATTTCTCCACTAAAGAAGAATATTCTCCTGCTAAGACTTGAGCAAGAGTATCTGCTTCTTCTCCTGATGCATCCTGCAATGCATCATTCAAAGTAATCTTGCCAACATCGGGTCTATCTATTTTAACGAAATCTGTCATAATCCTAGTGTTACCATTAAAGAATCTATTTTTTCTATATCTGCGCTAAGTGATGAAAACGTAATCCCTGATTTAATGCCTATAGGAGTAGAGCCTCCTAAATTTCCTATATGAAAATGATTATCCACAAAAAAAGCGAGTTGATCTAATTTGTTAATAAGATGTGTTAATGTAGTTTGAGTAGCTTCTGCTTTAGCTACATGAAAAGTAGTTCCTCCTAATTGAATTGAATTAGGCGATAACTTTGTATCAATACTCAAAACTCCTGGAGGCACTACTTTCATTTTAATATTGCCTTTAAGAGAACCAGAGTTTATAAGGACATCTCCTACTCCAACTTTACTTATTCCTGCATTTACTATTACATTTCCATTAATATCCGTAGAGAGTTCAAGATCTCCACCTAAAGGGTTTATTCCTGTACTAATTTTCCCTTTATTAAAAACAGAAATATTCATAGACCCTAAACTATTTATTGAAATGTCATCACTAGAAACAATACTTACCCTAGAACTTTTTAACTGGATATGTTTTCCTGCACTAATATCCACATTTGTCTTAGCTTGAATCTTAGCTTCATTCATAGAAATATTAACGTCATTACTAATTTTAAGAAAAAGATTCGCAAGCTCATTAATATTAAGATTTGAAAGTTTAGATAAATTTAATGTCCCTAAATTACTTTCAATATTTCCTGCTTCATCAATTGCAATCTTAACAATGTTAGGGTCTTCATTCGTAGCAACAGGTTTCTTAATGCAGAGATAGAATATTTTTCCGTCTTTTCGATTCCCAATATCTAAGACAAAGGTATAGGTCTGCTCTTCTTTATCTCTTGTTTCAAAGAGATTCTTTCCAAAACGTATCTGCAAAGAAGCAACACCTTGATCACTACTAAACTCTACCTTCCCTAAATCAGTCCAGATTTGAAGCTGTCTCGCTACAATACGAATAAGATCATCATACTTTAATGCAATAATCTGAGCAAACGGACTGGCTTTAAGAAGAGTAATCCCCCCCTCTAATACTCCAATAAGGTTCCCTTCTCCTCCAGATACAGCCCAATCTCCTGGAATAAAATCCCCTTCTCTCTTATTTCCCCAATTAATTAACCCCTCCTTTAACTGAGGGTTTTCATCAGTCAAAGTGGAATGGGTAGCTTTAGAAGTGTAAGATTCTATATCTGTGCTTGGGGTTATAGAGTCTGGGAGAGAACCAATGCAAGTAGGATAAACTCCATTGTCTTCAATAATTAAAACACGGGTTCCAGGCTTAGGAATACGAGTTTCCCCCCCACCATTGAATGGATCAATCATGGAAGTTGCGACTCGTACTCCTGTAGTTATTTTGGTGGGATTGTTAGAATCTTGAATATCAATGGAGTGATTTGGGTAAGCTTTATAGACGATTGCTTCATAACATTTCATAATTTATTGTTAAGCAGCTTGTAAATAAGCTCTACGTACTGCCTCAAATTTCTTAAATTCAGCAACCTTTTCTTGATCAGAAATAGTATTGTCTTTGAATGGCACAATACGGTCAAGACCAATAACTACATTCTCTACAACGAAATTCTGGCCTACAACAATTGCAATGCTCCAACTTTGAATCATGCAACATTCTAAGTAAATAGAGCCTAATTGTTGATTAGCTCTATTCTCCATTGCAATACCAATTCCAAATGGAATGTAAAAAAGGTCTGAATCAAGATCATATAGTTGCGCAACATTTTTAAATAGAGAAGCATTTGACTGAAGAGGAGGGTAACTAAAATTACTTCCTGCCAAAGTCGGATTTGCTTCAAGTAAACTAAGATACAGGGATTTAAGAAAGTTATTACCATTAAATGCCATTCTAGATATGGTAAAGTAGTGATCCGCATTATCTCTAATAGGCATTTTACGCCTTGTTCCAATCGCTTTCAAATACCTCAAAGGAACAGTAGACTGCACTTGAGCAGTCTGAACCATACCGATGTTGTACATCGTATCTGCTAAAGTAATTGGTTTATTTCCCGCAGGGTTCCTAATACGAGAAGGGCCGCAGAAAATAGCGGTATCATCTGGACCTGCTGTAACATATGCTAGATTATCCATGTGCAATGAATTATCAGCAAGAGATGTACTTGGCCCTATATTATTAGCATCTATACCGACATATTTATTAGACATATTAAACTCCCTATTAAAACACTCAGATTATTAAGGTAACATCGGCCCCATTAAGTACACCCATTACAGTTAAATTTGTAGAAACCTTCGCTCTTTTAGTATCAAAATCAGGACTAATTTTATCATCTTCATAAGCAGTAATAACTGGACCTAATTTCTGGTCATCAATTTTATTAAGCAAGTATTCTAACGCACGACGGAAATCAACAAGCATATTTTCAAGTGCGAAGGTATGTTGATTCCACCCAGACTTATAAGGAGCAAGAGTTTCCCTAATGAATCTGGAAGCAAAATCAAGAGCAGTAATTTCGCTCAATTCTGTGCTATTAGAAGTTAATTGCCACAAACAATAAGGCAGTCCTGTTTTCTGAGCAACGACAAACCAACCCTCACTCGAAAGATCTTCTAATTGATCCTTAGTAAAATATCCGTTTGAATGTGCTATAGCATCAATCCCAGGAATTGCAATGTAAGATAAACCCTTATGAGGTAAACTTCCTGCTTTTAATCCTCCCACTGCTGCACAAAGATAATAACCAGGAAGACCAGATTCAATTGTTCCTTCTTCATTAGTGATGGTGCATTCGTCAGGCCAGACTTTAGTGACTCGCTTATTAGAAGTAGTCCATGCGTCTGATAATGCAGTAATCATGTCGTCTTTTTCAGTCAAAGCTCTAGTAACAGAATAAATCCAAGTACCATTTGCAAGATCGGTATCAACACTTCCTTCATCAGGATCTTCAGTAACTTCTGCATAAGAAAAAGAATTATTATTAATAACAGTTACAACTTTTAATTGAACAGGGATAACACCAGGATCTGCAACACTATTTATTGAAGTTACAGTAATTACATCATTTTGTAGTAAATCAGAAAAATCTGCATCAGGATCAGTAATTATATTAGTAGTCGTGTTAATTGAAATATTAGTGTGCTCAGTAGAAGGAATCATAGTCTGCAATTGAATTAAAGCAATGTTTGCAAACAAATGCCCAAATATGGATTGTTCTGGAACTGATATAGCATCAACGTGTGCTTCTCCTGCTGCTATAACTGTAAGATTTTGAGAAAGTGGAACTACATAAAAAATAGTCTCTTCTTCTTTTAGCACTGAATACGCAGAAGAGAATCCAGCAGAATCATCAGACTCAACCCCTAAATAATGAATGCGGCATTGGCCTGCAAGCCATGCAGCATAACATCCCAGTGCAAGAGGATTCCTGCTTGTAATTCGTCCCAATTTTGCTTTAATGTCATTATCGTCTGTAATGCTTCCTACTAAAAGAACATCTTGCCTTATAGCATCATAATTAATTACAAGATCACCATAAAGGCAATTCTTACCAGTAATAGGGTCTTCAATATCAGCACCAAGTTCAAGTCTATCTAATGTTGCATTCCATACAGCATCTGCAGCTAAAATCTGAAAATCAGCAACTAATTGTTCAATACGATAGTTGGCTACAATATCAGCCCCAGATGTAACCCAAGGAACTGCATTGTTTAATGTTAATTTAGTGGTAGTAGTAAGCCCATCTGCATCGCCTAAGTTCTTAACTGAAGTAGCAGTAAAAGCTTTAGAAAATGTTCCTGTAGAAAGAGCACCTTCTACTGCATCAATTGTTAGTTTATAAGATTGTTCACCTGCAGCTACCGTATCAAGACCTGCATGATACCCAAAATATAAGGTATGCTTCTCAATCTTTACAATTGGAATAGTTTTATCTACAGTAGCAACCTCTGTAAGAGTATCAGTTAGCACTACTCCTTCTTCAATAAAGTCTCTATTAGCGTCATAAAGCTTATTGACCTTAGAAGCAGTTAACATTACTCTATCATTTACTTTAACTCCAGTGGCTGCGAATGTTTTACCTGATGAAATTAACTCATTACCATTAATGGCTTCTGTCCCTGTTGCAGAATTCTCAATGCTACCATTATTACCAAACTCAATCTCAACATAAGGATTTTTTACCCATGCTTCAATACTATCTGATTCAACAACTGCACCTTCCAAGGTAGTCGAATCAGGATAAAGAATAGGATCATAGGCAAAATCAGCTTGAGCAATATTTTGAGCAGTAGAAGTTACAGTAGTTCCTTCAGCAACTTTCTGAGTCCAATCAGGGATTGCTGCTTTATTAAACCCTACTTCTTGCAAAATAGGCTCATCATCCACATCATTAAAGACAATAGCAGGACCTATAATGCATACTGCCATATTAGGTTCTTGAGGCAGCGCAGTTACTTCGAAACCTACTTGAGTAATCGTAATATTTGGTTTTGCCATCTGTTTAATCCTCTATTAAATTTCCTATTAGAGATAAGTATATTACAAAAGAAATTTCTTTTCAAGAAATATCATATTCCAAGCTGATAGAAGGAGTTATAAGTGTAATAGTCCATTGTCTTTCCCATTGTGCTGCAAAAGAAACAGGGGTTTCATAAGTCTTTTTATCATCTTTATTAGGCAGAGTTTCTCCTAATTCTAATTCGAACATTTTCTTAATACCGATGTAGCTAGAGAATGGTAACTCAAATTCAGTTAGGAGGTTAAAGACTAAGTTACCTAGTCGTAAAGAATCCCCAGGCTGTGCGCAGTCGCATGTTATTCTGAAAGATGAGAATCTTGTTGTCAGAAATGTATAAGTAGCATCCTTAACTGCTAAATTCTGGCTATTATTTACTACAATCTGGTTATTTCTTACAACAGAGTTATTAAGATATAACCCCGCTCTCTTCCCTCTTTCTATATCTCCTCTATCTTTCCCTAAAGAAATATTTAGCTTTGATCTTTCTATTTCTTTATGCCATTTCCATTCTGATACGTCTGAATGCTCATCACTAAAACGCCATCTCAGAAAAGAAAGTATTTTTTTATTAAGATCAAAAACATCGTATTGGAGATTATTCATTAGTTACCACTATACTGCTGAATAAATCAGGAATTCTGTATTCAATACTTTGTTGAGAAATATTATTACAATAAATAGTTTGCATCAAAGGAAGATGACTTACTTCTTGAAAGTTTACTTTCTGAACCTGTAACACCCTTAATTGCTTCACTTCTATAATGAGATCGCCTTTATTAATAGTGGTATCTCCTGCAAGAGAAACAGCAACATCTACTTGATCAGAAACATCTGTCATAGTATCTGATTCTTTCTTATCATAAGGCTCTATCTTAGCATATTTACTGATAGGAAGCCAATAACCTTTCTGAAATCCTGTCCCAAAACAAACATCACATTCCCCTATTTTAGCTTGCTCAAGAACATCGTCCCAACATAAGGTGCATTTCTGACCCCATCTTCTTTTCTTGTAGATCTTAATTTCATCATACATTAATCCTAAAGTAAAATTTGCAAGGTAGTTAAATCGATCATTAAATTTCTTAAACTCTCCTTCAATCTTTTCAGAAGTAAGAATCTTCTCTAATTTCTTAACTTCACTATAGAAAATACAGCCTGCACCAGAAGGAGGAGTAACTTTAATACGATAATAAATGTCTAGATCGAGAGCAATAGCAGGAGCAGAATCATCAAGATAAGAATATATTTCATCATCTTCCTCTAATACTTGCCATTCTCCTTCAGGAGATCCACTTCTTTCTACTGTAAAAGTATGATCTCCACTTTCTTTAGGAGAAGGTAGTTCCCATACAAGATTAATCTCGTAGGGACTAGTAAGAATTACGTTTAAAAGATTACAGGCCATTTCTTATTTTATCCTGAAAAGTCTCTGGTTTCTTAAATGAATATAACTTATTTATTCCTAAACCTAATATTCCTGTACCTAATAAACCCCCACCTATTGCCTTGTATTTCTTAGGAATTCTATTAAAAATACTTTTAAATTTTGGAATAGTCTTATTTTGGAGTAAAGGCTCAGTTTCTTTTATTAGTTCTGGTATCACTTTATTAGTAGTAGGAAGTATTTCATTCTTTATATTCTTAGAATCAAGGAACCAATTTGGGCTTAATTTATTATTATATGCTAAATCTAAATTTCTTTGTAAGTCTGCTATGCGTATCTTTGCTTTCTCAAAATTAATAGGGAAACGTGGATCACCAATCGAACCTTCCATAAGTTCTTTATATTTATTATAATTCATTTTTTCTGCTAATAATTCTCTTTTAATAAATTCAATATCTGATTCTGATGCATATTTATTAGTAAAATAAAGAGGAGTTAATCTTTTATTGGGTAATCCAGGGAAATTAGAAAAAGGTGTAGTATTCATACCCTGAATTTTCTTTGTTGCAAACCTATGCATCAATTCTTTCATCTCATTATCAAGAAATTGTCCTGCTTCTGGAACTTTCTGTTTAAGAGCTTTCACTTCTGAAATCTCTTTAAGGATTTTAGAGAATACATCAGAAGCAACACCATATTTCTTAAGGGCATCTCTAATGCCTTGTTCATAAGCTTGCTTCAGTAACACTATTGACTCCTGAAAATTCTATTAAAATAATTAGGCGATTTCTTTAAATGAAGATTCTCTAGCACACCTCTAGGCTCTGCTTTTCTTGTTCCTGCATACAATCCTAATCCCCCAACAGCACCTCCTGCTAATAATTTTTTATGTAAAGCAGTAGGAGGAATACGATCAACAATATCATGAATTCTAGGAGCAAATTCTTCAACAGCATCAGCAATATTGTGTGGCATGTGCTGAACAGTTCTGCCTTCAAGCTTTTCAATTAAATGCTTAAGAAGATCAGATTTATCTTTTAACTTTATAAGATTTCTTCCTATAAACCCAGTGTCTAACCCATACTTCTCTAATGCATCTATACAGCCTTGATCGTAAGCTTGTTTAATATTCATTAAAACATTCCATTCATATTCTGTCTGAAGTTATTCATAGAATTAGAAAAGACATCTCCCATAGTTGGTTTGGGAGGGTTCATTGCACGATAACCTGTATAGCCCAACCCTGCTGCACCTAACCCTGCTCCAACAGGTTTTGCTATATTCATTACTCCTTGTGCTACTCTTGGAGCCCATATATCAGCCATCTGTTGTTGAGCTTTTTGGCCTAAAGCACCAGGAATACTCCCCATTAGTTTCATTTTTTGCCTAGCCATACCAATATCACGTAATCCTTGCATCGGAGCATGATAAGCAAAATTCCCGAAACGTTTTCCAATATTACTTGCAACATTACCCCATAATCCAGAATTCTTCTCAAACCCCATATCCAGGAGTGCCTGTTCAATACCTTTTTCCATTGCCATTTTTACAAGTAAGTTTTCAGTTTGTCTAGCCATCGTTCGTATTTCCTTTTAGGTTGTCTAATTCTTAATTTTTCTAGTAAACCTTCTCGGTCTGTCATTCTTGTAGCATCATAAACCTTGTAGCCTGTCCCTATCCCACTTGCTAATTGTAAAGGTCTTTTAGCAATATTAAATAACCCAGAACCATACTGTTGTTTTGAACCTGTTTCTAATGCTTTATTAATAAATGGATTAGTAAGGTTTTCAAACATCCCTAAATCATCTTTACTTAAAAAATCTCTTGCTTGAGAAAGTAAAGCGGGGTCTTTTATAGGTTTAGACACATCAATTTTGATTGCATTATCTATCACATCTAATAGATTATTATCCACCTTAGAAACAAATTCTGGAGCATTAGGTAATGCTTTCAACTTTCGAATTGTGTCTACTTTACTTCTTACTTTATCAAGGTCAAACATCGGGGATTCAAAAATTTCTTTGCCTTTTTCGGTTACTCCTCCCCAATTAGGCTTATGAAAAAACTTTCTCCAATTACTAAAATCTTGCAAGGGTTCAGTAATAAAATGCTTAATAGGGTTCTTAAGCTTAAAACCCCCCACTTTCTCTAAGGCATCTTTTACTCCTTGTTCATAAGCTTGCTGCATCTTATCCATTAAACTCCCCAATCATTATAACGAGCAAGTGGAGATGATAAGCTACCCATGCACTTCTCTGCATTCATTCCTATCTTTAAAGGCCGTGCTAATGTTTCAAATTCCTGATCATAATTGGAAGCAATTTGCATATACTCTGGGAATTTACTTTCTAATTCTGCTAAAGGGAAGTTCCCGCCCTGATAAGAAAGCTTATTTCGTATGAAATTATTAATCTTAGATTTAAGAAGGTAAGAAGTAACCCCTATTAAAAGAAGATATACTTCAGGGAAAGTTTTAGCAGTAGTCTTTAACCCTTGAGGAGGTAAACAATTAAATTTAGAGACTATCATATCTACTGCTGCTTGTAATTCTTTAGGCTCAAATTCAATGCGCTGAAGAAAAAGATTTAATTCAGGTTTATCTTGCATGAATGTTCTTATCTGATCTTCACTAATTTTATAATCTACAAGAATAGATTCTGTAGTTTCAGGATTCTTCTTTATAAGTATTATCTGATAAGAATATTCTGCTTCCTCAGCATCAAACTCTAGTATGCCTTGCCAATCAGCAGCAAAAGAATTAGTGTAAAATGTTTTCTTTATAGAATACTGTTTATTTCCTAAATCAGTAGTGGAAGCTAATGATCTTGCTACTTTAACAGTGCCGTCAGAATTGTATATTGTAATCCCTACTTCTAATGCAGCAGCAGAGAATTCAACAATAAATTCTGTTTGGACATCCTGGAATACATCTTTTAATTCATACATTAAAATTCACCTAAAACAACAATACCTGCTAAAGTAAAATCTCTAGCAGGTATTGTTGTAAGCTTGAGCATACTATAAGCCTACTCTATTTTTTAGATTTTCTAAGAATTTTGGTGTTACTTTTTTTTTAAAGATACTTGCATTGAATTAGGTCTAAGATTCATTAAACTTTTAATATTTGCAGAAATCTTCTTAATTGTAGCAATTTTTTCTTGCTCTTCTAAGTTAAACCCTAAATCATTAAGAGCTTGATTAATACCCTTATAATGCGCTTGTTTTACAATATTCATAGTTTTACTTCCCAAAAAGTTGACCAATTCTTGAAGAGGTTTCTTTACCCTTCATCTTTAATTTATCTAACGCAGATTGAGGTTTTTTATCTCTAGTCAAAGCTAACCCGCCTGCAGTTCCTGCTGCCGCTACTCCAGCTACTCCTGCATGAGGAATAAGTTTTTTAAGCACATCTTTTTGTGCTTGAGATTTAGCAGCATTAGCTCCCGCAGCATAAGTCCCACCCATTCTTTTTGCCTTAGCAGACGCTTCACCCAAATGTTTAATAGCTTTACTGGGATCTCTCAAAAAAATTTCTTTTGCTGTATTACTTAAAGCTCCCCCCATAGATTTTAATTGTTCAATTTTTCCAGAAATCTTTCTAATAGCAGCAATTTTCTGTTTCTCAGGAAGGTTACTATATCCACAAGCATTAAGCGCATCATTAATTGCTGTGTATTCTGCTCGTTTAATTAAATCCATCTTTCATACTCCTTAAATAATCTTAATAGAAATTAACTTAGTAATAATAGTATCGTCAAGCTTAACATATCCTGTCCAACCAGAAGGAAAACTAGAAGAAGTAAAAGTTAAATAACTTCTATACTTATCACTTCTTAATTGAGATACATTCGTGGTGCTTCTTGCTACTTTAATAGAGCTATCAGAATTAAGAATTGTTACACCAACATCCCCTGGAGTAAACCCAGAATCAAAGAATAAACGTTTTGCTCCTAAAGGGATGTTATACATTATGCGACTTCTTGAATCTCAACACTACAATTTAATTCTGGTAATGCAGCAGGATCACCTTCTGCATCTGTACATCTTAAAACAATAACATCATTTTGCGCAATAGAAGTATTTTGATCCACTGCAATTGCATAACGAGTATTTACAGTGATTGCAGCACCTTCATTAGTAAGAGGCGCAACAGTAAGGGATTCATCTTGAGTTAAGTTATGAAGTGTAAAATCCCAATTGTTATCTGCATCTAGAGCAAGTGTAGTCGCTACAACTAAAGAAGCTCTTTTAACAGTGCAAGCACGATTTGCTGTAAAGAGAAAAATATCCTTGGTAGCCTGCCCGCCACCTGCATGAGTAACAGAAATAGGTTTGATATGCAAATCGGATATAACCCAAGAACTAGTCTTTCTTTGCATCCATAAACCAGTTGCTAGATCATAAACCATTGCTCCATCAGGAATAGCGTAGAAAGACCAAACATCTTCTACATCATCCCAAACTGCAATTTTATTATCATGAGTATCAAATGCTCCTGTTCCCACTCCTGCAACTAAAACACGATAGTTATCTACGCCAACTTCAGTCCCAGAAGGCGCAGTAACAGATTCTTTTACAGGAGCAAGTAAATGAGTATTATCCGCATAAACTCCAGTTGCTTCAACAAAATAAACAACATCAGTGCGTTTATTACGAACAATACTTCCTACTGCCAATGCTCCAGAAAATGTCCAGCTTGTAGTAGCATGAACATAAGTAGCAATTTGCCCACCTTTAGTCGCAAAAGCACCAGTTCCTGTTCCATTAATAAAAACAGTCCAACCATTATTACCTACTTGATTGCCTGATGGAGCAAGAGCAACTTCATCAACTATCTTTCCATATACAGCAGCAAGAGCACCGTCTAAACTCGCTTTTGTAAAACCAGAAACTAATGCTCCACCTATATACAATTTATTAGCAGGGAGATCAATTTTATCTAATGCACGAAGCGTTTTTGTCCTCATGATTCAACCTCTTCTTTATTCTTTTTACGTTGTTTTCTTGGTTTTACAATTCTCTCTTTTTCTACTTCTTCATTTCCATTCTCAGTTTCAGTCTCAATCTCATTATTAGAAGAAGCGGAAAGATTCTCATCTGTAGAAATAGCCTCAGTAAGCTCAGGTAATACTTCAGAAGTGTCAGAACTTAAGATAACTTCCTGCACTACTTCCTGCTTCACTTCTTGTTCTACCTCTTGCTTCACTTCTTGTTCTACTTCCTGAATTTCTTCTTTAATTGCTTCTACTAAACGTGGTTTACTCCTATCAATAATCCTCAATTTACCTTTTTCAATTCGTCTAGAAATAAGATAGTTATTAAGAATTGACTCATGACAAGGCAAAATTTCCCCAGGTTTAATATACTCAGAAGAATGATTAGGTAGGGGAATTTTAGAAGTATGAGTGTTCTGTAAGAAAATCATTATGCTAATACTCCTCGAATTGCACCATTGAAACTACCAATACCTGTAGCAATAGCTTCGTAAGCCCAGAATTCGAGCATATCGGCTCTCTTCTCAAGATACAAGGTAGCATCCTGAAGTAAAAAAGACTTCCCAAAAAACTCTTCCGTAGTAAAGAGATAGCAATGTTGAACCACGCCACCAACTTTAGTGAACAAAGACTCTTTTACAGTTACAACAACAGGAACACCAAAAATAACTGTTTCAGTGTCAACACCTTGTTCAAAAATTCTCTGCATTACTGCTTCAGAAACATTAAAGGATTCATACTCAAGAATCTCTCTAAATGTTGATTTAGCAAGTAGAAGTTTCCCAACAGGAAGTTCCTTGCTATCCATCTTCTGAAGAAGTTTCTTAATACCCCGATTACTGATTCCATGATCAGCAGCAGTCAAGTCTACTTCGTAATCTGCGGTGACACCTACAAGTGGAGTAGTAATATAATCATTAATCGTTTTAAGAAAAACACGATCTTCCTCAGCCGCCATGTCCTTAACACAATTATCAGATAAAACTTTTCGAACATCATATCGATAAGTTAATAATTGAAATTTAGACATCGTATTTCGTTGGCTCTCAACCTTCCCGAAATACGCAGCATATCTTTTTCCAGTGAAAAGTTTCTGCTTTGCAGTTCCCATAAACGGTAAGAAAGAAGCCACACTATCGGGCTCCTTATCGATCACCACTTTTGGGAAATCGTTATCTTCATCACGATCAATTTCAGTTTCATCTATCTGTTTTGGAACAATAATTCGACGCTGAAAAGAATCTTCACGCATTCTTGTTCGAATGAATCCAGACCCTTCATCAGCCGCTTCTTTAATACGCCCGTCCTCTAATTTGTTCCAAAATGCCCTATTAATTACTTGAGGGCTCAAAGTTTCCACGTTGTAAGAATTCATTATTATTATTCTCCACTATTAATATAAAAAGTAATAAGATTTAAGTCTTAATACTTTATTACTATTTTTGTGCCCAAGTAAGTTCTAGGGTTCCTGCATCAGTATCAACAGCATCAACAGTTGCAATCGTCTGATAAGCAGTTACATCATCCTGCTTTGCTAATTTCCCCGTATTACCACCTGTTGAACATTTAAGTGCATCTCCAGGAACAAGCCCTTCAGGAGAAACAACCAAATCAGTAGAAATAACTGCTCCAAAATTACTGCGTAAAACAGTTATTAACTCCGAAATATTATACGCACTTTCACCTTCAACAACCATCATATATTCTTTAACTAATTCAACAGGATCTCCATCCCCCGAATCCCCCTTCATCAGGCCACCGTCAGCATCAGTAGCGTCCCTCATCACAATCATTCCTGGTGTAAGAGTACCTGATTCATTAGGAGATTTAGGAAGACTTGCATCAATTGCACCGTGATTCGGCCATCCTTTAGTTACATTAAAAACAGTATCTAATTGCATTTATTAAACTCCTTAAGACATTATCCATGATAGAAATGGATCACTATTATCGTTTGCAGATTTAACTTGAGAAGACTCTCCTAATCTGCCAACTACTTCTTGTTCCTGTTTATATTCCTGTTTAAATTGAGAAGTCTTTTCTGCTACTTTAGTTATTAAATTAAACGTCTCTGTATCCAGAGGTTTAGATTTTAGTAATTCCTTATCGGTATCATCTAAACCGACAGCATTGCTAATCTTTTCAACTAAAGCAGTTCGTTCTTTGCTTTCTTCTTGCTCAATTGAATCCCCAATGTTATCTAGGATAGCTGCTGTCTTTAAGAGTAATTCTGATTCAGTCATAGTAATAACCTTAATTTAATTTATTAATAAGATGACCTAAACCCACAATTGCAGTAATCACCGCAGCCGTTTTTTGAGTATCTTCTATATCAATTTTCTTAGCTATTTTTCTTAAAAGGATAGAAGTCTCATTAAGATCTTTTTTATTCATACTACTTCCCTAAATTAATTCTCTTCTACTTACACTAATTGTCTTATCTCCTGAAGAGATATTTTATTATTATGCATCTTCTCTACTATATTATTAAAAATAGAATAAGTAAAAGATCTTTTTTCTAAATTCCTAATTATTTCCGCAGAAATTTTTATCATTCTAGCAGGCATGTTTACTACATTACTAGAAGCAGATTTCTCTGCAACAGGCTCTTCATCCTGCAGTAATTTATTTATTAAAATATCAACTTCATTTTGTATCATAATTAGAAACTCTGGAAATCCTGCGCAGAAGGATTATTAATATAGTTATTAAGACCTTGTGCAGCATGAGGTAAGGCTAAACCTGCCGCAAGACCGCCTCCAAATGCCCAATTACGTTTCTTGTCTGCTTCCTGTTTAGCAAAATGTTTTGCCATCATCCAAGAAGGAATAGCTCCTGCTGCCGCACCAGCAAGATAAGGAGCAACAGAGGAGAAAGCAGCAGATACTTTATCTACTTCGTTCTCCAAAATTTGAGCATATTTTTCAAGAACAATTTTGCTGTACATTACTGTCTATCTCGCATTGCTTTAACAAGTTTATTAACATCCTCAATACCTTTATTGTAGGCTTGAGCAATCTTAGTAAAATATTTACCTTCAGTAATGACATTAACTGCTTCTGCAAATTTATCCATGTATTCTTGTTCTGCAGCAGTCTTAACTAATTCAACTGTCTGATCGTATGCTTGTGCATAAACATCTTTAGCAGTTTTCTCAATATATGCGGCAGTTTTGTTAAAGCCATCATCATACGCTGCTTGTAATTGTGCTTCAGAATCTTTCTCTAATCCACCACTACTAGACTGAGAAAAAATAGGATTTTGAGAAGCAGTCTTAATTGGAGTCGAAGAAGAATTAAATTGAGGTAAATCATACTGGGCTAATCGCTGAACAAAACCATCAGCCATTGCTGCTCCGTATAATTGAGCTTCTTTCTCTAAAGAATGACTTTCTGCTTTAGCGAGTTCTGAAGCAACTTTAAAAAGACCTTCAATAGGAGAATTAGTTGAAGGCACTTCTGTAGACCCAACTTTCTCTAACTGAGAACGAAAATCATCTGCAGTCTTAGGAAGAGGGGAATTAACAGAAGCAGTTTTTTCTTTAGAATCAAAACCTGTTAAAATATCAGACAATTGCATTTTTTTAACTCCTTAAAATATCTAAATTAGATATTAAATTATATAGATTAAAAAATCAACTTAAAATTTTCGATCTAACCCCAAAACAATCATTATTCTTAAATTACTATCAATATAAGAAGATTCCTTAACCATTCTAGTATTAGACGGAAGTTCAATCCCCTCATCAGATAAGAATCCTTCTGGCTTAGTATATGCACTAATTCCTTTACCTATCATAGCAGAACCAATTAATGGAGTAACCCATTTCTGCCCACCTAAAGTCTTATATGCAGTTAAAGCAGCTAAAGCTCCTAACCCTGTTTTTAACCCTTGATCTAATTCTTCTCGTTCTGTTGCAATATTTTTTTCCATTAAATTTGTATGGAATTTCTCTCCAGTATCAGGATCAGTATATGATAATTCTTGCGTCATAGGAATATCTTCTTGTTTTGAAACAGGAATGGATAGATCCATCATTGCTTTTTTTTCAAAAAGTTTAAATACGGATCTCTTCTCTTGAAACGGAAAAACAAGATCTGCAATGTCATTATTAAAAGTGTTATCGTCTAATTTCATCTCTTGCATCTCTTCAGGGTTTTCCTTCAAATACTCATAATATTGATCTTGTTGCTGAATTAATTTCTGGATGTCTTCTAAAGAAGAATCTTGATTCTTAGTTTCTTTAAGATAGTAATAAAGAAATTCTGGAGTAGTTAAAAAAATACCCATCTTTGTAAGAGTAGAAAACACTTCTATTGGTTCAAACTCTAGAAGCTTATCAAGAAGCATTTTAGTAAATATTGGCACTTTCTTAAGAATGTTAGGAAGAAACTTATCTTTAAATAAGTTAAGAAGGGTTAATTCTTTATCAGAAATGCTACCTAAATTCTCTGTTGATTCTCCAAAAATAATCTTATCTATAAGAGAAAGCTTATTAAGAAAAGAAAGCTTTTCATTAATGCTCTCTACTCGCTCCCCCTCAACTGCACTAAGTTTTACCTCAAATATAGCGGCTACTTTTTTTAATGCGTAAGCTGTCTCATCCGCAGGTTTAAAAACAAGAGACTCATCAAAAAAATTAGGATCAGGATTTATCATGCATACTTTACGGCCATCAGGAAGTATGTCTTTTAACTGCCATTGAATATGGTCGCAATACTCTTCTTTCTTCTTAGCTTTATTTCCACATATAGAGCAAATATCATAAGGAACTTTACACCCCATTGAGGTTGCAACAGGTTTACCTTGATTAATATTTTGGATTACATCACTACATTTACAATTATCAAGAGCAAGAAGTAACTCCACTCGTTTCATCAAATCATTCCAGAAAGAATGCAGGATACTTCCATAACTATTATTTGGGTCTTTATTTACATGATGTCTAAATACATGCCCTGATTCAAAAGTTTTATGCTTATTGATAAGATCTTGTTGAGTAAAGAAATCTCCATTCCTATTTTCGCCGTAATACTCGCCCGCTCCAAGGGCAATTACTAAAATAATAGTTTTTCCTTCAATAGGTTTAACGCTTTGAGCAAACTCAAAAGCAGGAGAAGCAGTCTTTATCATTTCTCCAGGATGGATTATTCGTAGTGTAGGCTCAAAAACATGCAGCCTATCACTTTTAATATGCTGATCTATTTCAATTACTTTAAACATGGAACATACCAACCCTTACATTCTGGACACTCAACCATTTTAATTTTATCCTTACTGATTGCACTATTCTTAATAATTTGTCCAGCACCTCTACATGTCGTACAAGCTCCAATTTTTTCCATACTTTCCTCTCCAGGCTTGTAAGAAACAGGACCTACAGAGTGAGACATATTCATCATCTCCTGTTCGTTGATTATCAGCTAACCCATTATACTTCTGATCGTCAAGTAAAAAATTATATATTGCTTCTTCTCTATAATCAGTCATCTTACCCTTACATTGATCACATATTGCTTTACAGGTAAATACATCATCAGCATGACTCTTAAGCTGATCAGTAATAAGAAATGTATCCCCTTTATAAGACAATGATAAACCAGAAAGAATGAAATTACTAATTTTATCATTCTTAACGACAAACTCTACAATAGGAAGATACTCATCAGGGTTTGCCATATGAACTTCATCAATACCCACAATCTTAGCTTGAGGGTTAAGTTCAATAAGATTTTTAAGCTGAATTAAAGAATCAATGCAATGACAAGCAATAGTAGCTCCACGTCTAGAATTCAGAAAAGAAACAAATGGAGTTTTCTTTTCGTGATGCGCTTGCACTACAAACTTAACTACTAAGAATTCTAGCTTCGCTATAGAAATCTTGTTAAGTCGTTTAATAAACTCATCAGTTTTGCCTGAACGCATTGCACCTGTTATGAATTGGATGTTCATTTACTAGCCACCTTATCTACTTTACTGTCTTGTTTTTCTTTTAATATTTGTAACACCTTCATCCTATTATTAACTCTAACATAACTACCTTTATCCGATTCTAATATTGCTTTAGCTTGCTGTTTTATTGCTTGGTCTAATGTTCTAAACCCTATATTTCTCATGTGATGAATATGATCATCTCCAGGCTTAGATACTCTCTTTCCTAAATCTCCTACTAAATAAGTAGTCTCATTGCCATCATACTTTTCTTGCTTTTCTTTATCATAAGCATTTAAAGCAGGGAATTTCCACGATTCTTTAAACGGTTTTAAAGGTAAAACTTCTATATTGTCTACCAAGAAACCACCCTCTTCTTTGTATTCTGCTTTTCCCGCATCTACTTCTGTCTGCCCCTTCTCTATGCCTCCCCCGAATGTACCAATACTTTTGTCCGCGCCGTATATGCCACAAAGTAGTTTGTCTCCTCTCAGGGCGTAGAGTTCTACCCTTTTGCGAAATTTATCTTCTGATAGTTTTGTAAGAGTGCCTAACAATTTAACTTCTCCATATTATATGTTGTATACGTTCATTTAGAGTATCATCAACACTTTTAGAAAAATCACCCCTCGCTTTATGACTTCTAATTGTACTAGCCAAATTATCTATAGTAATAGGTTTCTTATGAAACTCATCAAATAATGCTTTCTCGTCTTTACCCAATTGAAGATTTCCATTAATTAGAGGAAATAAATGTTTTAAATTCCTAGTAAGACTAGGACCATTTTTAGAATGAATAACAGAAAGATACTCAAGATGATCTTTTAACCCTTCATAATCAATAGGATCTTCAGCAGGGTCATAATCTTTAGAATTAATACCGTATTGTTTTAGTGCATCCTCAACACCCTTCTCGTATGCTTGCTTTAAATTATTCATTCTCTTCTCTCAGCATCTTCAAATCATTCTTAAAATCTTGTTCTGTTATTTCCTGCCAATCATCATCCATATCTGCAATTATAACAGGCTCTATAGTGCCATCTGTAATCTCTAAAAGAAAACATTCACCAAACATTATTGTTTTAGCTTGGCAAATGACTCTCCCAATTAAACCGTTTGAATGTCTGTAAAATTTATTGGTTTCCATAAACTTCCTTAATACTCATCCAAATGTATCCTCTTAAAAGAAGGTGATCCTCCTAATGCTCCAGAACTATATTGCCCCTTCGCATTAACCACTACTTTCTTACCAACATAACTTTCAGGATTCTTAAACATATCTTTTCTTAACTCATCAGAAAATCCTGTTCCAACATTTCCAACTACTTTTCCTTCAGGAGTTAAAGAATATTTAAAACCTCCTGCTGCCTTACCTTCATACTTCCCTTCACCAGGGAATATTTCTCTAATATGGACATCATAATCTGGTCTAATCTTGGCTTTAGTAAACGGAGCAGGTTCGTTCCATTTATGGATTATAACGCCTTCTTCGGTTTGTTTCAATTTTTTATTTACAACATCATTAATTAATTTGATTTTCTTTTGTGCAGTGTTTGCCAAAAACGGCATTTCAGTCTTTGGAACTTTTTCTACTATTTTCTGAATTGCATCCCACTTATCTTTATAAGACGCATTTTCTAAATCCTTGCCTTTCATTCGCATAGGATTAATAGGCATAATCTTAAGCTGCCCCTGTTGCTCTTGACCTTCTCTACTTTTCCATATAGCAGAGTTAAGCAATCCTCCTACCTGTTCCCCAGGAAGAGCTTTACCTTTTTTGTCTGTAGCAAAAATCTCTACCCTGGAAACAGTGTTACTTAATTCTTTCGGAACCTTGTATTGAAGCAACTCAGGAATCTTAAAAGTATGCTCAATATCCTTAGCCCGCTTTCCTTCTCGATAAGAATAAAGACGAGGATGAGTTCCAGGATTCCCTAAAACAAGATAACCATGTGCGCCATCTACCTTAGCAGTAAGAACTTCTGAGTCATCATGAGGATTTATCTTCTCTATCTTAGTCTCTTTATACTTAGGCTTACTAAAAGGAAGATCTTTTTCTTTAGCACGATTAATCATTAACCAATTCTTATCTTTAGTCTTAATGATACTAAACTCTTTAGCATCTCTACCCTTGTAAACATTAAAATTAATTTGATCAGGAGAAGAACGAATAATCTCTGCAATATCACGATCAACAAGCTTTACATCCCCGCCTCCATACTGCCCTTTAGGAATAGAACCTTCAAAATCTAAAGATTTATCATGATGGGTAGGCTGCAATACTGCTAATCTTTTTTCGCCTTTTTCAGGCAAGCCTTTACGCAGAGCCCATGAATGAGCATTACCTTCTTCATCAAGTAAACGAAGATCAAAATGAGGACCAGCTTTAAAAGCATCGTGCTTACTTAAGGAGAATTGCCAAGTTGTAGGATTTTTTACTTCAGGAAGAGACTTAAAAACATTACGGTCAGGAATACCTTCTGCAGATTGTGAGATTTTTTCAAGAAGATTTGCTCGAAGTTTGAACACATTAATTTACCTAAATATTAACTTCTTTTACTTTCCATGTATTTTTTCCACGTCTCAAAATATTATCATTAAACTTCTTATAAGCACCCATACTCAGATAAGGAATAGCAACAGCCGCAGCACCAGTACCTAAATAGTAAGGAAATCTCCACTTTGAATGCCTTACTGCATCCAAGACTTTAGGTGCTCCTTTTTCCATAAATCTTTCTAATTCTGTCTTAGCAATACCTGTACCTACTGCCCCAGTACCAAATGCAGTAATATTGCCCACAGGATCTTCCTTATGAATTAGGATAATCTTCTCAGCCTGCTTCTCAAAACCATAATGTTTGAGAGCATCTTGAATACCTTTTTGATACTGCAAAGTTAACTTATCCATTGATTCCTAAAACAATATTTAAAGTTTCTAATAATTCATTATTTAACACTTGAGAAATCTTTACCCGCTCAGTAATCTCTTCTGCTTTCTTAATAACTTCTCTAGTTAGATCCATACAATATTCTCTATTAAGAAGCCGCATTTCACTAGCTTCCTTTTTAATCTCTGTAGAATAATCTCCTCTACTTACTATATCTAACTTATCATCTAACCCTACACAAGCAGAAATTTTTATCAATAGAGCATTATTTCTATTAGCTACTTTCTCAAATTTATTAAACCCAATTAGATCGCCTAATCCAATTAGAAACAATTCGGAAGATTTAATATTCTCACTAGAAGTCTTTTCTGGGTCAGGCATCTGCATACTAAACTGATGTTTTCTAGGCATTGCAGCAGCACCTAATGCTGCCCCACCACCTAGAGCAGTTGCTAACCCTACTCCCAGTAATGCTTTGTTAGTAAGCTTATTAGCTTTCTCATCTGCCTTATTAATAAGGTAAGATCCCCCTAATACCCCGCCTGCGGTTAAAGGGATCGCGGCACCTAAACCTTGTCTAAGCCCATAAGACAAAGCACCAGCAAGTTTAATCTGATCAAAAGAATTAAAATCTACTTGGGCTTTCTTAACTTGCAACTCACTAGATAATTTAGGATCATCTGTCATTTCTGCAAGCTTAATAAAATTACCTACCATATTTATGTTATATGCTAATCGTGGATTCATATTACTTCATCCCTAATTTTTGTAGAGCTTCAATTCCTTTAAGAATATAAAAATATTGAGCATTCTTTTCAAACAACTTTGCGCCTAATACTTCTACTGCTTGAGGTAAAGTAAAATCTTCGCTCACTTTACTAAAACCTTCCCGTTGCAATTTTTCTGATACAATCTTATTAAGCATTTTAATGCACCATCACTTTCTTATTTACTTCATTTTCTGCAGCAGCCAACCCTTTAATCGCATTATAATCCAATCCACCTTCATGCTGCACTGCTCCCCTAAGAAAAGACTTTACAGCATTCTTATCAGTAGAAAGCGTAGGAGCATATTTTGCCATAGTATGGTAGGCTTCATTTAAATTCTTATCAGTGGCTTGCGCAATTATGGGGTCTTCCTTTTTAAGCACTTCTAAGATTAATTTTCTAGTCTTAGAGTGTTGTTGATTCTCCATATTCCCTACAACCTTAGCTGCCATGTCCGCAAGTAAGCTAGTAGCCTTATCCCCCATAGATTTTGAAGCAGACTCAATAAAAGATTTAGCTGCAATATCTTCTGCTTTAATTCTTGTAGTCAAAGGAAATAAAGCTCTCTGAATATTGTACCCCAAAGATTCAGTAGTAGGCTTTGAGGTATCCTGCACCACCCCCGCTCCTAATTGAAGGGCAGTTCCTATAGGTTCATTTGGAGGCCACCCAAATCCTAAAAGAGATCCAGGATTTACAAAGGCGATTTTCTCTCTTAAGTAATTTTTTTTATCAGTAAATTCCTTAATATTTTCCATTGTCTAATCGCTCCTTTGCTTTAACTACTTTTTCTAATGCTAATCGTTTCTCTAATGCTTCTTTTATCAACTGAATCTTTTTAGGATCAATGTTGTTACTGATCTTATTAGAAAATAAATGGGATTTCTTTTCAATCGACTTCTCTAAATCCTTTAAAACAATACCCAATCGATTATCTTCTTTCAATGCAGCTTCTTTAAACATAGAATAATTTTCAGAATAGACAGACTGGAGAGCATCTTTCAATTTACTCAGGTGGGCTATATACATGGAAGAAAGAACAGTCTTAAACCCTTGAAGTTCTTCTGCTGCTTTTTGAATCTTAATAATCATTATATTTTTATCTAACGCAGGAACAGAAGAAGGGGACTCTTCTTTAGGTAAGGAATCACAACTACAAGGGTCAGACTTAAACGGCACGTCAGAAAAGAAATCTACATCCTGAGAAGCCTTATCTTCTGGAATATTACTCTCATCAGAGGAAAATAATTCATCAATAATTTTCTGTGAATCCGCTAAATCAAAATTTACATTAGAATTTTTATCTTCCCTATTCTCAAATTGATGTTGGAAAGCTCTAACATTTGCTCGTTCAACAATTCTCTTAATTTCTTCAGGATTTAAAGACTGCTCAGAAGCAATCTTAGAAATAGATGCGTTTAAGGGGATTTTCTTATTTGCAAAATTATTCACAGCCGTTTCTGCTAACTGTTCATATTTATTCATACTATGTGCCTTTTCCAGAATCTAAGAGCTTTCTTACTTCTTCAGGTAATGCTTTACTCTCTTTCACTTGCCGTATATTCTCAATCTTTAATCTAAACCCTTCAAATACTCTTCGAATCTCTGATGGATCATATTTATTTCCATCATCCATTAAATTAATTATTTCTTTTAGTAGACTCGTAGCACCTTTACTGTTCCCATTATTAACTTCTTGTCTAAAGAAAAGGTACGTCTCAGCTAGAAGTAACTCTTTAATTTCATCCTTCTTAATTTTTGGAAGAGTACCAGTAGTTTGCCAATTTAAATAATCAAAACCTAATTTCAAGCTAGTAAGTCTAATTTCTCTTAAAGTTATTTCATCATTAGAGTTAGCATCTAACCCCATTATCCACGCAACTTTAAACATCCTGCTAGAAAAAATACTTCGATCAAAAAAATAATACTCATAAAGTTCTACTACTTCATAATCTAATTGTAATGCTACAGCTATCTCCATTATACTTGCTTCTGATAATAAATAACTCTCCATACATGCTTTACAAAATTCTAAAGTAAATATTTGATAAGCAGTATCCACAGAAGGATCATCAGATTTATTAAGCTTTAAAAGATAACATCGTAGTCTTTCTAATTTATAATCTTTTAACGGATCAAAACAATTTTTAACTGATAAATAACGATGTTCTGGAACCTGTTTCATTTCATCTTTTTCTCAAAAGCAGGACGTAAAGCATTTGTATCTTGATTCAATAATAAAGCAGTTTCCCCTAATCCTGTAAAAGTAGACTTTAAATTACTTGTTAAATTATTTAAAGTACTCTCGCCCAACTCTTCAGCTAATATATTTTTCTTAATCCGTAAATCAAGCAGTATTCTAGCAAGTGAATCAATTGCCACAACAACATAATTAATGTATTTATCCACAGTTTCTTTTAATGAAGGGGATTTAATTAATTCAGAAAGGAAAGAAGAATCCATTAACTCTTCATTTCTGAGAGCCATCGCAGGATTCATCATTTCTGGGTTCATACCTTGCATCATTGAAGGATCTTGCATACCCTGCATCATACTAGGGTCCATACCCTGCATCATAGATGGGTCCATAGGCATTTGCCCTTGCATCATACTAGGGTCCATACCCTGCATCATTGAAGGATCTTGCATACCCTGCATCATAGATGGGTCCATAGGCATTTGCCCTTGACCTTGCATTGCCATCATCTGTTGCATCATCGCAGGGTCCATTCCTTGCTGCATCATTGCAGGATCTTGAGCTTCTTTCTTTAAAGTATACCAAGTTGCTTTCTTCTCTTTTAATAAAGAGAGAGCATTTCTACTAGAAAGATTAAACTCTTTCATTAATTTTAATGACGCCTCTTTCTTAGTAAAATACGGCGTACCATTAATGTAGTAAGCACCTGCTTCTTTCTTAAATTGAATTACTTTTTCTAACTTATCACTAATCTTTCCTAAAAGAAGATCAGTAATAAATTTAGTGTCAAAAGGAAGACTCTTATCATACTCTTCCTTCTTTATTACTACTGCTTTCACACTCTTAGGATAAACATAAGTATCATTTAGAGAATAAGCTTTTTGAACATTACTACTTAAAGTTACCGCTAAACTACACGAATCAAAATACTTCTCATCACCATCAATGGATACGGCTTTATCAAGTCTAAAAGAAGGAGGAACAATATCTAAATTTTTAGTATCAACAAAAATAATTAGATCATCTTTTACTGGAGTAAAACTTCCATCAAAAATTTTCTTAAGGCTTCCAGTTAAATCTTCTTTACTTAAAGTCTCAGTAACAAAAGTTCCTCTATATCGACTTAATACTAAATCACCATTATCCATCTCATGAAGTATTTTATAATGTTTAGTTCTGTATCCTGCTCTTGTAGGCCCATTAGCGTACCCGTCTTTATGCCTATCCATACACACTAAACTAGGCTTAACTGAAGCATCATCAAAAAGAATTTTATATAAGCCATTAGAAGAAGGTTCTTCAATCTTAATATTCTCTTCAACCTTTAAGACTTCACTGCCCTCTTCTTTTCCAGTTATTACAATCCCATCTTCAGCTATTTTCTGGAATGCTTGTTTAGTATTGTTTCCAAAACATCGATACAAATCATCATACGAAGCATCTCGATCTAAAACTTCAATATTGTAATTTGACTCTGAAACTTTTACTAATTCATTCTTGTAATTCTTTTCAATATACTGCTTAAATACTGCGTTCTTCTCCATAAAAGAAAGTATCTTGTCTTTCTCTGCGTCAGAAAGACAATGAATCGCAGAAGCAACTTTCTCTTTAAGAGAAGATTGAATATATTTATATCTATTCGGAGGGCGAACTAGAGAAGATATATCTACATCAAAATCAGAAGAGTCGAGAGGTTTAGATGAAGTGCCTAATTTCTGAGAAGAAAGACGAAGTAATATATCAAACCATTTTTGTGTCAATGGTAAAAATACATCTAATATCTTTGCATAAATAATGTCTAAAAACTCAATTGCAGAATTATTCATTACTACAGGGACAAAAAAAGACATGTCATTCTGTAAGACAATGAAAAATCCAATAGCCTTTGCTTGAGTCGCATCAGCCTCTAAAACTTTTAAAGACATAACAGAAGGGAGCAAGAAACTTGCTTGACTTTCTATAGCTTTATAAGCCTCAGACATAAAAAACTGATTGAATTGAAATGATGAATCTACCCCAGTCTGTGACTGGGGAGCCATATTAGGAGAAATCATAACCTAAACCTCCCCGCAACAGAAACTACCCTCGAACAATATCCTGCATTGCAGCTTCTTCTTCCATTCCGAGTTCTCCTGTATCATCCAACCAATCAGTCTCAGTCCCTAAATCATGAAGATCATCGACTTCTGGAGTAGGAGAATTTGCAAGAGTATTAGGATCTAAATCCCCAGTCATACCAATCTTTAGAGGCTCAACTGCTTGCTGTACCGCTTCTTGTCCTGCAGGTGTTTCAGATGCTGCTTCTAACACTGCATCCACAACATTTTTAATCTCTTCAACATTATTAGTTCCTACAGGCACATTAAGATCTTCAGCTTGATCTACCAACCCCTGAACACCTTCAGGAGGCATACCGTCTTCAGACAATTTAATGTATCCCATACTTGCCAATTTATTTACAACACCAACTAAATAAGCTGTCTTTAACATATCTTAAAACTCCTATAAAGTAAGAATTAACAATAGCATAATATTATATTTTAAAATTAAATACAATACTAATTTACTAATACTCTCCCGATTCACTTGTATCTCTTAACTCTGACCCATATATGAAAGCAGGGATTGGATCATATCTATGAATATTCATACTTTGGGCTTGGTCTGCCGCATCAATAATATTACGTGCAATATATTTATGCCCAAGTCTAGCTCCCCAATCAGGATTAAATAACGGCGTCTGAATAATAGGGGTTAAATGAGGCTCTACATTCAACTCTTTCTTAGCTACTAGAACTTTATCAATATTATTCTTCTTAAAATCTTTAATCATTGCATCATTAATCTTAGTTCCTGCCATATGATGCAAATAATTATTTGCTAACTGTTTCCCTTTAGAATATGACACTGAAACATTGTCTGTTTCATTATTTATCAACGCATCTTTTAACTGTTCCCCATTAACTATATCTCCTCGATATAACCCAAAATCTAAAGCATCATGATCATTCACCTTAAAAAAATTCATATTCTGTTTAGCTAAATGTTCAAGATGCCGTTTATCAATTCCACCTGTTTCACCATACAACTTGCCCAATGTCTTAACAATATACCTACGCCCTTCTCCCATTCCCTTGTACTTAACAATATCTCTTGGATCAGGAACGCCTGAAGTTAAAACATCTCCTTCATCAATATCGTCTCCTTCTTTAACCAAGATTTTATAATGAGGAGAAACATAATGCTTGTTCTCATCTTGAAAAATAAATTTCCCACCTTGGGGGGCATCTTCTACTCTTGTAATTTTTCCTCTACTATTTGACACGACAGCTTTATTCTTAAACTTCTCAGGGATGTCAATCATCTGTCTTAATCCAGAAAGGCCCGATAACTCTGCCTGCCCTTTAACAGTTCCAGCAGCATGTTTACTACTTAAAGCCATCTGAGTTAAAGGCTCCGCCATTGCTTCTGATGCTCTAACTCCGACTCCTCCCCCCATCTCATGCTCCATTCCATTAATATCTTTTCCCTGACATCTTTGGCAAACACCTTCTCTTAACTCACACGTCATTGGAGAACGAACAATAACTGAATCAACTCCTTGCTTTCTTAAATCAGCAATCACCTTATGTGTAATTAAATCATTATGCTTATACTGTCCTACATTTCTTGCAAGATACCTGTCTAGCACAGTAGCATCATCTATATCGTATGGCACTCCATTCTTAGTCCCACAATCATGACTTGCAATAACTTGCCTATTCATAACTGATGTAAGCATTTTACCCACATCTCCAGGCTCTGCAACACTAGTCTTACCTTTAATTACCGCTTCTCTTGCTTCAGCACCTGTAATATACGCTTCTGCAGGACTTAAACCCTCTGAGTAGGATCGCTTTATAAAATAAGATTGAGGATTCCCTTTCACATCGGAAGCAACAATAGGAGAAAGAACAGACTTTGCTAATTGAGCGAAGTTACCTCTACCCCCTGAATGCGCTTGCAATCCAAGATTCCCTTTATGAGTTTTAGACAAATCCATAATTTCTTTTTGAGTCTGCATTAAAATACTGACTTTATCTTCATCAGTTTTAGCCTTCTTCCACTCTCCATACCTTTTATTAATTATAGGATCTCTATTCTCATAATCAGGAGTAACATCTTTAAGAGTAACGCTTAAGCCTTCTAGTGTAGCAAACTTATCTCCTACTCGTTTAATACTACTAATATTTTTAGCGTATGAAATAGGATCTTGTTTAGCAAACTCAACAAGAACTTCATTCAATTTCTTCTTATTAATTTCACCATCAAACTTAAGGTTATCGGGTAAATATTGATTAAGAAGAATGTTACCAAGACGTTGAGGTTTACCCATGTAATCCTAACCCCTTATTAATAATATTTTGTGCTTTAAAATTTACAAGCATATTAGGAACAAACTTCTTTATTCCTATACCTGAAGCCCCAGAAGCTGTAATACTTCCTAAACCTCCAGATACAACCCCCGCAAGTGGATTCTGTGAATTTGTTAGTCCTCCAACTCCCGCCCAAAATAAAGCCTCTCTTCCCATAGGTCCTATCATTGCCTTCCCTACACCTTTCCCTGCTGCCGCTAATGCTGAACCTAACAATGCAGTCTTATACATTGAACCCATCATATTAAACACCCCTCACTGGAAACATTCGAGTCCTCATTTGAGGAAATAAATCATTCCCCCAACTTTTAGCTCTATTTTCAGGGTTAATCTTATTTTTGGTAACTTCTACTTTCTGTAGAACATTACTTAAATCATCTGCATTCTCAAACTCGTCTTCTTGTTCATCATAATTTTCTGCATAAGATAATTTAAATAATGTTCCCATCATAGAAGTTTTCTCCGGTAATTTATTAAAATTCTTAGTTTCATCCATCCATCCATTAGACTTTCCTTTAGGCAATTCTCCAATCTCTTCTAAATGCCTGAATAAACGATGTTGTGCTTTTGATTTGAATGGCATTACTATTTACCTTTTTCCTTCTTATTTTTTACTAAATTATACCCTAAATAAGCAGGAGCACCAATTGCTCCACCAGGAGCTAAAGACCATTTTAAAACTTTTAACAATGTAGAATCTTTCTTTTCACTATTACCATTCTCAAGTGTATCATCAATCGCTTTTTTAGTAAATCCACAAGCTAATAACCCATCTATTACACCTTTCTCATAAGCTTCTTTAATCATTCTCTATCTCCACTAAATCATTAGAGCTAACCTTACCTTGCTCATACGCAAGTGTAGCTTCTCCAATTGTTTTAAATTTATGCACTACGTCTGAATTCTTTCCAGTAGTAGCCTTGTAATACCCTATCAAACTATCTTGAGTAGGAACAACATTAAGCTCCCCAGGCTGCTTATCAGAAAATAATAATTTGCTTGTAAGCATCTTATTCTTTATATCACTAATTCCTTTATCTGTCACGGGAGCATGTATTTGAAGTGTGTTAGAAAGTATTACACCCTCGATATTCGCGAAAGTTTCGTACCCAGGAACAGTAAGGTCATAACCTGTTTCTTTTATTCCTGTTTTCTCGTAAGATACAACACGATCCCAAGTAATGTCTTCATTATCTACTATTTTTAACCATTCTTGGAGGTCGGGGTGGTTACGAAGATCGGGAAAGTCTTTTAGGGCTCGCTTTACTGCTGTACGAGTTATATAATTATTCTTAGATGCATCTCTAAAAATAATATACAAAGAATTATTCTTGCAAGTAACCCTAGTAGCAACAATTATTGCAATATCTGTAGAAATAGGAATAACATCAGTTCTTCCATAAGAAGAAGATCCATAATCAACTGCATCTTTATCATTAAAAAATTTAAGGAATTTCTCTTTCTTCTCAGAATGAGTAATCGCTAAACTTCCTAATTTATGTAATTCAACTGATGATAACGTAACAATCCAACAAGGATCTTTCTTAGGAGTCTTCCCCTCATATAAAGAAGCTATAACTCCTAACGATTTAGTCAATAAAGTCAATTCTTGAGCAAGTCTAATACTCGTAGTTGAATAATTTATCATCCATTGTGGTCTCTTTTTACCATGACTTATAGCTATGCTTCCATCAAAATTTAAAAGGCCAGATAATAAACCAATTTTAAATTCTTTAGGAGCAAACAAGAAAAAATAAGGCAAATGTTTATTCCGTGCTCCTTTACCTATTAAAGATTCCACAAACCTAGCAAAATTTAAATTAGCAATAGAATGTTTAAATGAATCACCAAACCCCATACCTTCAGCTTTGTCTCTTGCATTCATCCACATATGGGGTTCTTCCTTAAACACAGCCAATAAATCTTGTTTATAAGCATTTAAAGCAGCATCATTAGAAGAAGAGATACAAACTTGCCCAGTCAACTCGGCATTATGAGACACCACCCATGCATTAGCAACTAAAGAACCACATAACCTGCCAAACTCCAAAGATAAGTTTATTACAGTATATAACTTAGGGTCTTCCCATCGATTTACAATATCAATAAATTGGTTATTATCGTCACTAAATTGCCCTATTTTCTTAATCTTTGGTACAAAAATACCAATTGATTCTGAAGGTCTTCTCCTAACTATTTCCAAATTACTTGTTAAACCATACACTGCTCTTTCATCATCATCAGTAATTATTTGCCGTTTAGATGCTAAACTAACTATCTCAATCTTTACATTACTATGCTTCGACCAATATTCTACATTTGCTAATTTTATTTTTTTATCTACTTCATCATAAGCTAAAACTCTTACACCTTTTGGTACTTTATAAAATTCAATTAAAACATCATTAGTATATTTCTCACTTATTTTTTCTGCATGAGGAAAATCTTCTAAATTACAAATGTAAAAATTTCCCTCAATATTATAACCCAAAACTTCTTTTATTCTTGAAGCCATAACTGTAGTTACTCCTTGAAATTCATTTCTAAAATTAACTTCTTCTAGGAGTTTAATATGGCACTCATTTTCATTAATGTCAAGATATTTATTACTATTATCTAAAATATTAAAAACCACGTAACTAATCTGGCTATCACCATCGTAATCTAATCCCAAACCCCTCTCTATTAGCGGATTTACCCTCAAAGTCTGTCCAGGAACAACCTTACCATAAGCACCCACAAGATTAAATTTATGAAGTGACGGAGCACGATTAATAATCACAGGACGATTACTAATCTCCCTAGATAAATGATCCTTTGCTAATACTGTCCTATCCTCAACCTGCTTTTTAGCATCAACAGCAGGAACTCCATTTTTAACCATACTACCAATAATAAATGGCTTAAACATAGTCCAAGCCATATCTTCTGGAATTCCTACCTGATCTAATTCTAAATTTATATCAGGAACAGCAGTCCCTCTCCCTGAAACATCTTGCCTCTTCCTTATAAGATTATGTTGATAAAAACCGTACTTAGGGCTATCACCAGCAATATTTTCTATAAACCCTTTAACCCTCTTTCCCTGCAACTGAGGTGATACAGGAGCACTTAACCCAAACAAAGCACTAGTTGCAGAATTTAAATGACCCCTTATTTTCTTCTTGTCCGAGTTTAAGATAGTCTTACCTAATGCTTCATTAGCAAGCAGCACATCCCTATAAAGATAATTTGAATCATTGATAAGTAAATCGCCTTTAACAGAAGGAGTAATGGGACGCATGATTGGAGGCAATACAGGCAACGATGAAAGCACATATGCCTTATCTGGAGTCAGATTATTTTTCTTTAATGCTCGTAAAGACTTAATCTGCTTTAAGTGATCATCAAGTTTAGACTTACTAACAGTCTTTAAACCTTCCTCTAGCTCTTTTAGTTTTTTATCTACATTAATGTCTTTAAGCAACCCACGAATATACTCCCCACCTTTTTCTTTTTGAAGATTAACTAAATCTTTAGTAGTAACACCAAGCAACCTCTTAACCGACCCCTCAAAAACTGGGTTAACAACGGGTTCCTGAAGTTTAATCTTAGACCATTTCTCTCCAGAAACACCACCAGTTACAAACTCATCAAACAGCCCACCTTTTTCTGGTTTCAAGTCTTTGGCATGAAGCATCTTCCCATTATCTACAACATTTTCAATCTTATCTACATCATTGTCAGTCAAAGGAATCATTGTAAAATTATTATCTTTCCTCTGAACATTTATCCCAGATCCCTTTAACATCCCTGTAAACTTATCCATGACAAAAGAAGATTTAACATTAGGAATAGGCAATCCTAGTTGCACCGCTCTCCAGAACTCATCATTCTTTTGACTTCTTATTGTAGATGCTTCTTTTAAAATATTCCTTGCATTATGTGCAAATAAAGCATTAATCTCCATCTGCCCTAATGCCTTAGCTCCTTCTTTCCCGCCTGTAGTGGGTTGCTGATTTGAATCATACCCTCCAATATTTCTAGCAGAAAAATTCGTATCAGTAGATTTTGATAATTTATAAATATAAGATTTTCCTACCATAATATTAGGAATAGTTTTACCTGATACAGGATCAAACACATCTTCTGTATCTTTAACTCCATGTTTAGCCATTTCTTCTTCGACATACTTATTATTGTCCACCTGTTTAAAATTTTGAATAGTATAAGGTTTACCCGTTTTATGCGCCACCTTCCCTAAAACAGTCTCATGTATCTGTGCAGGATTAACACGACTCAAAACTCCTGATTGCGTAACAAGTAAATCAAGAGCATTCCCTTTAGCGTCTTTAATCATCTTCTCATCAGAAATAATCTCAGATACTACTCCCTTTCCCCCATACCTATTCGTAATCTTATCTCCTACTTTTAAAGGAGAAAACGTCTTAACAGTCGCAACAACACCATCCTTAGTTTTTTTAACATCAATCACTTCTCCTTCATCGTCTTTATCCCACTCTACACTATTATCCGCATATTTTTTTGATAATGACTTATGAAGCTTTCCAAACATAATATCATCCATGCTTGGAACTTTTTCTTTCATAGTCAAAATAATAGGATCACCTTTCTTAAGTATGGTTCCAGGCTTAACAACTCCATCACTATCCAACCCCTTTAACTGACTATTAATGTATTTCTGAGGATAATTGGTAATATACTTATTTTTATTAATGACAGTTTGATCATCAACAAAAGAATTCTTTTTATACATATGCATAGACGTAAGCTTCTTAGCCCCAGTCTCCGACACAATCATTCCATCATTTGAATTCTTTCCATAATAAGATAAATAAGCAACATCTAAATTTTTTCCTAATGCTAACTTGCCATCTTTAGTGAAATTATTATCCCCTAATATCTGCCCCTTCTTTACAATATCCCCTTTCTTTATTTTCAATTCCGTATCAATATACGTTTTAGATGCTAAAGGAAAATCTCTCTCATAAGGAACCTTATGAATCTTCTTAGCTTTATCTACTATGTAAATAAAATCAGCATCAATATTAGTAACTTCCCCATTTTCAGGAGATTTAGGTAAGATGTAATTAGCAATCTCTTCATCCATAGATTTATACTTCTTACCAAACATACTCTCAGATGTGACAAGCGGATTTTCTCTTGTAACAAGGGGAACCGCTTGTGATTGCATTTTAGAACTCATGATAATTCTATTACCTTGAGCACCATCCATAAAAGGCATACTATTAGTAGAAAGAGAATACTGCATATTAATATGAGGATGAATATAATCAATTTCACTAGGCTTTGCTTTAACTACTTCTCCATGTTTTAATGCATCAACATTTCCTTTAGTCATTTCTTGATTCGCAAAGGCAATTACTTTATTCTTTAAAGCCACCACAGGAACATACTCAAGCTTACCAGTCTTAGCATCCAATAAAGGAACATGGGGAACTCCCTGTTCATCCTTCGCTGCTAACTGAGAAAGACGAACATCAATACCTGCTTTCTCAGACTCAGGAGTAGCATAAGGATCAATGAATCCTACTTGAGAATGATGGGTTGACCTGGAAGAAAAAGGAATAGCTCTCTCAGATCCAATACCCCCCTCTCCCATCTTAGTTATTGTCGCATTACGTTCAAAAATCTCTACAGGGTTGATCTGACTTGGGAGAGTAGATAACTCAGCAGTAGTGATGAAGTTTTTTACTGGTTCAGTAAAAAGACTACTATTATAAATCTCTTTTATCTTAGGACTCTCGCCTTTATTATCTAATTTGCTCTTAAGTTTATTCTGAATTTTCTTTCGATCTAACTCAATCCTATTACTTAAATGATCCTCAATAGCATAAATTTTCTGGTACTCAAGAGAATCTCTATCGTCTTCTTCCTTCTCTCCTTTAAAAGTATCTAATAAACTTTTAGACGCAGCAAGTAATGCTTCTGGAGTTACTCGATCAAACTCTTTATTTAAAGTACTCTTAGTAATCTCTTTATCTAACTCCGTGTTATTGTAATACTCCTTAATTTTTCCTACTTTATCTTCTAAGGACTCTCCTTCTTTCTTCTTATAATCAGGGACTAATTTAGAATAAAGCTTATCAATCGATGCTCCCCCCTTACTCTCAAACTGATCCTGATTTACCTTATATAATTCTTCACCCCAACTTTTCTTTATATCTTCATCCTTAAGACCTAATTGTTTTAATATAGGTTGAAGAGGAATTTTATTATTACCCAACTCCATGTAAAAATTACCTGTCTCAGGTGTCATGCTTAAACGGAAATTAGCACCTTTCTTTAAGTTAAAAGAAGTTTCTAATTCATCATTTGCTCTGGTCCTAGCATAAATACCTGAACGTAATCTCTGTTGATTCTTTAAATTATACTCATTACCCGCCAAAATAAATCCATAACGCTGAGATAATCTTGGAGAATTCGCTAAAGTAACATCTTTAACTTTATCGACAATCTCTCCTGTTTCTTTATTAGTTAAAGTAAGATCCCCCTTAATAGGTTCAAGAATAGATTTTTTAGTTAATATCGCATCTTTCTCATCATTTAAAGAAATATCTCTAGCTACATGATGTGCATTATCTAGTTCTAACTTAAACTTATTTGATTCAATAGGAAAACTATCTTTAATAGATTTTACTAAAGCTTTCCTCACATCTTCGCGTTTCTCTTCTACTGGTTTGATAATAGGTTCAATCATTTACTTCCTCAATCAAATCTAGGGGCTTATTCTGGTATAAGAATATAGATAAAATTATTTATCTATTTTAATTTTTTACATAACATAAGGAGAATCCTAATGAAAATTATTTTAGGATCAGGTGTTGATTCAGGATTAGGGGATATAAAATCCCCTTCTCCCAAGAAGTAATAGCGGAGGAAAATAAGAATATTAATTATCCTTGTTTTCCTCCATCTTATTCTCTTTCTCCTCTCCTACTTTATTTTCCTCCAACTCCTCTTTTTTAGTTACTGTAGCTTCTAAAAAAATAGCCCACTGATATTCCCCCACTTGTAATATCTGCCTACTACATGAAACAAATTTACTTTGATTCTTCTCCATTAGCTCTTTGTACTTAGCAAGCTCATCTGGGATAGCTAGTAACTCCACAATATAATCCACTTCCATTTTTTTATTTTGCATTGCAAATTGTAATAACGGATCTGGATGCTTACTTAAATAGTCAGTCATATTAATCTTACTAAAATCTTGCTTCGTTCTTTCCACCATAACTCCTTATGCAGGTTGTTGAACTTGCTGTTTCACAACATTTGCATTATCAGTATTTAATTGCTCCAATGCTTGAATCACTACTGCATACATGACTGCATCTTCTTTCTGCAGAGCTATCAATTGACTCTTCCTCATAGACTCATCTAATGAAGCAAACTGCATAGCAAGTTGTTGCGCCTGCCCCAAAACCATTTGAGGATTATACCCTTGAGGATTCTGCATCATTGTAACTTTAGAAGCCGCATTTTGAAGCTTATTAATCGCTTCTTGTATTTCATTCTGCAGCCTTGCATTATCAATCTCATCTTGCTTTCTCTTCTCTTGCATAATCTTAGGATCGAATCCTTGAGACTCAAGTAGTTCTGAATCAGGTAATAACCCAATTCCATGCAAATCAAGATTAATTTTTTTCTGCTCCACATCATCCACTAATTTAAATTTCTCTAACTCTACTTCCACAACTTCTAAGTTCTCCTCATCTGCAACATTGTCCGTAATCCATTGTGCATAATCAACTAATTGACCTACAAGAGTAAGTAACATATTTTCTAGTATTCTGAGAGTAATCGACCCCGAATTCAGAAGAGATAACCCCCCATAAAGAAACTCTTTAGGGACTCCTTGCCCCACCATAATGTTCTCTTCTTCCATCTGGATTTCATTTGATACAAAAAGAGCCTTTGCATCCCCTCCAATATGAGATACCCCTACTCCAAACGGAGAAAACATAATGTGATTAGGATCTTTTCTCCACTTCTTATAATTATCTATTAACTGAGGAAGCCATTTATTAGCAGAAATTACTTCCATAGGAGAACCAGGAGTTGAGTTTGTAAACTGTGGAAATAAAACTCTGAAAGAAAGAATTCTCTCTAGTGCAATTGCTTCATTCCCTTTTTTAAGTAATGAAGTATGAAAATAAGAAGGGAGGGTAGATACTAATGTGGGCAACCCCCATGCATTATTTACACCCGAAGGAGCATCAGCCTTTATATGGCAGATCTTTCCTTCTGAAAATTTCAACATTTCCCCCTTTCCAATCGCCTCCAAAACTTCCATTGAAGTAGAGTTTAAAAAAAACTTATTCCCAGAATGTACCTTCTGATATTGCTCATTAGGGAAATCATAGTAATATTCACTCTCCCCTGAATATGGATTATGATTCACATCCATGTATTTAGGGTCCCACTTTATAATATTTACTTTTTTCGAATCAGTATTCTTGACATCCTTTACCTCCCCTACAACACTCTTCTTACAGGCATGACACGTATATTTAAATTTTGCTTTTTTAGATTCGTATTCATAATTAATATCTTTAATATTTTTTCTAACTTTACATTTAGGACATATTAAGAACCTTACAAAAGGAAAATACATTGATCGGAAAGCATTCCCGTAGATCTGGAAATCAATCGATGCACTTATTAATTGTTGTTTAATCTTAATTTTCTTATTTAAAATATTAAGATAGGCTTTTTTTAAGGACTCATTTTCATTATTTATTTTAATATCAGTGATTGGGTATTCTGCAAACTTCTTAATAGTGGCAGATGTATGCGGGCTCTGGTAGTATAGATACTCACACCATTTAAATAATTCTTTTAATAATCTAGGATTGAATTCTCGAAAATACAAATCAAATGGATTAGAGTATTGATTAATTATATTAGTATCAAACATTAAAATTCCTTGGAGACATCATGTTATTAGAGTTTATGGAAGTTAATAAAACTCCATGCTTAGTAGTAAATAATCTAAATCCAATAACTGCTGAAAGCATATTTGGTTTACGAAAACTTGCATACAAAACCATTTATATTGCACCTGCGTATAAACCTTTTATAGACATTACTTTAGCAGATTTTAGGACTATTTTCAAAGATGATTTAAAATTATCTAATAATTTACAAAAATTTCTAGATAAAAATAAAGTATACACTCCAAAATATGTCAGTAAACCCTTCCAACATCAAATGGAGGGTACAGAATACTGTTTAGATCTTCTCAGAGCGGGAGCACTGTACGATCCAGGACTAGGTAAATCCAAAATTATAATAGATGTAATAAATACCTTAAGAGAGAAAACATTAATACTTTCCCCTCTCATTGGTTTATACAATACTTGGGAAAAAGAGATTCAAATACATGGGGATAATCTCCCCTTTTCAATATATCATGGAACACCAAAATCGAAAAAAAAAGCAATAGAAAAATTCAGAGATGACGGGCTGATTCTACTCACTACATATGAGACAGCAAAAAAAGACTTGCAAGTAATCCTTGAATTGAATTATGCTATCATCATCGCAGACGAAAGCCACAAGATGAGAAGCATCAAAAGTGGCATAAGCAAGACAGCACTGAAACTGAGTGAAAAAGCATATCGAAGAATTATATCTAGTGGAACACCTACTTTAGGTGATCCTAGACATATCTATTGCCAATTAAAATTCTTATCCCCAGTATTAGTGCCTGATTATCATGTATTCAAATTAAACTATTTAATATTCAAAGAAGCTAGAGGAAAAACATTTCCTGTGGGATTTAAAAACTTGAATGTATTAAATGAAAAAGTAAATCTAGTGTGCAAACGCAAAACCAAAGAAGAATGCATTGATTTGCCAGAAAGAACAATAACAGACATTCATGTTGAACTCTCCTCTGATCAAAATAAAACTTATAAAGATCTATCTTTAAATATCCCTACAATGGGATTAAATATTTCAAATATATTAGTAGCTCTAAGAAAAATGCATGAAACGTGTGGAGGAACACTTAAGAATAATAATAAACTTCCTATATGTGACACATGCATCCATGTTCAAGATTGTGTAAGAAATGAGATAAAACCTTACACTCAACAATGTAAGATAGAGACTAAGGCTCCAATCCCTACTATAAACATTTTTAAGAAGAATCCTAAGCTCGATGCTTTGCTTGAACTTTTGGACATGATTCTAATAGACCCAAAACATAAAGTAATAATATTTGCAAACTATGTAGCAGAACTTGATCTAATCGAAGAAAAAACAAAACAATATGGCATACAAAGATTGTCTAAATTTATGGTAAAAGGATATAATCTTGACTTTAGAATTTTATTAGGACAAATCAGCCAAGGACAGAGCTTCACATTTAATGAAGCTCAATACATGATTATTTTTAGCTGTAGTTTAGATTTAAAAGATTACCTTCAAGCTATTGACCGTAATTATAGGATTGGTCAAACTCAGAATACTACAATCTACAGGATCATCGCTAAAGATACAATTGATGAAAAAATTTTTGAAGCAATCGAAAAGAAACAAGAAATTTCTGAATATATAGTCAACTCTACTATAAATGTAGGAAAGTCAATTCAACGTCCAACTTTAGTTTAGTGTGAAAATTATGCCTCTTCCAAAAGAATACATCAGTTACAGCCAGATAAACACATACTTAAACTGTGGTAAGCAATACTACTACAGATATATTGCTCAAGAAAAATCCACTACTTCATTCAAACTAACAACTGGCAAAGAGACTCATAATCTATTATCTAAAATTTACACTGACATTATTAATAAAGCTCCTAAGAAATTTAAAGAATATGTTCCTGAATTTAGAGAATCTTTTAAATCACAATACCCTAACGCTTCCAATGAAGAAATCACAATAGTTGGAGGGTTTTTAGCAGAAATTGAAAATCAAATAAGAACTTATGATCCCCTTTATTCTGAGTATGAATTAAACACTGATTACAAAGGAATTAGGATAAAAGGATTTATAGATTTAGTAACTACAGATAATAGAGTAGTAGATTTTAAATTTACAGATAGACCTTCAAAGTTCCAGAATCCTCAAAAGAGTTTACAATTAGGACTATACGGATATTTTTACGACACAAAATACGTTGAATACGCTTGCTACACTAGTCAAATTAGCAAAGCAGGAAAAGCGTTACATAGCTTCCATAATTATCAAGGTGAACTAGAGAAAAAAAATATAATCCAAGCATTAAATATACTTGAAGATGCAGTAGAAGGAATAGATAAAGGTGTTTTTACAAGAACAGATCCCGACAGTTGGGTATGCTCAAAAAAATATTGCGATTATTATGAAATATGCTACGGGGAAGAGCGAAAAGAACCCCTACAAATATGTGTCTAGATTTCTAGTACACGTAAGTTTAGATACATAAATTAGGTTAACGTGTACATCGTTCAGTGGAGTAATTTATGCATATTTCGTTAGATTTAATCGCAGGAATAATACAAATTGGATCATTCGTTTATAATATTGTTTCCACAATAGTTAGTAATTCCAACCCTATAATCTCAATTATTGGAACCGCAATAAACGCTTTGTTAGAAACTTTAAAACTAATTGATTCAACAAATAAGAATGCTTTAAAAATAGGCCCCCTAATTTTTGCATAAATAATTCTACAATTCATTAAAACATTAATTCTTTGAAACTAACTGGTAGAGAAATAACTTCTCTACCTCCTCTAAAGGAATAAATTATTTATGGAAGAATCAAAAGCTGTAACTGTAGCCCCCAACAATAAACCTGCAATTCTCACCCCAGAAGTAATTGCAACGAGATTACTATCGTTTTATTCAGATAAAAAATTAACTGATTTACCAACGATAAAATTAAAGCACCCAAGCGCGGAAAATAAAGATTGCCCTAAAGACGTAAATGATGGAGATCTTTATGCAACTGAAGGATCTGTAATATCTAATCCATATAAATTTCTACCAATATTTGGGTTTAAATATAATATTAATTGGAACAGCAATAAAGTCCCTGGAGACACTGCTCCCACGTGTAAAAGTTATGATCAAATCCATTCTGATGGTAGGTCCACTAAAATATTTGAATGTAATAATTGCCCATATCACCCCCTTTTAGAATTCCAAACCAAAGTAAAAGCTTGTAGAACTCACTGGATGTTCGTGACTCTAAGCTCTGAAAAAGAAGTCTACTTATTGGATTTTGGAGGAACAGAATTCAATGAAGCAAAAGACAGACTTAATAAATATGCTGATACACAGAGTCGAAAATATGCTATTGGGAAAACACCTATGCTCATAGCAATGACAACCGAAAAGGCGCAACAAAAAGATTATAGTGGAGCGATGCGCACCTTCTGGAAGAAAGTTGTCCAAATGACTACAGAAGAAACAACAGATCTTCCCCTTATGATAGAAATTCTAAAACCACTATTCCTAGAACAATTTCAAAAATTAAATGAAACTAATATCGCCTCCAAAAATAGAAATACAGGCATCCCTACCGCTCAAGGGGATGTAATAATAGATGTAGCTAAAAAAGATAATGGTGAAGTAGATTACGAAGCAGAGTTTGCGAAAACAGAAGTATAATTAAACATCTATTAGGGAGTATTAATACTCCCTAAATAATAAGGAAGCAATATTATGATCCCATTCTCTCCTTGGAGCGACTCAAAAATTAAATCTCTTGAATCATGCCCTTACCAGTTTGGCCTCTCTTATATCCTTGAAAAACGAGAGCGAAGCAAAATTGAAGGGTCTAATTACCATATGGATTCTGGAGTCAGGATGCACTCATTTTTAGAACATTGTAAAGGTAAGTCTCCAGAGATATATGAATCAGAATTTACTAAAATTTTAGCTGACCAATCTAGCATGTCAGTAGAGAAGATGAAGCTCCATAAAGAAAATCTTTTTGTTCTTATGAAAAGAACAAATAATCTAATTCAAAATCTAGAAAAAAATCTAGGAATGAAAAAAGAACAATGTGTAGCCGAAGAACAATTCGGAGTAACCGAGCAGTTTATAGGCTCTGATTTTTGGGCTAAAAATACTTTTTTTAGAGGTAAGGTAGATCTTTACGTTGAAAACAAGAATGAATATCTCGTAATGGATTATAAAACCACAGCAAAAGAAGGGTTTAATGATCACAAGATACTTACACAATTGCAAAACTATGTAATATTAATTTTTGCTAACAAACCTAATGCAAAATTAGTGCAACTTGCTCTCGGAGTTATAGAAACTGGTGAACATATCATCTTTCCTCACAAATACACCAGAGATGATGCACATAATTTTTTTAATGATTTAAAGAAAAAAGTAGAGAACCTAATCTCCACAATCAATCCAAAAATCACCTCAAAAGAATTGAATACTCTTCATAAAAATATAAGTTACATCTGCGAAAACTGCAAATTTAAAACTGCCTGTTGGAGTGAAAACAATGCCAAAACTAACCAAAATTCAGTGGGTGGAAGGATTAACGTCTAAGTGGTTCCATGACTTAATTATAGCTAATAACCCAAATTCACAATGTTCATACACACAAGACTCTGTGCTGGCGTGTTGCCCTAAAGGAGAGAAACATCCCTCATTTAGGATATACCCCAAAAAGCATTATGCTAAGTGCTTTTCTTGTGGGTTTATATCCGATAATCCTATAGAAATTATTTCAGAGATAACGAAGAAAGACTACGAAACTTCTATAGAGTTCTTCATAAAAGAATTTAAAATATCTGGGTTAAAACAAGCCCAAGATAATTATGTAAAAAGAAACCAAATACGACAAGAGAAGAGGGATGCAGCATTAGCTTTCCATAATCTACTAGTAGATTCAGTTCATGGAAAAGTATCTATTGATTATGCTTCAGGATTACTAAAATGGTTAGATAAAAGAAAACTGTTTGATGTTATTGAAGAACTTCCTCTAGGAATATTCCCCAGTGCAAAAGAGTTTAAGAGATTAATAGATGTAATTAACCCAAACTCTCTTGACGGATCACTAGATATTTTTAAAGATCACCTATTTGGTCCTTGGACAGGATCATTAATAATGTTTAATTATTCTGACCCTAATGTTATAAGCTCATTTAAACTTAGAAATGTAAATGAAGAAAAAGATGGGACTAAAAAGATAAATTTTATAAATGATCAAATTGAAGAGAACCCAGGGTATTACGGACTTAACTTATACAAGTCCTTACTATACGAGACAAAATCTATTTATTTAGTAGAGGGCGAGTTTGATTTAAATCAATGGTTTGCTTCAAAAATTAGGGAACAAAATGTAGACGCTATTATATTATGCTCAATGGGCAACTATCAGACTAATCTTTCATACTTAAAGAAATTTAATATAGAAGAAATTAAAATAGTAACAGATCACCCTGCATATAATGGAGAAAAAATAGCAGAAGCAATTTTAGAGCATTCAAAAGATAACTTTAAATACAAAGTCTTTGAATGGCCTATTGCTGAAAAAGATCCTCAAGAATTTATTCTAAATAATGGTAGTGAGTCTTGGAATAATATAACTACTAATGAAGCAAATTTTTTTTTCCCTCACATATGGTTACAGAGGCGATTGGATGCTAAATTAACTCATATTGATAAAGATGATTTATCATCTAAAACAGATACTATATTAGAACTCAGTAAGCTTCTGTTTGATCATAGCCAACTCAACGCCTTTTTAGATTATGCTGAATTAAAGACAGGAGTAAAAAAGAGTTACATTTTAAGTAACACTGGAAGCAATGCAGCATTTCCTGAAGGGTTTATCTCCCAATTAACAAATAGTCTTAAAGAAAAATTAACAATAATAGGTTCAGACAGTTCGAAAAGAATTCATACATGGGATAAGCATTCAGAAGATACTGTAATACTCTCGTTAAATAAACCCCCCGATCTAGAAATACAGTTGTCCAAAGTATTTGGAAGGTTAGTAGTATGGGCAAGAGATAATATAGGAATCCCACCTGAAATCACAACCAAATTAGTGCGAGGAATCCAAGTTCCAACTAGTATCTTAGAGCAAGAGAAAGAAATATTTAATTATTTAAAAGAATCCTTAAAATCCATGATGCATTACATACCAAGCATTGATGCGTTATCTCAAAAAGAGAGAGGGGCACATTACCTTCCTGTAGATGATAAGCAAAAATGGTTTTTCTTAAACGGAAAATTGCTTATGCTAGGTGAATTTGATGATGAAGGAAAAACCCTGAACTGGTCTAGAATTGAATCCCCTCGCTATAAGAACTTCATGTTTAATCTTTCTAGCCAACCCTGGAGCAAAGAAATTGTAACTGTAGACTCCATGCTAGAAGTGCAAGCAAGAGTAAACCTAGAAAAGATTTATGATCGTCTAGTTGAATTATTTCTACTTGGGTGGGGATGGTCTAACCCTATTGAAGCGCATTATATGGCTGCATTAACATTAGTCTATCCTATAACCCACTGCCTGCCATCCTTACCCTATACTCACTTATGCGCAGAAAGATCATCGGGTAAAACTAAATTTATCCAGATGCTTTGTAATAAGATGCAAGATCCTGGACGATTAGATCTTGGTTTACTAGAGTGTTTATTCCATGAAGAAAATTTTTCATTGGCAGGATTAATACAAAAATATGTAAACGGAGGAACTTTTCCTGTAGTGGACGAAGCTGAAATTGATTCAAGAGATCGGTTCAATAAGAAAATAGAACAGTATATGACCCTCGTTCGAACTAACACTTCTGGTGGAACAGTTATCACCAGAGGCCAAAAAGATGGTAAGTTCTTTAGTGGATACATGAAAATACAAGCATTCACCGCAGCAATCCATCCCATTAAAGGGGATGCCGATGTAACTCGCTTTATTGAGATGGGATTAAAGAATGACCCTAATAGAAAAGATCCAATTATCCTTGTAGCCAACTCCATTCCTGTTGATGAAGTTAATTATATTCGAAGATGTCTTACTGGGGCAATGTACCAATTTGTGAACTCATACATGAATAAATACCTTCTTCTAAAGAAGAGATACAACCAGGGAACACTAGATAGAGTAAGCAGAGAATTAAACTATGTTCTCTCTAGAAGTTTTGATTCTATCCTTGCTCCTGCAGCAATGATTGAAATGATAAAAGGAGAAGGAGCAGCCGAGAAATTTATTTATGAATTTGCTACTGCTAAAAAAGCATGGTTAGAATACGCAAAGGTAGACACAAAGGCCCAACAATTCATTGATGATGTAAAGTCATTAAGGATAAGATTAGAGAAAGAAGAAATATCAGTTGGGTATCTTCTCTCACTTCCTAATAAAGATACTATAAAGTCACATCTTAATGGTGCATTATGTATCCACAAACAAGGAAATGAAGAATGGTTGATTATTAACTGGAAGTTACTATTGCCTGTCTTTTCTTCACAAGGTTTTGACAATTACAGAGGTGAAGAACCTCATAGAATCAAGGCAATGGTACAAAGAGATATTAAGCATCTAATCCCAGATGATGTAGTCAAGAGTCATAATATCCCCTCGCACTATTATGGGCTGAGTAGCATTGCCCATATTACCGTAGTAAATTTAACAGAATTAACAAAGGAATCATGATGTGAAAGAGCATATAAAATGCGAAGAATGTAAATTCTTCCCAATAATATCAGAACGAGTATTATGTTACGGAGATAACACCCCAGAAATCTACTTTCTACTAGAGCACCCACCAAAGAACTTTGATACAGACATTATTTTACTGGAAAGAATAAAGAAAGAACTAGAGAGAGATTTTAAACGAATTATAAAAGTAAGAACAGGATTTATTTTGCAATGTAGATCAGATAAAGCAACTACAGAGAATTTGAAAGGTTGCATGTCTAGAACTCTCTATGATATACAACAACATGGGAATCCTGTAGTAATTACCTTCGGAAAGAAGATCCCAAAACTCTTTGGAATAAAACCAAAGTTTAGGGATGTTAGAGGATTTAGTTATCGCTACAAGGAAATTAAATTTGTAGCAACATTTGATCTACCCACACTTTATGCTAATCAAAATCTATTTCCTGAATTTAAAATCGATGTATTAAATGCGTTAGACGATAAATTAATTAAGCAAGACTTGGAGAAGAATAACTTCATACTTCCAAAAACATATGAAGAAGTAGAAGAAGTAGCTAATACAATATTTGCACTACCTCCTAACATTCCTATTGCAGTTGATATAGAGACTAATTCATTAAAAGCATACTTATCTACTTCTAAGATGATCTCTATCTCATTCTGTTGGGGAGAAAGAGATGAAGATACAACCTCTTTTCCTATATTCCATAAAAATGCTTACTACCCTAAAAAAACTCAACTAAAAATACTAGAAATCGTAGAAAGAATACTGCTACTTCCTAACCCTAAAATATTCCAAAACGGTAAATTTGACGTAAAGTATTTAGAATTTAAATATGGTTTAAAAGTAGTTAATTTTATATATGATACATTATTAGGTGAGCATAGCTTAGACGAACATAAAAAAGGGTATTACTCGTTAAAGCAGATAGTGAAAAATTATGAACCAAAATATGCTCAGTATGAAATGGATCTTGATGCAAAAGGTATAGATAATTATGAAACAGATATACCTATGCCTCGATTACTGCTCTATGGAGCAATTGATGTTAAGATTACCCGTATTATTGCAATGAAACAGAAAGTTAAGATAAACCAACAAACGGCAACTTCAATATTTAGAAGTGATCCTAGATACAGAGGACTAATTAATGTAATGCCTACCATCTATATTCCGATGACTAGAGTTCTAGCATCAATGGAGTATCATGGAACTAAGATAGATTATAATTACCTTAATAAGATTTCCCCTATTGCTTCAGACAAGATTAGTGAACTAGAATTAGAACTCTACTCTATATATGGTAGACAATTTAATATTAATTCTCCAAAACAATTAGCATTAGCCATTGAATTAATATGTGGTTTAGAATTGCCTGTATCAGATAAAGGGAACAAAGAGACTAACAAAGATGTATTAAAAAAATTAGATAAATCTGACGAAAAAGGATTTATTTCAAAATTACTTAAATTCAAGAAATATACTACCTTAAAAAACACCTTCCTAAAAAATATACTAGAATTGTCTCAAGATGATGGTAGAATTCATACTAATTTCTCCCTGAATGGAACTAGTACAGGTAGACTAAGTAGTTCTGCAATGAACCTACAAAATATCCCAGAAATGATGGATAAAATTAATGTTAAGAATCTATTTATCCCATCATCCGATGATATGATATTAATAGAGATAGATGCTAAAGGGGCAGAAGTTAAAACTCTTACTGCCTATGCTCCAGAAACTAATTTAATAGATGCTTTTATACGTGGAGATTTTGACCCCCATTCATTCTTTGCAAGTGAGATTTACGGTATAGAATACAATCTTTTTAAATCTATCTATAGAGATGAATTTCATCCCCTACATAAAGAATACAAAGAACTAAGGCAGAAAGCCAAAGTTACTGTTTTTGCTATTCTTTATGGAGTTTCTAAATATGGACTTGTAAAACAAGAAGCGATCAAGACAGTCGAAGAAGCAGAGCACTTTATAAATTTATTCTTTAATAAATTCCCATTAATTAAAAGATATATGGATGAAGTATTTGATGAAATTCTAATCTATGGATTCTGTGAAACCTATTTTGGTAGACGTAGAAGATTCCCTATGGTTAACCTATCAGGGGCTTTCAAAGGAAAAGCTAAGAGACAAGCAGGAAACTTTAAGATACAATCCACTACTGTGGATTTAGTCCATACTGCAATAGCATCTATATATGAAGATAGGCACAAACTAAATATACAACCATTGCTGACAGTTCATGATAGCTTCTTATTCGAATTACCAAAAAAGAATGTAGGATACATTCCTGAATTCTTAAATAAACATTGGACAAAATTAATAGAGAATAAATTCCCTTGGCTTCCAGTAGACTTCACTTGCGATATTAAAGTAGGTGAATCTTATGGAACTAAAGTAGATATATATAAATATTTAGAAGGACATCCCTTCATAGAAGAAGAGTATGAAACAATAGACGAGGAAGATAATGATCTTCCTGATGACACGATTTTTGATGCAATATTATAAGAAATTATGGTATAAGAATATAGCTAAGAAATTACCTATCTTAAAGAATAAGATGAATTTCTTAGAAATCTCATAAAGGGAACCCCTCTAATTATGAGATGAGTGTAGCTGGATACACTATAAACTTTCAACAGATAGGGGTGGCTAGGGCAAGTTAGCCTTAATATAAATAGCTGCCCAAATCTAATTTAATAATGCATTATTAGATTAGTTACAATAACTTAGGATTAAGCCCTTAAATTATTGTAAGTAAATATACTATACTTGTATCTTAATGTATGTTTACTCAATATCGCGAAAATGATACACGGTGATTCTCTGGGGTTGGGCTGGAGCAGGTTCGATCATGCGTTAATCCTAAAAGAATACCCATCGCCATACTAAGATTGGTTAACTTAGTATGATTACCTTAAAAAATAAAAACCTTACTTCTGAGCCCTTTACTGTTCTGCCAGAAGGAAACTACCAAGTAGAAGTGAGGAATGAATCGCGAAAGGTAGAGCTAGAACAGTTTTTTAGCTATAAGAAATAACAATGGAGAATCAATGATAAAGATCTATTACACGACAATGGGTGAAATTATTGGTGAAGAAGACCCCACTAAAGAACGAACTTTAAAATTCGCATTACTGCTACAGCAATCCAAAGAAAAAGGGTTGCAACTAGGGAAGTATACACGAATAAAAGATGGGACACTTACATTTGAGAAAACATCAATAGTAGCAAGTGGAGAAGTAGAAAAAGAATTGGCTGATGTCTACTTAGAACAGAAAGCAAAAATATATTCTAATTTAATATTACCTTAATTAGCTGTAAGATCCCCCATAGCAATTCTCCATCCTAACCTTGCATAAGTGCTCGCACAGAAAGCATCATCACTAGCTGCAGGATATTTAACCCAAATCCTACGCCCAGAACCATTCTGTGTAGTATGCTCATATAAAGATAAAAAATCTTCAGTAGCATATTTCATCTGCTCTTTATTAGGAAAAATCTTGTTCTTAGCACTTAGCAAAAACCCCATATGATCATCTACAAGCATAGTTTTATTCCCCTCATAACGGTCTACCTTATTCCATTCAAATATATGTTTATAAGCTCCCCATTGAAGAGGGAAAATCTTTTCTATACCCATCTTAACGACTAATAAATTATTAGCTAGTTTATTCTCAGCATCTGTGACAATAATTTTAGTCTTAAATTTTTTCAATATAGTAGAAATTTCATCAATATCCTTTAAAAGATTATCTTCAAAAAATATCTTAAAATATACAGTTCTAAGGTCATTCAACCTATCAGTAACTCCATACACCCATAAACATGTGCGTGAAATGCAATCAGTTCCTCCTCCTGACCAATCAATACCCGCAAATGTAAGAACAATTCCTTTAGGTAATCCATCATGATTAACAGTATAATCTCCACACAAAGATTCCATTTTAGTTTTAGTTAAGAGACGTGAACCTAATTTAGAAGAGATACCAAAAATTTCATTCTCTACTGTGGATTCAGGGATCTTAGGATTATCTAAATCTTCTTTAATTTGATTAAAGCGTCTTGGATCTTCAATATTTGCAGGGATAATTACTTGGGGAATATGAAACCCCTTTTTCTTGTAATTACTAACTGTATCATACCACTCCCCATTTCTTACATTCACATACCCCCAACAATGCAAGCAATAAATGCCAGTCTCACCCACACATTCTCTATTCAAGTAAATATTATGCTTATTACAATGATGACACTTAACTACCCATTCAGTCTGACTAGATATTGACCATAAATACTCTAAAGCATTATCTAATGTTTTAGGAGTTCCTAAATACAATTCATAACCATAATTAGATGTCTGTAATGCTTTATTAATAATAGGTACAACACTAGAATACTCAATATCTTGAACCTCATCATAAATAATACGATCTGCTATAACACCTCTAACTCTGTCAGGATTATTATCCGCATAATTTAAATGAATTTCAGAACCATTTGTAAACATCTTTAAAAAAACATTTTGAGCTAACTTATTATTTACAAAAAGTTTCTGAATCTCAGGAGACATCATAATTGCTTTATTCAATCTAGAATGTGAAAAAGCTGATGTCTGAGCTTTAGAAGGCAAGATATATAGTGTTTTAAAATCGAGACGAGCAATTGTATCCGTTAAAATTGTATTGACTGCAGTCTCTGTTTTAGCAACTTTTCTCCCACATTTAAAAACAGCACTTAGAAAATCCCCCTCATAGAAAACTTCATGAGTTGGGTAGTCCTTTAACGAGAAAGGTTTTCCATCAAGATAAAATAGATTTTCTGCTAAATCTAACCTCGAAACAATGTACTCTGGAGAATCCAAGTAATGTCCTTTGAAAATAACTATTTAGAATGGATGAATAAATTAAATTATAAACATATAGATCCTAACAAAGATATTCAAATAGTTAAAGAATTAATAAAAAATAAAGAATATACAATACCATTAAAACAGGACACTAAACTAGGTAAGATACCTAACTTCTCGATGCCCCCTGTAATTACATGCAACCCCACTTTACCTTGTGTAGATGATAAATGCTATGGTAAAAAACCGATGATCTTATATCCAAATTACAGAACATCAATAATGAAAAATCTACTATTATATGAATCAATACCCCGCTCAGAAACATTTAAAATATTTGATGATTTCATGAAGTCCCCAAACCTTAATTACTTTAGATGGTTTGCTAATGGGGATATTCCTGATCCAGAATTTCTTAATATTATGATAAAATTAGCAGAGAAACACTCTCATATTTATTTCCTATTATTCACTAAAAGATTTGATTTTATAAACGCAACGCCTTATATTCCTTCAAACTTAAAAATATTCTTTAGTACTTGGAGAGGATTAGAACTCCCAGAAAATAAACATAATCTTCCTTGGGCTGTTTATCAGGATGGAACAGAGAAGAGGGAGATACTCACTAAAAGATCTTTTACTTGCCCTTACATACCAAGATCAGATAAAAAAGTAAAATGTGATGCTTGTTTGTTTTGTTGGAAAAATCCTAAAAATAAAAATGTTATTTTTAAAGCTCATTGAAAAAGGAAAATACTTATGGGGTTATTAGGTTATTACATTAAATATAAAGGGCAATTAACTTTTAAACAAGAACTTGATAAAGATCAGTTAGATAAAGCAGAAGTAATTCTTACAGAATTAGACACTGATTTTGAAATCACTGGAGCAGGAAACGGCATACAATGGGACTATTCAGACAACACATACACTACAGTAGAATCTTTAAATAAATTTTTGGATATTATGAAAAAAGAATACCCCGATTTCTTAGGAGTAGAAGGGATTCTCCTTGCTCAAGGTAATGATGTAGGTAATTTATGGTATATTAAAGTAAACGAAGAAGGAAGATTATATGCAGAAGAAATTAAATTTGAAATATAAAATTTTAGAAATAAGAGATAATGATGGTAGAAGCTTAGACAGATACTCGGTAGTTTTAGCTAAAGACAACCTTACAGATAAATACCACCCTGTATTATGCTTAAGTGAAAATTGTGATTCTCCGCAAGAGGTAGGGTGTTTCTCTGAAGGATTACCAGGGAAACATTTAGGAAAGAAAATAGGGTTTGCTGATCTTCCCATTAACATTCAAGAATACATTAAAGAAAGATTGAAAGATGAGTAAAATATCTCATTCTAAAGGGTAAAGAAGAAAGAATAGCTACTTTCACAGAAGAATTAACAAATTTTCAAATAGAACAATATAGAATGAATATCGTAGATCAGATAGTAAATAATACTAGTATAGGTATAACTATAAAAGATGATTTCAACATTGGAATTCATATAGACGGTAAACCAATAGAGATGACCATACAAAATGAAAAAATTAAAAGTATATTTAAAAATGAAATTACATCAATAGAATTTCTTTTAGATAAGACTAAAGTAAAAACTTATGAATTAGGAGATTCAGATGAAACTGACTAAAAACTTACTAATGGACAGGTGTGGACTAACAGCAGATGATGCTAAAAATTTTTTATTACTTAATGAAAAATTAGGCGCATTAAAAGATAATCAAATTAATTCTGTGAATGCAAGATCCTTACATGAAACTTTAAATATTAAAAAACAATTCACAGACTGGATTAAAGATCAAATACATATTCTGCAACTCAAAAGAGGTCGTGATTATGCGGTTTTACTCCCAGAGGAGTTAAACCGCTCTGGTGGCCGTCCTACAGAAGAGTATGTTGTATCACTCGATGTTTCCAAGCATATCGCGATGATGTCTCAGACAGATATGGGATACAAAATAAGAGAGTATTTTATCTTAGCTGAGAAGACATTAAAACAATTATTAGATTGGGAAGAAAACAGGGCACGAACTAAATTAACATTTCCTAAAATGAGTACAGCATTAAAAGAATCAAGAGAGGACCAAGGAAAAGAAACTGAATTTTATCACTATTCTACTGAAGCAGATCTTCTTAATAGAATTATTTTAGGGATGACTTCAAAACAATATAAACTCCTTCATAACCTCAATTCGGATGAAGCATTGAGAGATCGCCTCAATGAAATGGAGTTGCGAGCATTTGAGGATCTACAGCAATTTAACGTTTGTCTGTTGTCTATACAGACTCCATTTGAACAAAGAAAGGAACAATTAATTAAAAGATATGTAGTATTTAAAAATAAATATTTTAAAGATCTTGCTAAATTACGAGGTAAGGAATAATGAAAATCGATGTCTCCGCCACCATCTCTACTTCCAAGTATGTTAATAGTTTAAAATTAAAACCTCAAAATTTAACAGAAGAACAAACTCTGGCTAAACATCTTAAACATATAGAAGAAATTGGATTAGCTAAAATCAATGAAATTGTGCAATCTACATTGAAAGAAAAACATCCTAAATTAGGATTTATTATTGATCATTTTCCAAAGTTAGATAACTATAATAAAAACTTTATTATAAAGAAATTCTTAAATCCTTCATCTGAAATAATCCCTACTGAAAATCTTAATGCTTATTTCACATTGAATATAAATAAATTCAAGGAAAGTCATGAAGATATTTTTGATGTAATTTGGAGATGTTTGTATGCAAAATGAAAAATATTATTTAGTAACAACACATGAAGTAAGTTATGCAACATGGAGAATTAACGCAAGAACTAAGAAAGAAGCAATAGAATTAGTAAAGGAGGGGGAAGGATTTCTAATGTCTCAAGAACCTATTGGTATTAGAGGGAAAATAGATGTAATAGAAGATGAAGTGCAAGATGAAAAACACGATTTCAAGTAATATTACTTCTATATTTTAAATACTCTCTTATCTCATCCAACTTCTCATTTTGGAGTATAGAGATCTGATGATTAGGATCATTCTTAACAAGATCTTTATACTCCAAATTTTTATTAAATCGATCAAGATTATCTTGTGACCAAGATAACTCTTTAGGAACTAATAAATAACCATCATTGTGAAAAACTAAAGCAATGTAATTTTCTACTTCATAGTCAAACGGGTAATATTCTTGATCATCCATTTTTAGTAAATCTTCAATACACCTAACTGCCCAAGTTACATCTTTGGGCTCATGCTCCACAATAACCCCTGGCATAAATGGCAGTTCATTAAATGCGGACACTACCGCCGAGAAACAATGAACATTATAGTAAAATTGTGAGGTAGTAAGCACAGTAATAGCCGCAAGTAATTTACATCGATTAATTTCCTTAATATCAATGCCTGCTCGTTTTAACTCAATCCATATAGTTTCAGGTTCCCATAACTTAATACCTTGCCCTAGTAGTTTACTAATGTAAGAATATAACTTTGTTGGTTGAATTAATTCACTTACTTGCATACTTGTTTCACAAATTGATTTAAAATATCTTTAGGAAGTGTCGGGAGAACAGTTAAGAGTTTCTCTGGGTCAAGACTCCCATTATCCGAAATCTCATCCTTAATACCTGGAATAATATTGTCATAAGTATCAGGGTCAATTGACATTAATTTAGCTAAACTTACAGATTGCCCTGCAAGATTTATACTCGCTGCAGCTTTCTTAGTATTAAACATTACTCTAACAGGATTATCAATCTGTTTATCATATAGAGAATCTACACCACTTTTTTCGTCTAACTGATGTAACGCACTAGCTAACTTAATAATCCCATCTTTACTAAGTAATGCTATCTTACTTACCCCATCAGATAACTCATTATATTTATTCTTTAATTTATCATCCTTAACAAATCTAGCTCTATCTCTAATACATTCTGAAGCTAATTTTGTATTGCATTCAAGATCACCAGCACAATTTCTCTTAATCTCCTCACTCACTTCAACCTTAAATTCTTGCGCATATTTCACAAGATTATTACATGCTTGAACATATTTTATAAATGGAATTTTATTCTTCGTCTCTAATAACCTCTGTTCCGCTAATTTGACCTGCTCTGCATTCTGAACGTTATATCTTCTCTCTTCAGGGAAAATATAATTCTCTTTATAATGCGCTCTTTTTTCCATTCTAGGTATCTTAATATTAAAAATCTGAGCGGCAGTCTTGATCCTATTCTGCACAAACAATGGAACCTGATTGGAATTTTTTTCCATGTAAATAAGCGACAAAGTAGTATGCGCAGGAGTATCCACTCTAAACATGCGCTCTGACTCCCAGGCAAAGCAGTGAGGAGATAACTCTTTCAAATCAGCTTCTTTAATCTCAGCCGTTTTAACCATATTGCGTATTTCTGGTATTTCCTTAGTAATATTGTAAATATGCTTCAATTGTAAATCTCTATAAATATCCATAATAACCTCCATTAATTAATAGCTAAAGTATACTCATGATCACATAAAATAGCAAATATTAGTTTGACTTAATATTAAAATTAGAATATAAATAAACTTCACTTAAATTAAAATTAATTATGGAGTTAAAATGAAACAAGCGCAATTTAAATTAACACTCCCAGGTATGCCAAACAAAGCAACAGTAGTAACTAATATTGTTTGCCATCCTTCTGGATTTTGCATTGTCGAAGGACATTTCCTTAGTGATGAAACCAGACAAGAATTCAGTGTTCCACTCACAAGAGAAGAAGCAGCTTTAATATTATTCCCTGAACTACATAGAAATGTAGTGCTCTCTAAAGACACAGTTACAGATCAACCAGTAGTATTAGAGTCCACACCAGCAGAACAGAAAGAAAAAGTAAAGAGAACCCGCAGAACAAAAGCTGAAATGGCAGCCTTAAAACAAGAAAAAAAACAAGAAATATTAGCCGATAAACAAGAAGAATATGCTAAACTAATGTCTGAGCCTACTACCCCATCAACTCCTAATGGGGAACTCAAAGTAGAAACTAGTCCAGTGGTTCATAATTCGGATCAAGCTGGATAATATCAGCAAGTGCTTTATCTTCAGCAGCTTGAGCAGCATCTACACCTGCTTGGGCTGCTAAGTAAAGACTTTCTGAAGTATTATATTCCTCTAATGTAGAAGAAACTAACCCCTCTAATTCTTTTAATTTCCCTAATAGATCTCCACTAGAATACTCCGATAAAGAAAAAGAATTAATATCTTCTTTAATTGCTAATAAATCTTTTTCATGCTGAAATAAAACATTATAAGCACTCTGTACACTCTGCCCTATCTTCCCAAGATCAACCTGTTCTTCAGTCAAATAATGAGAAGGTAAAAAAACATCTAATTCTAAAAAAACAGAAAGATTAATAGACTTTGCTTCTATCCAATTTTCATAGAAAGAATCTAATTTCCCATTAATATTATTAGCATACAATAATGAAAGAGAATTAACTGAATCATATATATTTTTCACGTCAGTATATCTATCAACAGCATTCTCCCAATCTTCTTTAGCTGTTGTACGATCCTCATCTCTCTGAGATATTATTGTATCAAACTGAATTCGAGTATTCCTAGCAGATACATATACCTCAATTAAAATGTCCAATTCTGAATTAACTACTATGGGTAAATCTGTTTCTTCTCCAGTAGTAATAAAATTCTCTTCTAAATCTTTGTTATACCCGTCAATAAAACTATTTACTCGTTCTATGATTGCAGATTTAGCAGCTATAGCTACATCTAAATCATCATAACTCACAGTAAACCCAGAAGTTCGATACTCCGTTTTACTCTGAGCTTCTGCTTGACTTAGTGATGTGGGTAAATTAGCCAAATCATAATGATTAACAACTCTCTTAAATACCCCATCAAGATCCACAACAAAAAGATTCGGACTTATATCTTGAGCATCAATAATTGAAGCTCCAATACGATACTCAAAAATCTCACTATCATAATTTGGGTATCTAATTTGTCGTAATCGTAGATTAGCCATTAATTCATCTCCAATAAACGTAATTACAATATCATCCGTTATACTTCCATCTATAAAATCACATTCTATATCATCACATATAGATTGTAAAACTCCTGTATAAAACCAATAAGTATAATTATATAACCAATTCTCTACTAAGTCAGCAACAGATAATACTACAGTATGTTTCTCATACTCGGATAAAAGAAATTCAGAATCAATAACAATATCAAAACCATTCTGATCATTAGCTTCATAAGAAGAATTCTCATCAAACTCAGAAGTAAATTGAGAATTAGTAAAAACAATAACATCATCTAATGTTAAAGTAAGAGTAGAAATATCTACTCCTTCTTCCAAATCTCCTAACGATAATAGAATATTAGCTGACAATAATACATTTAATTGTTCATGAAAAGGATTAAGATTATAAACATAAGGAGGTTCTTGATCAGTAATTAATTCAGATAATTCAATTCCTAAACGATCAGAATAAGCAAGTCGAAGTTCTAGATCAAAATCAAAAACTAACCGATCAGAATAAATTTGATTTAATAATACCTGAGAAACTAATCGATCAGAATAAATCTTATTATCTTTAAGATTTACTACTAATCTGTCAGCATAATATAAATCAACAGGCATAAATTAAACCTTTTAATGGTATAAGTATGTAGTAAAATTTCCTTCTAATTTTTTAGCTATAAAGGAGCAAACAATGTTTTACTTATTATTTTCAATCATGTTTAGTTTAACATTATTCGTAGAGTTTCACCATCCTATAAAAGGAATTTTGTATTATTCTTGTTTATTAATAATTTTTGTTAAAATAATCAGCAACATAGGAGAAAAAATTCTTATTAATAAAGACCTCATAAAAAGATCTTTATTACATTTCACGTTACTTTCCAGCCTGTCTACCCCCTATGTTTTATACGCCACTGCATGTGGATACCAGAAAATGTCTAGAATAAACCCATTTTATTTTAAAACTGGATGGTATTATAAACGGTTACTCATGCCTGCCTTAAATTATATATTACAATGGGATTATCTCGTATTTTCTTTATCCCTTAATTTTATATTAATATATTTAATATTATTTTACTTTTATAAAAATAATATTGAGCTAAAATGGTATGAAGAACTTTCTATATTTTCTTCCAGTTTTGTTATTACTACGTTTATATTGCCAGGATTGCCTGATGTATTATTACATATATTATTAATGATCACATTAATAATAAAAATGCCTGATAAATATAAATATTATATTTATGGCTTATGCTTATGCACTCATGAAGGCAGTATATTTCTTATCCTACCTTTCTCTTATTATTATACTAAGAATATAAAACCTGTCTTATATCTATGTTTAATTTATATTATTATTTACCTACTAAGTAAATTAACTATGCCTTATTCAATTTTACACAATAATGATGTAGGTGGAAAATCAACTTTATATTGGATATTAACTAGTAAATACTGGTACATATTAGGTTGGTTAGCTGCTTACAAATTATTATGGTTTTTTCCTAAAAAGAACAAATTAATTATTTTTGGAGCTTCAATAATAACATTACTAGGAATAGATACTTCTCGTTTTATTCAATGGGGGAGTTACTCCATCTTAGAATCTTTAAAAGAAAATAAACCTAACAAATGTCTTCTGATAATTAATCTAATTATACCTTCATATTTTATCGTAAGTCATTCAACCCCTATGCATTCACACTATGGGTTATATTATTTATTAAATAAACTAATAGGATTAATAGAAATATCCGCAAGTTTAGCTTGTTAAACATCAGAACTTCTAGAAAATACTGGTCTTAATTTACAAGAAATACCTTCTATACTCCCTGATTTTATAGCTCTAGTATAAATTAATTGCACCGCTCCTGGACCAGTATTTTTTTTAGCATAATTAACTCCTGGGTCTTGAAAACCGTCACATTTTTCTCCACATCCTAATCGATCAATTCTTCTGAAATTAAGATTTGCTATTAAGCACTTATTATTTTTTACATCATTAAACTTACAATGCGGAAACCACAAACTTTTATCAATCGAAGTTTGAACATACCATGACCCTTCTTGATTATCTGGTAATACAAAGACAGAATAAATATTACACGTAAAACTTGAATTATTTCTTATGTAATGTTCTTGCACTGGACCCCAATCAGTATCATTCACTACAATTTGAGCATTAGAATCATAGTATTTCCCTGTTATCACTTTTTCATCATCTGCAAATAAATTAATATTAAAAATTTTATTCTTTATCCCTTCAGTATAAAGAATAAAAACATCTTCAGAAGATAACTCTATTTCTTGATATAATCTTACAGAATCAATTCTCCCATCAAAAAAATCAGGAATAGAATTACTCATTCTACACCCTATCATTACTCTACTAGTAGTCTTCACTAACGGAGCGACAAAACTACCAATACTGCCATTCTCTACACCTTCTTCATACACTCCATTAATATAAAAAGAAATATGATTAGGATTACTGCCCCCATTCCAAGAAACTACTATATGATACCAATTATTTATATCATCTATTAAACTTGTAGTAGAAACAACTAACGTATTTAAATTATCTTTATATAAAGCAAATCCTACTTTGTTATCAACAGTAAAATACAAACACCAAGGACCCCTATCAATGTGAGAATCTTTAGACATTATGACTTGTTCTACATTAATATTTCCTCTTTTCACCCATAATGAAATTACTAATTTATATTCTACGTCAAAATCAGAGCTAGAAGGGCCACTACTACTAATTAATAAACTATCTTGATTACTTAAATCATCAAATAATTCAAATATACCATTATGAATAATAGCCATTAAGAATCTCTGCCTATTGGCTGTACCCATGTTCTAGTACTGCCATCAATTGTCGCAGTTACTTGCACAATATACGCAACTCCATCTATAATAAGATTAACTATCTCATTGTATCTAAATGCATTCCCTACAACAGTCATACTCGTTTGAGCAATAAGGTTAGTTCCATCAGCAACTTTTATAACCTGAATCTTAGGATCAGTAATTCCTGCGGTTATTAACCCCCCATTCTTAAACCATGCAACAATATACCTATCAGTAATACCATTATTATCATCAATAAACCAAACTTTAGCTTGGTATGTTGCAGTATCAAGATCAAACTTAGCAATCGCTAAAGCATTAGAGGCAATAGCAGCAGCAGTTAATACCGCACTGGCCATAGCTCCTATAGATGCATCAATTCTACCTGAAACAAGAGATGCAGGTAATCTAGTTTGAATATTATCAGTATCAGCCTGCACAGTAGATAACGCAGAAGATGTAGCTAACCCCGATTGAATCTCAGTAACAGCATCAGCTTTTAATGCATTAGCATCTAAAGTATCTACCCCCATAACCCCTATATAAGAATCCACTCTACCAGTCTGCAATACATTAGGAGCACTGCCAAGCCAATCTCTTAAAGAAGCATCCACCTTATTTGCTCCAGTAAAAACAAGAGAATCAGTTTTAGCTTTAATAGCAGAAACAGATGCATTCAAATAATCTTTTAATAATTGACCAAAACTATTAGCTATACGCCCTTCAGTAGTAAGCTCATCCCATATAGCATTTACTATTTCAGCAATAGCATCTACTGCTAATGCATCTGCATCAAATGCATCTGTAGCAACAGAAGCCGCAGTAATAACTGCATCCTGTAATGCTCCTACTTCAACTCCCCCAGTAGCATTTACATCAAGAGTATTAGCAGGCGTAGTAGCTCTTACTAAATCATCAAAATAAGCTACAGATGTAATAAAAATAACAAAAGCATCTTTCCATTCTTTAGGCCCTGTCTGGTCTATACAATGCAATGCAGCATAAGAGCCATTTAACTCTGAAGCTGCTATAATAAACTTAACTTGCTTAGATACAGCAGGAGTAACAGTAGGAAGAGTCCCTAAATTATTAAAATCACCACCATCTAAAGAAAGTTTAAAATCCCCTTCTGCTAAAGTAGGATTCGCCTGAAAATCATCTAATGCTGTAGCCAGCAATGGCATTGTAAATATTAATTGAGTATTCTTTTTACAAAAAATTATCATTATTCTCACCCACAATCAACATAAGATGTTGAACCATTAAACTCATATGCACTCAAATTCATGAATCTATCCTGTATTAATGTAAGATCATTTCCTGTAGCATTATGATTACCTGTTTCATCCAACAAATTTCCATTAAATAAATACTCTGCTATTAAATTAACATCTACTTTCTTTTCAGAAATTTTAATATATTTTATAAAAACATTAGAATTATAATCATAATAATCAACAAAATTTCCTGAATATTCAACAGTACATATCCCATCACCATCAGTCAATTCTATATCTTCATAAACTTCAGTATTAATCACACCTAACCCATAAGCAATCAAATTAGTTTTATTTTTTCCAGATTCCTCTATTCTAATATCTAGAGATCTAGCCCCTGATCCCCCAAACATTTCAAGATACAAATAATCATCTTTTAAACAACTTACTGGTATAATTTCTTCGAATAATACTTCATTAACCCCACTACTTGCAGGAATATCCACTCCTGCCTTTTCTCCTACCAACCCTACACAAAACCATTTATTACTAATCTTTCTTATTACATAAAGTCTAAATGTATTCCACGTAGGAGTACCTCGTTTTAAATTTAACTTTACTCTTTCTAAATTTCCAGTCTGAAATTGAACAGGAATCACTACTCCATAATCAGTAGACTCATTAATACTAATAGCATTCGTTTCTACAAAAGGATAACTCCCTAAATTTAATACATTATTCTCAAGAATATCTTTATTATAATCTGCTCCATTAGTAGAATAAAAAAAATCTACATTCTTTTGAGAATAAACTCTAAAATCCTTTATTAAAAAAGAAGCATTTAATTTATATTCTACTTCTTCATCCAATACTTCTAAACTATTATCAATATCCCCATTCGTAAGCTGATACATTAAATGTTTATTATAAATTTTTACTCTTACTAATTTTTTACCTACCTCATTAGAAACTATTTTGACTGCTTTAGCATATACTTCATCAAATAAATGGTTTCTTCCATCGCCACTATTATACGTCTCTACATCTGTTACTCCTAAATCTACCCATTCATCATCTAAATTTTTGTAATAAATAATATAATCAGAAAGATAATCGGAAGAAGGACCTAAAAGGAAAACTTTATTAATCTGATATGGGACAGAAAATAACCTTATGACTTCATCAATAATAACACCAGTAACATTTAAAGGGTGAAATACATCATTACAATCCTCAATTAAATAATCATAATCTATACTTTTTCTTAATCGCCCTGCATGATCTAAAACAAAATTATCAGAAGAATAAATATCAGAAATACAAAAATCTCTTTCAGCAGGACTAATAGGATCAGTAAAATTAATTAAATCTACAATCATAAACTACTTTCTAAATTATAAATACTTTCTCCAGTAAAAGAATCACTTACAGTTATTTGAGAAAATGCATAGCTATAATTTGCATCACTTACTCTTACTGTATCTACCCCCTCTACTAAGCCTGCTTTATACTTCCCCGTAATATAATCAATACTTCCTCCACTAATATTTTTAAATAAAGAAAATCGGTATCCCCCTATTCCCCCAATACCCAAAAAGTAAATTATCTCATTTGGCTGAACTGAATTAATATTCAAAGGAATTATAGAAACAGGGTCTAATTTCTTAACGTTATTAAGTAATAAATCAATTCGCTGTTTCACTACAGCATCAGCAGTATTAGCTTCTTGCTCTGTGTTATAAAGTCTCCACGCGACTTCATCTAAGTAATATTGATAACCAATAATATTAGGATCAAATATAGAAGTAGGATCAGCCGAAACAGATCCCCACGTATCATCTTCATTATACTTATCTTCAGTTTCTACCTTCATCTGTTTCTTAAAATTATTAAAATCATCTGACCTTGCTACCCTTACAAACTCTGGATAATCAGCTTTTCCTCCAATATTCAACCTTCTATTAAGAAATAAAAAAGGAGTAATTCCCCTAGCATATTGAATATTAAACAACACTTTAAATTTACTATTCAAATAAGAAAAATTACGCACATATTGAACATGAAAAGCCATTATGCACCCGTATACACATTAACAACTGTACCTTCAAAACTATCTACATATACTTGATAATCAACTACCAACCTAGATACAGCTACTCTCACACTCTCTTCGTGAGTAATAGCCTGTGTCACTACATCAAAAACTTTAGTAGCAATATCTTTACGATAATAGGCTAAGTCAGGATCTCTCTCATTAGGGTAAGCATTCATATCATGCACTTCGCAAACAGCATAATAAGAATCAAGCTCTTCTGTCTCTCCTTTTTTAAAGAGAAAAACTTCAGCTTCAATATTAGCAAAATCAGTAATAGAATTCTCAACTGAAAACCCGCCATCTACTGATGTCTTAACTTGTGTTAACTCAAGCATTACTGTAGCCATAACTTTACCTCCCTACCATTCTTCCAAATCTAGAAGGAGGTGTAGAAAGTCCTAATCTTTCACCCATTGTCTGAGAGTTGCTCTGCCCCATCCCATACATTAAACCCCCTCCTGCTACTCCTGCACCAGCCATTGATTTATAAGGATTATTTTGTATGAAATTTACTGGGGTACCTGTAATCACTTCTGGACTATTAACTATAGGTGGTAATGTAGTATTCACCGCAGGACTCTTAGCCATAGGTGATGCAGTATTCACCGCCCCTGGCCTACGAGTCTTAAGTCTTTGTATAATGGGTGTATTTTCATTTACTATTCTTGTCATTTGTTGCACAGGTCTTTTAGAGGTTACTTCATTTACTGTTCTTGTCATTTCTTGAGCAGGATTCAAGTACAGAACTCGACTTGCTTCTTGTGGTGCATTCTTCATTGCAGTCACAGATGTCTTAGCTCCTCTTAGTAAGGCTTCTTCTTTACTTGCCCCCCTATTAAGCAATTCAAGTATTTTCTCTGTAGGATGGTTTATTAAACTAGTAGCTTTCATTGCAAAGCCATATTTCTCAAATGCTGCTCTAGTTCCTAAATTATAGGCTTCTTTAAGATTCATATTACCAATTCCTTATATTCAACTCAAACAATATCTTTACTTAACTACTCTACCCGCACATGCTATAATGCCTAAAAAATTATAGCATAGGAACTTAACCAATGCAAAGCATTATAGCAATTGATCAATCGCTTAGGGAAACAGGAATATGTATTAATGGCGGAATTTTTCATTTACTAAAATACACTACTCATAAATACAATTCTTATCAAGCTCTATTCAACCTTAAAAAAGACTTCTCTGAATTCCTGGATATTTGCACATTTACTCATGCAGTCTTAGAAGGATTTTCTTACCATTCAGTAAATAAAAGCTTTACTCTAGGAGGAGTTCAAGCAATAATAATAGTATGCCTAATAGAAAAAAATATACCGTTCTTAATAGTGACTCCTCAACAACTAAAAATGTTTATAGTGGGAAAAGATAGCGCAACCAAAGAAGAAGTAATGGAAAAAGTTAATAATATCTATTCATTAAAATTAAAGAATGATAATTTAAGTGATGCATTAGCTCTTTATCATATATGTCGATATAAGTTAGAAGAGAAGTTTGAGACGAGGAAACAATTAGAAATATTAAATAAGCTAGACTTTAATTATTCTTAAGACTTTTTCTATTTATCCATAATTTATATTTATAACATTTTTTACATAAATCTTTAGCATAATACGGGTTTCCACACAGGCAAAATTTAGTATATTTTCTGTAGACTAATGGATTTGGCCTTTCCACTCCATGTCGTTTAAAATAATAATAACACCTCTTACATTTTTGGCTACTTATTAATGAAACTTCCATTTCATTACATATAATACATTTACCATAATCTTTCTTAATAAATAAACTAGCATGTAATTTACCATGTTCTTTATTGTTCTCAACCAATTCCAAATTCTCTAAACGATTATCATCCCTAACCCGATTAATATGATGTACTATCTCTTTTCTATCTAATAATCTACCTAGATGTTTCTCCATTACTACTCTATGTTCTAAAATATACCCTTTACAATCACAATATGGATGTTCAGGCATAGAAATTTTCACATATCCTTGAATAGTTATAAGCCTGCCCCCTTTCCAACTAGGATGCTTCTCCCTACTTCTAAAATCTTTAAAATTATCAAGCATTTTTAATTTTATATCAGGATTGTTTTTAACTTTAATAGCATTATAATCCCCCTTACATCTATTTGAGCAAAAAAACTTACCTGTTCTCTTAAACTGACTAGGATAGCGATATATATCTTTTTTACAAATTTCACATTTTGCATTGAATTTCATAAATAATTCCAGTATACTATTATTGTTTATTTCATTAACATATGCTGGCATAACCAATTATATAAATCAAGGAAAAAGTTATATGACCTTAACTCCAAGATTTTACTGTATCTCAGGATTGATAGCATCGGGAAAATCCAACCTCGCTTTAACATTAGCAAATCTGACAGGCGGCGAAGCAATTAAAGAAGTAACAGACAAAAACCCATATTTGAATACCTTTTATGAAGATTTAAAAGCAAATAAATGCATTGAGACAAGATCTGCAATTATAATGCAATTATATTTACTTAATAAACGATTTGGAGATCATTGGGATGCAATTGCGCGATGTAAAGATAAAGTTATAATAAGTGACCGAAGTTTAGCAGAAGATACTATTTTTGCTCGCACTCTCTATAAAGACGGACATATATCAGAAATAGATTACCAAACATATATTTCAGTCTACAATACTCTCAAACATTTATTAAAATTACCTGTATTTATTTTTATTGATATAACTCCTGAAAAAGCATTAGAAAATGCAAAACAACGAGCGAGAGGTTGTGAGACTAATTTAACCCTAGAATACCTTACTTCTTTACATGCAGAATACCAGATATTCAAGAAAGCAATGGAGAAAAATTCTATACTTGTATCTATACCTGCTGAAGAAATTTATTATCCAGAAAAAGTTATTGAACGATTGGAAGAATTAGATAAATCCTTAACATACCAAGATATTATATATTCAAAACTATGAAACCAAACCTACTAAACTACATCTCTAACATGCTCTTAAATAGTAATTATGGATGCCATTGTGGGTTTCATAATTATGAACCAACATATACTAAAGAAAATAATCGTTATCATATAATGTCAACATGTAAAATATGTCACCAATTCTCTATAATATCTTTCTCAGATAAAACAATAGAAAAAATGCAAAACTTATTAGACAAGCTTGATGCTACATCTGCCCCTCAAAAACATCAAAATAGCTTCTCTAATATTATGCTACAAAACAAGTAGCAAATTGCTACAAAGCGTGTAGCAATCGTGTAGCACCTCGCATTCTACCTAGTATTTTATGGTATAAGTAATTAAGCTAAAAATATTAAATTTTTCTTTTTGAAAGGGAATAAACAATGCTCACTTTTCTCTTAATTACTTACTTTAGTCTTTTCATTTCTATTATTATCTTTTGGCCCACAATTGCAGATTGGGCTGGAAGAAAGAAATTCGGGTTAAATACAGTATGCAAATTAGATAACTTAATCTGCAAGGTAAGAAGAAAATTTCATGATCAAAAACATGAAATTAAAGAAAGAGAAACAGAATATAGAGGGGAAGAAATTCCTTCAGAGATTCGAATACTAATGGAAAAAAGAGGGTGGAAATCATGAATAACCCCCTCTATTTCATCTACTGCAATTGTGGGCACCCCCTTAATGTTAAACGTAACACAAGGGGAACATTTACTTATACCTGCTTAAGCAAGACCAATGCATTATCCTGTACTGCTTTTTCTGCATTAAAAAATAATACTTTTATGGTATAAGTATCTAAGTCAAGAAAGTTTAATATTACCCCCTCCGCTTTCATAATGTTAAACTTTCTTTCTCTTCCTCTTATAGCTCAATGGTTCAGAGCGGAAGCCTTATAAGCTTCAAATTTGAGTTCGATTCTCAATAAGAGGATTTATACTTATAAAAGAGCAATAGCTCTTTTTAGCTATTCCTGCCTTCAAAACACTCAAAATATAGCCTTTTTCTGGTATAAGTATATAGCACAGAAAACTTAATAATAACGTTTTATTGAGGATTTCTGTGTTAACATTTAATCATGATTAAAAAGGAAAAAATAATGTATTTTACATGGGAAAATATTTCTGGATTAGCAAAGGCATTTATTGCAGCACCAAAAACAACTACAGTTACTTTACTGGGCGGAGGATACGCAATAGGAAGAGTAGTAGAGTATGGAGTAAAAAATGTATCTCACTCAGAAAAAGCAAACGAAGCGGCAGAAAAAGCAACTCGCTCATTTGTAGAAAGAACGGGGATTGCAACAAATTCAACTCTCCGACAAGTCGGAGAAGGGATGACTGCTACTCTTCTTGCGGTGAATTCTGAAATTTCAACAATTAAAACTGAGATTAAAACTCAAAAAGAAATACTCGAAAAAGTTCAGGGTAACACTGGAGCAACTCTTACCTTGTGTGGAAATATTACTTCCTCTCAAAAAGCAATTCTAGCACAAGGTGAGTCTCTTCAAGAAACATCAAACAAAATTCTAGATGAACTCAATAAAAAACCTAATTTAAGAGTTGTTAAAGAAGAGCCTTCTGTAGAAACAAAAATTGAGTCTCCAGTAAAGATTGAGATCCCAACTGAAGCAAAAAAAAACGAAGCCCAAAAGTAAAAAAAGAAAGTAAATCGGCATAAGTAAAAAAATAAGACCTCCCAAACACCCCGCATCGAGTCAACATGACTTACAACAAATTTGGGAGGTCTTATTTTTAGCTATCCCACAAACTAAAAAAGAGACTGGGTAGTACAGCCTCTTTTTTAGCAGAAAGGAAAGTAAAGAGCAGGGAGAAAGATTCAACTTCTAAAAAAATGAATTAGAAAGACTAAAATTAATTCTAATTAAATCTGAAAGACTTCCACCTTCCAATTCAGTTACATTATGCAAAGTAATAGCTACAGGCATTGAATCAGTTCTGATTTTCTTTCTTTGCTTTCCATTTACATTAGTAAAAATAGTCGTCGTATACATCTTAAAATCTTCAGTATCTAAATGATGCACTTTTACGGTGTATTGCTTATTTTTAGTTACAGGAAAAATAGAAAAATTGATAAAAGCATAATTTCTACATTCTATGAATTGATCTATATCATCTATAGATTCATCAGGAAGAGTCTCAGAACTATTTTCTGTCAAACTAACATCTTTCCATTTCCTGAATCTATTAAATGTAGTTGCTTTCCCCAAATATGAATGAACTTTTTCTTGAATATTCATTACACGCCCAAACTTATAATAAAAGTTAAAATCATAAGAGCTAAAATTAAAAACTAACCTATCTGCATATACTTGATTTGATAATAACTGCGAAATTAACCGCTCAGAATAAGTTTGATTGTCTTTAAGCCCTACCACTAGTCTATCAGCATAATACAAATCAGACATGAATTAGACCTTATACTGAGCTTCCAATGCACATGTTAAAACAGTAATACTTTCTCCTGCAGGAATATTAGCTCTAATGTAAACTGCTACAGCACTTTGATCATTCACACTAGAATTTAAAAACAAACTATCTCTAGCAAATCCATTAGTGGGCGCATTAACCCCATCTAACCCCTTACCAAGTATTGGATCTACTCCTGTTACTATCTGACATGCTCTCCCACACCCAACCACTTTATTAGCTATAGTCTTAGCCCAATTGTAGTTATTCACGCTACAAGTCTTAGGATTAGCATCTAAATCATTATAATTGCAATTTCTAGCTTTATCCACAGAAAAATCATTATTAAAAGAAATCTCAAGAAAAGCATTTCCTTTATCTGGGTTATCAGAAAGATAAACAAGCAACCCTGTTGCAGTTACCCCTGTATTATTTTTTATATAAACTGTATAAACTGGATTTTCAGCAGGAGGAACACCAGGAGAACCCTTCACTTCAAAAGGTTCAGTTATTTCAGTAACTAACCCTGCAGTAGGATAAAATTTTACTTTAGCTGCTGTAGTAACTACTTGTAAATGCCCAAATGATCTACCATAAAGGGTATCTAAATTTTGTTGTTTTACTCTTATAAAACTTGAATGTTCAGCTAATGAAGCTGCTTTTTTATACTGCAAAATCCTAGTAGTACAGTCCAGCTTTACTAACCCTGTGCCTTCAGTTAACGACCTATAAGTCCCTACAGATGTCCAAGCAGTACCCACTTTACACTCTGTAAGCCCCGCATATGGATTCCATCTACCATACGCTACTAATGCAGTATTCGTACCCGTACCTGTAATAGTGTAAAAAATCATATCATAATTTGTAGCCCAACCAGACCTATATGATATAAATAAAAAATCCCCTGCTTTACATCTATAATTTTGGCGTCTATTTGTACTGGTAGTAAATGCATACGTCTTAATTCCAACAGTATTACTATACCCAGGATTATTAGTATCCTTCATAATAGCTACAACTACATACCTCGCCAATGCACCAACAATCACTTTCCGCACTATACCTACTGTAGTATTAATTGTAGCTCCCGAAGTCCCTACTCGCCCCATAACTTCTAACCTGGACATAATCCCATCAACAAAATCAACAAAATTAGTTCCATCATTAGGCTTAAATATTATTATATTTGGTTTAGTCGTGCTATCAGTATTAGCACCTTGAATAGCTGTAATACCCTGAGTAGTAGAAGTCAATGGACCATCTATATTAGTAAGTTGATCACTTAAAGTTTTAGGAACATAAGAAATATCATCTTGAGAAGTTTCTACTACTATTTCAGACGATGCATCCAAGATCTCTCCTGAATACCATCTAATCTCATTCAAATGTATAGCATTAACCATATTAAACTTAAAAGTCTTTACTCCCACCTCTGACACAAGAATGAAATCTGTATCATAAAAATCATCATTTCTAGAACATTCATCTGTTATTTTTTTTACATAAACTCTAATATTTAACCAATCACTATTGCCTGCATCTTTACTTACTATTTTAATTCCTCTTACTCGTCTATCTTCAGTAAAATTATATTCAAATAAATCAGCCCCTATAGCCGCATCTGCAAGAACTAATTCCCAATCAGATAATTGAGTTATATCCCCCTGATCTTTCAAAAAATAAACATCAATAGCTGAAGGTCTACCATTACCCACAGCACTAAAATCTATCTGAATCTTATCTATTAAATGTGATTGTTCCCAAGATCTTCCTATAAACTCGCCCGTCCCTACAGTAACAGGCGTAGCATTACTAAGGGTAAATAAAAGTCTTACTGTATCTTCTGGGAAATTACCCCATCCAGTACCTGTTGTATCATACCCAGTAGCAGCATTATCAAGAGCATCAGAATAGACACAATTAAGATTTCTAAATAAATCCTTAATACCATACCCTTTAACTGCTATATCTATAGGATTACCTGTACCATCATTATACAATAAATCCCCGCCAGATGCTAAAGTAGGTATTATTGAATTAACCGCATTATAAGACATTTAAACCTCTTTTACATAAATGTATATTATGCATCTAAATCAGTAGTAGAAATCACACCACCATTATCTACACTCAATTGCCATCTATGCCCATTAGGAGAAACTAATATTAAATCATCTGATTCTACAAGATTGGTCATAAGATAATTAATTCTAACTAAATCAGTCTCGTCTCCTGCTCCTAACTCCGTAACTGTAACCAATGTCACTGCTACAGGCATTGAATCAGTCTTAATTTTTACTTTTTGTTTTCCTGATTTATCTATTGCTATAATCTCAGAATAAACCTTAAAATCCTTAGTATCTAACCGATGAATTTTTATTGAATATTGTTTATCTTCAGTAAGTGGGAACATAGAAAGAATTAAAAATTTATAATTTCTACAATCTATAAATTTAGCAATATCAGCATGTGTAGCACTTGTAGGATTAGGATCTACTTCTGAACCAGGGCCAGGAGGATCAACTACTTCAGTGATAGAAATATCCCTATACAAATTCATCCCATCAAAAGTAGGAACATCTCCTAATGCCATATTAACATTAATATCCAATATTGTATCATTTAAAAACATTATAATTTCTCTATTTCTATTTCAGGATTTATAGTGACATTAATACTCTTAATATTATCATCATCATCTATATTCATTTTTATTAAAACAGAATCTGCTTTAAAATATCCAGACTTTATTTTTTTGCAAGCTACTTTACCTTCACTCACAGATAAACCATCCTCATAATTAAAATCCACACCTACTTCTTTAAAATTACTTATATGAATATGAAAATTACTTAATGAATTTAACACTACTTCTTTCACAATTCCTCCGTAGATAAATCTCCATTTATAGCAACTTTAATTCGCCATCTATTTCCCACAATATCTGTCAATACTACTCCTTTTCTCTCAATTACAAAAGTAATATCATCAGAACTAATCTTATCCGCTTTAGAACCAGAATTGTCAGAAATACTAGTAATACCCGCAGCAAATCTATGATAATTATCATAAATATATTTAAGATTTAAATCAAGATCAGAAAAAAACCCTAATACTGGACACCATTTAGGAGTATCTGCTATAAATATTTCTTTACTACCCATATCACTTGATGTAGTAAACTTAGCACCAAAATGCACATTCTTAGCATCAGGATGAGCACATTTTAGTGTATTATACCCTTGTTGTGGCATCAATCGCACATACTTACAATGCTCACAAGTTAATTTTATTAATGGCCCTGTAGTTTCATCTGCCATTATTTTCCTTTCAATGTCTCACTCTTAGTTTTAAGAGGAATTTCTACTGATCCATTCAAAGCATTAATTAAGATTAAAGCATCTGCAAGATCAACATCAACAGTGTATTTTAATGCACCTTCAATATGTACTTTTCCTTCTTTCATTGAAGTTTTATAATCGTTATCAAACGTAACATGAACACCTAATTTTTCCAACTCTTTTAACAATTTATCTATTGTCATTAATTTATCCTTATTATTAGTTACATAACCCAACCAGTTAAAACCATCTTCACCCCTATTATATCATTTATATTATAGGACCCTCCAGACACATCCTCTGCTACAAAGCCATAACGTAATGTATCTTGTCGAGCATTATTAGTAGGAAGTAATGCTTGAATCCTTTTAGTAAATATTTGGTTTGCAACAGCATCATTAGCAATTTGTTCAGCACCTAATGAAACATATTCCCCAAAAGCAGCAGTTGATAAATTAGTCCTAAAAGATGACATCCTAAATTCAGGAATAATTATAATTCCTGCTGCTGCTAAAACTGAAAACTCCATTTCAATCATAACACTATAAAAAGCTGGAACCGCCTCAAAATACGCACTATTACTAAATAAATCCCATGTTACTATACTGATAGTTGAAGGAGAAATAAATGTAGGTAAAGCTGCAACATTAAAATTAAATGGAGTTCCAAGATCAAGATTAAATAAAATATAACGAGCATGTTGATGCAAATGAGAAAAAGTTTTATTTGTCAAACTAGTAACGATAGTCTCATCCAAATATTGCCCTTGAGCATACCCATTAAAACCTAATTTCTTAGTACCAAGTATTGTAGTATCTAACCCAAGTCTAATTGTAGTAAGAGTACTGGGTATATTTACTATTTCTCCAATAGTCTCATTAGTTATAGAAAAAGAATCCTCACTAAGAACTAAACTGCTTGTAAACCCTTTAACCGAAGTAACCCCAAGAACATTAAAGGTTGCTTCAAATTGGACATTTCCTGTTGCATTAATACCTGCAAAATATGCTGTTTCAAAAGCACGAAGATTATAAACATTTACTTCAGTATCTTGAGGCCCTGCATCATACTCAACATTAAAAACATCGGTATTAACTCCCCCATTCTTACCCTTAATGACAAACTTATTTGCTGAATTCTCTTGTCCCGCATCAAACTTACCTCTTAATATGCAAGTAGCGTCATACTGCACCTCTAAAACATCTACTGCATTTGCAGTGACTTTTAGTTTCTTTCCTGCACCTGAGAGAGTAAATTGCTGTTCACCAGAAACAGTAAGTTTATCAGTGATCGTCGCATCATCCCCAACAGTAAGATCACCATCCACTATTACATTTGCTTCAGCATGAATATCTCCTACTGATACTTTTAATGCATCTGTTCCTGCTCCATGCCCTGTAATCTCAACATCAGCATTAACATAAACATCAATCTTTCCTGCAGGATCATTAACATCGTCTGTAGTGACTTGAATAATTTTAGTAGTTATGGGATCTCCAAACCCAAATGTGAACCACGAAATCCATTCTGTTGGAGGATCTCCGACTGGAAACAATTCTAACCCAATACCAAACACATTTCCCGCATTAACAGGTCGTTCTACAGGATCTCTGTCAAAATTTACCGCCACATTAGGATTAGCATCATCAACCATATCTCTAAACGTAATTTTAGCTTCTGCAATATCTTCTGCATCAGCATTTAAATAAGTATCTGCTAATTCTGTAGTAGGAGTGTAGTAATCATCATTAATTGCACTGCCTGTTTTGAGGCTAGTATAGACAGTTCCATCAATAGGATCTGGCTGTGGAATTCTTGTTCCATCAGTAAGAATTAAATCCCCTGAATAATCATCAACATGACATATAGGAATAGAAAATTGTCTGTAATAGGCTTGGCTTAAAACAACCCCATCAGTGCCACTATCTACAGAAGTAATTAGTGCTTCTTCTTCAAAGATTTCCCATGTAATATCATCATCAGTAGGTTCGAGAAAAGGGTGAGTAGGATCTACAACAAGAATGTCTTCAAGAATCCCATCTTCATCAAAATCATACTGTATCTTAGCAGTAATCTGAAACTGTCTCGGAAGAGAACCAGGAATTTTATTAGTTATTTTAATCCAAAACCCTACATCAATATCGTCAGGGTCTATAGTTGCAGAATAAAACCAATTGTAAAAAGGAGTCTTCTTAATATCCTGTTCAGAAATCTCTGTCCCTATAAACCCATTTCTTACACTAAAAGGGTCTACTTCTTGACCTAGATCAACATATAGAGTATCTCCTTTAAGAAGTTTCTGCATCTGCTGTCCAGCAGGCGAGTCTGTATTAAATAACGCAGTCAATGCAGTAGCAGTAATTTTACAAAACTTTTCAGGATACATTAAAGAAATTAATCTAAGAGTGCCATCTATTCTTCCAATATTAGCATCTGTTCCTGGAGTCGTATCTAAAAGAATATCATTCGTAGCAGGCCCATACCACTTTACTGCTCCCTCAGAGACAGGAAGTAAATTTCTATCCATACCCTGAATAACTTCAGACTCGTTAACTACTCTCTTCGCTTCTTCTGTTCGCTCTCTTAACACTTCTAATGGTCTGTTTATCTCATCTTCATGAACTCCAGCACCATCAGCAACAGGAAGTATTGCAGCAGCTACGTCTGTGCCTAAATCTTCAGGATTATTTTTATTGTAATCTATTGGCATTTATATACCTAAATTGTATTTATTATTTCCGACAACTAATCTTTTTTTAGTTCCAAATAATTTTCCTAAAAGCTTATCAGAATTGTACAAAGCAGCACCCCCACCTAATAACCCACCACCAATCATCAACCCTGCTCCTAACCTATTATGAAATTTTAATTTTTTAGCTATAGGAGATAACACTTCATCAAGAGGTCTTTTAGTATGTGATAATTCTTTCATAATATCTTTATACCCTACATTCTTGTATGTAGGTTTTAACGCATTTTCTATCTCTGCAATACCTTCTCCAACTGAATTAACTTCAGGTGGAGATACCATGAATCTATTTAACACTTTCTGTTTTTCTCTTAGATTTAATTTCTTTTGGCCTACAATATCATCAATTATTCCGCTTATATCGTATGTTTCTTTATCAAATGCTCTTCCACCAAGTATATCATTTAATAATTCTTTATTCCCTTTGTATTCTTTTTCATGATCAAATATCCCACTAAACCCAGGATACTTCAATACTTTATTTCTCATAACAGGATTATTAATATTACTCTTAAACTTACGAGCACCATAATAAGCCCCAGGTATAGCCCCCAAACTTGTTCCCATCACCCCTAAATTACCTACCATTCCTACACGATCCCCATCACTTAAATTAGGAGTATTCTCTATGCGTATTCCATACTTCTCTAGAGCATCATTCACACCTTTTTCATATGCTAACTGTATTTTATCCATTAAGCCATATTTCCTAAATACTTCAAAGCCTCGTTCGCAAATTGATGCCCATATTGAATTGCTTTAGGGCGTTCTAAAATACCTGTTCTTACAGCCTTAAAAGGCTTACTCACACCTGATTCTATTAAGGGTTTACTCACATTAGAGATAGCTTTAAAAGTAGGTGTAATTATTGACTTAGAGATAGAAGGAGGAATCCACGCCTCTTTATTTAAACCGTAATACCTCAATGCATCCTCAATCCCCTTTTGATGCATTCTCTCTAATTGGTTCATACTCTTCTGCCTCTACGTTATAATTAATACTTTTCTTCCCATAATAATACCCCGACACCATAAACAGTACAGGTAACACTCCATCAACCTTCAAACCTAGCAATACTATACATCCAATAATTGTTGTTAATGCAATAACGTCTACAGGCTCCCACTTCGAGTATTTTCTATTTTTTTGCACAACTGCGGTTCTCCTTGATGTCCATATACAAAGCAACCAATAACAATGCCAACCCCGTACAAGTAAACCCTATCGCAGTAGGATAAGCCATTGCTACAACACTACTTTTCCAATAATAAAAAGATCTATTATCAAGATAATAGCCTATAACTGCCATCGCCCCAATAGAAAATACTGACAACCCAAGAACTGTTATTAATGAAATCAAAGTATTTAAATGTCTCTTAAAATAAATCATTCAAAGACTTCCTCACTCTCTAAATAATAACACCCTTTAGGTCTTCCCTCGGTAATTACATTATGCAGAAATTCTATAAAAGAATCAACATATTTAGATTGCTGTACAGTAGGCAAAGTCATTAAAATTGTAAACATGTTATACTTTAACACATAAAAGAACATATAATACGCAAACCCATTATGAGTGTAAGGAGAACGTCTAACAATGCCATCAACAGGATCATCCAAAATACCTGCTATTGTAAACGTTACATTTTGTTTATCTTCAGGACTGATATTCACATTAGTCTCTAAAAGAAACTCATGAGGATAAACTTCTTGAATAGTAAAACTTCCTTCAGTAGCAATTACTACTGTATCCCCAGGCTTAATATCATAATCAAAAAAATTAATATTTGAATAAAGACAATTAGTAGGAGGTTTAGTTAATGTAGGATTCCACCCAAAGAACTTCTGTGGATCTCCAAAAAAAGGACCATCATAAATTTCGTCTTCGGGGAAAGAAAGTCCACTTAATAAATTAGTGGTGACAAACATACTGGTACCATTAAATACTGCATGATTATAAATCTTAGAATAATCTAACTCTACTGTTGTATCAACTCCTGTTCTTTCAAACCGTATCCACTGAAGTAAATCATCATTGTCTGTGCTATTAAGGTCAAGCTGCTCAGGTTTAAACCCTACAGCTTCTGGAAGAGACAACACTAAAACATCTGCTTCCTCAATTACTTTATTCCATAACCTAAACTCATCAATTACTCCCTTAAAATAAGATCCTTCTAAAACAGAATTTATAGACTTACCAATATTATACTTTTCTAAGTCAATAGTATTGGTCACGCCTGCTTCAATAGTAGAAGTTTTTACCAATACTGTTAGTGCATCATCATCTGCCTCTAACTCAGTATTATCTTTAACAAGGTAAGTAATTAAAGTCTTAGTCGTGCCATTCCAAGTAATAAACACATTCATCCAAAGATTAATGTTATTCGCATACATATGGTAAGTATGAGTAATGTCATTCCCTGCAGATGTTAATTTTACTATTAACTCATCAGTAGAATTGCAGTAAACTTCAAGACCATTTCCTGAAGCTGAATCCCCAATAGAAAACAACACTCGACCATTTTGAAGTGTTTCAATCTTAAACCAAAAATCTACAGAGAAATCTTCAGTAAAATCTGCAATAGAAATAGTGTCTTGAGAAATGTATGCAGTCGTAGCTCCATTATTAGACTTAAATGCTCTCTTGCTAATAGGAAGACCAATACGATTTTCATGTAACCATAAATTAGCCCACCTTCTAAAACTGGACATCCCTCCTACTATATTTTCTGGAATATAATGATCGTACCACCATTCAGGATCATTAATATAGTCTTTAAGGGTGAAGACACTCGTAATTGGATCATACTTTTCCATATCTAACGGCACAGCTACTTGTTCAACTCCATTTAATTTCCTTGCTGCTTCTTGCACTAATTGTCTAATTGGTGTGCCGTCTGGAAACTCATAAGTATAACTAGCAGTCTTCACTAATACTGGATCAGATGTAGTATCTACTTCATCTAAGATAAAAGCAGCATCAGTATCATCTTGAAAGACATCATAGCTGCATATAATATTAAGAATGCTTTCAACTCTGAGAACAGTGTCCGAACGAACATTATAATTCCATATTCCTTTCACTCGATTCTTAAAATCATCCGAGTACTCATATTTTCCTAAAAGATATTCTATATAAAACCCAAAGAGGTTAAAAAAGAATCGATTATCAATTCGAACATCATTTAACCATGCTACTCTCTTAGTTTTATCAATATCTAATTTCTTGAAAGCATTAATATTATTAGTCTGGAGTAAAACAAGATAGTCCTTAGTTTTATCTATTGCAGAAAAAGCGGCATCAGCCTTAAGAAGAGGATCATACAGAAAGAAAACCTTACTTCCTGTTAAAAGATTAATATCCTCTTCTCTACTCCATTCAATATTAGGTTCATTAATTTTATTCTGAATCTTCTCTGCATATTTAATCTTATTAAGAAGGGGATATAACCTTAAATCTAATACATTAACTCCATAATTATCAACATCAATATAATCAGCACCTAGTAAAGTATAGTAATACTTATAACGGTCAAGATCAGGGCATTCTTCTAAAGAAAGTCCTAAATAAGTGTAATGCATCTTACGATAAACGTCAGACAAAAGAATATTAAATGCAGCATAAACTTCTTTAAGAAGATCATACTCCGAATTAAATGTAGTCCAAAATCCAGTTAATATCTCTCCTGCTTCCAATGCTATTGCTCCGTTAAGTCTAATTTTTCTAATATATTAAAATTATGAATACGATTATCCATCTGATAATAAATATCATAAAAATTAAGATCTGATTGAGGGCATCTTTTATTAGCACCTTTACAAGATGGGCAGGCTTCCACTAAAATATTACTTTTTACTTTCTTACTTCTCTTTTTAGGAACATTCACCGCAATTGTATCATAACACTCAGCAACATAGGGTTTCATTAAATATCCTCATTACTTAACTCAAGATCATTAAGAATTTTTCCTTCACGAATCTCTTTCATTAAAAGGTCATCTTCTATACTAATAAACTCACTAACTTTACATGCTTTACCTTCTTTAAAAACAAAATTCATAACATTAACAGGCTTGCTAAATATTTCCAATACCTTCTCATCATCATAATACAATTCACTACCATTATTAAACTTCATTATTTTTTCACTCATCACACTACCTCAATACTTGATTCAGTCTCATTTAAGAAATACCTTACTGTCCTGCTACTTAACTGCAAGTCAGTAAACCACTGCTCCTCATTCCCTACACCTACTTCATCTTGAATCGCTGTTTGTAATTCCACATAACTACTAGCAGCACTATCCATCTTAGCATAATTCACTAATAATTGATCCTGAGTCTTAAAAGGTATCCAGAACCCATTGGGGGCATCCAGATAGTAATAGATAGTAATTGGATAAATAACATCATCCACTATTTCTGCATATGACTCTCTTAAGAAAGCAGATATATCTGATACTGATAATACTTCCCCCGTATCAAAATTAAAAATAAAGTCACTCAATTTCCCTATCGCTTCAGTCTGATCAATTAATTCTAAAGCAGACGATCTTGCCCTATATTGTAAGTCTGCTACAATGTAAACAGGATATTGAGCTATTAATAAATTATCATGAGCTTGTTGCCTGTTATGCGAATTTCTAATATAACTATCTATCCCACTAAATGTAAGTAAGGTTTTGTACTTAAATGTAAGCACTTTAGTATTGTAATCAGAATGCACTTTAAAACTACCATTCTGAACAGCAGAATATGCACTATACTTTTCAGAACCTGCATACTCAAGAGTATATTTCTCCACAGCAGTAGGCGCATTAACGCCACTCTCTCTTACAAAAGCAGTATCTCCATCACATGCGACAGTATTAATACGCAGTATAGGTTCTTGAGGCAATGCTACTTTGCCATCTACTACTGTATCACTAAAATCCTTCTCTTCAGAAAGATAGCCTTTGAGATAAATGTTAGTATGACCCAGAACATGGATAGTGGGAAGATTACTATAAAACTCTCGCCTATCTCTGTGCATCTCAGCTTCACCTGCACCAATTGTCATAATGTCTATGATTGAAGAAAAGAAGTTTTCTAAGAGATTAGCCTTTATACCTCTATCAGAAGTTAAATTTCTATCATAAGGAAGAAGTTCAACTCGTTGCATCGCAGTCTCAATGCTTTCATCATCCTTACCGTTAGAAAATTTTGACGTATTTTCAACCAGATCTACATAAGGTGAAAAAATAGTCCAAGAAGTAAACTCTCCTGGATCAACGTTATAACTAGAACCTATATCAGACGCTACGATATTAAGACTAAAATAATACTGTATGTCATCAGGATCATCATCATTAATTACAATATCACTTTCATTAATAAGTATTGCGGCAGACGAATTGAGATCAAACTTCAAACCTCCACGATAAAACTTAGTTGTAGCAGGAACTTCATAAACTCTGTATTGTGTAACATAAACATTAACTACCCCGTATGCCTTACTTCCTACCTTTACACTTGCGATGAAGTTACTTAATATATTCTCTATGATTTCTCTTACACTCGTATCTGTTTCTTGCCCATCAGTTATTAATGTTTGAAGCTGATTAATAGACATCCTTGCTCGACTATAATCAATCTCCTTAGAAAGATAACCCTGATAATAACTTAATGCTTGAATAACCAAATCATATAATGCATCCCCTTTAGAAAAACTCACATTAGGGAATTTCTCTCGCATAAATGCTTGTAAGAAAAGAATGGCATTATTAAAATCATTACTATTTACTTTAATAGGCATTTTTTAATACTCTAAATCTACAGTCTCACCATAATAATTTTCTATTCTCAAAGAGAAAATGGGCCTTTTATCCACTAACTGAAATCTCACCAAAGTAACATTCTTAAGTAACTTCTTATAGTCAGTAACTTTTAAATTAGAAAATAATTTCTGACTTAAAGTAAGAGAATCTTTCACAATACTTTTTAATGCAGATTCAGCAACAGAACTATCTGCCGATAATACTCTTAAATAGTTAAAAAATCCAGACCCATACTCTTTATCTAGTAAGTTACTACCTAAAGGTGTGAAAAATGCTTTAACAAAAATCTGAATAGAATAACGAAACACTTCAGTAGAGTTAAATATTTCTCCATACCCGAAGGCATTCGTTAATTTGAATACCTGAAATGTTCCAAGATCATTCTCTGTTAATCTTAATTTTAAATCTATCATTCAAATGTTTCCACTGCATGTTTAAATAAGGCTCTCATTTCTTGTCGTCTTTTTATATCTTTTTCTGCTGCTTCATAAGAAAACTGATAATAATGTTCTCTAGAAAAATTGTATATTTCCTCTCGTCGCCTTAATGCAAGGTCATCATAATATGCCAATTGCGTAATAAGTGCAGCATTAGATTGTAATGCATCCTGCAAATCTGATTTTGTTCCCGTTGATTCTACTTCAGTAGAATCGACTGGCATCTCATCATTAGAATAAACATACTGTAAATTTCTTAATTTTTCAATAAGTTTTGGAAGTAAAGTGTTTATGTATTCAGTCAGCATCTATTTTTTACATCCTCTTCTTAATAAAGTCTTTAATCTGAGACTTCTTATAAGAAATCTGACTCGTAGTTAATCCAGTCTTTTTAGTAAGCTCGTCTAAAGAAAGAATGGGCTTACCCCTATACCCTGTAGTATGCTCAAAAATAGTTTTGTCTGCAGAAGATAAATCATTATAAATAAAGTCGATCATACCATCATCTGAATGTTCTTCTTTCATAAACGCATGTGCAGGGACAGGAATAGACTCCGTATAATCCTTCCTAATCTCTTTATTCATTCTCTCTACTTCTCTTGTATTCCACCCTAACTCATCTGACAACTCATTAATATTTGGTTCTCTACCTAATTCATTTTCCAGATTAGTTTTAACCGTATTAAAAGTATAAAATTTTACTTGCCTATGTTCGGGCAACCTTGCTGGATTTTGATAAGAGTAATTAATTCTGGAGAGTTTCTTTAACGCATTAGAGACATGAGTACTTAAAGCAACATTAAATTTAGGATCATAAGACTCAAACGCATTCTGAGCTAATCCTCTTGCCTCAACCTCTAAGATCTCTGGAGCCAATGTCCCTTTCCATCTATTAACTTCCTTCATCACTATAGGATTTAACTGATGATGCAACGCCTCAAGAGAATCATCATTCTTGTTATCTCTCCACGTTTGCCATTTATTAAAATCACTAATCTGTCTATCTCCCATAAGTAAATCCTTTTAGATCCATCTTATTACGATACGCTCTCACTACAGAAACCCATTCACTTTCTTCTACTACTTCGACTTGCTGTTCTACAGGGCCTTGATACCCTGCAAACTCATTATAATAAGCAGTGACTCCTTTAATGTAAGCAGGAACAGTAGTTATCCCATCATTAAGACTTACATTATCTTTCCCCACTCTTCCAGGCCCCGCAAACCATGCAGTAGCAACATCTGCAATATTACCATATTTAGAATAATAATAGTTAAAATGCCACTTTGCTATTGCATCCTGCAACGCAGGACTAGCTAAAAATTCTTCTCTGCTCACAGGATAACCTAAAGCTTTAAGAGCATATTCATTTAAGAACTCTGACATAATCTGATACTTCCCCAGTGCATTTCCATACTTAGTATTTTTACCTATTGCAGCATAATTTCCTTGCCAATTCTTATTTAATTTATTACGACTACCACTCTCAAATCGTCCTATTGCTGCTGTCAAAATATCTATATTATCCCCACCTCCCACAAAATTACTACTTGTTGCAGGAACAAAAAAAGAACTTCTAAATTGCCTTATGTTAGTAGGAATATTTATCCCTCCAACTTCCATAATACCAGAACTACTAGAATTATAAAAAGAAATATATTGTTCAAGTGATGTTACTTCTCTATTAATAAAATTAAAAGAAAGTTCTTTGTCAAAGAGAATAGTTTCTAAGTAAGTAGTAAATTTAGGTTCTTTAATATTGCTCGAATCAATAAACTGAGTAATATCAAATACCCCTCCAAAACCTAACGCCTTGTAAATCTTATCTGCTTCATCGCTTTTTTGCATTATCTGCGACATCACACCAATAGGTTCTTCTGGCTGTATGATTGTCCCTTTATTTGCTGCAATCATTTCCAAAATCTCTATTAAAGATCTTCCATATTTATAAGATATTGTTGTTCCTATGCTCCCACTCTCTGTAACTGTATGCGACACAGTATCAACCACTGCATAAATAGATAACCCAGGATTGAACGCATTTAGTATTACACAAGGGAAGTTACAAACAATGTTTGGATTAAAATCTACTGTTACAGATCCCGCTCGTTGAATATACTTCTCTCTAAAGTATTCATACTTTGCATAAGCATCAAAAATAGTTACTTTAACAACACTAAAATCAGCTATACCAGAAACTCCACTTGCAGTAGTAGCTACTTCAGAAATTGTTTTAGTCAATTGACTCTTCATCATAAAATTAAGCCAATTAGGAGCAGTATAAGGAACTATAAGAGGTCCTCTCTTCAACTCTTCAGGTAATGGTTGAGAGAAATACGTCTTAGAAGTTAAATTAGCAATTTTAGGATATTCGTATAAATCAAAGACTCCAAGTAATGACGCACCCCCTCCGCCAAACATTGTTGCTAAACGTGAAGAGTAAAGAAGCACTCTAGTTGGTTGGTTCTGGTATATTTCCTTGTAACTATTATTCACCCACATACTTGGGAAAATAACATTGCATCGTGGAGGTAAACTAAAATAAGTTTGTGGTTTAGTAAGGTAAGTCATCATGCAGTCTTTTCCACTAGTTCCTAACTTATAGTCGTAACTCTTAAGGAAAGGAGGGGCAATGACGTGAATCAACTCATAAAAAAGATAAGTATAGAGATTATTAATAAATGTCCAGAATGTTTGGCTATCTCCTGTCTGCACATTATTCTGTGAATATAATTCAAATATCTTAGAATTCTTAAAAGCTTGTAATATAGGAAATCCTTCATCCTCTATTACAGGAAACCCTGCTACCTGTTGAGTAATATTAGCCCGATCAAAATAATGCTTAAAGAATTGTGCTAATACTGTATTAGGAGCTTTATGCACTAATTCAAATATTAATTTAAGTAATTCTACAGGTCTTTTAATAAATTGATTCTTCTCATCAACCAAAAGACTTTTCTGAATTTCTGTAAATGTTGGGACTTGAATAGTATTAGTCCCAAGATGCGCTTGAAACCAATTAGAAGAATTGACATACATAAGATGGAAGAAATCTAGTGTAGAAAGAGAGGACACACACTCAAAACGCATTGTCTCAGATTGTGGGCTTCCATCCCATCCCCAAGCGATAATGTCTGCTTCTGTTAAGAAACAGTATTTACTATTATCCTTCAAAAAGAAAAGTGTGACTGAAACTCGATCATCTCTACCAAATCGATGCATTAATTGATCTGCAGGAATAATAACTGAGAAACGAAGGAAGTCATTAGAAGAAACAGTTACTGATAACCCTGTATAAGGAATTAACTCTCCTTCAAAATAAACAAGAAATTGTGCGTTAACGTTATTGTTTGTTGACAATTTCTTCCTCTACTTCTTTTTTAATAATACCAGCTTTCAGAGCATTAATAAAATTAGTATTCCCACAATTATTACATGTTATAGGTATAACGGGTAATTGCATAGACTCATTATTAAATAAATAAAAAATACTATCCTGGACAACAAAATCATTTGCATCACATAACAAACAGTTTTTACTCTTCCATTTTTGCTCAATAAAATTAACTAACCTTTCAACAACAAGAACATCATCCAGCATTTAAGAAATCCTCCTCTGTAGGTGTCCAATTTGGTGCAGCAGGCAAATCTTGTATCTTTCCCTCTCCTTCACTTACGCCACTCCCCGTCACAGTAACCTCTGGTATAACTTCAAAATCATTCCCTTCAGTGTTTACAGGTCCAACCCCGATATTTTTCTCTAAATAAAAATCACTCACTAACATATTAAAAGAACATGAAGCTATCATATTAGTATTAGCATCCTGAGAAAAAGAAGCTCGAAATAATGCACCCTCAACTACTGAAGTTCCATATTTTAAAACTACTTTAATATTATTCTCTATTGCTTTACTTCCTCTCAGATAATTCTCATACAATTGCTGGAAGACAGTCTTCCAAGGACAAAGATCGGTTTCAAGAAGAATGCATTCATAGGAAAATACTCTTGCTTTCTGACCTCGAAAGTATGCAGTAAAAGAATCTCCTTGAAATTGCTGCACACTCATTACCTCTTCCATATCTTCTACATATCTCGTTAGGATAAACCCTATATAACCTGATTCTAAAATATATTTAAGAAGAGCTTCAAAATCAGTATATGAGGATGATACCTTTAGTCTAGATACCATCTCAGCAAGATTACCATTCTTTATAAATAATCTCGCTGCTTTAGCTGTAGTTTCTGAAATAGTATCAGTAGTAATAAGCGACTCTGGAGTATTGCCTTTAAATACATCTAGTGCCGTTTGCACACCAAAAGTATTAACTGCTCCACCTGCTCCAGGATCTAACTCATCTTGAAAAAATGGCATTAAGACATTTCCTTACAAAAAGAAAAGTAATCGGGATATATCTTAAAAGAAATATCTGAATTATTCTTTAAAGACAATATTATTTTATCTAAGATCTGATTTAATACCGTTTCGTGATTGTCCATTAAGGTTTAGGCTCCTGATTAACTTTTAGCATTACACCATCTTTTGATGTAGTAATACCTGCAGCAAGTAATTTTTCTGCAACTTTATCTAATTTACCTGTGACGACACCTTGATCTTTAACTGCAGTTCCCCAATTTATTACTGTATTTTTAAACTCATTTACATCCAACCCTTTCTCAAAACCTTCCATTGCAGTAGTTAAACTCTTAGCAAAATTATTATATATATCAACTTGCATTTGTTCTTGAGGAGTAAACTTAACATCTGGCATTGCCTTTGTTCCCGCATCATATTCCGTAATTAATCGATCAGTAATTTTAGAGAGTAAATCATTTACATATTCATCTTTTACTCCCACTCCCTTATTCCTTGATTGCATATTAGGAACACTTCTATTAAACTCAGCTATCATTCCACTCATTTCAGGATTCTTCAAAATATTAGCATCACCTGCAAGTAATTTCATAAGGTCTTCTGGAAGCATCATATTCTCAATCTTATTTCTCGTATCTTGAGTCAGTGCTTTACTGCCTTTTAAATTTGAAGAAAATGTAGATGCTGTTTGATAGAAATTCGCTTCCTTAGTGAGTCCTTGATATTTGCCCCATTTCCCCATAACATCACTGTAATTACCCATTGTCCCTGCTATAATGTACGCATTATCCCCTAATGCTTCTAAATTCTCTGGGCTAATATTAAGAACTAATCTCTCTACTTCAGCCTTCATACTATCTGTGAGCCCAGATTTATACTTTTCTATTTGTCGTCTTTTAAAATTCAATCCTTTAAACATAGAATCTTCTTCTGGATGAAATTCTAATAAACCATACGTCCCTAATGCACTCACTACATTAGAATCACTTATTGGAGCCATTCCTTTAGCCTTTAATTCTTGATTAATTTTATCTAATGCTTTATTTCCTGATTCGAATACTTTATCAAAGTCTTTTCCAAATAACGCATTCCTTTTCTTGATTGCATCATCATACGAAGAAGAATCTCCTAACCCGCCAGTCATACTTAATACTTTAGCTCCTCTTCGTGCTTCTCCCATTCTACTATTAACATCTTTATCTCCTAAAGAAATCTTAGAAATAATAGAACCTATAAAAGTATTAAGATTTTCCTCACTTAAAGAAGAGATGTCTATGCCCCTACTTTGCATTCCTCTTTTAATTAACCCACGAAACTCATTAAGATCAGAAGGAATCCCTCCAGATTTTATTTTCTCAGCTATAACTCCACCCACACTCGGATCAGAAACAAGGGAATTTAATTTAGAACTAAAATCTACTAAACCAGTAGAGTCTAAAATTGCTGCTTGTTTAACTCCTAATTCTCCTTTAAGGTTACTTTTAAGAAAAGAAAATATATTATGTGATTTATTTCCAACAGCAAACCCTGGCTCTAGGGCTGCCATAACGCCAGAACGCATTCCCATCTGCTTACCAAATTCAGAATCAATCATCATCCCAAATCCGCCCACACCTTCTCTTGTCTTCTCCATTTCTCTCATACCATACATATTAGCAAAGTCTTCTAGTCTATCTCTTGGAACATTCCCATAATCATAAATGTCTGCTGCCTTCATGACACCTTCTGGAGTATTTGCGACAAGCTCTCTAGTTCTGTTAACAGTTCCAGATTGTGACTTCATATAGTCACCAAATGGTGTTCCACTCGCTGCTTCCTGAATAACAGAATTGATTAAACCAGGGTTATCTCCAATCTGATCTCTTACATAATTTCTTAGTGAAGTCATGTATCCAGAATCCATCATATCACTTCTGTTAAAAAGAGAATTAAACTGATTTTTAACATCACTAACCACTCTATTAAATTTAGGACTCTTATTAAAAGATTTACCTCCTGCTGATATTAAATCCATATTGCCTGTAATGTTGCGTGAAATGTCTGCATTAGAAGAACCATAACCTTTAGCAACATTAGCTCTAACATCAGGGGAGGCCACAGAGGAAGCATTCTTAAAAAGAAATTGACCTGGGGCATTCTGGAGGGCTTCCTGAACGTTTCTATTGACTATGCCCTGAGTAGTATTAGCAGCATCATTAACTAAATTTCTTGTCTCAGGAAAAGCAGAAACATAACCATGATTAGGAAGCGACTTAAACTGCTCTACAGTGCCTCCTAGAAACTTCTCTACTTCCTGTTGAATAGCGTCTGTGAACTGTTTTGCTCCCCGTTTTAAAGTTCCCCCATGAAGATCGTTTCTTACTTGTTCACTAAAACCTTTTACTGCATTATTAAAAATTTCTGTAAACTTATCAAACGTTACTTTTCCTCTTAAATCCCCAGAAAGAGAATTATACATTTGGGTTGAAGCACTACCATCTTCAAGATAATTAGTCATATCTCCAGAAAGCTTGCTAAACCCAAATTGGTTAGAGATCATATCAGAATTAAGCTTGTAACCCATAATGTTGCGCAGCCCTGCTTTAAAATCACCCTCGGACATTCCAGGCATACGAGTTCGCACTATCCCAAAATCTCTGTCAGAAGCACGATCTCTCCATTCATTACTCCAATCTTGCCAATAAGCAGCAGCTTTATTAATAGGATTTAAATCTTTCTGCAATTGTCTCATCTGAATTTGAAAATGCCTTAAAGGATCATCTATAAGTCCAAGTTCATGTCTTTCATCATAAGATCTTGCTCTTGCTCCTGTAATTAGTGTATTAAGCTTTTCCTGAATGCCTTTAGGAGACATCTCTTTCATTTTAATCTCTGCATAAGAACGAGCTTGATCTTCTGGCAGACCTGAAGCAATCATCCAAGCAGTCTGATCCGTCATTCCTTCTTGCTGGCTCTTAAGAAATTTAACGTGATATGCTTGCATTAAAGATAACCCTTCAGGTCCTAATATATCCTGAACAGCTTGCCCCATCTTAGCCTGATCAGCTTTAAACTTCTGTAATGTCTTAATAGGATCAGCAGTGTTCTCCATATTCTCCATACCACGCCTAAACACTTCTTCCATATTCATAGTTCCAGAACGAAATTCTTGAAATGTCTTTTCTTCTGGAACAGCATTACCATCTTTGTCATAACGAAAGAAACCAGGAAGATAATTCTTAAATGCATTATTAAGAAAACCAAACTGCCCTGCTCGAAGTAAATCTTCTCCACCACCTTTACCTCCCATTCTCCCTAACTGGCCTGCATCTAAGGACGCAGAAACGTTTTGCATTGCTGCTTTACTATAAGCGTCTGTTAAGGCCCCTGTGCTTGGCGTGATGCCATACTGTCTTGCTTCCATTGCTCCCTGCTCTACAGAAGAAGTAAGATCAGTGAGCTTAACGCCAAGCCGTCTAGAATACGATTTAAGCTGTCTCACAGTATCTTCCATACTATCTGCAGAAACACCCATATTCTTAAGCTTAGAAATCTCAGTCATAGCTTTAGTAATGTCTGGATCTTCAGACATTCTTACAAAGACTCTGACCATCTTAGAAAAATCTTTAAGTTTATTAGCCACCTGATCAGAAGTCTGTGCTTCGGAAAATACTCCCATCTGAGCACCCCCCTGAAGTAACCTCTGGTAATCCTTTTCATTCATAAAAGGATCAGTGACAGCCATCTGTTTAACTTTTCCATAAAGATCAAATGCAGCAGATCTTGTAAACCCTCTACCTGTTGCTGCTACTTGAGATCCTGTATGCACAAATTGCTGGCTAATATCTCTAATAAACCCTGTCTGTTCTTCATATTCTCTTTTCTTATCAGTTACTAAACCAATAGTTGCAGATGCAGCAAGATCTGCCCCTATTAACCCTAAAGTAGGAACTACAGTAGCAGGATTAAAAATGCCTGCCATTAAACCTGCTTTCTTTACATACCCTAACCCACTCATCATTCTACCTAAACCAGAACCCACAGCAAGCCCAGTAGCAGTACTTCCTGCAAACTGCACCGCTCCTGCTCCAAAATTTTCTGCACTAGTAAAAGCCCTCTCTCTTGCCTGTTCTTTAGCATACAACCCCTGCTGTATGTGGGATATACTAGCAAGCCCTGTAGCTTGAGCAACATTAGCAACAAACCCAGGGCCAGCATACTGATTGTTCTCAAATTGATTAGGAATGAAACGTTGAGAAACTGGAGCCATTTGATTTGAAATATGGACAGGATTAGGAACATAAGAAGGTGGCATAGTATTGTATGCCTGTATTAACCCATGAATAGGATTCTGCCTTACTGCTGCCTGAGTCCTAAGTATCATACTAAGATATTCATTTTGTGGGAAATTAGTTCTCTGTGTGGCTGGACTTGTTCCATAACCAAATTGGTTTAACACACTATACATGTTATAAGGTGAAGAACCAAATCCTTGCAAAATATCATTTATCATATTTAGCTCGAATAAACTCAGGGTTTAATTTAGGAAGTTTAGTTACTAATCTACGGTATAATTCATTACTATTATCTTCTATCGCCTTTTTTATTGGTCCAATATTTTGTTTAGACCCTTTATTAAAAACTAACATTTGAAGAAAAGACATCTGTTCTAGGATCTTATATGTTGTAATGTCATCTTCTATTACTTTCTTAATACACATAAACTTACGAACAGGATTCCCTTTGATCTCTATCCCCTTGAGTATTAAGGAAATCTCAGCATTAACCCAAGGGTCACTCATAAATTTTCTAAGAAATTACTATCCATAGCCATACCAACTTTAAAATCAAAAGATTCTAACTTCTTAAATAACTTGTCTACGACTACAGAAGGTAATACCTCTACCTGCTTTAATGAAACAGCAAAAGATTCATCATCATGAGGTAAATGCGCCAATACTACATTACCATATTGATAAAGAGAAGCAGCTAAATTATAAGTTGAAATCAGAGCATTAGCATTAATTCTTGAACTAAAACCCATTCCATCTACTCTATTAATTGCTCTTATTGAATCAGCATGAAATCTTGTCCCAAATATTACTTTTATCTTTCCTAATATTAAAAATTCTTCTTTATATATCCCATTAAAAGCTATATCTAAGGCTACTTTTTTTAATTCTTCTTTAGTAAGCCCATAAGAATCTAATCTCTTTTGAAAATGCTCGTCTATTACTGCTGTTGCTTTAGAAGGATCAGTATCGTGAAGAAGGTTACTTAGCTGCTTTGTATCTTCAGGTGTTAAACCATTAGCGGTATTAAAGAAAGCTTCTGTCTGTTGTTTTAATAATTGGTCTTTAGTTAATTCACTCATAAAAAGAAAACTCCTTTCAGAAAGAAATTATAGCTTAAATTGAGAATAAGAGTCAATATTTTAAAAAAGTAAATCCATTTTGTATGCAAAACTTACAATCTCAGTTCATACTTTCTAAAAAAACAAGTAAAAACTATGAATTTTCAAAAAGTTTTTTACTTAGTGTAATTTAGGTGCAAAGTCTTAAATACGTATAGTTTCAGTATGGCCTTAATAAAAATCAATCATAAAAATTGATTTCATCAATATTTATGATTGAAATGATAATTTACTTTTTGAGCTTTTATAAAAAGTCAAATATTTTTGTGCGGCATTCTTGTCGCGCTATGAAAAAAGTAGCTACCACCTGTCACTGATTTGACGGTTTTTATAGAAAAAGGTGATTTAAGAAATTATAAGAAAAATAGGGAATTCTTACTTTTTTAATGTCAATATTTTGATACTAAAAAATAATTTCAAAAACACGTGCGCGAGTTATTACGTGCGGGAAAAAAATAAACTAACAAGTAACTATGCCTATATATATATATTACTAAGTAAATACTAGGTATTATATATTATATAGCTACATTAAAGAGATTGAAGTGGTTAATTAAAAAAACTAATGTAACAGATTGGACAATCCAAAAGATTGAAAAATTAGGGTTTGACTGTGTTTAAGCATAGAGTCCGCATAGTTTTTATGTTTTGGAACAATTCGTTATTTGTGATTGTTTTTATCATAAAAAAATAAGAGTCATTGATTGGAATGATATGTGTGTAGTATATTAGTATTTACTTTGTATTTTACACAAAATAATTTTATTTATAAATATATGAGTATTAAACATTCCAAATACTATGCTTAAATACGAGCATACAGAATTTTTCTCACTATTTTTGTATGAAAAATGGCAAGATTTTCATACAAAAAGTATAGATTATATACTAATTGAAGATTGAGTAAATATATGTGATTGAGTTATCTTATTATATGCTTCAGATATGGCTTCTATCGTTAAGAAAACCTTTATACACCTACTGCAGATTTTATACATTTAATAAATTACACGAGTTAGTTTATTTTTTCCCCGTCCATAAAAACCTCGCGCACGTGTTTTTGAAAAGTGCCTAAAATTTGCTAAAAAGTGGTAAAAAGTGGTAAATACCTACACTTTTTTCAAGTAAATCAATATAAACGTATTGAAAAAACATCTTGCGGAAAAAAAATTTGGTATGGTTTTCCATACAGTTACATATCAATCAATTCACTTGTAAATTTAAGTAAATATATGATGGTGGTGTATATCAAATTTTAAAAATGTAACTTACTGATTGATTTCATTAATTGAGTTAAGTATGAAATCAATTATTTTTGTTGATTAATATACACAGTTGAAATATTCTATAGATGTGATTGTTTTTTAGGTGATTATTTTTTTTATTTATATTATGGTATAAGCATTTAATTAACTTAATTTAACTTAGGAGTCCAATTATGGAAAATATTATTCGGAGATACCGAAGACTAAAAAAATTAACGCAGAAGCAATTGGCAGATCAGATTATTACAGGAACAGGGAGAAAAATGACTCCTCAATATATAAACCTAATTGAGAATGATGGGCGAGCAATAAGGTCTAAAGACCTTGCTAAACAATTCGCAAATGTTTTAGGGATCTCCTTGGATTATCTCTTTATGAGTACAGGATCAGTTTCTGCAGAACTCCAAGAGGCAGTTAATAGTATGGGAGTAAAACGATTTGATAACGCCTTGAAGGTGTTTTTGGCCGAAGATTTTACTAGAGGCACAAATGCTTTTAATGATGTTATGGCGGATTTTGATTTTTATTTCTTTTTGTCGAAAAAGAGTGATTATGATAGAATGAAATTACTTAGAAGACTTCTTTCTGAGTTGGTAATGCTTGCACAATCTACTAATAACCTAAACTTAAAAAAATTTGCAAACCGAATGTTGGATTTTGTGCATGATGATCTTTTTTTTAAGGAAGTAATGCAAGTTGAAGCTGAAACTAAAGGCGAGTTATAGCAAACGTACAAAATATTTCTATTCAGATTTTTATTATGCTTTCTTTAATAAGATCTTTGGTACTATTTATTATGAACCACATATAGATACTAATATTAAAAATTTTTATCATTGTTTTAGTAAAGAAATAGATAAGAAATTAGATATAAACAAGAAAGAAGAAAAATTAAAAGAGTTATTCATAGAGAAGGTTAATACAGTGTATAATATAGATGTAAGTAATATTGTGAATAGTAATATAAGCGAAATAATAGATTACGTTGCAGACCATAAAGACTAGTTCCCATCCTAATTGTCCCACCTTGAAAATATAATAATGAGGAGCTTTTATGATAGAGACTGAAATGCAGGTTCTCAAGAAGATAATCATTAGTTTATTAAAGTCTAACAATTTTAAGTTATCCTATAATGGAACTTTAATAACTGCTTCCAATTTTCTTTCTGAAAAGAGATCTAAGAGGGAGATAGAGTATGATGAAGATGAGATTTTTTATGAGAAAGATTGTATAAAATTATGGAATAATAGACAAATGATTATTTTTTTTACGGAAGACATGCGGAGAAAGATGAGAGAGAATGCAGAGGAGAAAGATAAATTAAATAGGATACAAAAGCACGTTGTTGAGTGGTATAATTCTTTTGATAAATATATTAGACTACCTTTAGTTGGGCATGTATCTTCTGATCTTCTTATAGGCATCATAAAGAGGTGTAGTGAGCTTCTGGGAAGAGACATTGAAGAGAACCAGAATGCTATAACCATAGACGTGATTATAACTGTTATTTTTGCAATAAATAGATTAGAAGGTTACACAAATATAGGAACTCCAATTTACACTCTGAACCCCAATGGAGTAAATAATGGCTAAGTATTTAATAGTAAATGGTGAGAAGACAAGTGCAAAAGAGGTAGTTCGTAAGTTTATAGAGGATTATTTCATTGAAGATGAGAATTATGAGGTAGAGTCTAGTCGAGTAGAATTTCTTTTTATGAAATTAAGAATAGAATTATCTATGGCTAGATTTCGTGAGGTATTAAAAAAGTTAGGTTATAATTCTAGAAATATAAAAGGAACTTGGTATAGAATGGGTTTAAAAGAAAAAGAAAAAGGCTGAAAAATTGGCCTCAGAGGTCAGAAAGTTGGCCTCAGTAGTACATATACTGTAATAATCATCATTTTCAGTCAAAAATAAGTAAAAATAAGATAATAGAGGCTAGTTTTTTAGCCTCTATTATGCCTTATTTCAGTATTTTTCTATGGTATTTGTAATATAAGCAAGATTCAAACCAAAATATAAGGGGTATTAAAATTATGAAGCCAGAATGGGTAGATAGCTGGTTAAATGAAGATTATAAACCTTTGCAAGAGGTAATAATTAAATTAAAAAATTATCAAATGCATATTCAAAGATTATTTTGTAAATATCCTTTTGGAATGGTTGTGAAGTTAAAAGATAACAATATAGAGGAGAATCCAGATAAATTTAAGAGAATTAAAGGTAAAGAGGATGTTAAATTATACGCCATGAATATAGGACCATTATCCTTTGGTCTAGAAACATACTTAAGTTTACTTCATGACCCTAACTGCATGTGCGCAGTAATGATTTTCAATAGCAATCTATTTGAAATCATAGGCTATAAAAAAGGGTTAGAGCCAGAGACACTGACAAACATCTTCTTTCCTAAAGTAGAGAGGGTAAGAGAGTTAATATTGCCACATTGGTATATGGATTGGGTAGAAAATTGTGATGATAATTTTAAATCTTTACTAAATCATTATGAAACTATTCCAGATCATCTTAAAGAGATTGCAATATTATTGCCTTTTGGAACTGTAATAAAAGTAAAAGATGAGATTATTGAGAAATACGAAGACTCAAAGGGTAAAGATTTCTATTATGTTGTTATAGGTTATAATGAATTAAACAATAGTTTAGTAGAGGTAGCAACAAGTCCTGATGTAGATCACTCTCATGCTTATGTGTATAAAGACGATATTGAAGTGATAGGTTATAAGAGATATTTTGAACCAGAGAATGTTAGAAAGATAATAATTTCAAAATATAATTAAAATAAAGGACTAATATTATGAATTTCTGGGAATTTTGTGACAAGCATTGGCTAATATTTCTTTTATTATCTTTACCGATGATGGGTTTAATTTTTTTTATGTTTGCTTCCATAAATGGCTTAATAATGAAAAGTTGGTCTCGTTTTCTAAGAAGCAGGAATATCAAGAATCAAGGTTGGCCTCCAGAGCATTTAGACGCAGATGGAGATTTTAAACCAGAGAGAAAGGAAAATAATGAATGACTAACGAAGAATTCGACAATTTAAAAGTAGGGTATTACATTCAGAAGATTCATTATCCACATACTATCTGGGAGATTATAAATAAAGAGAGTCCGTATACTCTTAAAAGTGTAGTTAACCCTACAATAGTATCATACGCAGGTATTGCAGAAAATTGGGAGTTTTACAGTGTAGGTTCTAGTGTTGCCTTAGAAAGAAATATAGGTGATATTCTTAAAGAACCAAACGGTAAGGGTGTAGTAATTGTTTTAGATTCTGTAAGTTATAGTGGGGTTGCATACTATAAAATTGTAGAGCCAGACAATAATTTAAAAGCCCCTTATAATGAATGGATATTTGTGGGAAATGTATTGGAGTTAATAAAATGATTGATTTCCAAGAATTTAGAAATAAGTATAGAGGCAAGATTAAAGCAGATCCTCTTCCTGTAAAGTATAAAGAAGGAGATTGCTGTATTTTTGGAGCGTTATTAAAGGATGATATATTTAAACAGAGAGTATGGGAGGTAAATATTGATGGCTATTTACTCGCTTTTCCTGGGAATGTAGAAGTAGAGGTCATTTTACATCTTGAATCAAATAGATCATTAAAAAGGAAAGAATTACTAGAAAGAGTTAATGAAATATTAACATTAAATGACAATGAAAGGTTTGATGCTGCATTTGTTAGTTTAGAATTACTTTTAAAAGAATTAGGTATAGTAACATAATAAAAATATAATTATAAGAAGAAAACAATCTTATGAAAATAAACTTTGAAAAATTTAAAGAAAAATATAAAAGTAGAGTAATTAAAGGAGAATTTTGTGTTTTTGGAGCACTAATTAAGCATTCTCCTATTTTAAAGAAAAAAGTTGCGAATCATTTAGCAAGTGAGTTAGCATTTCCTGGGCGTATAATGATTACAACTGCCTTTGAAAATTTATTTCATGTGCGGTATAGTAAGATTTATCCTTTAATTGCTGAAATTATGAGTGCGAATGATTGTTATAAGGATAAGAAAGAAGCATTTAATAAATTAGAAACTTTCTTAAATAGACTAGGAGCATTAAAGAAATGTTAGAAATATTGGAAATTTTCTTGAAATTACCTATAAGTGAAAAAGAATGGCTTCTTGAAGATTTAGAAGAAGTAGATATGAAAACTGCTAAAGACAGTGAAATGAATGATTATTTTAAAGAGAAATTAAAAAGTTATAATGAGGACCAGATTGAAACAATAAAAATGAAACTTTATGATTTTCTTATTGAGGAGTTAAAATGTAAATCTTTTGAAGAACTCTATGAAATTACAAAAGGAAAATTATGAAGAATATTAATCAAAAATTAAGGGCTATTTTGTAAAGAAATAGCCCTAAAATTGCATATAAGGATTCTTTATGATTTCTTTCATAGATACTAATACAAAAAAAGTAAAACATCAATTTAAATATGCTAGAGATTTAAGTCTAGAAACTCCTCCTTTTAGACAAGAAGTATTAAAGGAAATAAAATAGGAAGTAAATAATGAAGAAAGAAATATGTATAAGAGCATTTAAATTAATCCCAAAAAATGAATGTAGATATATGTTAGAGAGTATATTTGATGGAGATAAAGAAAGTGAGGAGTTAAGTAAATCCTCAAATTTAGTTAGATTTTTAGAGGAAAGATATGACAATATAGAGAAATGGCAAGAGAATGGATTGAAAGAAGAATTAATAGAACGGTTATTAGATATAGTAACTGGGTTCTCTCTTGAAAAGTTAGTAGAGCTATTAGAAAATAAAAGTAGAAAGGATTAGAAAATGAAAATAGACCACAAAAGGTTTAAAGAATACTGTAATAAAATCAGAAAAGCCCCTTTCAGATATGAAAATATAGATTACATTAATAATTATTGTGTATTTGGTGCATTATTAAGAACAGATGAGGATTTAATGCGTGAATTTACTAATTTAGGGGGTCATATTTTAATTTATGACACTTCTTTTCCAGGACCAGATGATTTAGCAGATGCTATATGTCATGTTTCCCTATTCTCAGGAAATAAAGGGGAGTTAATTCAAAAAATACACAACATTATGAATTTAAATGACAGTGAAGACTTTGATGAAGCAATAAAAGAAGTAGAAAAATTATTAGAGAGCTTAAATTTACTAGAATAGGAGAATTAAAATGGAATTACTTAAAGATCTTGCATATTTTATAGGTGGAGTTGTCGCATGTTTAATATTGTCAATATTTCCAGCTATAGGTATTAGTAATGCTTTCGACATTTCTTTTATGAAAGCATTTTGGAGTATATTTTCTTTTCTAACAACCATGTTAGCTGCAATTTCAGTTTATGTAGCAACAATGAAAGGACGATAATGATGATTTACTTTACTTCAGACGAACATTACTTCCATAAGAATATTATAAAGTATCAGAAAAGACCGTTTCAATCCTTGGAGGATATGCATAGAGAGTTAATAAGAAGGCATAACCATGTGGTGAAAGGAGAAGACCAAGTTTATCATATAGGAGATTTCTGTTTTGGTAAGAAGAAACAAGCAAGAGAAATAACATTACAACTAAATGGCACACATTTCTTTTTGCAAGGTAATCATGATAAATGGGATAAGTCTTTAACACAAATCATAGAATTAAGGGAAAGAAAAGATGATAATCAAGAAAGCAATCTAATAGTGCTGTGTCACTACGCAATGCGAGTGTGGAATGAATCCCACTACAACTCTTGGCAATTACATGGACACACTCACAGGCATCTAAAGCCTATAGGAAAGCAATTAGATGTAGGTGTTGATTGCCATAACTATTATCCTATTTCTATAGAAGTAGTAAAAGAGATAATGAAAACAAGAGAGGATAATTGGAATAAAATAGATAAAAATAGAGAGGGAGCGGTGTTTGTATGATAGAAGACTGTATTTAAATAAATATAAGGAAAGCAATAATGAGTAAAAGATTATCAAATTTATTACTTAGTAGAGATGAATTATATTTAAAATTATCTCGGATTAAAATGAAGATTAATGAAAAAAATAAATTAATAATGAAGTTAAGAGGTAAAAAAGCAAAAATAAAACCAGTTAATGTTAAAGTAAGAGAAGATTATAACTTATATAGTCGGAAAGTGGGAATATTAAGAAATAATGGAGTAATAAAACCCTTAGAAGCAAAGACAAAGTTGTATTATAAAAGTAGAATAAATATAAGTATCTTTGATATTTATTATTTAATACGAGAGAGGATAATTAAAGGGTGGACAATTAATAATCAGTATTTCTTAGATGCAGTATCGGTGGATAAAGATATTAAAGCTTTTCTTTCTAAAAATATTAATAAAGATGAGGCAGGAGAAGTTTTTAGAATTAATTGGTCTTCTGATAAAAGTTATAGAATGTACAATAAATTACCTAAAGTAGAAAATTTTCAAATAAAGACATTTAAGGAAATGCAGTATTTTTTAATAAATAAGGATAATAAATTTGAAAATATTTTAAGTGGCAAAATAGTAAAATAATAGAACATTGTGAGTAGTAAAATGGTAATTGAAAATAAGGAGGAGGATAATGACTAAAGAAGAGTTTGATAATTTACAGGTTGGGGAGGTGTTGAGATGACCCTAAAAGCATACTATGTTTATGGTGCAGGATACCAGGAAGAAATCTGTGATCTGATTTATGCTCCAAATTCTCAAAAAGCAAGGGTTTGTGGCTATAATAATGGAGAGGCTTGTGATGGGTTTGATTTTATTCAGATAAGGGCTACCAGATGTAAAGAAGCAGATGAATTCGCAAAAGGAGATCTTCCTTACTCTGAGCATAATGAGAGAATCTTAAGGAAAGCAGGCTTCACATCTGAAGACGGGAGATTATGTGATATCTGCGGATTGAATGATTTTGGAATAGAGGACTTTCTGGTTTGCGATGATTGTTATCAGTGTAAGGAATGTGGGTGTGATTGGCTATGTTGTAGATCAAGAGGTAATAAAGTAAATGAAATCAGTTAATCTTAAAAAAATTGAAATCCGAAGATTCTTACGTCAACCAGAAGTTAAAAATTTACTAATAGGAGAAAATTATGAGGTTTTAGTGGTAAAAGATCTACAAAGGAGGTATTACATAGTAAAAAGCAAGGAAACGAGTAATTTTAGAAACCCTATTCTCTTAAATAACTTAATTGACTTAATTTATGAGAAACAGGCAGTATGTTTAGCAGATGAGGAGTTTAACCCTAATTAAAGAAAGGAAATAATAATGGAAGAATTATTAGAGATACTAAGCAAAATAGGATGGCATCATTGCAATGATAATGGCAATTATTATGTCTATTTCTCTATAGCAGATTCAGAGGACGAGGCAGACATGAAATCTAAATTAGCATTTGATCTTGGAAAGAAATTAGAAGAATATATTAGTTTAAATAAAGAAAGGATAAACGAGATAATAAGATTAGAAGAAGAGAATACAGATTTAAGAATAAGATTAGTAAAGAGCACTAAAAGAGAGGTTACTAAGGAGGATTTACAAATTAAATTACATCAATTATCTGAAAGAAAAAAGAAAGTCAGGTATGAGATTGCTCAATTAGAGATGAAATTAACTAGTTTAGATCATGAATTGAGTGGATACGAAGAAACCATAAAACAAACAAATCTAGAGATTAATGATTTGGAGAGTAAAGGAGTAAATGAATGAGGGAATACTTAATCACTTTAGTAGTTATAGTTATAGTGTCAATAGTACCGTCAATCGCAGTTGCAATATCTTTTGATATTGAGTTTTACAGAGTATATTTAAGCATATTTGGGTTGCTTACACTAATACATGCACTAAAGATAGTAGTTAGGGAGGATTAGCAATGCAAGAAAGATTCTTAAAAGAATATGAACAAATAAAGAAAACATATAATTTCAGAATATGGAATGAAGATGCAAAAGCTATGTTTTATTTACAAAATAGAACCTTAAAAGACGATGACAAGTGGATCATGCAATACTCAGGGTATAGAGATCTTAATAAGCATCCAATCTTTCTTTGGGACTTCCTTAAAAATAAGGATTTAGATGTGATTACTTTAGTAAGGTTTGGGGATTGTTATGATAAACTTAATACAGGAGGGTTCTACGGTTGGTATGAAGAATACTCTAAGAATGTAGAACATGTAAGATACTGTCACTTAAATAGTGTAGTAGGGTATAGTGCTTATGTAATAGGCAACCTTTTTGAAAATCCAGAAATATTAGAGAAATTTGATACTGTAGATTTAAATGAGAGATATTTAGAGTGTAATAAAATAGAGATTAGTAAGGAGTAATTATGCCAGAATTCATAAAAGAACATAATAGAGAGGAAATCAGAAATGATTACATAGAGGGTATCTTAATTATAGTATTAACTATGTTTTTAAACATTTACTTTGAAGATAAAGAAGCTAGACAGAAGTTTATAAATACTATGCTAGGAGAGATTAAGACGAATTTAGAGAAGAAGTTTACACATAATGCGTCTTTAATAGAGGAATTGCATTCTTCTTACAAAAGGAAACTAAGATGAAAGTAATTAAGAGCGATCCTAGTGACTTACTAGAAATAATAGCAAAATTTCATAATAAACCATGCATGTATATTTCTTTTTGTTACAATATTGAGGGAGAAACAGATTACATTCCAGAATGGGGAGTAATCGATTGGGAAGAAATATGCAAGGCTGCTCCTTATTTAAAAGAGTTAAAGGGTAATGATGAATTCACACTGCGTATAAATGCCTTCGCCTATATACTCTGTGATAATGAAGAAGAGCTAGACCAATTATACTGCCAGACAGTGGGAGATGATGGGCCTACAAAACAAAATCCTTATAAAGGGAATGCAAGAGTGTATGCGTTGACGTGTGATGCAGGGGGAAGATTGGGAACTGAGAATACATGAAAGGAGTAAGAATGAAAATCTACGTTGGACCAGCTTTAGCAATAAAGTTTCAATTACAGTTAGAGAACTTGTATATTTGTTCTAAAGATAATTCACATTCTCTTTCAAGACAATTAGACAAGTTTTGTAGGGAATGTGGTGCTAGTGTAATTCAAAATGAAAATAAAGTTAGTTATGATGATAAATTATTGTTTCTGGATGAGAGTCATGAAGTTAAGTTTCTTTGTAAAAGAGTAGACTTTGAAAAAATGCAAGATATATTTTATTATGTATCGGAGAAAAAAGGAAAATTTATAAATACGGATAAATGTGGTTTTAGAGAGGAATGTGAGGTTAATGAATTAAATACTAGGCTAGAGGGTTATATTCACATTTATCCCCACACTTTAAGAATAAAGTAAGAGATATTTATGGTGTAGATCATTACTATACTAATATCTGTGCAGAAGTCTAAGGGAGTAACATTGCCATCAAAAATTTATGAAGAAAAAGAAGAGAAGAAAACTAGGATTACAAAATTATGTAATTTATGTAGTAAACCTTTTAAAGCAAGAAACAGGTTCTGTCTTTTCTGTGAACCATGTAAAGAGAGATCAACTGATTACAGGTTTGGAGAAATGTATGGAAGGGTAGGTTGAAAATGAAGAGATTAATAGAATGGTGTAAGAATTTAAGAGATGGTGAAAAGATGTATATTTTAACAATGTCTATTATTGGTGGTTTAATGATTGTAGGAAGTTTACTAGGATGGGTAGTATTTTCTTATTTTGAAGCAAGAGCATACACAAGACTTACAGGAAAAGAAGTAAGTATAACTGATGCTATGTTTCTCGAATTAAGGATTATAGAAGGGTCAAAATAAGATAAGAAAAGGGAGGATCGCAACTCCCTATTTCTTTAGCACTGAATTCTAAAAGTCTGCGGATGTAGTAGATTTGTATCATAAATGCATAGTTTTGTCAAGTAAATGGAGGTAAATGAGCTGTGAAAGATAAGCAGTATTCTTATTGTGTTGAAAACCCAAAACAAGAGGGAAATTGTTCTTTTTATTATTATTTTAATTTTACTATTGAACAAGTCGCAGCAAGAGTTATTGAGCATGTTGCGTTTGGAGATCAGAATGAAATTAAAATTATAATAGAAGATGTTGAAACAGGAAAAAGATATGAAGTTTGGGGAAGAAAATTAATCTTAGTTGACTATTGTATGGTGTCTTGTATAGAAATAGAGAAAGAGGTAGATACAACAATATAGGAGTGATTTATGTTATTTGATGATTTATTAGATTTAATATATGAGGATAAAGTTATGAATAATAAGCATTTGAAAGATGCTATTGTTTTAAATGTAAAATCCTCACTATTAAAAACAGAAGAAATAAAAAATACAGAGTATGATGTAGTAGATTTTCTTAGATCTTTGGCTGATCTTATGTATTCTAGTATTAATAAAAATGAATGGAGACATGGGGAGTATCATCAAGGTATTTTAGCCCCATTAGACACAAAAGGAGAGCGGGCTAATATAATTAAAGCATTAAGGACAAAAGATGAGAATATCCTAAATGAATTAGTTGATGTTAGAGATTCTATGCCAATATTTTATAATTTAATTCTTAGTTTTCAGGATGATGAGATTTATAAGTATATTTTCAGAGAAGATAAAAAATATGTGTATACTCATAGATTACTCTGGATAGTTTCACAACAAATAGATGATATTATAGAGTATGATGTCTGTGTTTTCTCTATGCCTAAGACTAAAAATTTATATGCAGAGGCGCATTTTAGATTTTTAGTATGCGTTTCAAGTTGGGTAGCAGACCCATTTATATTTAATATTGAGACAATAGATAGGAAAGGTGTAAAACTTGATTTTTTTCAATATGATGAACATAATAAAAAATTTGCTATTACAGAAAATATTTTTTTTATGACAGTTATAATTATGACATTTATAAAATATATTTTAAAGTTATTTGCAGTAATTAACTGTAGAAATATTGAGTTAGTAGACAGAGCCCCCTCACGCGAAGAACAGCAGTTCAGAGTAAAGAGAAAGAAGAAATTAGCAAAACATTATATGGAGATAAAGATTAAACCTTTTAAGAAGTATGCTTCAGGAGATTCAACTAAATTAGAGGATTTCTGGAGTCATCAATTAAAACATCGTATGGGGCATCCAAAAACATATACAGAAGAACGTAAATTATTTGGGAAAGTAGCAGGAACATTTTGGTGGAATCCAATTCAAAGAGAAGGTACAAAACAATCAGGAAAAACTTATAAGAATGAAGTGGAGGAGTAACTAAAGAATGAACACAGAACATTACTTAGATCCAACTATCCCAATTTATGAAGCATTAGAAAAAGCACCAGAATTGTATGGGCAAGAGAACGAGAAAGACCCAATAGTTTATGCAGTATTAAGGAATAAATATAATAATTGGGTACGGTTTGTTACAGAGTATGATCCTACAGAGCAGATGATATTCTCTTTAGTATATGGTTTTGAGAAAGAATGGGGCTATGCTGATTTAAATGAATTATTAGATAATGGAACTGAAATGGATGCAGAGTTTGATGGCCCAAAGAAATTATCTGAATACCAGAATATACTAGGAATTAATTATGAGAAGTAAACAATATCATTTTTGCGTTGAAAACCCAAAACAAGAAGCAACAGTTTTCTTTTATGATTATTTTATAATTGAACAAGTTGCAGCTAGAATTGTGGATATGGTGTTATTTGGAGATCAGAACAATATTAAAATCATTTTGACAGATATTGAATCTGGAAAGATATATGAAGTTAAAGGTGTAAAATCTGTTTATGTCGAGTATCACATGGAATCTTGTAGTCAAATTAATGAGAAAATTTGATGAATAAACATTGTAGAAGATGTAATAAGGAATTGTTTTTAATGATTAGAGTAAATCTCGAAAGTAATACTTACGGGGTTACATGCTGTAATTTGTATTACTCTTATGATACTAATAAGAGTTTAATATGTATTACAGAATTAAAGAAAGGAGGGTGAGTTATGAAAAAAATTAACTTTCAGAATTATCTCAAAATATACACTAAACCACAAACAATGCATGAGGGCGGAAAATACTGTGTATTGGGAGGGCTATTAAAGTTTTTGCATTATGATAAAGATATAGGAGGAAAGACTGCGTTTCCTTCTGAGTCTCATTTTATTGAAGTAATACAGTGGAATTTTGGAGTAACATTAGATAAAGAAAAAGTGGAGGACATAATTGAGAAGAATGATAATGGTGTATTTGGTGAAGCACAAGAAGAATTATATTTTCTTTTGAAAGAGAATGGGTTAACTAATGAATAAAATAAATTTTGAAGAATATCTTAAAGAGTATGATGATCCTTCATCAGCAGATGATTGGAATGGAGCTTATTGTGTATTAGGAGGTTTATTATCGTTCTTAGAACTAGATGAGGTGAAATTCCCTGGAGCAGAATGGTTTGTGTACATAATAAAAGATAGATTTGGAATAACCTTAAATATTAAGACTGTAACGCAAATAATTAATTATAATGATACCAGACAATTTGACAAGGCAGCAGAGAGACTTAAAAAATTATTAGAGAAGCATGATTTAATCCAACAGTAAGGATATAGAATATGAAAAGAGAATGTAAAGTATGTAAAAAAGAAGCTAATTTAGTAGAGATCAAAGGGTATGATATTTGTAAGAGTTGCATTGTTAATCATACTACGCTTTCTTTTCTTAAGACGTTTTCATCAAGCAAGATAGCGGACTATATAGCAAATGCAAAATCAGAACGAATTTATTGTCCATATTGCAGTAGTGAGTCATACAGGTCTTATATGCTTAAAAGTGAAAGTGCTTCATGTATTACTTTGGTGTTGGAGTGCGGTAACTGTAAAAATTCATGGATTGAAGATTACACTCTAATATATATAAGAGTTATGGAGAAATAATGGAATTAGTTAAATCAATCTCGATAGAAAATTTCCTAAATAGAAGAAAAGCAATTATAGATAAAATTATACAAGCGAGAGAGTTAATTTTAGAAGCTAACAAATTAATGGAGCTAAATAACTTAAAAGACATAAAGGAAATTCTATACATTAGAAAGCTAGATAATAAATACAGAGAAATAGTTAGAAATTTCTTAAGCGAAGAAGGTCTAGCTTTCTTTATTAAGATAATAGATGGAAAGGGATGGGAGTATCTTTTAAGAGAAGCAAACATCCTTACTTTCATGGATGCAGAAACAAGAGAAGAATGGCAGAAAGCATTAAGGACAGGAAATTTCCCAGAATTAACACAAGAAGTAGTAGAGGAAACGTTTAAGCAATTAAGAGAAGATCGTTTTAAGATGTTTGAGGCAGGTATTATTGAGGTATTCCAAAAGCTTTCTTTTGACTTTAAGACGAATCAATTCTTGGAGTTTCAAGACAAATTGATCTTAAATTCTTTAGTGAATTACGACAAGAGAAATAAATGGTTATGGTTTCACGAAAATACTTGTAATCATTTAAACGATCTTTTAAGAGTAATGTCCATCCTGGATAATAAACCTGAGCCTGATAGTGGAAGAGAAGGCTTTTATAAGATATTAAATAAACACGATAAAGAATGGAGGTATGAAAACGAGTATTTCATAATTAAGTGGTTCCAGAAAGGAACAGCGCATTTAAAATTTAAGAGGATGGATTTGGTAGAAGGGATGAACAAAATATTAAGAAAACATTTATTAATGCCAGTAGGTATAGAAGGAGTGAAACAGGTATGAAGTATTTAATCATATTCTTAATAATATTTCAATTAGGATGCCCTTATTCAGAAACTAAAGAAATACATACTGATGGTGAGTGGAAGTTATGCTTAGAGGGGTTTACTTCATGTCTGAGTATACACCATTTTGATTTTGAGAATCATAAATATATTATGTTTATAATTTACAATACTGAGCAAATGGTAGTTCACGATCCAGAATGTGAAAAGAAAGATTTAGGAGTAAAATAATGAGTCTAGAATTATTTCATAGTGAAGAAGAAATAACTATTGATCTTCTTCCTATATATTATATATCAAAAAACAGTGAAGAATGCGGTGTTCATATTAGTATTGCTTTACAAGAAAGGAGAGTATATGGGTACAGAGAATATACATTACATATTAATTCAAAACTTATAGGTAGAAATTTTACAAGGGGAAAATTAATTACATATCTTGAGGGGTATTTTGAAGCTTTAAAGAGTACAAGAAAGGTATAAATAATGGTTTTCTTAAATAACATTATTTTTGCAAAAGAGGGTAGACGAGTTTTAGATAATATATCTAAGGATTTAGAATTAGACATACAAGTGAAAAGAGATACTGAACCTCTGTATTATATAGTAACAATAGGAGATAAGTATACAAGAAATAAACTATATGGTGCAAATGAAGTAATAGAATATTGTGTAGGGTTTAGTGATGGAGTGCATTATATGAAGGAGAACAATAAATGATATTCAGAGTCCACATGAAAAACAGCAAAATGGGATGGTATGAAGAATTCACTAGAGATGATATAACAGGGCATAAAGAAGCAAGTATATTTGCAAAAAGATTAGTGGAGAATTTTAATACTACTCTTAAAGGGGACAAAGAGGAAGAAGCGTTTACAAGAGAGTTAGTAGGAATTAGTATTCCAGATAACGAACATGATTGGGGCCAGACGAATCATACAGAATTTAAAAATAGAAGAGGTAGATATAATACTTACAGGTGCTGTAGATGTATGATTAAAGGGAAAATGTATATCACAGATAAAAAAATAATCAGAGATCAAGAGTATAAGGCAAAAAGGTATGCAGTGTGTTTTCAATCCACTAAAATTACTGTACACAATATATTGGGAGAAGAATAATGGGACAATTATTAATAATAATGGATGAATGTTTAGTAGAGAAGTATGTAGACACTGAGCTATTTGATCAAGAAATATGGTTCAATGCAAGTAATATCCAGAAGAAGCATGGAGATCTATTAATATATTATGAAGACATATCTTATGATAATTCAAGGGTATTAATGCAATTCTTTCAGGATAAAGACAAGGATTTTTATAAAATAATAAGATGTGATGAAAATACTGTTCTGCAATTAGAAGTAATAGGGAAGTTCACTTCTAATAAATTCTCTATTGTTATAAAACATATACTGGAATTTGAAGGAAAGTAATATGTCTATAGAAAATGCAATGATCATTGCCTCTCCTTTTCTAGAGCCAGGTAGAAAATGCAAAGATTGTAATACTTTTTTCTTAGATGGAGAATTTTCTAATGATGATATTTGTAATGAATGTGGAGGTGAACTTTTACAGGATGATTTAGGATCTATAACAATCAGTGGAGGAGGAAGTAAAGCAGCTATTATGATTTCAGAATCAGAAGCTCCTAATTTTTTTAATCAATTAGACAATACTTTAAGGGTTAATTTTGGAATTTCTTTAGCAGCAGTGGAAGGATGTGATGTAAATACTGCTAAAAAGATTGGGTGTAGAAGTGGGTATGAGATTAAAGATAATAACGTAAGAAAGAAGGACAATAATGAGGACTAAAGAAATGGAAGAGAAAATTGATTTTGACCAATATTTAAAAATATACAACAATCCTTCAAGTGCCAATACTAAAAGTAGTCATTATTGTGTTTTGGGAGGATTATTACAGTTTATTTCAAAGGCAGAAAGTGTAATTTTATTTCCAGAAATTGAGAATGTAAACGAAGTAATGCAGGACGAATATAATATAAAATTAGATGAGTATGCACTTGATGAAATAATAGAATTAAATGATAATCATAACCATAAGGGAGCACAAGAAAGATTACGAGAGTTGCTTAAACAAAATAATTTAATATAGGAGTAATTATGGAAAGACCACTATATGACAAAGGCTATGAAGAATGTTTACAATGGATGTTAGAAGAGAATCCAAGCTTAGAGAATATTACACGTAAATATGATGTGATAGAGCAAGAACGAATTAAAATGCTTATAGGTAAAGAAGAAGACAAGTATTGTAATGGTTTCTTAAAAGGTTTACGCATAAATCTAGGAATTGAGAAATGACCAAACAACAATTAAAAGAGATACAAGAGAAAATAGGGAAGTGGCAAGCATACAATTTTCCTAATTCTAAAATAGAGGAAATAGCACTAGGTCCAATTGAAGAATTAGGGGAGTTATGTCATTTAATACTAAAGAATAAGCAAGGCATAAGAGAAAATCCTAATTATGAGAGAGAGGTGAGGGATGCAATTGGTGATACAGCAATATATTGTTTTAGTATTATGGATTTAGCTAATTTTGGGTTTCATACGTCTAATATATCTATGGAAGAATATGAGAATGTATTTCCTGTCAACGATTTACCCCTTGTATTTTTAATTCATAAATTAATAAGTGATGTAGGGAAGCTATCAAATATTTTTAATACATGTTTTGATTTAAAAAGTCTTAATGTAATTGACGTATTAAAACGTAATTTTTCTGTATTAATGAATTCTATTTTTTTAAACTTAAATAATATCGCCTTTCATTTCAACACTACTTTCGAAGAATGTCTATTTGAGACAATGGAAGTAGTCTTAAAGAGAGATTGGATAAAGTTTCCAAAGAATGGAGTGACAGAATGAATGATACTAAAGAGTGGAAAGAAGGAGAAGATATTGCAGAGGAGTTAGTTAAAAAGGTTAAAAAAGAATTAGGAAATATGGAATGGAAGAAGGGTAATAAAAAGAGTTTTGAGAATTCAGAAATACACTCAATAGAATTTATAGAAAATGATAGTGCAAAGGTGATTATAAATTTTAATATTAAAGGAAGATTACTTTCTTTAACATTTAAGGGATTAAAGAAAGAGAAGTTGTATAACTAAGAAAGGTAAAAGTATGGATGATAATGAGAGATTAGAAGAAATCAGAGAAAGAATCCAAGAAGACATTAAGAAAGTCAGCCAAGAAGATTTAATGTTTTTTGTATGCCGGACTATACATAATACTTTAGATATTCCTGCACCTAAAGAAACATCATTAATGAAAGTGCCTGAAGTTGCAATAGAAGAAGTTAATCATGATAATTTAAAAGAAGTTATAGTAGGTGGGGATGCAAGCCAAATATTATTTAACTATCTTGAAAAAGAAATTCTTCCGAGGATTAATAAAGGCGATCCTTACCCTATAACAGTGGAAACTCCAGACGACCCATACTTTTATAGATTAACGTATCATGAAAATGGAGATTTAGTTATTGGCTTAAAAGCATCTCTTCAGGGTGTGGATGTAACCTTAACAATATGAAAAGAGTATATTTATGAGTACAACAACAGACGGACAAATTTGTTACGGAGCAATTTTAGATGGAAGCAATTATAGTTATTATCTTCCTTGGGAAGAGAAAGAGAATGAAGATGGAGAATTAGATGGAGATGAAGAAACTTGGTGGCTTGAGGAATTAGGATTTAAGCATTCTAAAGAGTGTTATGGGGAGAATGGTTCTCGTTTACCTAATATTACAGAGGATGATGTAGAGGAATATTTTAAGGAAAAACATGACTTTCTTAAAAAGAATCCATTTCCAATTCAATTAGTGAATATGTGTTCAGCAGATTGCCCAGAATACATTATTGCGGTTCCTGGAACATTTATTAGTGCAAATAGAGGGTATCCTGTAGAAATTAATATTGATGATTTAATAGTAGACAAGGATAAACTAACAAAGTTCATGGAATTCATAGTTAAATACAGTGTGCCTATTGCTCTTAAAGATCTAAAATGGTATTTATCAAGTTACTGGGGGTAGTCGATGAAGATAGAGGCGACATCAGGCGGAAGAAAAGAGAGCTTAAGTGATACATGCAGTTTACTTAAATTAAAGGGAGAGTCTAAAGATGAGCAAGCATTTCTTAGTAAATTATTTTTCTTATTTCAGAAAACGTCGATTCAATATTTAAAGATTAAGTTAGGATTTCAGAAAGCAATAGTAATAGAGACTAATGAAGTAGTAAAGCTCTATGATGTTTTTTATTGGGAAGAAGGCAGAGGGTGGTTTAATTTTGGAGAAGAGATTTCAGAGAAAACAAAAATATTTTTTCTAGTTGCATATGAGAAGTGTTCTGGTGTATATTCTGCAAGTCCAGACATAATAAGTGGAGATAGATTAAAATTAGAAAAATAGAGAAATTCCTGGTATAAGATTTTGAAGTAACTCCTGAAGCGTTTAGCAAGGGAGTAGGGGATGCCGTAGTTCATCCAGCCAGACTTAGGGTTCTTAAGTGCTGGTAAAAATTAATTTATAATTGCTTATAGACAACTATAAATAATTAGGAATTAATAACTATAAGATTTTAGATTCTTAAATGTTGTGGTCAGCAATAAGAGAATCAGGGGAAATGAAACTTTGGTGTTTAAGAGGCATCTAAAGTTTCTAAGGACAGCAAGGTGAGATTCCTTGACTGTTCAATTAAGTGGGGCTACTTGATAGTATACAAAGTTACTTTTATAATGATGGTAATTAGCCAGAAGCTTAGAAGTTTCCTCTCATACTATCTGTATTAGCCCTACTAAGAAATAAAGAGTATTCAAATAAAGAAAATTAACAAGCAAATATGTAGGTTCGAGTCCTACCCTCCCGATTTTATTTGACGGGAGGTAGCCGAATTGGATTAGGCAGTGATTTTAGGAATCATCAAAAAAATGATTGTCAAATTTTTTTAACTCGAATACTCTTGTAAAAAAGACTTCATAGCCCAATTGGTAGAGGCAACTGACTTAAGATCAGTTTAGTCTAGGTTCAAATCCTAGTGAGGTCAATTAAGGATAACAAACATAATAAAGTTACAAGCATTGAGTAACGGTAACTCAAAGATCTACAAAATCTTGTATCTTGGTTCGATCCCAAGTGTTTTTAATACTTTATTAAACTCGTTATCCTGAAAAATAATTTTAAGTATTCAAACAGTAATAATTAACAAGCAAACACTGTGAATGTTTTATCTTATAAAATTATTATAACTCGAATACTTTAGTTTGTTGCGGAGTAGAGAAAAGGTTTCTCACTAGCCTCATAAGCTAGGCATATGTGGGTTCGATTCCCATCTCCGCTATTAGAGATTACAAAAGATAAGATTTTACATGCATAGCTCAATTGGATGAGCAAAAGATTTTTAATCTTTAGGTTGGCGGTTCAACTCCGTCTGCGTTACTACAAGTCTTATTACTCGTAATCTCTGTTTAAATCATTTTATTCCCGCTCATTTTTTCCTTTCTTGAAAAATACAATCTTAATTTAATATTTATTATTTTGAGGTTGTATTTTTTTAGCTATTCAACCTTTAAATCTTATTAAATTTATATGGTATAAGAAGATGATTCAAATTAATTTATTTTAAAACATAAAGAATAAGGAAATTTTTATGACTCAAAATAATACAGTATTACCAGAAGAGCAGTTGGGACCTGCAGAAAGAATGCTTAACATATTCAGAAATCCTGACGACCACCTGTTCCATAACAGGCCAGGAATCGTCGAGAACGGAAAGTGGAGGGCTGCTACTAGAGAAGAAATAGAGAAGAAAGAAAACATTAAAGCTCCAGGTATAAACGAGCCAGTAGCGGTAAGGTTGTACCAAACTATTGCAGATATTTTTTTACTAAATAATGAATTGGCCGCAAGATTTGCTTCGTACGTCTACCAGGAGACAGACTGGAAGGATCTTAAAGTAATGTGTGCAGCTTTTATGTTAGTGCAGAGTAAGAAAGGGTTGCCAGTATTCAATCAGAACTCTAACCCTAACCAGAAACCAGAAGTAGCTTTCTATGATGATGATTATCGTGAGATAGGAGAAGCGATGATCAAGATTTACAGAAAAGGGTGGGATAGGATGATGAATCCTGAGTCCATTCTTAAGATTTCCGAAATCCTTTCTTTAGAAGGTGTTCAAGACATTAATAAAAAATTAGGGTTCTGCTCCCCCTACAAGAAAAAAGAATTCGTGGGGCGTTACTATAGAGCAGTTCAGAATTATCTGGAATATAGAGAATTAAATCTACCCTTACTTGAAGGTGCGGTAACAAAAGGAGGATTTCGAAAGAAGCTTCAGAACTTAGCAAGAATTTCAGGCTATAAGCCCAAGAGCCAAAGATTCTTTGAGATTTTGAGGTGGGAACAGAGGCAGAGTAAAATTGGAGCCCGAACTATAGGGCTAGAAAACCTTAACATTAAGAAATTAACCTTTGAAGGCTTGAATGAGAAAGAGATTTGTGAGAAAATAGTTAAGGAAAAGATTGGCTATAAAACAGCAATGGGAATGTTAGGAAAGGGTCAAGTATTGACTCCTGCGATCATGGTATCTTTACTCGATTCTCTTTCGGATAAAGATCTAAGAATCTTATCTCCAACTTTGGAAGGGTTTGGGTTGCTTTCTAATAAAGCAATCCGAGCAAGATGGGAAAAAGCACTTAAATCTTCAGAAGATCAAAGAGCAAGTAATGTTGCCTTGAACATGAAGAAAAAAGAGAATATTGAAGCACTACAGCAAGCTTCTACAGCAGCGGTACAGAAGGTAGTGCAAGAGGCTACTAAGGAAGCCGACATCTATATTGGTTTTTTAATTGATAAGTCAGGAAGTATGGAAGGAGCCATTGAAGAAAGTAAGAAAGCATTAGGGAGAATCCTTCAAGCGTTTCCAATTGAGAAATTAGCAATTGCTACCTTTGACAGTATGGGAACCAGAATTAAGCTTAAAGCTTCTACTCAAGTTGCAGTAGAACATGCATTAAGTGGGATAAAAGCAAGCGGTGGAACTAGCCACGAAGAAGGTTACAAGACTTTGTTTGCAGAT
>ERZ1292632.46-Hain-H43-01um-R2-46-length-116741-cov-14_pt1 | contig 116741 bp, 162 predicted proteins | sample MGYA00564407_ERZ1292632 | MGnify/ENA primary metagenome ERZ1292632 (study PRJEB36523, sample SAMEA6512637) | groundwater metagenome | collected 2019-01-08 | study: AquaDiva: Metagenomics assemblies of 32 groundwater samples | reverse complement strand
TTCGGCGAGGATAGGCCTCGACGCGGCCGCGATTGACCATGGCGCTCTCTCTGGCCTGGCAGATGACGATCACGGTCACTACTTGAGGGGGTTGGAGGCTTACAAGGACGCTGACCAGGAGATCACGAGCACGACCCTCGCCGATGACAGCGAACTCTCATTGATGCTAGGCACCGGAAGCAAGTACGGGTTTGAATTCAGGTTATTTGTTTTGAACGACGGGGTTGCTGAGGGATATAAAGTTGCTCTCGGAGGGTCGGTCGGGTTCTCGGATCTTAAAGCCCAAGTCCTCATCTATGACGACACGTTGAACGCGCTCGCGGCTTTCGCGCGCCTGACCGCGACCGGAACGTCGGTCGGCGGGGGGTTGGGAATTGGGAATAACTACGCCGAGGTGAAGGGAAGCATCAGGACCACAAGCTCAGGAACGTTTGTGCTCCAGTTCGCCCAGAATGCCGCAGGTGCATCTGCCGGTGTGCATAACGAAATTGGTTCTATTCTAGTAGTTACACAGCTAGAGTAGGTCGGGAGACAAAATGAGCGAGAATCTTTGGGACGGCGTTCTATGGGGAAGCAAGGATCGCAAAACATGGACGATCCTGGCCAGGGGACAATTCATTCTATCGTCCCACCAGAATGACTTTCCATATTTGATCGTGACCGATCCGCCTCTTTACGACAACTCAATGGAAGTAACTCTTGATATTCAAAGTAGCCGGATCAGAATAGTGACCAGATTTGAAAAGGAGAGCAACAATGCCTAAGACAGTTCATGACGATGTTTTGGATGGGGCGTTCCAGATACTTGACGCAGGGGACATTATGACCGTGTGCAACGCGCAGCCAACGACCCGAACAGAGGCTATCACTACCTTCAAGTTGGCTGATGTAGCCATGGTGCCAGTGACGGACTACACCATTTCTAATGGTGATGTGAGCGGCAGGAAAGTGAGAATGGCGGCTAAGTCCGGCGTTCCAGTTGATACCACGGGAACGGCAGTGTTCGTTGCCATTTGTGATGCGACGCGCTTGCTTTATGTCACCACTTGTACGTCTCAAGCCCTTACTGCCGGTAACACCGTCAATTTCCCTGTTTGGGATGTGGAAATTGCTGATCCCACTTAATCCGGCGGCCTAGTTTGACAATGGATAACTAATGGCATTTCCTTCCATCACCGGAACGGCTGGTACAAATGGCACGACTGCCACGACTAATCCGGTCGTTAATCTTCCCGCTTCAATCGTCTCTGGCGAAACCCTAGTTGTCCTAATTCGCGTCGCGGCGGCTGGGGCTATAGGCTGGCCGGGCGGCTGGACGGAATTGTTTGACGACGCCTCTGACGCCTCGGACGATCAGACGGCGGCCGCGTGGAGAAAGGCTGACGGAACGGAAGGCGCGACAATCACTCTGTCCAGCGCCAACGGAAAATTTGCGGCGCTCGCCTGGCGCATTGCCGGAGCGGTCGATCCGACTGTTACGCCCCCGGAGTTTTCTGTCCTTGCAGTCGGAACAAGCCCCAATCCCAATCCAGGATCGCTTTCTCCAACAGGAGGAGCCAAAGACTATCTTTGGTTGGCGGTTGGAGGCTGGGAGGGCGAGCAAACAAGCCCACCGGGGACTTTCCCCGCGAATTACACGCTAAATCAAATTGGGGCTGATTCTGGAACAGCCGCGGCCGTAGCGTCGAATTGCCGGGTAGCTGGTGGAGGAAGACAGCTAAACGCGGCGACAGAAGACCCTGGCACATACACGATTAGCGTATCAGATGACTGGACCGCCACAACCATAGCAATTCACCCTGCTGTTGCCATCGACCTAGTTATTCAAGATGCCCTCCACGATCATTTAGCAGACAACATTGTTTTGATACAGGTTCATGTTCTAGCAGTTGATGACGCGCTACACGCACACTCGGCTGACAATGTAATTCTCGAAATTGATACGCTGAGACTCTTGTTTGACACCGGGAGGGCGGTTCCAGCCTGGCGCTATCTCGCGCCAAGCGAGACTCCGGCGAGTTGGAATACAGAGTTTCCTTTCCCTCCAAGCGGAACATTCGCTATAACACCGACGGCTATTCTGTGGACTTACAACGGAGCAGCATGGGGGCTTGTTGGTGAGCAGGGAGCCGGTTTAATTCTTTTAGACGAGGGAACACTGCTTGGTTCTGCAAGGCATATGGCGTTTGTCGGCGACGGTGTAACAGCCACCATGAGCGGAAGTTTTGCGAATGTCAGTATTCCAGGAGGCGGTGGCGGAGCAGGTGCAGATTTCCGAGTTTCTGTGTTTGAGGAAGGCCAGTTTCAAACTACAGGAACCGTCAATTTTGTGGGTTTGGATGTATCGGTGAGCGGTAGCCAGGCAAGAATTGCGCCATTTGATCGCACGTTACCTTCGACTGCGCCACAGTTCGTGGATGAATTCATGGTTGGTGTCGATAACCAGGATGGTCTGATTGGCGATCTTGGATGGAATATAGGTCCCGCCGGTACTACCGCAACATTTAATCTCATAGTAGAACCCGGCCACCCCGGCTATATGTTGTTCTCGTCACCAACGGCCAGCGGAACGGTCGGAGGATTATCGCTATCGCCAGGCGGTAGTGTGAATATTCCTAGGTTTAGATTCGATGAATTTGACACATTATATTGGGTTGTACGGATTTCCGACCCTTCTACAGATTATACGGCGCGCTTGGGAATTGGTAATAACTGGGAAACTCAGCCACAGTCCCAGGGCGCGTATATTGAAAAGCTGTCGACAGACAACAGCTTTTTTGGGGTCACCAGAAACGGCACAGAAACCAGAAGTGCTGCACTGATCCCGGAGGATGCTGGCTGGCACACTTTTCGAATTAGGAGAATTTCTGAATTGGCGGTGGGTTTCAAGGCAGATAGCAACAACGAGGTTGTTCTTTCGACCAACATTCCATTCGGGACGGGTACGATGAATGCAGGACTTCAAATCGTTAAGAACGCGTCTGGCTTTGCGAGAAGTCTAAATGCTGATTTTTTCTCCATGAAGCTGTTGCCTCAAAACAGATAGATTAGGTGCAAATCTCCTAGCGCAACTGGCTCGACACATATATCATGTATGCAATCCGATTACCTACACCGATCGTGTAGGTCCAAAATCGAAAGGCTACGAGGGTGACTCGATCACCCTGTTCGCCTATCTATCATGAAGGTGCTTATGAAAGCAAAATACAAGCTCTCAATCATCGGAATCGCCGCCATTGTGATCCTCGAAATAATCGCTCTCCAAAACGGCGTCGACGGTACAATGTTTGGAGCCTCTATGGCCGCTATCGGTGCCATTGTCGGATATGCTTTTCGAAAGCAACCTAAGAGTTAATGAAGTTTGTCACTTAGTTTTCGCTCAAAATTGACTTGCATGAATTTCCAATTGTGGTATGATTCTGTCATTCTAAAAGGGAGGTAAAAACATGGACGGTTTGCTACAGGCTTTGCAGGCAGGATTTGAGTTGGCCATCGGCGGTATCCCGATCGCGACCAGCGTAGCCTTTGTCGTTCAGGGAGCCAAAGTTCTTGGCTACGTGAATGGCGAAACTGCGCCGAAGGCGGCGATCTTGGCCGCAGCGTTTTTTGGTCTTGGCTGGCTCGTGTCCTATCTATTCAGCGGCGCGGACCTCACGGTGGAATACATCGTAAGTGGTCTGAACCTGTACGTGGTCGGCGCGCTGGAAGCTGGGCTTGTCTATGAGGGATTCAAGTTCGCCCTCGGCAAGGTCGGAATCGAACTCGGAAGTTCTGAGTAACGGAACGCTTCAGAGTTGAAATGAAAAGGTCCAGAAATGGGCCTTTTTCTTTGGGGGTACTGTGGAAACACCTGTTTGGGCTACAAGGGGCTTGTTTGCCCTTTGAGATAGGCCGAATCGGGCACCCTGGCGTCAATTCTCAAACGGGAGGGGTTCGGTATCTGGGAAGGGTATCTGTTCGGGATTAAGCAGCTTCCACATCATGGCTCTAGCTACAGCAGCCGCCCTAGTTCTAACTACCAATTTTTCACAAACTGCCTGGACCTTGCGCCGAATGGTGGTCTGCTTTTTTCCAAGGCGATCAGCAACTTCGCCGCTACTGAATCCAGCCGCGATCAGGTAGAGAACCTCGCGCTCGGACGGTCCAAGATATTCTATGTCACGCTTGACATATCCTCGCATATCGAGTGCTTTGGAAATCGTCTCTACCATTTCGAATGGCTTGCCAATGATGTCATCGTGGGCAAATCTCAGGAGCAGCCAACCTTGGCTTGCTAGCGCATTGTACTTCTCGATGTCTTTTGCGTACCCACTTCCACCGTGCGCCCCGGCCATCCTTATCTGACGGCCAACTTCACCGCTTTTTGTCCTTGCCCGAACGATCTGTCCGCAATTGTGACATCTGATCATCGTTGGATAACTTCCGCCCTCGATTTCCACTGCCACCTTCTGCTCAACCCACGCTCGATCCAATCTCCACTTTCTGTTCGGGTCAAATTGGAATTCGTGGACCGGCTCAGGAAGGTCCGTGGCTAATCTCTTAAATTGGGTGTCGAAGGAAAACTCAAGCTCGCTTTTCATCGTTATCTTTCGTATCCCTCATGAGCCGCACGTTGGATCGCGAACCTCGGATTTACTCATCCCTCTCCGACTTCCATGAGTCTGCTGTGGACTAATATCTGATGGTCAAGATCAATTGCGTATTCCGAGTTATTGAATAGCCCTTCTCGATAAGCTAGGTATTGATCGAAATGAGCACACGGGACCTCCGAATTGAAGCCCTCTTCACAAATTCGGATAAACGGAACTAGACCATCTTTTGAGTTTTCGATTGCGTTCCTAGTGAAAACCCGCCGCATCACGCTATCACATGCAAGACACGCGATCTGATAAACCTCGCTTCCGTCTGAGATCATATTGTATGAGATCATCTGATCTAACGCGTCCGAAACAACCCATCCAGCCATGATTCCGAACGCGAGACCTTGCGCGCGGTCATAGACACTTAAATCTAGACTAAGTGCTGGTCTGTCCTGAAATCTACTGAAATTGATTTCCATTGCGGCCATCTTACATCGTCCTGCGAAAACCGGGTCCCTCAATTTCAACTTGCGAAAAGCGCCCGTCTTCTATTCGGTCTACTAGATATGGATCAATTCCGTCTGCAAGCAGTTGGTCAGTAGATCGGTTGCTTGCCATGATTGTAATAGAGTTCCCTCGAATCGCATTCTCATACCTGCGATCTATGAGCACGAACTGACGCTCCTTGGCAAATTCGGTCGCGCGCAATCGGTCAAATTCATCTATAGCTAAATACGGAAGTTCTGCCCACCAGTCTAACCTGTTTCTATCTTCTACTCGATGCCCATTGTTGCTTTCATCGAATGCCTCGCGAAGATTGTCAATAATGGTCGCCATACGAACATACGCAGCCTCGTTACCGGCTCTGAGAAGTCGAGCTATCGCAGCTTTCAAAAGGAAGGTTTTTGCTACTCCGAACGTACCGTGAACATAAACCCAACCGAAACCGGCTTTGATTGTAGTTTCAATCTTTGCTATAGCTGGTTCTATGAAATCGCGAACTGCTATGCTACTCCAATCCATTGTCGTGATTTCTTGCTTTGTCAATCCGTATCTATGGACATCAGGTAAACTCCAACGATCTAGATTCGGACAGTAGTCAATTTTGCCAAACGCCGGACTCCCAATCGGGTTATCAGTTCGAACGTATCCAATCCCATTACACAATTCACAATTTGGTTTGCAGAGCAGTTCAGCTAGTTTAAGCAACTCGGTCATTTTTGGTTACCCGTGCTCGGGCCTCCTGTTCAATACGCTTGCGATCTTCAGATAGATTTTGTGAGGCGTTGACGACATCCTTGCTGGCTTTCTTTTCAAATTGAGGCATAAGCGATTCTACTACGGCACCTAATTGATTGGGCTTCGTTCCTCTCTGTCGCAGACTTCCACACCAACCTGACACCCATTTTAAGATGGCTCCTGGTCTCCCGATTGTCATTGGACTTCCGTCAGCTTTTAGCCAGTCGCCACTCCAATAGACTACATCCAAAAGCTCGGGACCATATTCTCCGTAAGCTGTCATAAGCTCGCGGGCGCTCACGATCCAATCACCAAATGCCCCGGATTTGCTACCAATTTTAACCGGAGGCTCTATCCGCCAAAGCCTACAGAAACGCTCTAGGACAATTCGGTATGGTTCCGGGAAATTAGAAACATCAACGCGGCCCTGATCTAGTATCGATCCCCCGTAGCCTCCGATGTAGCCAAGCTCAGGATGGTGGCCTTGTTTTTCCAAAATAGTCCGAACACGATTTTGTTGAGTTTGCGCAGCATTGGCGCGCGGCGTAGCGCGAAGCGCCGCCGCGTCTTTATCTTTAACTGACGGTTCATGATGGTTAATGATGGTTAATGGCGCTTTGGAAGTGGAACCACGCGCCTCCGTTGCGGCACCACGCGCCTCCGTTGCGGCGCTACCCGCACCTGTGGGGGTCTCAATAGGCTCCAAATCCTCATCGTCATCGGAGGCACCACGCGCCTCCAATTCCCGGCGCTTATCCGCGTTGGCCGCGAGAATTTTTAGGTGCGCCATATTGATTTCGTACTCGGTTGGTCGGCCACGGGCGGATTTCTGAACTATTCTGAGAAGGTCCAAGTCCTCTGTTGCAAGCTGCGCTTTTGCTTCACGGACAGTTCGGGCACTTAAGCTAGTTTTCTGGATCAATAGAGCTTCGCCGGGGAATATCTTTTTGCCTTCGTGGGTTGCGTGATCTGCAAGCGCGAGTAGTACGATTTTTTGTATGCTGGTAAGTTGGTCTAGGTCCCACACGAGTCCCATGACCTTGACTGACATAGATTCTCCTGGATACAGAATAGCCCAACTCGGGCCGCTACGCGGTTAGGAGCCTTCGCCCATCACCCCTAACACACCTGGCGGATCGGCCTACCATCCGTTGCGGGGTCAACCGGAGACTTGGTTGAGACGGATCGTAGGTGCCCGAGCGGGGCCATCTATCGGCGACGTACTCCATACAAGCTATACTTTACACCCGTTTTCAAGTAGGCGCAAGAATCTCTTGGTCGCGATTGCCCTACGGGCTTTTAAGGTTCCCGGTATGATTGGTTTAGAGATCACGCGAATCCTCGGTTTGACTGTCATCGGAATACACAATCAGATTTGACTAATCATTCCACCTGTGGTACAATACTTCTGAAATGAGACCACGAGACAATCAACGCGAGAGAGCATACAGAGCCGAGAAATCCCATAGCCTGTGGCGACCGATCTCGATTTGGATAACTTGGGAACAACACGAATCGAATGTGCGAAAAGTCGAGAAATGGCACAGGGACGGTCGTCTTATAAAGACGGTTTCTGCTCTGCCAGTTTCCCGCCCCGAACCTGAGTTGCGACCAATGACTCTCGCGAAGGCGCGCAAGTATGCCATAAGCAAAGCCAAGTCCGCTTGGTGGAGAAAAGAGTTCAAGGGCAGGGGCACGATAATTGATGTCGTTGATGCCAGGAGGGATTCCAGCGCCAGTTGTCATCGATGGGGATATGATGTGGCTACGATTAAACTTCCGAAATGGAGCCGATGGCCACTTACCATTCTGCACGAATTAGCCCACGCCGTCACTGCTCCCAGATATGCTTGGCACGGACCCGAGTTCGCGCTAAACTTTCTCAAATTGGTAAGTCACTACATTGGAGTAGAGGAAGCCAAGGAACTCAAAACTGTTTTCAAACAAAACGGAGTAAACTATAGGAGACGACCTAATGACGCATACTGAATTCGACGAACTGGAATTGGAAGAAGAGACCGCGATCTTGGTTGGTGCTACCTCAGTCAAAGACTTCCAACTTGAGCAGAAAAAGATCACGGCGCTCAAGCAGAACTTGAAATGCGGCTTCTGCGACAAGCCGTTCTCGGAGGTTCCCAGGATGGGTTATCTATATCCTCACACCAAAATGGAGGACGCGACCGATGGCCGGAACGCGTGCGAGAATTGTTACCCAATTGAGTTCGCGGCCGCGCTTGAAGCTGGTCTGATCCATCAAGTGGTCGAGGCTAAGCATCGGCGAGAATCCGAGGTAGAGGAGCCTGTTCCAGTGAAACTGAAACGAGGTCGGCCGCGGAAGGTTCGACCTGTGGTAGAATCAAAAAGCGTATCAAGCTGAGTTCTCCGGTCTCCCGTAAACGGCCCCTTGCGGGCCGTTTCCGTTACTTGACTGATAGTTGCTCTGTGGTAGAATTTCAGCTACTTACTTACGGAGCACAAATGACGAAAACCGTCCAAGAAGTCCTAGAAGTTCTCCAATCTCCAACTCCCCATTCGGAAATCCGTTACATTCCGCGTAGCCCCAAGCTTGACGGTAATAGTTCATCCGGCAAGGCCGTCGCGATTCCCTACGTTGGTTCCGAATTCGTTGAGGCTAGGCTTGATCAAGCTTGTGGCGCGTTCGGCTGGCAGACTCAGATTCTTTATGCCGGTAATACCATCGCGGTTGGAGTAGGCATTCTCAATCCAGAGACCAAAGAATGGTTGTGGCGTTGGGATGTTGGCAAAGAGGGCAGCGACGAAACTGAACACGGAGAAAAAGCCGAAGTTACCGCGGCCCTGAAACGAGCAGCCCGGCAGTGGGGTGTTGGTCGTGATCTCAAAGACATTCCCAAGCTCAATGTCAAATGCGAGGTCTACAAGCAGGGCGATAAGATTAAGTTTTCTCGCTGGATCGAAGACCCTATGGAAGTGATCCAGAGATTTCTTATAACAAGCAAAAAAGGTAAAGGCGAGGGGGCGGTGAAACGCGCTAGCGAGGGCGAGGCTACTGGTACGCGACCGAAGCCCGAACAGGAGCCTACTCCAGAAGAGGCTCGAAAGATTGTGTTCGATCTGATGATGAAACCCCCGGAGCAAAACGGTCTTGGCTTTGATAATGTTCGTGCAACCGAAGTTTGGATTACGCAACAGGAGCAGGAATTCGGAAAGACGGTAGACGCGTACCGCAGCATCTACAAAATCGTCATGGACAAGATAAAGGCCAACACGCCTCCCGATCTACAGAAAGGCGGTGAATGACAATGTTCACATGCTGGTTCGTTATCGTTGTAGCGATGGCGGTTGTTGCTATTCTTGTGTTGATTGGTTTTCTACAGCAGGAGCGTCGGTAGTAGAATTAGACAGGGCCGGAAAGGTTCGCTCCCGTCCTTTGGCGGGATGATGTGGCTTCGATGTCACCCGGTCCACTCCAGCGTCCGTAGTGCCCGCTGACTTCATGGGCGCTGAGACTAAAAAATCGCGAGGAATCGCGTGGGGAAGCCAGCGGGCGATATCATGAAACTAATGTCGAATCCAGACACCTCTGACGATGTGAGGGTTGTTGACGACAGGAAGGCCGTCGTCGCGGAACTTAAGCGCCGCGGTATGTGGATACAGTTCCAAATCGCGGCCAAAATGCACGGGCAAATCAACTCGGTAATTCTTGACAAGACAACCGACCCCGGTCGCACGGATATGTTCGTCAGATTCGCTGGTCACGCAAATCCCAAAGACAATGGATTCATGTGGATTAGTACGTCAAATAACCCTGTTGATCCCGCGACGGCCCAGAAGGTTTTCTTGGAAGTAGTGAGGTCCGTTGGACCGATTGGAAGCATAGAAGAGATCGTGAAAATAGATCAGTTGACCACAAAAAGAGATCAGACAGGATGACCACGATTATTCTCGCGGCCGGTCTAGGAACTCGTTGGATGGCGACACGCGCCACGACACAGGGAGGCGTGCTTGGAGTTTCTCCCGAGTTCAAGCAGATGTTGGATATAGGCGGCGAGCCAAACATTCTTAGGACGACGCGGATTCTTAGAGAGGCGGGCGAATTTAGGATTATCATTCTGGCTAATCCCATGCTCAAAACCGCCCTGAAAGATTTTCCAGAAATGGTTATTGCTTTTCACGATAGCGAACGGCCACTTCTTAGTCGAATCGTCGATTCGGTGAATTGTTGGTTTCCAAGCTCACGGGTAAACTTTTTGCACGGGGATGTTGTATTCAGTCGAGATACGATCAAGAAGATTATTGATTGCAAGACAAGCTTCAGTAGTTTCGGGCGATTTGGCCCGAATCAATTCACAGGCAAAACGACGCCCGAGCTTTTTGCTATAACGGCTAGCGAAGTTTCCTATGGATATCTGTTCTCGCTTTGTGGAAGTCTTTCTGAACCCGAGAAAGCATCATCAAAATTCTGGGAGTTGCGAAACCTGATGGGCGCTCTCGGGTATTCGCCGAATGACGCAGACCAAAAAATCTTCGATTGGACCGACGATATTGACAGCGCAGAGGAATACATTGAGTTCTACCCAAAGCTGGTAGAACTTGCCCTTCATGAGGAAGATTTGCATCGAAAGGAATTGATGAATGGACACAAATAAGCTTCTTAGGTCTCATGGGATCGGGCCGACCTCCGTATCTGACTATGGCTTAGTAGCCAAGTTTGCCTTTGGTCTTGCGGCAGCAGGGAAATCAGAATCCGAGATTATCAATGCCGTTCATGCGCAATTCGTTCTCTCTGAGGGCACGAAACTGCAATACAAAGAGATAACCGATCGCGGCAGGCCTCTCTGGATTCTTGGCGACATGGGCATTGATATTGAATACGGCGCGCTCGATCAAATGCAATCTGTCATGAGAATTCCGCCAGCAATGAAAGGCGCGCTTATGCCCGACGCTCATCAGGGTTACGCGATGCCTATTGGGGGAGTGGTGGCACTGGAGAACGCCGTGTCGCCCTCATTTGTTGGCTACGACATCGCGTGCCGGATGACGATGAGCATTTTGGACATTTCGCCAGAGGTCTTCATAACTGGTCGATCTAAGCTCGCCGATGACATGCGGGCCGTCACTCTATTCGGAATTGGGCAGGGAAAGTTTCCTGACGGCAATCTTAGAGAACACGAAGTAATGGAAAACTACAGATGGGAGGAAGTAGCTCCTGCCAAAGCTCTCAAAGCTAAAGCCGCCAACCAACTTGGTAGCAGCGGCGGTGGAAATCATTTCTTTGACGCGCTCATGGGTCGAGTGGTTGGCGAGGTTCCATGGCTGCCGGTTCAGAAAAATGGCGAGTTCGTCGCGATAATGACGCATAGTGGATCGCGAGGGACTGGTCACAACCTCGCGACGTATTATCAAAAAGTGGCTCAGAAATACACGAAGCAGATAGCTTCTGGAGTTCCCGGGGGTTACGAATGGCTAGCCATGGACACTGACGCGGGACGAGAATATTGGGAGGTCATGCAACTCATGGGTCTCTATGCTCAAGCCAATCACCATCTTATTCACGATCACTTTCTGCGAAGATCAGGGATAGGGCAACTCGCGAGATACGAGAACCACCACAACTGGGCTTTTTTGGAAGACGGATTGTATGTTCACAGGAAAGGTGCTACTCCTGCGGCCAAAGGCCAAGTTGGCATCATTCCCGGAAGCTGTGGGTCTTCAAGTTACCTTGTCGAGGGGCTTGGTTATGAGCCTAGCTTGAATTCAAGTTCGCACGGCGCGGGGCGCAAGATGAGTAGAACCGCGGCCAAGAAACTCCATAACCAGGGAGAATTCGAGACGCACATGCAGGAACGCGACGTGCTCCATTTTGGGATCGGAGGAGATGAGACGCCTACTAGCTACAAGGATATTCGCAGGATCATTCAACTTCAAGATGGATTGCTGGTGAGGGTCGTCGCTGAGATGGAGCCAGTGATTGTCATCATGGCGGGTGCCGGAAAAAGGGCAGATGACGGCGATTGACGAGCGATATTTTCAACACATCGACGGCGAGGCGAAGGCATATTGGCTTGGCTTTTTGACCGCGGATGGTTCGGTTAGATGGAACAAAGAAGAAGGCAATTATTCGGTTTGTTTGGGATTGAAGGCCAGTGATGGAGATCACATTGGAAAACTAGAATCTGCACTAGGATCAAATCGGGAACCATTGATTGAGACTAGAAAGTTTGGTATATCTGCTCGATTGACTTGGTACTCTAAAGCTCTTGTGAAAGACCTCATAGATCATGGTGTCGGTCCGAGAAAATCAACGACGGACTACGAACTGCCGACCATTAGAGCAGATATTGAGCATCATTACTGGCGCGGTGTTTTCGATGGCGATGGATGTCTAGCTGTGCAACGCAAGTCTCCTACCCTGGCCCCAGAATATCGCTTTTCGTTGGCGGGCAGAAAATGTATCCTAGTTGGCTTTCAGAAGTGGGCAAGACGATCTTGTTCTATGAGGCCACAGAAAATAGTCAGAGCAGCGAACCAGAACGGTTTGACAAGAGCACACGTGTTTTATGTGAGCGGCAATCGTCAGATTGAAGTTCTGCTTTCCGAGTTATATTTCGGCGCGACTTCGTTTCTTGAAAGGAAGTACAGACTATATCACGATCTCATTGTCCAGAATTCTGTTGTAATTCCCTCATACAGAAGGGTCTATATTCTTGGTCAAGAAGAAGGATTAGCGTGGATGCCCTGAACAGGCCGATGCTTCCCGGTCTACCTGATCCTGAACCAGTTGATCTCAGTTATATTAACGTGCGCGGGTATCGTCGTACACGCGCCCGCGCTCGAAGAACTGACCCTGAGACAAGTCACGAGGCCGCAGCAAGCGTTACTGGCTTGACCTCGAAACAAGCCGCGGTGTTGGAGGTCTTGAGGAAATATGGCCCGATGTGCGACGAAGCGATCTTTGACGCTCTGTGGCGCGAGAACTACAAGATGTCTTCGAGCGGGGCACGTACACGGCGTTCTGAGTTGGTGGATGCCGGGAAGGTGGAATGGGTAGGGGGTCAGGTGACAATGCGAAGTGGGCGGAGGGCGAGGGTTTGGCGAGCAGTCTCCCCATAAGGTGCAACCGCCACTTGTGATACCCCCAAGCCTGTTGTAGAATCCAATCGTAATCGCCGGAGGTCGCCGACTCTTTGCCGACTGATTGGAAATCTTGGAACGACACCCCTAACGGTTATGGTCCAGACACAATTCGTCTCATTGGATTGTGGACGGAAACTATCAAACCTCTTAGCGAAATCGCCGAGGAACTTGGGCGATCCCCAAAATCCTGCGAGCGTAAATTGGCCGAACTTCGCAAGAAGTTCAAGAAAGACGGTCTGAGTCTCCAGCGCCCGAATGTTCAGATACCTCACTCAGCAATCGTTGACGAAACCGTAAATCAGCCCGCAGCCTCCAACAAAGTAATTCAAGAGCAAGAGAATGAAAACGTTCAGACCATAGAATCTTATGGCTCCTCGCGGATTACTAGCCTCGAACAACTCTTGGACTTCTTCAAGGTTGATCTAGACATTTGGAAAGTTGACCATTGGATCGCGAACAGTTGGGAGGTTGGAATCAAGGTTGGCTCTGGCTTTGACGCCGAAATCGTAACCTCTCCTCTCTATCAAGTCAAAGCTTGGCTCGTCAGACGTAAGCCAGTCCAAATTGAGCCAGTTGTAAGTCCGGTCACGATCAGCGTAACATTACCAAAAGTCGAAGCACCCGTCGTTGATGTTCTTCGCAAGCGCGCGATCATCCTTCCCGATCCACAGTTCGGTTTCCAGAAGTCTCTTCGCACCGCGCAACTCTCTGAATTCCACGATCGGGCTGCGCTCGATATAGCCCTCCAAGTTGCGCAGAATAATCCAGAGATCGAATACTTAGCCTGGCTCGGTGATCTCCTGGACCTAGCTGATTGGTCGGATAAGTTTACGCGCGATCCTAATTTCTACTGGACAACTCAGCCCGCGGCTATTGAGGCAAAGTGGTGGATGACGCAATTTAGGCAGACATTACCATTAGCTAGGATGAAGCTGATAGAAGGGAACCATGAAAAGCGCCTAAAGCAACAACTCACTGAACATTTGAAAGAAGCATTCGGTCTCAGATCGGTAGACGCGCTGGAACTTCCCCCGCTGATGAGCATTCCAAGAATCCTTGCGCTTCATGAGCTTGATATCGAGTGGATCGAGGATTACCCGAATGGCCAATCGTGGATTAATGACTTCATCGTGTGCGAACACGGAAACATAGCCCGCGCTGCGTCTGGGGCCACAACCTCGGCAATGGTAAAGGACGCTGACGAAACCAAGATCATAGGGCATACTCACAGAATCGAGTGCGCGAGCAGAACTATCCATGGCCGGGCAGGTCAGCGAACTGTTGCGGTTTGGTCTATAGGGTGCTTGTGTCGTGTTGACGGCATTGTTCCAGGCGTCAAAGAACGCGAGAATTGGCAGCAGGGCTTCGCGGTTGTGGATTACTACTTGGACGGGAGACCCAACCATACTGTCTCGGTGGTGCCAATCACAAATGGGGAAGCTCTATTCGAGGGCCAACATTATCAAGCCAGGGATCGGATTGAGCAGTTAAGGGAAGATGTGAAGGGTATGTACCAAGACGATCAGGGTTGGAATTTCTAGCTTGACAAGCCGTACCAAATGAGGTAGGATTGTCATTGAGGCTAAATTCTCCTCCTCACAACGCAGAAGGCCCCACTCGGCGACGGGGCCTTTTGCATTTTCACTAAAAGCCTAAGTTTCACTATTGCTGTGAATGTGGCAATTCTGTGAAGCTTGCTATTCTCTCCAACCAGTCTTTGCGTCTTTCTTGAGTGGCGTCACCACAACTCGTAGCACGCGCTCATTCCACATTGTCAACGGCAGCGCGTTGGGCACCTCGTTGGCCGGGACCTCAAACACTATCTTCATGGAGCCGTCGCCCCGGAAAGTGAGTGACGCGGAGGTGAGTGGAAATGAGGCCATGAAGCTGGCCTGTTCTATCTGCGGTTGTTCATTCTTTTGATCTTTCATGATAGTTCCTCGCTCCTATGGTTAAGGCTATTTTGTCGAGCAGACCAATACGCTTTTAGAGCAATCGCCAGCTTCCGATGGTGTTCAACAGAAAGAGATTTACCTTTTTTAGCCGCTGACATTTTGGCGCGAGCTTCTTGAGAATTAGGTATGCCCTTTTTGGACGCCGAGATTTTTGCGCGAGTCTCTGGAGAGTGAGGCTTGCGAGACCGACCTTATCAATCAAAGCATAAACATGATGAAGGTTATTTATGTTTGCGTATGTAGCTCTCGGATTTGAGTAGCGTAGAGAAACGCCTGTTGCATCGCGGTTTCGGGCCGGATCAGGTGCCACTCGTCCTCGAACCAGACGTTCACGCCCCTCAACCCACTTAGCCACATTTCTGTAGCGCAGCGGATGCAGGTGAACTCTACACCCTGTCTGGTGAGCGTAGTGCCATTAGCCCTGACGCCCTGAATGAAAATCTCGCACCGAGCGAGAGGAACACCAAGTGAAGCCGCGGCAAACATGCACTGCTCTTCCGCGTGCGCGCAGGCTCCGATCATGGATTCCGTCCGGGACGGAATCTTGTTGCGGATGCACTCAGGTTCGCAGATGTGGGCCAGTGGCCGCATCGGAGAGTTGCACGCCCGAGCGATGATCTTATTCATGGCGGTGTCAACCAAGATAGCACCAAAGCCCATCTTTTTGCAGCCCGACATCTTTGCCAGCCTGATGCACTCTTCGTAGAGAACTAAGGGATTAAGACTTTTCATCTAGCACCTCCAGTAAGGGTAGATTATCAAACTGCTTTGACGGCATTCCCGTCTTGCTTCGGATTTTCGCTTGTCCGTCCAGGTACTCAAAGCTGATGTCGACGCCGACAAAGCTCACGCCCAGTTCGCGCGCAACAAGTCCAGTCGTTCCACTTCCCATGAATGGATCGAGGACCCAACCCGGATAGTTGTCGGCAGTGTCGCAGTCACAGGTGGGACGGTATCCAGTTTGATTGGTCTTTGTCTTATATTTGCCGACGCCTGGAGTTCTGTTGCCGCGACCCACACTAGAAACTGGTCTGCGGTCCTTCGGTTGCAGATGATCTTGTGAGGCCGCTGATCTGTTGGCGCTACCGTGGCCGACGACTTCTAAAACTGGTGCCCATGGCTTGCCGCAATCGCCGCAGGCTTTGAGTGGAACTGTAGCAGAGATCAACGGAGCTATGAGTTGTGGCGGAAATACAGCAAAGTGTTTGCCAGAGTAGTTTGTCCGTGCTGGCCTGACCACGTCTCTTGGATTCGATCCGGTTTCGTTTGCGATTCTAGTATGATCTGAGTAGTAGTGCATATTACGGCTGAGCATCCAGACATACTCGTGGCTGGCTGTGTGCCGCCACGATTCGGGCGTGAAACGATCCGATTCGTTTACCAATCGGCCCGTCCCAAGGCAGCGGGGACAATTTGGATCGGGTGTAAAAGCCGTGCCAGCCTTTTCGAATATCCTGTGGCGGTCGATGCCCTGTTCGTCCATCTGCTTCTTGATAAAAGCCTCTCGCTGCTCGGAGACGCAGGTACACGGCGGCTTCTCGTATCGCCAGCCCTTGCGAGGTTCTGGCATGGCGTTCTTGTCCCATATCACGTCGCGGCGAACGATCCATCCGTCTGCCTGCAGAGCTAGGGCAAGACGCTGAGGGATCATGAGCATGTCGCCGTCTTGCAGCCCAGAAATCTTCCGACCAGGGTACTTCGGCTCACCCTCGCGTGTGCCTCCAACCAGGTAATCGCCTCCGGCCCCGCCTGATCCGCTGTACGAATCCGCGATGTTCAGCCAGAACACCCCGTCTGGTCTAAGCACTCTCGCGATCTCGCGGCAGACGAGTACCATGTGGGCAACGTACATTTCGGTTGTCGGCTCGCTGCCCAAGCCTCCGCGCCAGCCTCCACATCGCGTACACCACTCGTGTTCTGTCCAGCGGGATTTCTTCAGCCGTTCGATGTTCTCGGGTCCGGCCTCCTGGAACGCGTCTTTGCTTCGTGAGTTGCGCGTCCTTGTGGAATAAGATTGCTTGGATTTCCAATCGTGTTCGCAGCCAGGTGTGCAGCCAGGGACAGTCATAGCCATCGCTCCCACCATGGGAACAAATATCATCCTGGGCCACTCGACCTTCTGCTGGCCATCGTAGGCCCTTAAACCGAAATATGGCGGCGAAGTCACACAGGAATGAAAAAAGCCACCTGGAAGCGGCAGTCTGTGTGAACTTCCGCGGATCAGCAAACCGCTGGACTTGATAGTGCCCTCTCCAATCTCGGAAAGCGGGTTTTCATTAGTTTCAAGCGGGTGGTTGAGACATAGAGCAATTGCTGTGCCTCGCCGGGCACGCCATAGACTTCATAGACCTTTTGGTTGTGGTCGTTGATCCAAAGACTTCCAGAAGGCATGACACCTACACTGAGGTTGTTTCGCATATCAGCTTCGTAGAAGTAGGAACCGAGATAGGATTCGTCTGGATCGGCCACGCAGCGGAGAGAGGCGACTGATGTATTTCTAGGTTCTCCGTTGAGAAGTCTAGCCTCGATCCAGCGTCTTTCAGCAGCTTGTTTGGCGGGGTCGTCAACGAAAAAGCCACGTCCGTTTTTGTGTTCTTTCAGGCAGGATTTACAGAAGGGAAGATGAGGGGTTGAATCAGAAAGTTCGTCTAGGTCGGTCTCGCCACAGCCGAGACAGAAGAGAACGCCGCGTCGTTTTCCCAAGTCAGGATGCCGATGGTCTGCCGGTCTTTCTTGTATCCAGAAACCCAGCTACTTCAGATGCCGGAATCCAGTAGTGGCCCTTGTGATATTCGGCCCGCATTCTAGGGCTGCCGTGACCAGAACCGGCGCATTCGGGGCAATTGAGGTCTGGAATAGGCTCAGCCTTGGCCCGGCGTTTGCGTAGAACACAGTTGCACTCGGGCTTTATCAGTGCCCGCACGCGTCGGCTGCTAATGCCCAAGATATCAGCCGCTTCTTCTACAGTGATCTTGCCATTTAGTTCTTTGGATTCGCGGACGGCTAGATTAAGCTTAGCCATCGCGACATCGCGTTTAGTGCTCATGGCTCAATTATAGCATACCATTCCACTCACGGTAGGCTACACTACCGCGCTTGATCTACTGTAGTCACCGTGAACGACCAGGTGCTCGCAGTTTCACGCGCTGGAAAACCGAAGCCTCCCCAAAAGAGCGGATGATAATCCACTGTGATTTGGACGATTACATTCTGGCCAGATGGGATTGTAGAGAGGGGATTTGCGTCGCAGTTGGGCGACACACTTGCCCGCCAAGTTGCACTCATTAACCACGGATTACCAATAGCATTCATGGCGTCGTTGTGGCATGTCCTAAATCCGTCTGGCGCGTAGATTGCCCCGGCCCTGGCTCCCCGCGCAGACATTTCCTTCGCGGCGTATAGATTGAAAATTATAGGGGCCACGTCAATCATGCCAGCTACGATCACGATCAAGACTACCAAGCTAAGCGCAAACTCCACCATTCCCTGACCTTTTTGACTTTTCATTTTGCCTCCTTTCAAGGCAACAGACCCAGCCAATCCCATGGGATTGTTATAGGTGTGGTGAGAAATAGAATCTCATCGTTTGTCGTGATTGGAGCTTTCACAAAAAACGCGTGGACTGTGTTGGCGTCGATTTCGGTTATCTCTGCGATGGCGTAGTAAATGACTTCGAGATTTTCCCAATTGCCATTGCTCGGATCGGGTCTATCAATAATGCCGCTGTAGACCATGACCATGATCTGATCTCCTACTTCATAGCCCGCGTCCACCATGGCCTTAGTCAAAAAGTGGCTTGACGTTCCGCTAGGCTGCGGAACGCGACCTCCGATTGGTACAAAAGGAAACCCAGCGTTTCCAAGAATTGTGTCTCGTACTATGTCTTTCAGTATGTTGCTAGAGTTGACTTCCGGTGCTGGCTCGAAGAAAGTTCTAGGATTGCAATTTGAATTTGCGCACCAAACTTGCGGGATAACAGCGCCGCGGAAATCGTTTCCGGCTGCGGTAACTGCCTCGGCACCTTGACCAAGGATAGGCCATGTAATCGCTGGATTACCAATCGCGGTAAGTACCCAAGGTTCTTGAACGGCGATTGGAAGCATTCGGATTCGCGGAATTGTGCATCGCGTTCTAACCGCCAAGTCCATGTGAGTGATTCCCATGAACTGAGCTAGATAGAAGCTGTGAGGCCCCTGTAGCCCGGCTAGGAAGCTCTTGCCGCTCCAGTGCCATTGGATGCCTCGGATTACCAAGCCGTCAGTCCCTACTTCGTATGGTTCATAGTAGAAGCTCTGGACCTCATTGGATTGGAGACTAGCGGTGAAGGCAGAGTATCCGCTAGCCCCTCTCGATTCAGCAAGCGCGGCCGAGATACAAGCATTGTCAATATCCACCTGCAAGGTTCGCCAATGCCAGAAGTAGAGTCCGCCGTCGAGAACAAGACTGACTAGAGCTAGAAATGCCACTAGCAGGCCAGTGAAGAGCACCAGGCTTTGGCCGCGTTCTTTTACGACCATAGCGAACTCACGATGTCGAAACCGAAGTCATCCAGGAGCAGGAAGTCGGTGTTAGGATCGTACTTGCCGTTACGTTTGCCAAGCTGCTCTGCGGATACTCGGTCATCCATGGCTCCGAGGGGGATTCTCTCCCCCGATTCGGCATCCTGGCCGTAGAGCACAAACGCTCCGCTGGGACTGTCCAGTATCGACAAGGTTCCCTTCACGATCTTGGTCATTTCCTGCTCTCCCGGTTTTCCTTGTCAATCCAAGCCTGGACCATCGAGGCTTCCGTATGGAAATTTGCATCCTCTAGCGCGGCCCTGAAAATTCGCATGATCGCAAGGCCATCCCATTGTCTTGAATGAGCTATCGCGATTCCAAGGCCCTCAGTCTGCTTCTCGTAGTCAGACATCTTAGCAAAAGCATCTGGCATTAAAGACCGAATGGCTTGTTCAATTCCAATCTCGATAAGGTTCGCGCTGAGGTCGGTGCCATACAAACTTCCAAGGTCTTGTTTGACATCACCTTCCACTAGCGAAACAAACTCTTCAACGGTGGAGACTGTTCCGTAAAGCAGCAAGTCAGCTAGACGGTCCTCCAAGATCGAGGCCAGCGTGCCTCCACTATACTGCTTCGGGCCTTTCAGTTGGTTCCTTACATCCTGTGTGATTTCAGTTTCCGTTTTCGGTGACATTGATCGTTTCCCTTCCAGCTTCTAGGATTTGGTTGGCGACTGAGAAGATTCTCCGCGCCGATGCTTCCGGTATCTCGTTGTCGGCGCTCCACCAGTGTTGAATGTATCCCCGGCTGAATTCCTCGCCGGGCAGTCCGAGAGAGGCGAGCACGATGAGGGCCGCGCCCTCGGCTTCAGCCTCCTCAAGACTCCGAGTCAATTCCGGTCTGTCAATCATTTCGGATTTGTCCACATGGCCATGCAGGACGTGCGCGATCTCGTGGACCGCGGTCCTGACCGGCATCTTTGCGATGGGGCTTATACTGATTTGCTTGCCGGGCCTCGCGAAGCCTTGCACGTTGCCATCTGGATGATCGAAAGCTACCTGCGAGATTTCCAGCCCCTTCAGTGCTTGGTCGAAGTCCCATCCACTCGTGGCCGGGAATTCCACATCCTCGCCTTCGGTCTGGCTAAGGACGAACCATCGCGGGACCAGCTTGAAGTACCGAAACGGTTTGACTACTTCTTCGCCTGTCTCGGGATCAATTTCTTTCCTCTTGCCGTCGAAGGGTTGCCACAGGAAGAGGGCCTTCTGGCCTTTCTGGACTTGTCGGCCCATTTCCGTCCACCGCTTGTAGGTGTTCAAGGGGCCGGGCTGGATTTCCAACGTATAGCACTGCCAGAGCGCCAGGACCTTGTTGCCGATGGAGTATCGATGGAATTGCGAGTATGCCTCATGGATCAGGCCGGGTTCGGTGACGGCCTTCCTTAGAAGTTCCTCCCATCCTAGCTCCCTGATTTCATCTTTGGTCATTTCGTTTTCCCTTCGTCATAAATCATACCAGCTTTGGCAGGCTTTGTCAAGTGGGGATAAGCTGGATTATCTAAGGCGGGTTTAGATTGGCCAAAACGGGCGTTTTTGCTCCGTAAACTAAGACAGAAACGGCTTTTGGGGGTCTCCGTGCCTACCGCGTTTTGCAAGGCGCTTTTTGTACCAACCTGGCACCGCTACGGCGTCTCTTCCCCTAGCCCAAAAACCTTGCTTGCCCGCTGTTTTATTGTAAAGCTGGCGGTTGTAGGCTCGCCACATATCCTCAATCGTTACCGCCGTCCGTTCGTCAGCCATAGATTGCTGGTATGCGGACCCAGGTGGCTTTGTAGCCAAGTGGTTCGGCGTACCAACTCCCTAACCTAGTATCAACAACTCGGGTCGGTTCGGTTTTTCGGAATTCGAGCCTCACTGCATCGCCCGATACAATCGGTCCGCCGACCTTGTATCGATCTAGAGTAATGCTGGAGCCAGGAGCCGTGAAAGATCGAACGGTAACAAGCTGGCGGTCTGACGTGAGTACGTAACCCCACCACTTGAAACGAACACGGGGATAAGAAGGATTGCCCTTCTCGGATTTTCGTTCAATGACAATCCCCTCGTGGATATGTCTCTGCATGTGTGATCGGTAAGGCATGTAGTTAGCTACCACGGGCATGTTACAGATTTCACAGTTACGGGTCATCGACATTTTCATTCCTTTCGTATAGCCACTTAGGCTCTTTCTCTCGCTAGAGTATCGAATTGGTTTTCACTTCCCCGTTTTTTCACCCGTCCACTTCACTCCGCCATGCGCAACCCCATCCGGCTCCACTGAACCTTCGATTTTCAAAAGGTCGCTTATCTGGATTAGGTGCAGTTGAGTTAGCACAGCCGGGTAGATCATGCCGGATAGATCGCAGAGAGCTTTCATTGGTCGTTCCCATTCGCCCTCGACCAGTTGAAGCAAAGCCTCTCTGATTACCATCCGTTCCTTTTTCCTCATGAATGCTGCCTCCGCAGATGGGCGCGGACCTTGCGGTTGAGCACATGCCTCCGGCGTCTTGCCTTGACAATCGCCTTGATCTTCCTGGCCGATCCCGGAGCTACTGCCACTTTGACTAGCTTGGCCCACTGAGCATGGTTTGGCGGGAGTGGCTTCCAGCCCTTGAGTTTTCGATAGTTCAAATGGCGTTGGACTTTACGTTTACTTGGCATTATCTCGTCCCAAACAACTGATCTGCCAATGGAGTCAACCAAGCGCCGCAGGTTGGGTCCATACAGACTGGTCCTACGGCTGCCTGAACTTGAGCGCATTCATAGAAGTTGACCGGCTTCAAGGAAGTGAATTTCCGACTGACCAGGAATTCTGAATGCGGTCGGCGCTCCACATAGAATGTCTCATTGCACATTTCGCAACCCCAAAGCTCGGCCTCGGGCGCATTAGGCACGTACATTTCAGGTAACATCGGACTTCTCCATGAGAATCAAACTGTTCTGGTTTTTGTTCAGTCGCCAGCGATTCCCATTGGCCCTATCTACAAGCACTTTGAGTTGATCCCGTTGGACCCAAGGATAACTGACTTCCATGATCCTATGTTCTGGATCGCGGACAACCATTCCCTCTGCCCATATCTTGCCAGCCAGACTACAAAGAAAATCAAATCTCCCAAAAGTTCCCGACACGAATAGTCCAGCGGGATCACGTAGAACGAAATAGGTTGCGGGTTTGTATCTCATATTTTGTTCGCTCTCAACCACCTAACTAAGTCCCGCATGTTCTTTGCTCGATAGGTAGCTAAAGTCCCGGCGTTCCACGGATAGGCAATCGTGATAACTATAGCGCCCAATCCAGCCGCGTAGTTGATGGTGGCAGGTTTGTCGTCAACGACTAACGTGGTTGGTCCGGCCTCGATCAGAAATTCCTTGCTAGCTCCACAGTAGACTCCCGAGTAGGGTTCCAATCTCCTGCGCTCAAGCCAACGGACGAGTCCTGGTGCCTTCTGTCGTGGTCTATGGCTTGCTACCACAACTTCACGGCCAGACTTGTCCAGATATGCGAATAGTTCTAGCGCGCCCGGAAATGGTTCGTAGAGAGCTTGGGCCTCGTGAGCATATTCGATAGCTCTTTTGAACTGACGCTCAGTGATTCCATATTCGAGATACCAATTCCAATCGCGGTTGAGCTTCTCTGGAAGTCCGTGACGTTCATGCAGGATTTTCAACAGTGGTTCGCTGAAATTCCAGAGTGTGTCGTCAACGTCTACGATTGCAAGTTTTCTCATGCTAATATCTTAGCTCGCATGCGCTCTCGATGATAAGTACGGACGCAATTGTTACAATAGGTTGAGTACCCCGTTGATCTATCAGCCGCGGGCCTGAACTTGGATATGGGCAACCTTAATTCGCAACATGGCATTTTTCGCCCGCGTACCCATGACGAATAGCCACCGCAGAGTAGGAAGCCTAGTGACATATCTTTTTCTCGAAAATGGCTCGGAGTAAGACCAAGCCGTTTGCGACGAACCTGGGCCTGATTTATGCTGAGGCCCGTTTTAGATGCTATCTCGCTCAACGTTAGCAGTTTCATTTCCTTCCAAGCTTTTCGGTCAAGATCGTAATCCCAGGCATTCCTTGGTTTGGCTGGCTTCCCTGTAGTTCCAAGATGACTTACCAGGATTTGCCTTACTCGCTCACGTGATATACCCGCAATGTCTCCAATGTCTTGTAGAGACAATTTTTCTTGTAGCCTAAGTCTCGCGATTTCGCCGTCTCGGGCGAAATCAATCTGATTTCTCATTCGCTTTCTCTAGCATCCTCATCTAACGCAATCTTGGCTAAGTTACCGATTCTAACAGCCAGGTCTACGTCGGTGCCTTCTTGGGTGATCGAGTAAACATGGTGCATGGTTCGTCTCAATGCTTTTAGTTTCGCTCGATCAGATTCCCACTCAGTAGCATGATGATCTACAAGAACCGAGGCTTGATCCAGGTTGCGTCTATTGGTATAGTGACGTACCGTGCGATTTCGCAGTGACGATGCTAGGATTCTCAATCCCTCCGGGGTTGGTTTGTTCATTGATTGAACCTGTTACGCGAAGCTCCGCCGCGGTTTTGGCCAAGTATCCCGTCGTTGCTCCAGGTCCGGTATTTCTGGCGCTCGGCTAATAGCTTATCGGATTCGGCTTTGGCTATGGCTGCTTCCTTGGCTTGATGCTTGGCCGCGTCGCGTAATCTTCCGAAACCAGCCCCGGCCTTCCCGTGTTCCATCTGTGCGTAGTTCTGGACAGAGGAGAGACCATTACCATTCGGCCTCGTGAGTCGGATCAGGAGTTCGATCAAGTCGGTCTGAGCTAATCCGGTCGCGAATAGATCGTTGGCCTTTTTCTTGATGGTGTTTGGCAAGATGGTGATGCCCAGAAATCCTTCGTCTAGCGCCCACCTTGATTCGCGGTCGGTCCAAGTTCGAAGTTGGTTGATTTGGGAGGCACGAGGTAAGCCACGCGCTAGTCCCTGTAGACGATATAGCACAAGTAGGTCCTCAATCTTGGATTGTTTCCTAAGAACAAGAGCGCGACTAGCTTTGTACGATTTTCTGAGGGTTGAGTAGGTGATTTTCATTGGTTTCTATCCCTTTCCGTTTTCGGTTTTTTCAACTTGATCTTGAACCCAGCGAACAAGCTGGCTACCAACTATGTCGCCCGCTTTGAGATTTCCCAGAACCGATTTAAGCGTACTGCGCAACCGCTTGTTTTCGTGGGTAAGCTTCATTAGCCCAGAATTCATATCATCGAAAATTTCACTAGCTCTGCTGATCTCGATGTAGGCATCAGTTGGTACTCGCTCGGTTTTGATAAAGACAATCACGATCGCCAGCTTTACAAGAAACCCAACCCAAACGACTGCGCTCAAAACCGGGCCGACATTGGAGAACATTGTCAGGCTTATCGCGATAAATCCAGGTATCAGCGCCACTAAACCAGCTACGATCCTAATCAGCAGCGGAACATTCATCGTAGTAATACCATCGCGATCATCCAGACCTTCAACCCAAAACCAATGAAGGAAGCTAGGATTCCCAATATCGAAATCAAGAGAAGTAGTGAGCGGATTACCACCAGATTCCTACTGTGAGGCCCACGGATTGGGCGATGAAGAAACCAAGCATGGTCGCGATCAATAAGATGAGTTCAGATAGAACGCTGCTTCGAGTGAACGAGTCCATCCGCATTGAAATCTTAGTGCCTATCTTGACCCACAGGATCATCATGATAGCTGTAACCGCGAATGGAACGAGGTCTCGTGGGATCACTCTGGCTCTGTTTCTTCGACCGGCTTTTCCGAGACTTCTTCTGGATCGGCCTCGTACTTGATCGTCGGATAGAGGTTGGAGATCATTAGTTCGGTTGCTGCTTCGAGGGCTTTGCGGTCCATTTGTTTGTTTGTCCTTTCGCTGAAATCATACCACAGATGGCAGAATTGTCAATACCCATAGTGCTTACGCAGGTCGGCTTCGATCTTGCGAAGGTCTGAGGCCATAGCGTTGTATCGCCGGGCACTCTCGCCCTTGATGGCTGGCTCGATATTCATTGAAGAGCGGATGATGGCCGCTTCGGTAACCAGCTTGCCTTCGTCCCGTTTGCTAAGCAGAACGGCTCTGTACGATCCGTCCAGGTCGATTTCCAATCGGTGAGTTCCGGCCGCGACCTTGTTCAAGGCGATCAAACTTCTAACTGCCTTGGGATTCATTCAGGCCTCCTGGCCAGTTGCCTTGGCAACGGCCTCATACGCGATATCAGTAGCCTCGGTTTGTCGGTCACCCCAAATCGAGAGCAGCAATTGCAGAGCCTCCAAAAGTTCGGGAGCCGCGGCAATGAGTCGGGCGTTGGTCTCACTGGTCCAGCCCGTATCGCTGTTTGTTACGTGGCGAACCGTCGTTATTGAACTGCCGTAGTCCCGCACCGACGCGACAGCCTCGACGTGATAGTGCTTCTTAGATTTGCGGTAGGTCCATGGTCCTGGTGTGTGTGTCATTCAAGCCTCCTGGCGCTTGGCTTCGATTTGCTCAAGTGTTTTCGGCGTGAAGTGGAAGTCAAGCTCAATCCCGTTTTCGATTAGCTCGGTGATTGAAATGTAGCCAAGTTCCCCGCCGAAGCCGATGTCAGCAAGTCCGAATGCTTGGTGTTGACCGGGTTCAACGTCATCGGCTGATCCCATGTCCTTCTCGGTGATGTACCAGTCCATGTTGCCGTAGAAGTAATGGAGGTATGCGATGGACTGGTTACCTTTTCCATCTTGCTCGTAGGTCTTGGGCATGGTGGAGACAGTCGCGGCGAGTTCAACTGCCTTGTCGAAGAAGTATTGCTTCTCCTCAGATCGCATTCCTTCCGCGACTGCCCCGAGTTGGCTGTTCCCAATGAAGCCTCGAAGCTCTTTCAGCGCGTTCACTGCGTCCATCTTTGTTGCCGTCATTTTGCCTCCTGTTTCATGGCTTCTCGCCATCCCTTGTGGACAAGCATGGTGTCGTTTTCCAGCATTTCGATGATGAAAGACTGCGCTCTGCGGGCAATTCCCGTGAACGTTATGGATTGCCCGGTGGCCTTGATGTTTGCCCGTTCGATCCGTCTGGCGTAACTATCCCACTGTCTTCCGCTGATGAATTCCGTCTCGTTGGTTGTCATTCTACCTAAATCATACCCCAAAAGGAATGCTTTGTCAATAGAACGGGTGTGCTAAAACAAAGGGGCCGGATCGCTCCGGCCCCTCAACTTGGAAATCCGCTACTTGGCTAAACTAGTCCGATAACTCAGCGTAGATGACCAGCCGTTGCGCCCAGATGTTCATGACTGAGTCTCACGGTTGCAAGAATGACCAAACACAGTAAGTGATTAGCACAAGATGCTCACCTGTTGGTACTCGGATAGTGGCTCCAAGCGGTGAAAATGTATTATCTTGGAGGTCGCCACCATAGCTATTGATGGACAAATAGCAATCCCCATCCGAGTAGTTGCCTGCCTCGACGCGGACAGACCGCCATATACCGGCGGCCATTTCTATACCAGACAAATAAGAGCCGTTGCCCTTATCGGTCTTTGTGAAATCAGCCGTGGGTGCCAAAGTTGCGGTTGGCACCGGCGTTGCAGTTGGTCCGGCAGGGGTTGCCACTACGATTCTCGTTACTTCGACGGGTACCTCAACTGTCACCTCGATGGGTACTTCAACGGTCTGAAGTACGGGTACAGTTACGACGACAAGCTGTGGTTCCACGGGAGTTGAACATGCTGATAGAGCTAGTGCTGCAATCGCAACAATCAATGGGTTCTTCATTGTTTTTACCTTTTGTCTTAGGACCGGATTGCCCGAGACCAGGCACATGCGCACGGTCATGTGCCTGGGGTTTGGATCATCCGGTCTTCTTACTGAGACAGATCGGCGTAGATCACAAGCCTTTGCGCCCAGGAATTCGTCACTGGATCGTAGCCACGACATGTGATTAAGATGATGTCTGGCTTAGTAGAGTAGATCAAGTGAACATCCTCGGGTTGGGCCAAGATGTAATCGGTGACGGTGTACCATCCGGGACTTGAACTGTATTCCCAATAAAATTCTCGGCCCGGCCATAACGTCACTGCCCACTCGTAGGCTGGCCAGCCTTCTTGGTTGTGGGCGGCCCATACAGTCGTCTCGCCGTTCACCATGACAATCCACGGCTCGCCGTTCATGATCTCGACCTGAGAAGTGAAACCGGCCTTGGGAAGCTCCGGTGTCACAGGCGGCTCGGTGGGCGGCGGATCGGTCGGAGTAGGTGTTGGGTCCTCGCAGTCTTGCTCGCATCCTGGATCGTCGGTCGGGGTTGGAGTTGGGTCCTCGCAGTTAACCTCGCATCCAGGATCGTCGGTGGGAGTAGGGGTAGGCTCGTCGGTTGGGGTTGGCGTTGGATCGGGTATCTCCGTCGGCTCGTCTCCCAGACGATAGCTCCAGTGGCTCAGACCACAGGCACCCTCTTGGTTGACCACACCTTGGACGTATTCTAGGTTACCGTATTCCAGGTAACCAATACAGTCCGAGTGTTCAACATTGCCACCCTTGACGCAGTATTCGACCGCGCCATTGACCTCGCCAAAGTCTTCGGGGTCTTGGTGCTCGCTCCATTCGCCACCGTGAGGACAGACTTGATCCTGACCATTGGCCAGCGCACCTGACGTGATGAACGCCAAGCCGAGTAGCGCCAGGATCAAGATCGCGGCCAACGCAAGCAAAAGCGCAGCCAGAGGCCAGAGTCGCTTTCGTTTCACTTGGGTTGGGAGAACCTTGGAAAGCAAGTCAATCATGTGTACCTCCATAGATTTGTAGGGAAATTATACCACATTAGGAACGAATGTCAAGCATGGTTTCAAGGATAGCGGCGTACTCATAAAGGGTGATAAACACATCCCGGTATATGCTGCCGTCCACGGTAGAGACATATTCGCCGCCTTGCTTATACGCTAGGTAGAGGTCTCTAAACCGTGGTATCGGGGACGGCGGTAAGCCAAACGGATGACAATCGCCGCACTCTGGATCGCCGCAGCGGCACTCATAAGGCTCAGGATCGGGAGCTACCAAGTGCATCCTCTCGAAGGCATTCTAGCCAAGATTCGATCCAATTCTCTTTATTGGCATAGTCTTTGCCCTCTCCGATTATCAAGTCGGTCATTTCGCTATCAACAACTTCACTTCGATAGGCATCTTCCGCGGCTTGCCTGAGCATTCTAGTCATGGTTTCCGCCCTCTCGACCTTGCTCTCTTCCATATACTGGCGGAGGTATACTAGCAGATCAATAAGCTCTTGGTAAGCGTCCACTAAGGGGTCGCGCCCGTTGAATGCCTTGAGCGGTTCCCCGTATTTGCGCGTTCCCATTTCGTCGCGCTCAATCAAGTCATGGATCAATAAATCGGTGATCGGGGTTCCTTTTCCGCTTGGTTTCGCTTGTTGTTCAGTTGCTTTTCCCATTTTTTAGCCTCGACAATTGGTAATTTGGTCCAACACCGCTTGGACTGAATATCGCACCATCATCACGTTGCAACACTGCATGGTCGTACTCATCTATGTATCTTACCCTGAACACCACCCGTTCATTGTTTTCCACAATCAAGCCCTCCGGCCAATTCCCGGCTATGAGGCTTGCGATGAAATCACGTTGAATGAACCTAGACCCCTTCACAAGATCACCGTTTGGATCAGATGCCAGAGTGAAAAAATTTACCCCACTATCGCCAGTAATCCCATCACCGTAAACGCGAGCCGCACGATTGTCGCGATACCATTTCTTAGCTCGGATCGCTGAAGCCGATGGTTTGGGTTTCACTTTGGCATTGTAGCAAGACTTACACATACCTCTTGCAAAATGCTTCCGATCCTCATGAGCGCAATTGGTGACGCTAGCCGCTTTCTTGGCCATGTTTCAGGTTTTTGTAGTCTTCGTATGTGATAGATCGCAAGCCAGGTCTAATCATGACCGCGATCCAGTGATCGGCCCATAGATTTTCGGCATACTCCGCTAACTCTGAGATAGCCCCCAATGTCCAGCCGTCTTTCCTTATGAAGATGACATCCGCTGCTCTTTCGTGCTGCAACCTAAACGCACGCTCGGGTGACGCCGAGGTTCCTTCTTTGTCAATGAGGACGCGTCTTGGCCCCCAACGGTGGATTTCGGTTTCTGCCCTGGTCATAGTTTGTTGAACTTTGTTGTCGTTACTTGTGTTTCCCATCGGTCTTTTCCTTTGGATTCCATCGAAGAGTCCAACAGAGATTGAATAGTGCTATCGCGGCGAAAAGAAGATCGCGCTTGGTTCCCGTTTGCCATAGGAAACTTAGATTGCATAGAAACATGGTTCCCCACAGGGACAGCAGAATTGTCCGAAGCCCCTCTATGTTGATATTGAACTCGGGATTAGGTTTCTTCTGATTCGGCTCGTGGTTGAACACTAAGTTCCTGCTCTCGCTTCCACTGAGGACAATGTTCGGTCACTGGACAATATTGATCAGCGCATCTGATAAATGTCCGCGGGCGCTCTTGAATGAAAATCTTTGAGCGTAGGACTATATCGCCCTCATTAGACTGGTCTGCATGTCCATTAGCTGCGGCCCACTCTAGCGCGCTTCGCTGTGTTGATAATCCAGTGACTCGTATGGCAGTCTTGCGGCCCTCTTTCATCACGGCCCATACTGGCTCAGTGGCCCAACGATCTTCATCGGTGCAATCCGGTATTTCGTCACTGAAATGAATCGTCAGTCGTTCCCTGATGTAGATTTCGGTTTCCTCAATTGTCCAGACCGGCAGAGTTAAGATAAGAGACGGAGTTTGGGGATAGTTCGAATCGTCCCTTGCTTTCTTTCGACTCCAGTCTCTCAGAATAGCTCCGATGAAAAGGTTATTGATTGTCATTCCGTTCTTGAAGGCAAGCCACCGATAGATGTTCTGCTGCTTCACCCATTCATCGCGAGGACCGCGTAAGATTGTCCAGGCTGATGTAACTTTGTAATCATAGAGAGATTGTTGAACAAACTGGTGACTATCGAGTTGCCCGCTCAATTTGTAGCCGTCTATCTCTGCAAAGAGTCTGCTCTCAGCTATGCCGGATGGCTCGGCGCGTTCAAGAATTGTATGAACGGCCTGACCAAGCAAGGCCCAGATGCGTTCAGAGACATCTTGGACTAATTTATTCTCATGCTGTTCGTAAAGCTTGCGGATTTGGGGCGGGCCAATCAGTTGAGTAACAGAGATATCAGAATCGCCTCTGGAGTACGGATCATTACGAACTGCTTCTGCGATAGCGGGAGGGAGATTGAATTTGTTTGTGAGTTGCATAGGCTAATCCTACCAAGATCGGCAGGAAAGTCAAGGCGGAAACATTTGTGCTAATCCAGGCTTTCTGCTATAGTATCTACGCGGGCCGGGCCATTGGGCGGCCGCGTGCCGCCCGGTTATCTCCCGGCGACTACTCCCGGCCCGCTAGATGAAAGGACAATGAAACGGATCGATCTGCCTGTAGCCTTTATCTCGGGAATTAATGGCCAAGATGGATCGTACCTGGCGGAACTTTTACTCTCCAAGGGTTACCAGGTCAAAGGTCTGATACGCCGAACATCAACACCGGAACTTGGCAATCTGTCCAAAGTTCTTGACAACCCACAGTTCCAGCTTGTCCATGGTGATCTCACCGATTACCACAGCATCTCTACGCTAATCCGCGATCTGCGCCCATTGGAAATCTACAACTTAGGTGCCATGTCATTCGTCGGGGAATCCTGGAACCAAGTCCGGCTCACGAACGAGGTCAACTACCTAGGGTTCCTCAATGTTCTAGAAGCGGTCCGTGCTGTGGCCCGTGAGGCTGACGAAATGCCGCGCATCTACCAGGCTAGTTCCTCAGAGATGTATGGAAACCAGCCAGCTCCCCAAAACGAGGACACGCCGATGATTCCGCGCAGCCCATACGGGGTTTCCAAACTCGCGGCGCACGCACTTGCACGAGTTTATAGAGAATCTTTCGGAATGTTTATCTGCGCTGGCGTTCTGTTCAATCATGAAAGCCCAAGGCGTGGATCAGAATTCGTTACCCGCAAGATGGTCCAAGGAATAGCTGGCATCAAGCGAGGAGAACTCAGCCATGTGCATCTCGGCACTTTAAGTGCCAAACGCGACTGGGGACACGCAAAGGACTATGTGAGAGCAATGTGGCTAATGCTTCAGCAACCAGAGCCTCTGGACTATGTCGTAGCTACGGGCGAAACCTGGAGCGTGCGGGACTTCTTTTTGGAGGCCATGAAAGCGGCCGATCTTCCCGGAGTTCCAGAGGATTATGTGATTCACGAACGATCTCTGGATCGTCCGGCCGAAATAAATGTGCTTTGTGGAGATGCAACGTTGGCTAGAAATATCCTTGGCTGGAAGCCAGAATACAGTTTTCGTGAACTCGTCGGAGAAATGATAGAATCTGAATTGTTTGGTTCTGGATTATGAGACAGATCAATTTGTCACGTGACAAAACTTGCGTCGTTGATCAGATCGACTATGTGTACATTTCGACGTGGAAGTGGTCCTTTCTTAGTTCTGGTTACGCGGTAAGGCAAAAGCGCGACCGAGGCAAATCCAGTCTCATTCTCATGCACAGAGAGATAACGCAGAGAACGCTTGGCCGCAGCCTTCTGCCAAAGGAACAAGTCGATCACATCGACGGTGACGGATTGAATAACCAGCGTGCAAATCTTAGGGTTTGCTCGCACAGTCAAAATCTTGCAAACGGCGGACCTCGTGCGCGGAACCGGAGCGGTTATCGAGGTGTCTGTTTGGACAAGACAACCGGAAGATGGGTCGCCGATTTGCAAGTCAACAGGGAGAGATATAGGCTCGGAAGATTCTCCACCGCACGCGATGCGGCTCTCGCCTGGAACGTTGTCGCCCTTGAGAAGCTTGGCGAGTTTGCGTATCAGAATCTAGTAGAGGCTAAACCATGAAGCTTACCCAGAAAGACGCCCTAGTTATCCAGCTTGCATTGATCCGCGAAGCTCTGGCCATCACGTTCGATAAGCGGGCGGACTATTCGAGTGCAGATGATCCCTACCAAAACTATCGCGAAGGAAACGATCTGGCGGGTATCGAGCACGCGTGGCAATACGCGATGCGCCGGAACATGGAGAAGTTCACCCGGCGCAAGAACATCATGCTCAGCGCGAATGGCCGCGCCAGGTCAGCCGATGATTCGTTCGTAGACGCCGCGCGTGATTCGATCAACCTTGTTCACATCGAGTTCGGGCTTGAGCTTGAGGAAATGGGAGAAAATGGCAAAGACCTCTTGTTTGTTCTCGAAAAAAGGATGGGCGACTTGCCTGAGTTGATCAGTCAGTTCCTTGGCCGAATAGGCGCGTGGAATGTCGTTGGAAGTGACGCGCCCTCCACTAATCGGATGGGTCATCTCGTTGAAGAGACTCGGCTTCTTCGTGATGGAGACTGATCTTGCAATGGAAAAGATCAGGTCTGCATGAGATAGAAAAGTGGACTGAATTTGAGCGAGACAACTAAGACTGATGCAGTGCGAACAATGCGGCAAAGAATTCAAGGGCAAGTTTTGGATGAGTTTATGCCTGATCTGTTATCGTGGGGGAGAGATTGATGGTATTACCCGATCGGTCTTTTACGCGGAACGCGGGTCAGAAAATGAAGCTATTTGTAGAGGCTGTGACGAATCCTTCAAGATTCGATTTTACTCCGACCCCGGATGTTCCACCTGCATCGAACGTGGATTCGAAAAAATCAGAAGGGAGATTGCTCATGTTCAAAACTTGGCTCGGTCTGCTTGGTAAGGTGTTGTGGGGAGTGTTTGTTATTGCTCTCCTGGCGATAATGGTTTCCTTTGGATTAGCGGTCGGTTGGCAGCTTGGCATTAACCTAATCCCGTGAATGCGCTTCAGAGGCGGGTCTATTCGTTGATCCTGCGTGCCTTATTCGTGATTCTCCATTACATCTATCATCACGAGCCGGGCACCGAACAGAAAGACGGCACGATCATCAAACGGGAAATAACTGAGTTGTTGGTTGAGTTGAACAAGCCCAGGAGACTCAAAGATGAAAGTAGTAAAGATTGACCCACGAGGCAAATACATATTGCAAATCCCGGATGATGAAGATGCCGCTGAGATTTCTAAGACAATTCAGGATTGGTGGAATGACCCTAACTCGCCAGTCATCATAGGTCCATTGAAATTCAAGATAATCAAAGTAGGAGGTAAACGATGGCTCAGTACATTGTTGACCACGCTACGATTGAAGAGATCGTAGAAAAGATTCAGTACGCGTATCCCAACGAAAACGAACTCTGGGTTAAGCCTGAGAAAAGCGCGGGCGTGGACCTAATGCCCTTTCTAATCAAGTCTCTGAGGAATCTCCATAGAGATTTATGCGCCCAATATCTTCATGACGTGATTGGCCGAACTCATTGTGCCTATTGTGGATTTGGGACCCGGAATAGCGGTGACTCGGTTGGACCTATGAGCGGGCCAAGAGAATATGGAGTAGTAATTTGAGTAAACTCCACCTGCGGCCTACGGCTGTCCAGGCGATCCTTTTAAAAGGTCTCTCGGAATTCGAGGGCATGACGGTGAATGACAAAGCTGGTAGAAGAAATAGATGGTATAGCTTAAGCGGCGGTTATGGCGACGAATTCCGTGTCCAGAAACTTTACGGGGTGCCCAGACCGGCTACGATTCGATCGTGTCTCGCAGAGGGTTGGCTTGAACTTTCCGCCGCTGTTTGGAGCGAAAGATATCAACTTTCTGAGGCGGGCCGTCAGATTGTTAGCACCATCACGGATGACGATCTCAGGATATCTCCGAAGTTGCTGGTAACATCTGGAACTGTGCTTCAGGCACTTAAACAGCGCCACCCATTTCCAGATTGGATTTTTGCTGTTGAGGTCAGGATGTCTACAGGGCAGGGCGAAAGCTACTATATGAAAGGCCACCACGCTACCATCGGTGGAGATCAAAGGATAGATGCCTTTGCCATGCACACTTGGCCAAGTAAGAAGTTCGTTAGGATAGCCTACGAAGTCAAAGTCAGTCGACAAGATTTCCTAAACGAGTTAAAGCATCCCGACAAGCGATTAGCCGCGGAGTTGTTTGCTAATTTTACATACTTTGCAGCGCCCGCTGGATTGATAAAGCTCGGTGAGCTTCCTGATGGGTGGGGGCTAGTTGAAATCAATGGAGATATGACTACCACAAAAATCAAACCACAGTGGCGCGAGACCGACAAAACTATGCCAGTTTCGTTCGTTGCTAGCCTTGGCAGAAGTCTAATGGTCGCTTAGGAGATACTATGACAAGCTTTCAAGAACCTTTAGATAGTCCCGATGCACAATGGCGGGTCGATGTCTTGCAAGAAGAAATCGCTCGTATTGAAAGCCAGCTTGCGGACCCGCGTAGAAAAACAGATAGAGCTTCGGGTCGCCCTCTTGCCGAGGCAGATTATCAAGCCTGGACCGCGAAAGCTCAGGACGCGCTCTACCACAAACGCCGAGAACTCGGTTATCTAAACGCGTGGCTTGAGAGACGGGCACCTAAGCTTGAGCTTTTGACTGCGTTAGAGGAGGCCATGCCGCTGCTCTCTGGATTAGGAGCAGGTCCAATTAAGAAACTATTGGAGGTTTTCGGCATGATAACCGGCGCGTTCAAGAGGGAATAGTATGCCTATTCAACCGATTGCAGAGGATGTGATTATGCAACTAAATCGAGTTTCCTTTGATCTGGCTAGCCTTTCTTTCACGCTCGGAGCTTTTTCTGCTACGTTTGAATACGAGACCGAGCCGCGGTATAGTTACGACATCTATCAAGTGGTTGAATCCGCGTCTTATTTGAACAAGAAAATTGCCGATCTAGTTTCCAAGATGAAAGGATGAAACTCAAGCTCTCGCCCGATTTTTCAATACCCACGGATGCTGTTACCAGAACATTTGGTATCTTGGCTACCAGGGGTGCTGGCAAATCAACTACCGCGGCTGTTTTGGCCGAGGAAATGTATGAAGCCGGTTTGCCATTCGTTGTTATTGATCCAGAGGGTAGCTGGTGGGGATTACGGGCAAATGCCGATGGAAAATCTCCCGGTCTCCCTATTCCAATCCTTGGAGGTAGACATGGAGATATTCCCCTTGAGCGCGAGGGTGGACGGTTGGTGGCCGATCTTGTCGTCGACAACCGTATGTCTTGTATCTTGGACCTCGATTCCTTTGAGTCGGAGCGTGCTCGTAAGCATTTCCTCTTGGATTTTGCAACTCAGTTATACAAGCGAAACTCCGATCCGCTTCATCTGTTTCTAGAAGAGGCGGATGACTACATTCCCCAGAAACCAATGAAAGAGGAGGCTCAATTACTACGAGCTTGGGAAAACATCGTTCGCCGAGGTAGAAAACGCGGACTAGGTATGACCATGATCACTCAGCGCAGTGCAGTGATCAACAAAAACGTGCTCACGCAAATCGAAACATTGATTGTCATGCGGACTATCAGCCCACAGGACAGAAAGGCCATACTAGCTTGGGTTGATTACCACGGACAGAATCGAGAGATACTTGAATCGCTTCCATCGTTAGAGGATGGCGAGGCTTGGGTATGGTCCCCTCAGTGGCTCAAGAAGGTCGTAAGAATTCAAGTACGTCTGCGCGAGACATACGATAGTGCGGCCACTCCAAGGCAAATGAACAAAAGACCTGTAGCCACATTAGCTGATGTTGATTTAGTTGCTTTTCAGAAGCAAATGGCGGCCACGATTGAGAGAGCAAAAACTGAGGACCCCAAAGAGTTGAAGCGCGAGATTGCCAAACTGAAAGCTCAAATAGCTAAGACTCCGGTTGTGGTAGAGCCGGTGGTTCAGATAATAGAAAAGCCCATTCTGAGTGATGGACAACTCAAAGCTCTTCGAGAAATGTCTAACAAGATGAATGCCGCTATCGAGGGGATTATAAGTACAGCCAACGGCAATTTTTCATTGCCGCGCCAAGTCATACCTGTCCATAAAGTAGTAGCACAACCCAGACCTGCAACCACAACTACGTCTTTGTCGGTAAAGCGCGGAGAACGGAAGATTCTCATTGCATTAGCACAGCACCCAGACGGTTGCACTCGTGAACAGATCACGGTTTTGACTGGATACAAGCGATCCAGCCGAGACACATACTTGCAGAGATTACAATCGGCTGGTCTTGTTGACAGGCACTACAATCGCCTGCTTTGTACTGCAAGTGGACGCGCGGAACTTGGTAATGATTTCGAACCGTTACCTATGGGTCATGAGTTACAGGCTTATTGGTTAGGACGATTGCCCGTTGGCGAGGCAAGGCTTCTTGGTGTGCTAGTGGATGCGTATCCACAAGCTGTAGACAAGGATGTTCTCAGCGAAACTACCGGATACCAGAGGTCCAGTCGTGATACCTATTTGCAACGCTTGTCTGCCCGAGAGTTGATTACCAGAAAGCACGGTCATATCTATGCCAGTGAGCAGCTTTTTTCGTCTTGATAAGCCTACCAACAACTGGTATGATCGAGTCATGAAAGACCCCGGTGTTTGCCCAGACTTCGGAAAGGTATGAAACTGTATCATCATGACGAATCGCCAGAATGGAACGAAAACAGACCAAGATAAGCTCCCCATCGAACTTGGTTGGAGGGTCGCACTAGAATGCTACGCTCGCCGTTTTGGTATATTCCTGCTCTCTGTAGCTATTTCCATTGTTCTAGCCTCTTGCTTCCTAGTCATTTGGTTGCTCATCAACCCATGAAGAGATTTGCGTTATTCGCTGCTCTTGTTGCCGGAGCTATCTTGGCCTACTTCCTTTTTGGCCCGCCATCGAAACCACGACGCGGAATTCCGCTCAAACTTCATAGAAGAAAGTCGGTATTTGCTGGCCGAACTCCTCGGCATCTAGAAATTCTGACTGCCGCTAACAGATCAGACTCGTGGAGATTGACCGGGGTTAAGATCAAAAATAGAGGATTGGGATACTTACTGCGAACTGGCAGAATCTAACCGTACGCGTCATACCGTAATAGGAACACTATGAGGCAACAGGAAAAATAGGTATGGCCCGTTTTTACTACTTGGCTAATCCGAATGCGACAGGGGCAAACTCGCCCGAAAAAACCCCAAAACACGAAGCCTTACACGCTGCGGTTGCTCTCATCCTGGGTTACGAGCCTTACAAAATTACGATCAATAAAGATGGCAGCGGAATCGTAGACCGTGTATGGCAGAACAAGCCTGATTGGCATCGAGCGGCCATTCATCTAGCCCCTATCCTCATAGACGACCTTGCGACTACCGATGCCGAGCAATTGGTGCATGTCAACCCACACACGCGCGGCTACGCGTGGCGCTGGCTGAAACAGAACAGGCGCAAGATTATGAGGGAGGCTAACGAGATGGTGCGTAACATGGGTAATCCCGGTGGGACTCTGTGGCTGCTGAACGACGGCACCATGGAGTGGAGGCCGAGGAAAAAAGCACGTGTCAAGTGACACAGATTTAGCGTATGCTGCTGGTCTGATTGATGGCGAGGGATGCTTTAGCACCCATGATAACGGTAACGGATATTTTGGTCTTGATCTACGAGTCGTAAACAGAGATAAAGCCTGCCTTGATTGGCTGGCCCTGAAATTCGGTGGCAAGGTCTACAAAAAAGGCGGTCGTAATTTACCGAGCCACTGGAGCAAGACATATATGTGGGTTGCGACTGCAGGTGTTATGAGAGGATTTCTTGACAAAATGTTGCCCTATTTCATTGTGAAAACAAAACATGCGCAAGTTGTATCCCGTTTTCTTTCTCTGCCCTATGGTTCGATCGGACGAAGAACAGATTTGGCAGAAGAATTGAGATCACTTAACAAGGCAAAAGTGCAATAGTGTCAATTTTCTTTACTGCAGATCAGCACTTTTCCCACGGCCTGCTGGCGCAGATCAGGGGCTTCTCTGACATCGATAGTATGGACAGGGCGCTAATCAAAGCCTGGAATGACCGGGTTAAGCCAAAGGACACTATCTATAGCATCGGCGACTTCACGCTTGAGAACCCGATCCACGCCTGCGTACTCCTGAGGCAATTGAATGGGCGCATCAAGATCGTGCCAGCCGACCCTGGCCACGACCATTGGATTGACGGGCCGTTCGACTTCCAGGAGCCGTTTGAGGGCAAGCCCGGCCTGCCCGAGCATGTCGAGATACTCCCCCCAATCGTAACAATCAAGGTGCCGAAGGTGGAAACTGGTACAGGTACCAGCCGCAACGAAATCATCTGTCTTTGTCATTACCCGTTGAAAACTTGGGACCGCAGCCACTATGGTAGCTGGCACCTGCATGGCCATAGTCACGGCAAGATGGGAATCATGACTAGCAAATACAGCCTAGACGTTGGGGTGGACAATTGTACAGACCTCGCGCCGGTGAGTGCGGTACGCATCGGCGAGGTCATGACGAACGCAGAGACGTACATGGCTATGAGCGGTTGGAAGTTGTGAATCTTTTGGTCTGGATACTTTCAGTACGCTACTGCACCGGCCCATTGTTCTTTTTCTCTGGATCGGTGATATACTTCCCGTCCATTCTCTACAAATGAGGGGTGTGAGGTGTGATTGACGCGCAGATGCCACAATGAGCAGCGGCATACTACTTATCCTGGCCATGTTAGTTATCTTGGCCGTGGCAGGATTGCTGATCAATGACAAACCACTGCCGTACCGATGGTGTAATTTTTGTGACTCGGAACTCACCGAACACGGTTGGTGCCAGACCTGTAGAAAGATGAGGCCAATGTGAAAGAATTCACGCTCGATGCTTATCAAGAACAAGCTGCTATTACCGCGATCTATCCTGGCGCGGTAGAGATTGTCACAGAGGCAACTATCGGCGCAGATAGCAGAGAGGCCAGTTACGATTTGTTTGGCTTGGTCTATTTGGCACTTGGTCTCGCAGGCGAGGCTGGTGAATTCGCAAACAAGGTCAAGAAAGTGCTCAGAGATCATGGTGGACGCATCACCGAAGAAATGCACACCGACCTTCTTGACGAACTCGGCGATGGTCTATGGTACCTATCACAAGCTGCTAGGCATCTGGACTGCTCGCTCAATACAGTAGCGGCCATGAACCTGGCGAAGCTTCAGGAACGACGTAGTGGTGGTAAAATTGGTGGATTAGGAGATAAGCGATGAAGAAAAAGGCGAAAGACACGAAACAACAGGAACAGACGGCCACAAGAACAGCCACAGCCGATGAGGTTAAACGAGATAATTTGCTTTGGCAACTACGCGTAACCCAGGCTGAGCTTTGGGGCGCGGTGGACAAGTTCTCTCGCGAGAACAACGCGCTGGTCACTGGAGGCGATACCGATCCAGCTTCGCTGAAAGTTCGCGCAAGAGTAGCAACCGGGGTTCTCGTTGTTTACGATGACGGTGGAACCTATTTCACGGATCGGAGATTGGGCGGGCTATCGTATCGGCCCTATCTACTTGAGTTCAATCATTCGGACCCGGCCAAGCCTGGAACGGTTGAGGAAGCAATCAAATTTCGCGTACATGGGAATTGAGCGACCTGCTTTAGCCAGACCTCGCGCCGCGCGAGGCGAGAGAATGTTCTGCCCTAACTGTGGATTTTCGCACAACACCATAAGCTAACCAGTACCCGAACTAAAAGTTGAGAGAGATGGTTGGAAAGGAAAGCCTTGTGCCTCTTCCTAATGATCTCCTAAAAGCCCAACCCGCATTACGCGACTGGTCTATTCTCACTGTTTACCGTGGCTCGATAGCGCACGGGACTTACCTCCCTAACAACGATCCCAAATCCATAGACGACAAAGACGTGATGGCTATTATCGTGCCGCCCCCTATTTACTTCATGGGTCTTGACCAATTCGGAAGTCGCGGGACTGTTGAATGGGCGCATGATGAATGGGATATTGTCATGTACGAAATCCGCAAGGCCATGAGCTTACTAGCGCAGGGCAATCCGAACATTCTTCAGATTCTATGGCTAGAGCCAAGGTTCATTATTGACAGAACTGACGCGGGTCAGATGCTCCTAGACCATCGCGCTGATTTCATCGGCAAGCACGTTTACAAACCATTCGTAGGTTACGCGCGAGCACAGTTTGAAAAGATGCGTAGGGTTCAGTTCCAGGGACGCATGGGGGCCAAGCGCAAGCAGCTTGTCATTGAGTTTGGTTACGACACAAAGAACGCAGCCCACCTGATTAGGTTGCTACGTATGGGCATCGAGTTTCTTGCCACTGGAGAGTTGTTTGTAGAACGCCCCGATGCCTCGGAGCTTGTCGGGATCAAGCACGGGGAATGGACACTTGGACAGATTGAGCGCGAGGCCGACCGGCTGTTCGCTCAGATCGAAAACGCGCTAATTCACTCTACTTTACCCGAGCGGCCAGACCGTGATAAGATTAGCCGACTTTGCTGGAGGATGGTAGAACTTGAGCATTCGAGACGATCCCCGTGGTGTTTCTTATGATTATGGCAGTTGTGATCATCATGGGCATCATATTTCTTCTTGACAAAATCGTGTCGGAGATAATTTATCGTCCGGTTCGTGCTCGGTGAATGAACTAGGCTTAAGGCCAGATCGCTGGATCGAGTTGCACGAAAAGTTGCTGCGATTATGATGATGGACCGCGACACCTTTCACAATCGGGCTATCGACAAGGACCCATACAACGACGGATTCGAGGCGGGCCTGCGATTGGATGACCTCAAGCCTTATCGCAGCAAGCATCCACAACTCTCCATTCTGATGAACATCAATGAGTGGAGACGCAACCAACTGGCCCGTAGTTTGGAGACACTATGCCGTCAGGAATGGCGAGAGTTCGAGGTTCTGATTTGCGACAATGGATCGAGGCAGGACCTAGCCTCCATCTTCGCCATTTTCGAAAAGTTCCTATCGCTCAGGACCATTCGCTTAGAGCGGGTTAGTTTTTCGGCCTGTCCCACCCGCGGGTTCAGAGCGTTATTTCCCATGGTACGCGGGGACGTGATTGCTATCGTGCAGCCGGAAATGATGTTTGCTCCTACGGCCACGAAGTTCCTGCACGATGTACACTTCGAAGACCAGTCCGACTCCACGTACTACAAGATGGCCGATTACAGGATTTCCATCAAGGGCCGTCCGCGGTGGGCGACGCTCAAACCATGGTTCCTAGACGAGACCATGATGAAGGCTCTTGATGATGTAGACTGGCATACGGACCTGCACAACCTCCACGCGTTACCAAGCTTTTGGGAGTACAACGGAGGACTGGGGCGAAGAACCAACGGAAACATGATCCAGAAGCTAGAGTGGCCGTGGTGGTTTGCGGCCTCTGCGCTGGCGGCTGATCCTATTTGGAAAGACATGCCTGAGTTTGAGGGCCACGCCAGCATTGATCTCTGGCTGCTCAACTATCGAAGATTGAATCTCTACGTGGATGTTACCCCCGCTGGTAATCCGCTCTGTGTTCACCAGGATCATGTCAGGATCAATGCTGTCCCCGAGGGCGAGGTTGTAGATGAGACCACCATACCGTGCATGAGCACCGAGGAATATCGTGCTCTGCCGCTGGCCGACGCCGATGAACTGTTGGGACTGTGCCTGCAGTACGCCAGAGACACGGACGGCCTTCGAGACATGGACGGCCTCATGGCTCTGCTTGACAAAGCCAGGGTGGCGGATGATGAACTCAAGGCAAGTGAACTAAGCGGCGCGTTAGGTATTAGTAGAGCGCCAGAAGATGATGGGGTACCAAGATCAGCACGCATCCAACGAATCCACAACCAATACGGCGGATAGGCCATTGAGCCTGCCCGCTAGGATCGACTACGCCCTCATCAACAGTAAGTTGACCGAGCGGACCGACCGCGATAAGATTAGCGAGTTATGTGCTGAGATAGTCAGAACACACTGGGAGAGTAATGGGTGGAAGCTAACTGCTGGTGCTGCGAAGTAGAACCCGAACAGGACTTTGCTGGTGACTATCCCTGGCCGTGTACTTGCGTTGATGCTCAGATTTGCGGTAACTGTCTCCTCTGCTTCAATCATTGCGTTTGCGAAAACAAGATAAACCTTCACGACGCATTTGTGGCTCATTACGATAGGCTAATCAATTTTTTAAGATCATCAACGGAAGATGACGACATTTCTCCGATAGGAGATATCAGTTGGGCGAAGTAGATAAAGACTTTTGGAAAATTGAGATAACCGACTCGGAGATAATTTATCGTCTCAAAGAGCGTGGCGGAATCAAGTGGAACTACATCCTGAAGCGTGTTTTGTGGATCATGCTCTTATTGATCGTCCTTTGGATCATGGGCATGTCTAGGCTGATTACGGTGTTTGGATGATAATTGTCGACGTCGAAAGCACGGGTCTTGAACCTACTCAACACGGAATCGCTTCTATCGGCGCGGTAGCGTGGCCGGGCGAGGCTACGTATTACGTAGAACCCCAAGTAGACCTCTTGGCAGTCAAGGTGGACGATGAGGCCCTACGCATCAATGGATTCACTATTGAGCAACTTGTTGATCCTAAGAAGCCGGTTATGAAAGACGCGTTAGAGGAATTTCTGGCTTGGGCGCGAGTAAGTACTGACGATCTCATACTAGCTGGTTGGAATGGCCATTTTGATGTGGGGTTTCTCAAAGAGGAATTCAAACGTAGCGGATTGGACTGGCCCTTCTCTTTTCGTTCAGTCGACCTTCACTCAATTGCCTATTTTCTAATGCAGACTATAGACAAGTTCACCCCGAAGCACGACGGCATTTCTACTGTGGGGTTGAATTACGTACTTCGTTGGGCTGATTTGCCACCCGAACCTGATCCACATAACGCGCTCACGGGCGCGCAGTGTAACTTAACGTTTTGGAAACACGCGATGGGCATTCTTGAAAACGGAGTCGACGTGCCCGAGATTCCCAAATGTCCAAAATGCGACGCGCCGATGTCGCTGAGGAAACCAAGACCAGACGGAAAAGATTTCGATCCATTCTACGGCTGCACGCGATACCCAGAGTGCAAAGGAACGATTAGCGTATAATGGACTGGATACTCGGGATTACCACTCTCGTAGTCAACACTGGCCTTGGCATCGCCAAGGGCGCTTGGTGGATGTGGGGGATACACGCGATCAACGCAGCGGTCTTCTGGAATTGGTATGTCCTTAGCACGGAACAGTATGGTCTCATCCTGCTGAATTGCACAACAGCAATTGTTGATATCTACTTCGGTGCTCGGGCCTACACTAAGACAAATCACTGGGCACGACGCGTTCTTAAGCGCAGAGAGCAGGCAGGTAGTTGCAATTGCGCATCATGTCTTGTTCAGAGCAATCTACCCGCCGATCTTCCTTTTAGGGTAAAATGATGTGTCGAATATGCCCCTTAATCTACGCAAAAAAGGCGGTGAATGATGGAGCTATGGCAGATGCGAGACTTGGCAAACGCGGCGATGATTTGTTTGGAGGCGATTCCCGATGGAACTGAACTTGGTAACATCATTGACCTGAAACTTCAGACGGCTTACGACCTTGTATCGGAAGCTTATTCCGTACTTGAAAAAGCCATTGATGCTGCCGACAATCTTGCAGCCGAAGTCGCGGCGGATGACGTTGCCGGAGATCAATCCTCAGGCTAAGTCCTGTTGCCGAAACTGGGATGAGATAGACCAGCATTGTCCATTGCATTCAAAACCGAAATGGCTTACAATGACTTCACGCATCGAGGGCGGTGGCAGCTAGAATCCCGTGACTAGCATTCGGGCAACGGTTACAGTCCCGACTACCGAACGACCTGGACGGAATGCGAGGGTGCCTGTGCGCCCTCGCTGCGCGAGTTGTACGGTATTTCCTCGTAAATCCATTCCTAGGGGATTTTTCCGAAATGGTCTACAGTACGATCTAATGAAATTCATACTTGACATGGTATGCTTTTGATGCTAGTATTCTTGTGCGCACGTTACCAGCCTGACACGACTGACGTGAGACCGAGAGACAGGCCATAATTCGCGGATCGTCAACCGCAGGTCGTCGCAATCGGTCGGGGCGATACCTTGCCAAGCGCAAAATAGGTAGGACGATCAGAGCACGCGTAGATCAGCGTGTGCCGCCAACCAGAAATGGCTGGGCTTAGTCCACAAACCGCTCCCCGCAAGGGAGCGTTTTGTTTCTAATGCAATTCATATTTTACGGAGTATGATTTCTGTGCTAGTATGATTACGCATCTTCCTCCTCCTGGAAACGCCCTCGCAAGGGGGCGTTTCTGTTGCCAGCGCCTTGCTTCTGGTATAGAATTATTCCAGTTATCAAGGGAGGAAACCATGCGATTTGGATACAGCAAGCGGGAAGGATTGCAAGGGTGTTTGGTGATGGCGGCATTGGGCGTGTTCACTATTGCTGTTAATCTCGCTCTACTTGCAGCCGCGACTTGGGTCATTGCTAGGGTAGCCTGTTGGGCGCTGCTAGGTTTCCCTTGGTGTTAGATGCCGAAAGGCAAAATTCTTCGGCCCGATGGGACTGATGTTTCTACCCGTGACCGATCCGATGACGGCGCAATCATTCTGAGGCGTGGCGTGGAGAAAGGCCATAATTATGTTTTTGGCAGTTTTCCTCTGGCTCCATGGAAAGAACCAATGGAAGTAAGGCTATCTGGATCAAGTGGCAAAGTAGCGATTGTTGAGCGCCAGGATTACGAAAGAGTCGCTCAGTTCAACTGGTTCCTCCATCCTCAGGGTTATGCCCTGAGAAATCACACGATCAAACGTGACGGCACCCGCAAGGGAACTCAGATGATGCACAGACTTATCATAGACGCGAAGTTAGAAGATGAGGTGGACCACATTAATGGCGACTTTCTTGACAACAGGCGCGCTAATCTGCGCCTAGTCTCACATCAACAAAATGCGTTCAACATGAAAAAGCGCCGACTCGGTCTTAGTAAATATAAAGGTGTGACTAAAAAGATATTGGCCAAGACTAAGCCTTGGCGAGCCAGGATAAGACACAATGGCCGACTTTTACAGATCGGGTACTACGCGACCGAGCGTGAGGCCGCGCAAGCATATGACGAACGAGCATCCGAGTTGTTTGGCGAACACGCAGCGTTGAACTTCGCGAGAGAACGTTCAAAGAGAGGTATAGATGAGAATTAAGTGGCACCTGATACGAACTGCGGACGATCTTCCCAAGGCCGGTAAAGACGTTCTTGTGACATACAAAAAACGTGGTAGCCGGTTTGTCTACATGAATCGAGCCACAGCCAAATCAGATCGTTATCAGGACGATAGTTCCTGGTGGTGGGATCAGGGCTTCTACGAGGCAAAGGCAATAGCTTGGGCTGAGCTTCCTGAGCCATTTCAAGGAGAAGTCACATGAAAATCAATTGGGTCTTGATCTGGCAGGAGTTCGACGCGCTAGCAAGTGAGGACGAAGGTGATTGGGAATTTCATCTCACGCATGAGGAACGCAAAGCCGTTGAGAGGTTGGTCAACAAGCAACTGAAGGATTTGCAGCGCAAGACTACGCGCGCAGATGTAGACCTTGCCCGGTCAGGCCGATTGGGCTAGACTTCAATTCCACGGAGAAAACATTTACCGTTTCAAAAATGGCGGCGGCGTGGAAAGCAGACACGCGCAGAGAAACAGGGACCGGAACCCCCGCGAGTATAGTGGTTGCCTAACACAGGTGGCTCTAGGGCAGGGACAACAGTGACGGCTTGGCATCCGTCCGAAGCCCGCGGTGTACCAGGGTTCAGCCCAACCCGGTGAGCCGGAGTAGCGCCCGGTCCGCCAGCAATCATAGGTAGACAATGAGCTTTCATTGTTATCACTGCAAGAAAATCGAACGTAAGCCCATCGTGGCCGTGATTGAAATTCGGGCCAAGATATATCCCGCGCGTATGGGCGTGGACAAAGAGACCGGCCGCGAAGTAGAGATTGATAAGGGCGGCGAGGGATGGGAAATCGTACACGAGGGTCTGTTCTGTAGCCAAGCTTGCATTGACATTGTTCGAACCGCGCCCGCTTCCTAAGATTGTTAGCGTCAAAATCAAGTTTGAGCCAAGAGACTTGTGGGTTGGCCTTTATTGGGACACTCACGCGGCTATCTACGCCAAGTGGTGGCTTTACATCTATGTCTGCATCATCCCGATTTTTCCCATCTGTGTTACTATCCGAGGCCCGCGCAAGATCATGATCGGCGATCCCGCGGCTGTCGCATTAGCAAACAGGAGAAAGAAATGATAGCAGTCGGCCAGGTCTTGAATTCGTACTGCCAAGGCTACTTCGGGCGCGACTTCTTCGGGGGCCGCGTCGAGGCGGTTGGATGGGACTGGATCGTGGCCCGGAGCAGGCGCGGATATCCTGCCATAGCCTACCTAGAGGGCGGGATTGCGGCGCATGCCGACGAGATAGCCAAGTGGAACGAGTATGAGAAGGAGTGGGACGATGATGCTGCCTGAGATCGCGGACCAAGGCCGACTACACGCGTACAGTTCGCCATTCAACTTTGGCCATAAAGCCCTAGAGGATTTTTGGTCGGGTCCGATTGTCATCCAGGAAAAGATTGACGGCAGCCAATTCAGCTTCGGTAAACGCAACGGCCTATTGGTTTGTCGCTCGCGCAAAGTTGAGATTAACCTGCTTGATCCTGGCATGTTCGCGGCCGCGGTTGAAACAGCGGGACGGTTGTCTCCATTACTTCAAGAGGGAGCTACCTATCGAGGCGAGTTTTTAGCCAAGCCCAAACACAACACCTTGAATTATCAACGCACGCCAAATCAATTCGTCATCTTGTTTGACATTGACGTTGGTCTCCAAAACTATCTAATTGGCGAGTCTTTCTACGCGGAGGCAGAACGTATCGGTCTCGAAGCAGTACCGACATTGATGACAGTTGTGCAGGGCAAGATTGACCTTAACGATCTCAAGTTGCTGCTTTCTCGTGAGAGCACTCTTGGCGGTGGCTTAGTTGAAGGCATCGTGCTCAAGAACTATGGGCAGTATGGACCTGACAAGAAAGTGCTCATGGCGAAGCTAGTTTCGGCAGAGTTCCAGGAAACGCATCGCAAGGATTGGGCCGGTAGAAATCCTGGCGAGAAAGATATGATCGAACTCATTATCGAGGAATACGCCAACCCCGTTCGTTGGAAGAAGGCTGTTCAGCATTGCCGCGAAATTGGCACGATTCAGGGTGCGCCGCAAGACATTCCAATCCTGATGAAAGAAATTGCGACTGATGTGGGGATAGAGGCCATGGAAGAAATCCAGGCCAGACTGTTCCAGCATTTCTGGCCAAAGATTCGTAAGGGACTCACGCGTGGATTCCCAGAGTTCTACAAGAAGCTGCTTTTGGAGGAAAGCCTAGGAGTGTCAGATGAACCTACTACGTAATCAGAAGTTTTGTAGAGAATGCGGTGAACATTTGGACATTATTACGAGGCGCGTAAGTTATGATGCCTCAACTGGTGTACCGCTCTATGCTGTGAATGGCCATTGTTTCAAGAAACAGCGTAGGTGGGACCGTCACAGTTCGGGAGACGTTGAAACTGCAGGCGGTGGACCACTTTTGATGAGCGCAATAGAGGCCGCTAGTTATTTCGAGTGAGTTGGCCTTATCGCTTTTTCAGATCGCTTACCTGGCAGACACTAAGAATTGATGTCTACATGAAAAGCGAAAGTAGGTGTGGTCTTTGTGAATCGTATCTCTCTCCTCGACGCTTCGCGGTAGATCACATTGTTCCACCCGACGTAGGCGGTAGCCATGAAATAAACAACCTTCGAGCCGTTCATAGAAGCTGTCACAAGCTTCGACATCTTCTGTTAGAATTGGACCATGAAACGAAATCCTAAGACGCGTACTTGCACGGCTTGCGGAGGCATCGGAAGGTCGGGCCGAGAGACGCGTAGCAGGAAGGCCAAGCCCGAGACATGCAAGTTCTGCAACGGAACTGGAATTGTGAGAAGGACCCGATGAGTCTGATGTATGTCAAGCAAGACGACCTTGAACTTGTGCTCGGTCTTGCTATGTACAGGATCGAGCTTCAAGATGCTAATGCACATTCAGACGAATGGCCAGTCGGAATGACCTCTAACATCGGCGAGCTTGATTCCCTCGCTGAATTCCTTATCCGGCAGAGATGGGCCGGTCTAACCCCGGACGAGAGCCATGCGATAAGGAAGATGGTTGCTGAGCAGATCAGAGAAAGGGCGAAGCTAAAATGAGTGAGGAAAGACTTTTTTTATGCACGTGCGGCGGCGAGGGCATCACGTTCCAGGTGGATGAAGACGGCCTGATGCTGGCGATGTGGCGCGTAGGCGGCGTGGATACTGGTTGGCGCAACCGGCTCAGGCATATCTGGCAAATCATCAAGCGCGGGCATCCATACACCGATGACATGATCCTGGACTGGGACACGGCCTGGATTTTTGACAACAGGCTTCACGATGCCATCGTGAAGGCGCAGCAGGATGGGATTGCCAAGTACAGCGCGTAGACTGTTGCGTAGAATCGGCTTGTTGCGCATTTCGGACAACTGGGCCGATTTGGACAACGGAGTCCGCGCGCTAATCTATTGGTTTCCAGTGATTTGGCACGACCGTCCTTGGGACTATGTGTTTCTACTCAGGATCATGAGGCATAAGATCGCGCAAATGTCGGCGAGCACTAAGGACTGGCTCCACATCGACGTCGAGGACATCAAGGCCGAGATGGACCAAGTTGTGGGCATATTGGACGACCTCATCGAGACTACCCACGAAGAGAAAGCCGCCGAGCAGCACGAGGCAATCTTTGGAGCGCCACGAATGCAACAAGTGCCGTTCATAGCCGGACTTGGCGAACTACTGCAAGGCAAAAAAGACTTGGTCAAGATCGAGATTGTCTATCCCGAGACGGACGATCAAGAACTGGCGCACCGGGGACTTATTGCGATGTACAGAATGGCGGAATACGCGCGGCAGATCAGCCTGGAGGCTCTTGGCCGGGCGATGACTAGGATCGAACGATGGTGGGACTAGATGAAGTGATGAACACCAACGAAGAACAGGAGACCGTATTCGGGTTTCCACTGAAGATGCTCACGTGCAGACATTGCGACAAAACTCCTACCAAGCTTGAATTGCTTGGAGTGGTTCGTGTAAACAACAATGATGAAAAGGCAAGCGGTCTATTGCTTGTTATGCTTTGTGACGATCACGAAAAAGGATTGAGCGATGGTGGGACTAGAATAGTCACTTAAAGTGACTGTTATAATAATCGGGTCGTGAAATCCTCGTTGCTCGCGCAGGCCGACGCTTTTCATATTCCACTAGCTGACAACTCAGTCCACTGTGTCATCACCAGTCCGCCCTATTGGGGACTAAGGAAGTACGCGGGCGATCAGGGCCAGGAGCCGCTGGGCCTTGAGCCGACGCCCGAGCGCCACATCGAGCGGACTGTCGAATGGGCGCGGGAAGTGTGGCGGGTGCTGCGGCCGGATGGCGTGTTCTGGCTCAACTATGGAGATGTTTTTGCAACGGGCAGCAGTTCCGACCGTAAGGAAGGAGCAGAGGGAAGGCGCGAGAAACAGGCCGTGGACGGAAAGCGTCGGCCCCTGCCGGATGGCATGGCCGCGGGCAACCTCATGCTCATGCCCTACCGGATCGCGCTGGCGCTTCAAAGTGATGGCTGGATCGTGCGGCAAGACCTGGTATGGTCCAAGCCCAACCCGATGCCGGAGTCTGTGAATGGGTGGCGGTGGCAGAGGGAGCGGGAGGTCCTCGACGAACAGCGCCGGTCGGCCGAGCATCCGATGCCGGGCAAGATGCCACAGCGCGCCCACGCTGGTAAGGCATTCGCGGTTCCCGAATACGACTACGGCCCCGACTACGAACTCCGCCGCGGCTCGTGGAGACACACTCGCGCCCACGAATATGTCTTCATGCTGGTTAAGGGGATGCAGTATTGGAGCGACCAAGAGGCGGTGAGGGAGGCGAACACCCAAGGGACACTGGATCGGATCGCATCCAGTCCCGTTCAGCCGATAGGCGACGGTCATAAAGTCAAGATGGTGCGGGGCGATAATAGTCCTTATGCGTATGATCGTCCCTCAGGGCGCAACCCCCGCTCCGTTCTCCACATTCCGACTGCGCCCTACCGCGGGGCGCACTATGCCACTTTCCCGCCCGCGCTCATCGCGCCGCTAATCCTTGCCACCTGTCCGCGCTGGTGCTGTCTGATGTGCGGGCAGGGGTGGGCTCCGGTGGTGGAGCCTGCCGAACGAATACAAGCGCATTGGGATAACACCGTGCAGAGCAAGATCAATAGCGACGATGCGCGAGGAAAACATGGTGCTACAAGCGTTATTGAAACTGGCAGTTACCAGACTTATCGCAAATTGGGCTACCGTCCCACCTGCTCTCACTCTCATATTCAGGCCGAGGCGGTGCCGGGCATCGTGTTTGACCCGTTCGTCGGAAGCGGAACGACGGTCGCCACGGCCCGTGAACTTCTGCGTGTCGGAATCGGCATCGACATATCAAGGCCGTATTTGGTGGAGCAAGCCCTAATCCGTGCTAAACTAGGGATGCCGAATAACGTTCTGGATGATCTGCCTTTGTTTAGGAAATGATCTTTTCCATCGACAGGCTTTAGCATTACAATTGCAGGTGTACGCTGTTGGACTAGAATAGTCAGGTTATAATGGTTCCTTGTGACGGAAATCCTTTTACCGAGCACGCGAACTGTCGGTGTAGTTTGACGGGATCAGATTCCATGGGCGGGCATCTTTGTAAATTGATCGGCGGACCAAGCAATGGTCAAACTCTTTGGTTACCTCAGATTTTGCCAGATATCGAGGTAGCAAATCCAATCGCTGCCGACAATGCAATTGGCAGAATGAAACGCGGAGAAAGTGTAGAAGAGGTAATGAGTGATAACCGATGCTGGTACATGCTGATGCCCTTCTATAGCACTGAGGGGCATCTTGTCTATATGAGCTTTGACGGCGACGCCGACCTTTAGTGTCAACTTGGAAGATCGAGCAAGCTGAGTTAGTCACTTGGTTGCAAGCTTACGATGGCCCGCGGTTTCATGCTATCGTTAGCGATCCTCCGTATGCACTAATCTCAATCGGCAAGAGGTTTGGCAAGGTCGCTAGCGCGCCCGCGCAGGAGGGAACTGACGGGCGCTTTGCGCGTTTGAGCAGTGGCTTCATGGGTCAGAAGTGGGACGGATTTGATTCGCTCGATCAGTATAGAGAATGGGTCGCGAGTTGGGCGAAGCTACTGATTGAGAAGGCTCTAGAGCCGGGGGCAGTTTGCTTGTTTTTTGGATCGTCACGAACATCGCACCATCTAGCTCTGGGTCTTGAGCAAGGTGGATTTGAAATCTATGACACAATCACACATCTGTATCCGGGAGGTGTACAGGAAGCCTGGTCGCAGGGTCCACTGCTGTGGGTCCACGGCCAAGGCTTCCCGTGACGAAAGGCCATAGACAAACCCGTGGAATCTGGAACGAAACGCTAAAATGCCAATTGAGCGCATCTGCTCCGCTTGTGGTACAGGTTTCCAAGTCGCTCCCTCTGTTGCCAGAGGAGGGAGGGGGATTTATTGCTCTCGCTCTTGTTATGCCAGAAAACAAATCGGCCATCTTAATTCAAGTTGGAAGGGAGGAAGAACGGTCAGACCTAGTGGCTATATCGCTGTCCGCATTAGGACTGACGACGGAAGATTTGATCGAAGACATGAACATGATGTCGTTATGGAAAGAGCCATCGGGCGTAGCCTACGACGAGGTGAATGCGTCCATCACAAGAACGGAGACAAGCAAGACAATCGTCTCCAAAATCTTGAGTTGCTTACAATCACCGAGCACAATCAGCGGCACGCAAACGAGCGCCGTTCTAGCAAATGGACAACCTTGGTCTGTTTGTCATGTGGTAGGAGGTTTGAGCGACTTTCATCAGAAGCCAATCGTCGTTCCAGTTCTTACTGTTCTAGGCGATGCTGGAAGAAATCCGGTCCTCGCCTGGACTGGATACAACGTCGCTCTAAAACCCGCGGTTGAGCCGATTCTATTGTGCCGCGCTCCCCGTGCTGGTCATACCTTCGCGCAGCTTGCGGTAGAGCATGGATCGGGTGCTCTTGCTATAGACAAAGCTCGCATTAATCACGCAAGCCCATTGCCAGACGTTTCCTTCGATATTCGCGTCGCCTTGCGCGATATTCTTCCGTCCTTCGAGATCGATTTTGCCTGGCGCGAATCTTGTCCCGATTTTTTGCATAGTGCTCTTGCTGTTTTGCGTTCTGATAACACTGGCGACAGAGACCTTTCGCGTGATGTTTCCGTTCTGGATGACATTCCGCCCGACGATCACGAACGTGGCCAAATAAAGCTTTCCCGTCTTTATCCCAATGGTATTTGGTGTGGCCTGAATTTGTTGTTAGTGCTAGATTTGCTGGGCGATTGTTCAGTTTGTCGCCGTTTCTATGATGAACGATTTCATCCTGTTCAAGAGGCCGCCCAAGAAGGCGCTCCATCACTAGGCGATGTTCTCGAACATATTTACCGGGACCTATCCGAACCATTACATAGCCCCTGCTTAAATATTGTCCACTCCCCCGACCAAATTCAACTTTTCCTATTCTCGGCATTATGCGCCCTTCTGGCGAATTATCCTAGTCTATTATATTCAGCGCGCCAAAACACGCAAACTGGCCGCTGGCCTGCGAACCTGATTCTAAGTCATCATGAGGATTGCCAGAAGATTGGTCAGGAGGAAATTCCGGGCTACGTGATCAACCGTTTCAAGTCCGGCATGAAGCCATTTGGCAACGCGGCGGGTGAGGAGTATGAGACTGTCAAACCTACCAAGGCCCGCCTGCCCGACAGAACGGCCAATCCTGACTACAAGAGGCCGGATGAGGAAAGCCCGTGGAAGATGCCGCCTGGCCGGAAAAGACCCACCAAGACGAAGATAAAAACAGGTACAGCGCATGGTAGGAACGCGAGCGAGAGTAGGGTATTTGCAGATAGTGGCTTCGCGTCTAATCCGAAAGGCGATGAGAAAGTCGGCTACGCCGATGATGAAGGCTACGAACTTGTCGACCGCTGGGCCTGTGTGCCAGAATGCCCGGTGAGGATGCTGGATGATTCTACGCGAGAGGCTGGATTTCATTCCAGTGGCCAGGGAAACGTGGCCCGGTATGAGGAAGGCCAGGGCCTCATGGGATATTCGCCAGCGGGATCATCGATTGGATATGGCTATGACGGCTCGGCCCCATCCCGTTTCTTCTACACCGGCAAGGCCACACGAGGCGAGAAAGACCTTGGGCTTGAGGACTTCTATTGGAAGCGAGTGGATACTGGCTTTGAGAGGATTACCAAAACTGAGTACAACAAACTCCCGCGTCGCGAGCGGGCGCACGCGAACATACATCCAACCGTCAAGCCTCTTGGGATCATTCGTTACTTAGCCACCCTTGTTATACCCCCAAAGCAGGAAGGTATAATAAGACGAATCCTTATTCCATTTTCTGGAAGTGGCAGTGAGGTTATTGGGGCCATTCAGGCCGGTTGGGACGAAGCCCTTGGCGTGGAAATGGAGGCTAAGTACAATGAGATGGCGGAGGCAAGAATGCGTTCGACTCTTGGAATGTTCTGATGATTGTTGCCATAGTCGGCAGCCGGGAATTCACGGATTACGCCAGGTTCTGCGCGTTCGTGGACGGGTTAGAGCTTCAGATTGATGGTATAGTCTCGGGCGGGGCGCGCGGGACCGATACCCTGGCCGAGCGGTACGCACTCGAAAGGAATATCCCGATCACAGTCCACGTGGCTGAATGGGACAAGCACGGCAAGGCGGCCGGGATGATGAGGAACCAGAAGATCGTGGACGACGCGGATGAAATGATCGCCTTCGTGAACAAGCATTCCATCGGAACATTCGATTCAATACGCCGGGCCACCAAGAAAGGTATTCCTGTAGTCATGGAAAGGATCGACGCGTGAGCTATGTATATTGAGGAGTTTGTCATGACCAATGATCGCAACAAACGGGCGTCGTTGCGTTCTATTTTGCGCAGGTTCCTTGATTGGTGGATTGGGGTCTGGTGGAAAAAGCCCGAGCATATTCCCACCTGCGTGCAGCTTGAGAAACGGCCCTGTCCAGCCGGGCAATCGCTTCATGGTGAAGCGAAGGATCAGCATTGGTGGAGCGGTTGGCCCGGCGCGTATTGCATTAAGTGTCATGCAGAGGATAAGGATGAGGTTTGCGTTGGCGATGTTTGCCAATGCCCATGCCACGCCGAGTTTTGGAAGAGCTACGATATTGCCGAGAACCAGGCCATGTTTCTCGATCTTCTCGCGCGATGCTACTTAGTCCTCAGCCGTCCACAAAAGCCGCCCAAGGATTTGATGATTGACCTCCACAAAGCCCTAGATCATTTCGGAAGATTGGAATGACCGATTGGCGTCATGATGAATGGTGCGCCACTTTTCTTGACGGCGCACCAGAAGAGGAATGTGACTGTGTACGGGCAACCTTGATTCGTCTCGAAGCTGGGATCACCCAATTGGAGGAATTCATCGCAGCCGTTCTAACATCCTGTCGTGCTGCGGATGTTTTGGCATTTGTGCATGGGATGAAGCCCGATTATTCTAAGACTCAGGCTATGTGGCTTGCCTTGCCTGAAGATATGCGAATGTGTATTGAAACCTTCCAGGAGCAGGAAGATGAGTGACGAAAAGTGGTTTTGGGTCATGTGGATCGGGGGCGGCATCGCTACACTTGTCGGCATCGTAGCGATAGGCTTGATTGTCGGCGTGCTTCTTGGAAGTTGACAGGAGAAGGAAGATGGGTAATCGAGGTTTCATACAGGGCCAAGTCCGAATTGATTACTCCATAGCGTGCGTCCGATGTGGTCAATCTGGTGTCGTGGTCGATCCTAAGCGCAACAGGCCAAGCAAAATTTGTGCCGAATGCTTCATCTCGGCCATGAGCGAACTATTCTTGTTGAACGAGATGCACGACATCCTGACGGGACAGGAGCAGGAAGATGAGTGAGCTAGACAAATATGAGTCTCTTGTGGAGTGGTGCCGACGAACCCACGACAATCATCCAGCGCAACTTGGAGAGATAACCAATAAGCTCTGGATCGAATATGCCGCCCTCGAAGCCAAGCTGGAGGCGCTGAAGGACGCCTTGATCTGGTGCAGCGGGTCGGATGATTTCAACGAGGGCGGTACGGCACGTGAGGGATGGTTGAAAGTGTGTCAACCACTACTCGCCGCCGCCCAGGAGGAGCAGGCGAGATGAATAGTGAGACTATGGAATTAGCTATCTTACTGGTAGTCATTGGCGTTGGAATCGGTGTGCTTGTGACGGCACTTGGAATGCTGATCTTAGAGCGTGCTTCGGCACGACTTCAAGCTAAGAGGCGGGAGCAGGAAGATGAGTGAGCAGCTTTCGACGAATGAGCATCCGTTAGCCTTCGACCAGTTTGCTACGTGGCATTGCCGCTATCTGAGTTGTTGTCACGGTGAACCGTGTTGTCGTTCGTGTGAGAATCATTGCGTAGAACTTAGTCAGGAGCATGAAGATGAGTGAGCAAGAACAATATGAGGAATGGACGGCCATGCCCTTGTCAGAACGCATGCGCTCAGAGATTGCTATGGCATCGGCTTATGCTGACGAAGTTGCCGCCCTCGAGGCCAAGCTGGAGGCGATGGAACTCGCGGGTAATCAACTTCTCCGTATTCTTCCTGATAGCCTTTTCTATGAACGTGTGGACGGGGACCAGTCTTGGGGTTGGTGCTGGAATGAACTGTCGGGCCGGGCCCAAGACTTGGTGAAGCAAGCTCGGGAGACTTGGGTAACTGCCGCCCAACAGGAGCAGGAAGATGAGTGAGAGAACTCTAAGCGAGAGACTAAGATCGTTTGGTGTTTTGACACATGGGGAGCTAATAGAATTGCAACTCCTCGAAGCCAGGCTGGAGGCGTTGGAGCGGGAGAACCGAGCACTGCGAGCCAACACGTCTAAGAGTGTACTACGTAGGCTGGATATACAACTCGCCGCCCAACAGGAGCAGGAATGAGCGCCGATAATTACATTGCGGTTGGCCAGGGATCAGATGATCGGTGGTATGTCTGGATGGTAGGTGGCGGATACGATGATGAGGATTGGAGTGTGGAGCGCAATAAAGATCGCGCAGTGGTGTTTGACGACAAACTTGCGGCCTTGGAGCACGCACATTGGCGTTGCACACAAGAGATAGTAGAGTACGGGGTTAGTCTTTTGCCATCGGTTTAGTAGTACATTGACAAAACATTCCCCTTGAAGTAGGATTGTTGGGCCTATAGACTTACGGGCGGAAAGATGCTAAAGTAGCACATGCGTTTCAAGCTTTTGGAGCCACGCAAGCCCCCCGAAAATTCTCCGAAGACCCCCGCGCCAATGCAGTCTACATACGTCAATAAGGGCCGTTTTGGCCAGCTAATGACGTATATAGCCGACAAAGCAGCGATCTACATTTTCCTGAGCCGGAAGTGGAAAGGTAGCGCGCAACTACGTTCGGTAGTGAGTCACTTTGCTGGCATCAGTCTTCTAATCATCCTGATCACAGGTGGCTTCGCTGTTTACTTCGGGTTGCTTGGGCTTCTGCTAAGAGTAGGTTTTGGATTCATGTTCATGATCGTTCAATTCGTAGGAATCTTTTGGTTTATCAGTCGACCACGAGTTGTCACGGTGAGACCCGGCGATCCGCAAAGGGAAACGCTCGCGGACTATTGGGGCCAACCAAAGCTCGTTGAACTTGTCCAGGAATGGGTAACAATTCTTCGCGGAGACCCAGAGTTCAAGAGAATGGGCGGTGATCCGGTCAGAGGATTCTTGCTTAAAGGCGGGCCTGGAACTGGTAAGACTTATCTCATTCGTTGTCTCGCTGGTTCAGCCGGAATTGCCGTTCACGCTATTGAAGCTAGTTCCTTCCGGGGCATGTTTTGGGGAATGGACGTACTTCGAGTTCTCAACTTTGTATCTACCGCGCGCAAGCTCGCTCGCGAGTACGGAGCTTGTATCGCCTACATTGACGAAATAGATGCTATCGGCATGTCTAGGAGTGGTCAAGCTGGTGGACAAATGATTGCTCCAGGCGGGATGATGGGTGGAGCCGGAGCCGGTGCTTTGACTACTTTGCTTGCACAAATCGATGGCATTGAACGTGAGAGTGAGTGGAGTGTTTGCCGGAACATAGCTAGGAAGAAGTTGCATTGTGAGTTGGTCCGCGAGGGCTACACGGCATTTGTCGGTGGTACGAATAGACCCGAGGTTCTCGATGTGGCGCTGTTGAGACCAGGTAGACTTGACCGGACAATCCAGGTTGATCCTCCAGACGGGCCAGGCCGCAAAGAAATATTTGAGGGCTACCTGAAGCGTGTCACGCATGACGAAATCGATCTTGACAAGATCGTTATCAATACTCAGAACTATACTCCTGCCGCGATAGAAATGGCGGTCAAGAGAGACTCGGTACGCATCGCGCGGTTTCGAAACTCCACCGTTGTCCAAAAACGAGACCTAGAACTAGCACTGATTGAACAAATCATTGGAATTTCCAATCCCATCGGAGATATGCCGGAGAAACAGAAACGCCAGATCGCGTATCACGAGGCTGGCCATGTGGTGGCTACTTGGAAGTACGCTCCACATCAAGCTATCTCGTTTGTCTCTATCCTCAGACGCGGAACCTCCCTTGGTTTGATGATTCCAGTGAACTTAGAGGGTCGGTACACTTATCCTCTCACGGACATTGTTGCTGACATTTATGTTCTCTTGGCTGCAGACGTGGCATCCGAAGTTCTTATGGAATCCAAATGGGCCGGGGCCATGGGCGATAACCGGCAAATTATGGATAGAATTAATTACCTCATCAGGAGCGGAATCTTTGGCGGCCCGCCGATGAACCTAGAGGGCAAGATTCCTGGTGCATATTATGATAAGGCTGAAAAGTGGTTGGAGGAACAGAGAGAGGGAATAGTCAAGCCATTCGTTCAAGCACACAAGAATCAAGTACAAGCCATCGCGGATGCCCTACTTGAGAAGGATGAACTTTCCTCGGATGAAGTTTCCGCGATCCTGGAGAGTGCAAAATGAAACGCATAATGATTTTCGCGTTCGTGTTGGCTGTCGTTGGCCTATTTGGTACGATTGGCAGGTGGAAGGTGATTCAATGGGCTGATTGGGTAGGTGAGCGGCCCGAGGCTGTGCAGAGATATGTCCAGGCCAAAATTAGGGAGCGGCAAATGGACAGAATGATCACTTGTATCAACAAGAAGTTGATGTATTCTACTGCCACGGGTGCTATATATTCTCCGGTGCTTGATCAGGTAGCGATCTCAATGCACTTCCTGTCCACACCAGAAGTAATTCTGGACGACAACCCAAATGCGGTGTCCAACGATTTCAATACTCAGTACCGGGTAGTAGTAAGATGTGCGTTAGAAGTTGATTCGTGGGGTCAACTGTTTGTGCTTGATTATGGCCTGAAGGGGGTCGATACCTTGGATGATGGGTTGCACTTCACCGGAATAGCCTTCGTTTCCACGACATTCCCACGGGAGATCGCGCAGCAATATGTCGACGGCGATATGCTACTGTCCGATCTAATTGGTTCGGGCGAGATAAGCTTAATGTGGTTGAGTTCAATCTTCTATCAGACCACAGTGCCCTCGGCCTCCGTGAAACCCGAATTAATTTTGCTAGCAGTGGAGCGGTGGGAGGCCCGGAACGCTAAGGCTGAGAAAATTAAGGCCGAGGCTGCTGTTGAGGCGACTGGCAAGTGATTGATACCGATCTTGAGGAAAGTCGGCGGGCCTCACAAATTGAGTTGGTAATAAGGTCGGCTTATCTTCTCTTGGTTTACAGACTTATGAACTGCGGTTTCAAAAAGCAAGCCGAGGCGTTTAGTATTTTGGCGGATAATCCAGAACTGCGAGAGAGGATTGCGGAGAGCATCTTGAGTGAAGAACAAACAAGTAGTGCTGACGCACCAGCAGGTTGAGGAAATGGCAATTGCGTTCCAGAATCATGTTGATCAAATTGCCACCCTGAATGGCCAGGCGTCGGTCAGGATAAAGCGAATTCAGGATAGCGCGATGGAGCTAGACCAAAGCCTGATTCCCCACCTTGTCATGCAGGGTCAGTATGGAGTGATGAACTCTGAACTTGGCGATCATTTCAAAGAGAAATTGGCCGAACTTGCGGAGAACATAAACGATTTAGGCGAGACGATAGTTTTGTTGGCCACGCAGTACAACGATGCCTGGATCGAGACCAAGGCTTTTCTGGACAGGATCAAGACCAAATCATAATTATCATAATCGTGATATAGTTTAGCTCCGCGAACAATCTCCCAATTTACGTACACAATCGAATATTCCCTTCGCCCAAGGATTGTTATGCCCGATTTCAAGAAAGGGGGCCAACCCATTTGCGGGCGAAAGGTTAAAGTCTGCCGCAAATGCCAGTATAGATACCCGAAGGGCGATAAAGCTCTTGCGTGTTCAAAGTGTGGTGAGACGCGATTTTGCCAATCGACAAAAGTTCGTGGCCTTGATACTTGTCGTATGCACGGCGACCACAAAAAGGCCCACGAGCCTAAGTTTCTGCTTGGCCCAAATCTCTCGAAGCGCGTCAATCGAATCCTAAATCACCCTGAGCTTTTTGACTTAGCTAACGAATTCGCGGCCAACGAAGCTCGCATGGAGGAGTTGCTACAAATAGCTGATGAGTTCAGCTATGCTCAGTGGGGAATTGAAATGGATAGGGCTATACAAAACGCCGAGCGGTCTGTGAAATTCGGAGAACGGGCAGCGGTCTTATTGGCACTGGAAAATATCGCCGAACTACGCAAGAAAGAACTTCAGCACGTTTACACTTGGGCCGAATATCGAGAATGTGTAAAACTCTCCGAACTTCTAGTTCGCAGCCGACATAGTATGCAGATCGAAACGCAAGCGATGGTCTCCGTTACCCAACTTGTGGAAATTATCTCTGCCGTACAACGGGTCATTTTCAAAGTGATCAAGAATCCAACCGATCGTAAGTACATCATCGAAGAGTTGCGCAGTTTCTATGGTTCTCCAGACGAAGCCCGAAATTCTGATTGACCCACACGATCCCATGGGAAGCGTGCTTAACGCCATTGCTGATGGACTAGACCCGGATTCCGATCTACCTCCCGAGGAAGCGGAGGAACTCAATCTCGCGCGCACGCGCATGAGATATTTCATCCCATATACGTTTCCAGGATATCGGGCCGATTTCTTCCACCTGATTGTTTGTGACGCCATAGATCGCATAGTTAGCCTTGACCTGACTCACCTAATGCTATTCGCTCCACCACAGACCGGCAAATCTGAAATCTTATCTACTAGGCTTCCGGGTTTTTGGTTGGCCCATCATCCTGATAAGCCAGTTCTTTTGAGTAGCTATGGTGATGAACTAGCTATGCGTAACAGTCGAAACGCGATGTCCGTAGTAGAAAGTCCAGCTTACGAACGTCTATTCGGTTCTTGGGGAATCAGGCCCGACCCTGCTCGGTGGCGATACAAAGCCTGGTATCTTCAGGGTGAAAAAGGCGGTGCTCGTTCCGCGGGTGTTGGAGGGCGTGTGGTGGGAGAGGGTTTCGGATTAGGTATCGTGGACGATCCCACCAAGGATTGGGCCGAGGCTCAATCAGAAGTTATACGCGAGAAACAATGGGATTGGTGGCAAGGAACATTGATTTCGCGATTTTGGGAAGGTCACGCCACGGTCTTTATGACTACTCGTTGGCACGAAGATGGACTCGAGGCACGGGTTCTTAACCAAGAAGGTAATCTCAATGTTTGCATGGAGTGTGGAAAATATCTGCCAGACGACAAGAAGCCAGCTAGATGTCCAAAGTGCGGAGGCCCAAGAGGTAGGTGGAAGACTCTTTCGTTTCCTGCACTCTCAGAATCACAAGAGGACCGCGACGTAGCTAATCATAGTTTAGGTCTACCGGGCGGTCTTCCTGATCCGCTCGGACGTACTAAGGTCAACAAGTCGGTAGCTCCCTCAAGATTTAGCTCAGAGTTCTACAAAGACACGGAGACTAGAGTTGGCTCTATGGTTTGGTCAGCATCATATCAACAACATCCTACTCCGCCGAAGGGAGATTTCTATAAAGTTGGCAAGATTGAAATCGTACAATCTTATCCCCTCACGTCGTTTGGTGGAACGGTTATTGAACAGACGCGGACAAGCGATCCAAGTCGCGTTGATTACAGGCCAGTTGGATGCCACAATTGCATTCGTTTCTGGGATTTGGCAGCGACCGAGGCGGTTGGCTCCGGTGACCCGGATTGGACAATTGGTGGTCTTGTCGGAATTGACAAGGAAGACCCAACAGCGGGAGGCGGTTTAACATGGGTCCTGGATGTCCAGCGTGCGCGCGGAGCGCCTGAAAACATTGTAGAACTCATGAAGACTACGGCTAAGCTAGACGGCAAACGAGTGAAAATTCGCATTGAGCAGGAGCCTGGCGCGGCTGGAAAGAAGCTCATTAACGACTTCAAGCGTATTCTAGTTGGATATGATGTCGAAGGAATCCCGTCCACTGGCGATAAGCAAACACGGGCTAGGGCCTTCGCTACCCAGGTCAATGCAGGCAATGTGCGTATCATGGATGCGGAATGGAACATTCCCTGGATGGCTGTCTTAAGGAACTTCCCGCATGGCAAACACGATGATGATGTAGACGCCACTTCCGGCGCTTTCAACGAGATAACCGAGCCTAGTGGGCTTCACAAGATTAAGTTCAAAAGCCTGAAAACAAACAAGAGACGCTAGGTGCAATTTACCTACCGTTTTGTGATTGGTCGAAAGTATGCTATTGTAAGTAGAGATAGGCATGCCTCCAGAAGCTAACGTTGCCCCACAGCTTATAGAGAAAGCCGCAGAAACGCCCTCCAACCAGAGGGCTATTCAACTTGTCCCTTACCTCCATAGAATTCTGCCGTTTTGGGGCCACCCCAGTTATCTCACTGGCGAACGCTGGCGAGCAACGGTCATGAACCAACCCATAGCTCAAATTTGCCGGGATACGCTTATTTCCAATACCCTCTCTATGGAGTGGGCAATCCGTAAACGCGAAGCTACAGACACTATGTTGCAGCAGGAGATAGACGAGATTGATCATTATACAGAAGTAATCACAGAATCCGAAGATGGGTACGAGAACATTTCCTCGTTGATGATGCAGGATATGTTAGATTTGCCATTTGGGGGCATGTCGGAATTAGGTCGACTTGATGATGATCCAGAAGAGCCAGTTATGTGGGTCCAGCATGTCGATGGTGCTACTCTGAGTCCAACTCAGAATTTTGAATGGCCGGTTATTATGCAAGTTCCGGGAGTGCCCGGTAAGCCATCCGTATTTCCGCGACACTCAATTGCTAGAGCTTATTGGAGTCCTAGACCTGAGATTATGAGAAAGGGTTGGGGTATGGCCCCGCCTGAGAAGATTTACCTCGCGCTGACAATGCTGTATCACGGAGATCGCTTCTACGTAAATTTGTTGTTAGATACTCCTGAGGCTGGTATTCTCGACCTTGCAGACATGGATGAACAAACTGCCGGTGAGTGGCTAGAATCCTGGGGCAACCTTATGGCGGGGACCGATCCACTGAAAGTTCCTGTTTTGTATGGCCACGAAAAGCCTGCTCAGTTTATCCCATTCGGTAGGTCTCCGTCAGAACTTATCTACAATGATGTAACGCTTAAGTATGCTGCGCTAGCTGCTGCTGGATATGGAATTCAGCTTAGCGATATTGGATTAGCCGAGAGTAGTGGCGAGAAGTCGCTTGCGGGTGTCATTAGAGGGGAAAGACAGACAAGACGTACTGGCCGCGCGGAAGTTCGCAGACGCATGCAAGCTTTCTGGAACCGCATCCTTCCAAAACACCTACAGTTCATTTTCGAAGAAAAAGACGAAGAGGCTAAGACAGAGCAGGCAAGAGCACTTTCTACTTACGGGTTGGCGCTTGGCCAATTACGTAGAGATGGCCTAATGAGTCCAGAAGAGGCTCGAATAGAGTTAGTGGCCACAGGTCTTCTGGAGACCGAAATCGATCCTCAGAAAGTACCGGAACCCGAAATGCCACAGGGTTTCGGAGGTATATTTGGTCAGCCTGGTCAGAAACCATTTGGGAAACCATCTGACGAAGAGCGGGGAAAGCCAACAGATGAAGATCGTGGGCGCGTTTCGGTAGAGGACGGAGGCCGACCCGAGGCTACGATCAGAACACTTGTTACTACTCCACCTAAAATTCCAGGTGCAACCGCATTCGATTATCTCAGCCTTGAGTTGAGTGAGATAGTTGTCCCATCTTTGAAATCCCTGTCGACAATTGCGGAGCGCGCGGGCGGGCGCGATTACCGCAGTTCCTATGCCGACCGACCCATCAAAGCGGCCCCGAGATTGCGCCGATTGATCAAAGGCACCGTTAGGACAATGTTGCCCGCCGTGCAACGCAGCTTTGCGGCCCTTGATAATGAGACCATCGAAGAAGTGTGGTTACCAGAAATGCAAGCCCTGGATTTTGGACTACCTAGTGAGCTTGATAGCGTAGTGACCCGTCAAGAATCCGAAGAAGTTGCGCAAGAACTCGAAAGGCTTTTGAATCAAGAAAGTTGGTGGAGGGTAGCGAGTGCGTGGGACAAAGACCGCATCTTGACAATCCTAAAGAGCGCATATTTAGTGGGATTAGAAGAAGCCGCCATCGGTATTGCTCGATCTCTCTACGAGAATGCTCTTACTCAAATGCCAGAACTCACTGTCGGTATTAGGTTCAACCTGACCAACCGCAGGACCTTGAATCTATTAGAGGAATTCGCAGCCGATCTTGTTACTAATGTTGATGACGGAACCAAGTATTACATTAAGCGGGTGGTGGTAGCGGGGGTACGGCAAGGATTAGCTAGGCCAAAAATCGCGGACGCAATTCGCGAGGGGGCAACTGCGGAGAGGATTTTGGCGGATGAAGGATTTATAGCTAGTGCAATAGACGAAATCCTGGGCGGCCTCATGGAAATGTCGGAGGCTCGCGCGGAGTCTATTGTACTCACAGAAATCAATCGTGCTACAAACATCGGCAATCTTGACCAGATGAAAGAAACAGGACTCAAGCAAAAGGCTTGGGTTCACCTTGGACCACGCGGAATCACGGATGCTGGTAATGAACACCCATGTCCAATTTGTGAAGGAAACGAGTCGCTCGGATTTGTGCCTCTCGATTATGGATTTGAGACTGTGTTTGGCCCTGATTTAACTCCTCCCGCTCATCCCAATGTCTGTCACTGTCGCATTGTTTTCGACGAAGATGAACTCAAATCGGCGGTTGAGCTAGGTACTTACGAACCCTATCTAGGCGATTAGTCTACCCGCGCGGGGTGACGTTTACGCGTAGCCGGAGCAAGAGGAACCATGTCAACACCAGTTACCGCTCAGGAAGAACGCGAGGCTCTACTGGTACTACCAGTGGATCAGTTACGAGCTATCGCGGACAAAATCGGTGCAGAGAAAGCTCGCTCGAAGGAAGAGTTAACCAGCAACATCATGACGCGAGCCGAGGAACAGGGTATTGCCTACGCGGGCTATATCCAGATCATCGGCACGGCTGAGGAATCGGAGGATGAGTATGAAGATGCCCATCCGAGAGAACTAGACTCGGAAGAAAACTCAGACGGCCAGCCGGAGGAAAAGCCTCTACAGGACGTTCCGCTGTTCGATCCATACCAGTCCAGACTCAAGCACTTCATGTTCACCGTGGGCGATGTTGCGGAGCCAGATGTGCTAAGCGGAGTCTACAGCGTGGCCTCTCTCAATGACCTGATTGGTAGGTATTACCGAAACGGCTATGTACCCCGCGAAGTGTTTGTGGCTGGGGCCGATCCCAAAGGGCATCGCGTAGGTTGGGTTCTTGAGAAGGTCGCGAAGCCGCAGTTCAGTGAGAGCTTGGTTGTAGTTCGGACCCTTACCTCAAGTGCTGATCCTGATCGGCGAACGGTTACGGGTTTCCAGGCAGACGCATATCTCGGTAATCTCCTAGATGACGGCTGGAACTTGGTCGGAACTCGTTTCAATGGCTTGGACGCAGGTACGGGCGGCGTTTACCTAGTCTGGTTTCTAGCGCGCTAGGTAACCGAAAGGGGACAGATTGTGTCCCTTTTCGCGAACGAGTTACAGATTCATTTGGACAGTTGTTTAGGATTACGTAAATTGGAGGCCACATGGAGTGGATCGCTTACGGCGTTCTCGGGCGGCTGGTTATCTGGACCTTGCAAGTTGCCGGTCCGCTGAATCAGTTATTTAGCAAAACCGCTACGCTTCGCGAACTGCGTGCGTGTGACTTATGCCTCGGTTTCTGGGTGTTCACTGGCCTCGCCTTCGCTCTTGGCTTGAACTTGCTGACTCCGATCTACGTACCGATTCTGAGTGAAGCAGTAACAGGGCTGACCACTTCGTTCCTGGTGCATCTTGCTAGGCTCGGATGGCAGACCAAGTTTCAAGTCGTAAACCTAGGCGAGTGGAATGACAGCGATCCATGAGTACGCGCGGGCGTACTTCCCTCTTGATTTCAATCCTCTGAAACGCAGGGCCTCTGGCCCACTTTTCGTTTACTTGCCCATTGCGGCCCTTGGTCTTGCCGCTAGGCAGCGCGGTTTAGTGTCTGAGCTTAATTTGGCCGAAGTTAAGCCCACAGACTTAACCAAACTTCATGTCACTCTAGTCTTTGTACAAAGTTGCTCAGATTTCACAATCACGAAAATTTTGGAGACCTTTCGGCCTCCAGCGAAAGTCGGGTTGGAAGTAACTTCAGTGGAAGTTCTGGAGGGCGGCGAATCTCCGGCACTTGTCTGGATTGTCAATCCCGATCCGGGATTAGTTAGACTACAGTCCGATCTCTATTACGCTCTACTAGACCAAGTTGAAGGTATGAGCGAATTCAGCGATCCAAGGGTTTGGAAGCCTCACATTACTATCGCGTACGACTTGCCTACAGTACCGGCCTACATCCCAACTACCAAGCCGTTCAAGTTAAGCGCAGACAGATTTGTGGTTGGCCGAGATGAATTTCAAGAGATCGCCACCGTGAGATTGGATGGTGGAGTCTCATTGAGTAAAGGGTTTGTTGAAAAGGTTTACACAAACGATCTTGACGAAAGCAGCCTATACACAATCCTACGCGGAGAGAGGGCCGTGGTGGGGCCACTGCGCCGAGTATTGGACTTGAAGGATGGGCCGTTTTCGGTAAGAGGCGGCGAAGGATCGGGTAACTTTGAACATGCAGGGCGGCCCGGAGAAGTCGGAGGTAGCGCGCCAGGTGAATCAAACGGAAAGTTGGCAGATGGCGTAGGTAGATATCCAGAAATATTCGAACCGACTGAGATTTGGGAACTAGCCGGATCGGGATGGCTTCTTCCAGACGGTAGAACCTTCAAGGTAAGCGATCATGGTTCGAGTTTGGCAAGATTAGCCTCAAAGCTAGGCATTGCCATGCCATTGAGTAGTTGGTCATTTTACAAGGATGGAATAGCACGATTAAACGCGTCGCGAGGAACCTCAAACACAAAACCCGAGCTTGCCTTTAGTATTGGTAGGCCATTAACGGAAAGTCAGAAGACCACAATCCTTGATTGGATAGCCTCTGATGAACAAGGTCAAGTCTCAGTGTTTTTTGATGCCTATCTTGATGAAGGTACTGTCGAGGGCCAATTAGAGGATTTGCACAAAATTGGGATCATTGAACGCGGCGGCGAGGGATCAGGTAACTTCGATCACGCGGGAAGGCCGGGTGAAGTTGGAGGGTCTGCCTCTTCCGATGGAGGCACGGCAACACGGCAACGTTTCAGTACAAGGGAATATCCAGCGGCCTATCTGCGCGCATTACCCGATGCAATCAAGCAGGTCGGAGAAGTAGTGCAACCCAATGATGTCAAGGGTCATATTTGGTCTTTGTTCTTGACGCCTGATGGTGATTTGGTACGCATTACTGGAGAGCACAGAGATAACGCAGAGAAAGCCGCATTGGCAGTTCAAGCCAGCGATCTTCTTACTCCTAAAGAAAAAGAGGATGTAGAAAAAGAATCTTGGATGGATGCTGTAATGGCAAGCGGTGTGCATCGTCTGAATATTATCTCCCTTAGATATGCTGTTGCTAATCGCGGCGTTTCATATCAAGCGGATACATCGGTAACCAGTGCCCAATGGGATACTGCGCAAGCGATCGCAATCGCCATTGACCTTCCATTCGATGAGTGGAACACCGATACTTATACCAATATAGGAACCGGCACATCACCGAAATGGCAGCGCATTATCGGATTAACAGAACGCGGCGGTGAAGGATCGGGACATCACGGACACGCAGGCAGACCAGGTGAGCAGGGCGGATCACAGCCTGGCGAGGGCGAGGCCGTCAGCGGAGGCCGTGAGGTCTATCATGGAGCGACTTTAGTAAATGCCAAAAGGATATTGGCCAGCGGAATTCAGCTTTCCAAGTCGCAAGATGGACGCGTTTGGGCGGCAAGTTATCGTGATCTCGCGCGCGATTACGCGATGTTCGCCTCTGATCGGAAGCCATACGGTATTGTGGTCATTGACCACACTAAACTTCCAGAACGATTACCAGGCGGTGAATCCGAGGCTCGTTACGGCGAACAGGGAAAGTGGTCCTGGGATGTGGATATACCTCCAGAAGCAGTTATCCGTGTCGAGATTTGGGCAAACAAAGATCAGGGCGAATCTGAACCGCGAGAGATTATCTTTCCGAAACGTTCAGAGGGCGACGAATCATTTGTGCCAATCTTGCTAGATGGCGATTCTCCTGTAGGGATTTCCATGGCTGGTCTTATCGAACGTGGCGGGGAGGGATCGGGAAACTTCGATCACGCGGGTAGGCCGGGTGAAGTTGGAGGGAGCGCGGCAGGAGAGGGCGGTGGCGGTCGCGGTCCACTTGGCAGAAATAGCCTCAGGCCGTTGGCTAAACTTGCTACACACTACAAAAGTTTTGAGGCTTTCGAATCGGATTATCAACTGAAAAACTACCACGGCCTTTATTGGCATCTTACGGATAATCCGAATTTTGCACTCAATCCTGGACAAATCCCTCGTGATGCGTCTACCATGGCCGGAGAAGGTACGGGGCAACCAGGATTAATGGTCACGACTGATATTTCAAATTGGCGTGAAACATTGGGGGAGACGAGGCAATACGCGGCGCTGATTGATCTTGGAGACTTGAATCCAAATGTTGATTATCAAAACGTGGCACGTGGATTTGGGCATGAGATATTTGTCAACAAGCCGGATGGGGCTAGGGTTATTTCTGTTCATCCGATAGCTAAGGCCGAGCGAATTAGCGACCGGAACTATTCAGAGGTTTTACCTAACTCTAGCGAGGAATTGCGTGCTGTCTATGATTGGGCCAAAGCAAATCTGACAGAGCGTGGCAGTAAGGAAACAATCGAACAGTCTGAGATTATTCAGCGCGGTGGTCACGGTTCTGGCCACTTTACTCACGATGGTCGGCCAGGTAGCATAGGTGGCTCTACTCCCGGTGAGGGCGGCCCGGCGTCTTGGAATGAGACGGCGGAAAGAGCTTCGGTGCTTGGACCTCGGATTGGTAAGATTTCTACGCTAAAAGATGGCGCTACTCGTGAGCAGGCGCAAAGATTCTACGATCGGCGTAATGCCGTAGAGGCCGCTAATCGCTTCAAGTATAGGGACGGCAATAGTTCCAGAGAAGTCATTGATGCTAAGCTCTTAGAAGGCCCCGCGACGATTAGACGCGAGAGGTTCTACTACGAAATTAAGAATCGCGAGAGTGGGCAGTCAATGAGGTTCACACGAAACGAAGAACGTGACTACATCGACGTGCTTATGAACCATGGGCGTTTCACGCGGAACTACGATTTGATTCAGAGAGGAGGTCCAGGATCGGGGTTTCATGGACATGCTGGAAGGCCGGGTGAGGTAGGTGGGTCCGCGCCGGGAACAGGCGAAAAGCCTACCGCTAGAAAACTGGCCGATGCCGGAGAGCACGGTATGGCTAGAAACAAGATAACGATTGATTGGCCTAGAAGTATGCCAAATGAGCCACGAAGAAAAATGGCTTACGATGCCTTTGATGACGGTGATCCAAATGATGAGAATAGGATCGCGAATACATTTGTATTGGAATCAAACGAAGAGATCAAAGCTGTCTTTTCAATTTCTCGTGAACCAGATAATGATGACGAGGTTTTTCTATATCATCTAGCTACTCAAGAAAAGGGATGGGGTCGGCAAGCGATGGCCGAAATAGCCCGCCAAGTTTTCAGAATGGATGTTGGACTTGTGGTAGAGGCGACAGTCCAATCGGCTGACTTTTATCGTCATCTTGGGATGAGACAAGACCGAAGATATGACGGGCTTTTTTTCAAATGGAACAAAGATGAAGTGAGCGAGGCCAGATTCCTACTAACTGAGCGAGCCGAACCCGTAGAAGACGAGAACGACGAACCGGATGACGGAGTTTTCACGACGCGTGGCGGCCCTGGCTCTGGTTTTGCTGGACATGCCGGAAGACCCGGAGAAGTTGGTGGTTCACAGCCTGGAGAGGGCGGAGGCGAGATACGCGGGAGATTAATCAAGACCGCTATTGAAACTTACGGAACGACCGACGATCCAAAAAAGGCTGGCTACATCTTGCCAAATGGCGTCATGCTGGATTTCTCTCTGGGCTATGGACAGAAACGATTGGAACATAGCGACATCGGCAAGATCATATTCAGCGCCGGGCTTGATCCTGAGGAATACCCGGATACCATGCACAGTTTTATGAAACAAACTGGAGCTATACGAATGGTGGCGTATGGGGATTTCAAGTACGATAATTCTGGGCTTGCACTTGAATTTGTCCAAGGTGCTCCGCTACCAACCCAAGAGCAGTGGGCGACTATCTCGGGAATTCCAACCCAGTCCGTTGAAATTGATGTTAGCAGACCAAGTGGCGGTCATGAAAGAGGTTTTTCGATCAGTAACCCTAACGGTGTCGATGCAAGCGATCAGCGCAGATATGTAGTAGCCCAAATGGAAAAGGGCATGACGGTTAAAATGATCCTGCGCCATCTTGGCCCTGGCCCTCATCCTAGTGGCAGCGAACAGGATGTTCATGGAAGTGGCGGTGGGGGCACGCGTGAAAATAAAGGCAAGGGCAACGGCAAGGCCCAGACCAAGGAAATTTATCATGGCACTGGAACTAGAGCCGCTAAAAGCATAATGAAGACCGGCCTCCAAGTAGGTTATGCCGATTCAAACAATGTAGTAGACGGTGTTGTGTTCGCTGCGCCATATTACGAAACGGCACGTGATTTTGCTAGTCGTTCCAGTTCAAAGAGTTACGCGATCATTACCATTGATCCGTCGTTAGCTGGAAGTAAGCCAGAACGCGGCCCAATTGGCGGCGAGTTTATGTTTGACCAGGATATTCCGCCAGATGCCATAATCAAGGTAGACATCTATGGGAGAGGCGAGACACGAGGCGAAGATCGTCTTTTGGAGACGATAGAAAGAACAGCGCCGGGACAGAAAATGTTTGCCGCGGCTGCCATCGACGACAACGGGGATTTTACTCTTATTGGGCCGACACTCGAAGACATGATTAAACGTCATCTTGGTCCAGGTCCTCATCCAAGCGGAACCGAACAGGATGTACATTCAGGCGATGGTGGAGGCACAAAGGAAGGCAAGGGAAAGAAAACTAATGGCGCGGGCGCGGCAACTGCCGTCTCCAAGCGTAGTCCCGAAGCCAGGGCACTGGCTTCTAGTAGGCACGCGGCTGCTAAGGAACTGGAGCCGAAATTGAGTGACATGATGGCGCAGATTTCCACCGCCACTGGCGGTGAACTTGTCGGCCTTGACCACGCCGTCAAAACCGAAGAATCTCTAGCACGCAAGATCGATGCCGATACATTAGAAAAGGGGATTAATGCAGACCGGGCCGCGGAGGAGATTTCCGACGCGAACCGATATACGATAGTGTTTTCGTCTGAGGAATACACAAATGGCGTGTTAGATGCTCAGCAAGAATTGGAGGACAGAGGATACGTTCGGTATGATGACAAGTGGAAGAACTACTTTACGTCTGGGGATGCTTATGACGGATACAACTCTGTCTACGTGAACCAGGAGACCGGGGATCGATTCGAGGTCCAGTTCCACACTCCAGAGACGGTTGGTATCAAGGAACGCGCGCATGAGCTTTACGAGAGATTTCAAGAGAGTCCCGAGGGCAGTCCCGATCGATTAAGCCTTTGGCAAGAAATGGGTAAGCTTTGGTCTGGCTACGAAAAGCCGGTTGGCTGGCAATCACTCCCTGGTGTGTTAGTTGGCTCTGTGAGTAGGTCTATGCCCGAAGAGGAGGCTGAGTTGCCTGCTACGAACTTCCGATACTTTGTGCGAATCCAAAGCAATCCCGACCGAGCGGATTACCAACAGTCACTTTCCGTTCATAGGTTGGCTGTGACCGAGGAAACTATAATCACCGAAAGATGGGAACAAAGCGATAACAAGTGGGTAGATAACCCTGATCTTATAGCCTTTACAGGAATCGGCGGGGCAGATGATTACCGGGAAGTCGATCTCGTAGAAGCTGAAGGTATTGTCAAAATGCTCTCGCCTGATAACAAGCGCGGTGTCGCGCAGAACTTCGAGATAGTGAATGACCCACGCAGGAAAGAGGAATTGCAAGAAGCTCAGCAAGTTATCTCTGAGCAAGATCGTAACGAGGGCCGTAACATTGTCGCTAAGGCCACTGATTCCTTGGTAGCTGCGCTCAGGACCTTCGCTGATGTACTTACGGGCCGTGGCGGGCCCGGTAGCGGGCACTTTGGCCACGCGGGCAGAAAAGGTGAGGTAGGTGGTAGTGAACCCGGCGAGGGCGGAGGAGCGGCCGCGAAAGAAGGAAGGTCGTACAGGGGAGGCCGAATCGTGCCCCTTTCCGATGACGAGCGAGAAAACCTGCAGACCACGCGCCGACTGGTCAAAGAGGACGACCGTGATCCGGCTGATTCGATCCAGGGCACGCCTGGAAGGTTCCCGATCGTTGATCCCGAAACCGGGGAGTTTGCGTGGCTTGAGGGAGGGAGCGGTCCTGTTTTGGCCCATGTCGAGGACCAGTTCCGCGATTCCGACATCGAACACCTAACCATTATCAGGCCAGACGGGACGTTGGAGTTCAGGTTGCACGGTGATGAGAATGGAGTGGGCACTAACATGGTCGAACGGATGGCCATCAAGGACGCCGCGGTATCGGGCGAGACGATCATGACCCACAACCATCCCGGTGTCGAAAACACACTCTCGAACACTGACCTCGTCAGCGGGATTGGTTTTGGATTCCGTGAGATCAGGGCAACGACCTCAGAGGGCACGTATTGGATGAGGTTCCCCGATCTCGCCTTACTTAAGGAAAACGCGGCCCTGGTAATAGATACGGCCAATATCGCCCTGGACACCGAGATGAGCGTTCGCGGAATCGATATAGGGGAGCTACATCAGCACGGTGTCGCAGATGCTTCGGACGATATCATAAGGTCCTATGTCGATGCGGGCCACGATGCCTGGACCGCGCTCGCCGAAACGTACCCCGACATGGTAGAATATGGCTTCGACCCGAGGAAGGAAGAGTGACCGACCGCATCACTTACGATCCTCCCATCGATCTGCCGAAGCCATCCTCACGGGCGGATTCGGAGGCTTTGCGCCGGATGGTTCGCTATTACCGCGATCATGGCAAGGATTCGCACGCGGACTACCTGCAGGCGATCCTGGACGAGCGTGAGGGTGGCAACGCGCAAGAGGAGGATCACGATGATCAGAATCCTAGATAGCCGGTACTGGAATGGAGTGATCCCCGCTACTCCAGATTACTCCTGGATCAAGGGATATATCGCCAAAGTGAGTGACGGCGACTACTTCACTAGCCCGGAATTTCTTGGGCAGTATCGGGCTGCTGAAGCTCTGTTTGGCGACGCGCGCTCAGCTTGGGCTTTTTTCAAAGCAGTGAGTGATCCCAAGTTGGCGGCAAAGCGATACCATGATGCTATGATAGCAGCCGGTGGCTATGGCAAGATTCCTCCTATCCACGATATCGAGGATCGTTACGCGCCGAAGACTAAGACGACCATTGAAAAGGCTTGGATACAGCATCAGGAAATGGAGCAACTAATTGGTCGCGAAGTCATGGTCTACAGCGGTGGATGGTTTTGGGATTCGTGGTGCGCCCCGTTCATTCCATTGACTCATCCGATTTACACACGCCAGTTATGGGAAGCCGATCCCTCTCCTGACACTCCCATCAAGGGTTGGCCAACCGGCGGTGTCATGGTCCAAACAGTGCTCGACTGGTACGCGCCAGGATTCAAAGCTACCAACGGAGACCCGTTGAGGATTGACATTAGTGATGTTTCCGAAGCGGTGTTTAATGCGTGGATGGGAACTGGTTCCGGCCCCGTCCCAGAGCCTACTAAGACGTTGAAGTTATCTCGGTCGGCGTTCGATGAACTTCATCAGGCGATTCACGAGGCGCAGTAGTCATACGTGCCTAGTGTCTAGATTTCATCAACAGCAGTCGGGTCGATTTTGCTGGCCCATTCAAGTTCAGATAGCTCCCTATATTCAGGGAACATCTTCCCGAATTCGTAACCGCTGATTATCCTGATGCCATAGGCTAGGGCTTTTTTCACTTTCCTAGCTCCGGGAGCTTCCCCGACAACTAGGTAATCGTTCTTTTTGGTCACGTTTGGGCGGACTATTCCGCCATGCTCGCGGATCAGATCGTGGACCTTTACGCGATCAACGCCCAGGGTTCCGGTAATCGTGAAGGTCAAACCCTCGATGCTCATCTTCTCTAGTTTCCTTTCCACTCGATTTTAGTTAACCAACTCGTACCAAGTAGTGGCCTTGGTGTTGCCATCCACGATTTCCTCGAAGTAGCGATCTCCGTCCTTTTCGTACCAGCCTTGCGCGGTAGTGCCGCTGTCGAATTCTATCAGGGGTCCAGAGTCGACTAGCTCAAAATTGGGTTTGGCTGACAATCGTTGTAGAGGCATCTGATTCCTCTAGCTATTCGCGTCGAAGATTTTGTAGACCTTGTGAGAGGTCTCGACGATGATGATCTCTCGGTTTCCCCACTGCCATACATTGTGCGTCGGAGAGTACGCGTAAGGTGAGGGGATGTTGGCGTCTCTTGGAATTTCTCGGACTGGTTCATCCGAGACCTCAGCCAAGAAGCGACTCATGCCGACGTGGGAGCGGATCGTTTTGAGGGTTGTTTTCATCTTGTCTCCATAAATAGTATACCGTATTTGGAATGATAGTCAATAGAACGGCTGTTCCAAATTCATGCTGTATAATGGAGCCATGTTCGGGGAGTAGAGGAGTCCGATCTATCTCGCCCGCTTTGGAAGCGGGAGCACGCTGGTTCGAATCCAGTCTTCCCGACTGAGTTTCCTGGTTTGATCGCTCGGGACTTTGAGGGGCAAAAATCAGAGTGCGGCTGCCGACCGCATAACAACCGGCACGGAGACCGTAGCTCAATTGGTTAGAGCACGCGATTGTGGATCGTGTGGTATCGGTTCAAATCCGATCGGTCTCCCAGGAGTCGAAATGGACACAATTACCGCTGCATGGATAGCTGGCCTGATAGAGGGAGAGGGTACCATTGCCCTCAATAGCCCAGGAAGCATCAGGCTCATGGTTACAATGACAGACTTGGATGTATTAGAAATGTTACAGAGAAAAGCTGGTGGCACTATATATCCAACTAAGAAAATGAAGTCTCATCACAAAGACTGCTGGAGATGGAGCCTTTATGGTTCTGAAAGAGTGGGGGAGTTGCTCAAAGTAATATATCCTTTCATGGGTCAACGTAGAAGCAGAGAAATAGAGAAGTGCCTTGAGGCTTACGAGATCATGAAAACGAAGAATATGGCAATCCGTAGAAGATTTTGGAACATCAAAGCTGCTCTGGCTAAGGGTGACCTTAGCTGCCGCGCAATTGGCAGACAATTCGGGGTTAACTGGTCCTACGTTTCTAGAATCAAGAAAGGTGTGTATGATGAGCGGCCCATTGCCTTGCCCAAACACACCGACTGAGGTACAATCCCGCCCATGAAAATCCTCGTCAACGCTAAAAAACTGGCTCCGATTCTCTCCGAGCTTTCCAGAATATCCCCGAATCGAACTACGCTTCCAATTCTTATGAATGCCAAGATTGTGGCGGACGTTGATTCCGCTATGCTCAAGATCACGGCAACAAACCTCGACATGACGCTAACTAGAAACATCGCCGCCGAGATCAAAGAGGGTGGCGAAATTACTGTACCGATTGTGCGCCTAAATGAACTCTTCTCGGTGTTTCCAGATCAGATGGCCACACTTCAGTATAACGACAAGAAAGGGTCTCTGAAAATCGCGTGCGCGGGAACCAAGGCTGATTTACGCACGATTAGCGCCGAGGAATTTCCAGCCATTGGACGTAATGACAATCCGGCGCTCTCACTGGATTTCAATGCCGAAGATTTGGCATCAGCTTTGAGGGAAGTAGTGTTTGCTGCCAGTGAAGACACGGCCCGTCCAATACTCACGGGCATCATGTTCGATATTCGTGAACAGCAAATGATATTAGCTGCCGCGGATGGATTCCGATTGGCTTGGCGCACTTTCGTACTTCCTATGAAAGTAGCGGAGCCGGTCAAATTTACCATCCTAGCAACTGGTGTACGGGAAATCATCAAGCTACTCTCTGGGCACGAGATTGCTACTATGTCGGTATGGCTCGGATTCGATCACATCGAATTCAACGTTCCCGACGCTGATCTGATGGTAGTAGCTCTCAATGGTGATTACCCCGACTTCTCGCCAATGTTTGAGAAGTTCAATCAAGAAGCTCCGACGAAAGCCGTAATACCAGTAAGTGCTCTCAATAATGCTTGCCGCGCGTGTTCTGTGATTGCTAAGGAAACTAACTACATTGGCAAGATCACAATTAATCCCAACGGCACAGAAGTTGGGTCTGTGACACTGAACGCGCTTCAAGCTGAGATTGGGAATGCCGAGGGTACGGTGGATGCAACCGTAACTGGTGATGCTATTGAATCTGGCATCAATATTCGCATGATCCAGGACATACTCTCGGCGGTTGGCAATGGCGAGATTGCTATTGAATTTCGTGGCGAATCGAATCCAATTTTGATTAAGCCGATTGGTCGTAACGATTATTTCAATGTCGTTATGCCAGTGCATGTTCCGGGTGCAGCATGATCGGGCCAAGTCAGGCAGAACTGGATATTCGAGAACAGATTAAGCAGGCTGGAATTGCTGATACTGATCCACTCACTTATTATCAAAGACTGATTGAAGAGCTTAGAACCGGGCAAAGGGTTGAGCCTAATAAGGATGAGTTCCGAGACGTATTCGAGTACGGTGTTTTGCTCGCGGCCTACGCAAACTTGTTGCTGGAAAGGATTGGTAGACTCAACGATCAGCTTGATTATGCTATCGGTGAGCTTCGCAAAGTCAACCCCGAGGCTGCGCGGCCAAGACTCAATTTAGATTCGGTAATCACGATTGACGGAACCCAGATTAGCTTGGCAGAATTAGCCGAACTCATAAAACCATTCTTGACTAGCTAAAGCTAGACGTACTACCCAACAACTGGCCCCGAAAGGGGCTTTTTGTTTTCAGTCAGGGTGCAAATAGTCTTTTTTTGGTTGCATTTCAGCCTATCCTGTTAGATGTAGGAATCGGTGAAATGACAATCAACGCCTTGAAAGCCCCCAAAGTTCTGCCCGAAGGTGCCAAGTCTCTCTATTTGAGTGCCTTCAATTCAACTTACAAAGGTGATGAGGCCAATGCTGCTTCGGCGGCTTGGCTTACTGTGAAAAGCCGTTATACCAAATCGGGCGACAAGTGGAGTGAAAAGAGCTTTGCCGACGCGGGATTAGAGGCTGAGGGTGTCCCTCTACCCGGTAGCTTAATTGAATCCCCGTTCGGCGCGGCTTTGACTTGGATCGCGGCTTTCCAAGAAAAATACGACAGCACGCGTGATTTGGCGGAAGCCTCCACCTTCGCCTGGGCAAGACTCAAGAGCGCCTACATTCAGGACGAGTCTGGCCTCTGGACGCTAAAGCCGATTTCTTTCGAGGATGCACTGGAACAGGTCCAGGTTATCGCTCGCTCTGTGGATTGTCAGGATTGCGGAGAATTCGCGTTAGCTCTCAGAATCGACTTACCGGAAGCAACTAAAGAAGCTCTTTGCGAAAAATTTGGTGATGCCGATGGTTTCCGAACTAGATGTATGGAATCCATGGCTGGCAAGGTTGATGATGAGGGCGCGTTCTGCAATTCATTGAAAGTCGCGTGCCATGGATCAACCGCAGAAAAAAGTGCCTTGGTCGGTCGTCCGTTCGGTGGCTTCGAGGATTGGGATGACTGTATTACTAAGATCACTGATAAGGGCGAGGATATGGAATCCGCAAAGAATATCTGCGGCAAGATCAAGGCCGAGACTGAGAAATCACTAAACACGCGGGACTTTGATTGGGACGCGTGTGTGGAAAAACAACGGAACGATGGTAAGAGTTACGAAGAAGCTAACGACGCTTGCGAACAAGAGCGAGGCGGAATTGAAAAATCCCTGGTCAAACGATTTGAAATTAAGCGCATTCCATCTGTAGGTGCAATTCTAGGTGGTGGAGCCATCATTCTCGATGGGCTTACTCCTGACCAAGAGGATGTTCTGCTTATTCGCGGTCATGGTACCGAGCAAGCCGCTTGTCCAGAGGGAATGCCCCAATATGATTGGATCGCGCGCGACGCGGGCGCGCGTACTGTCGAGCGAGTAGTCAATGACAAACGCCGCAGCCGGGCTTATCACATAAGGGTCAGTCACTATATTCGAGATTATGGGGCTATCGTCAGAGTCAACCCAAGCAACAATGGGGAATTGATCCTGACCTTGCCCGCCAGGATAGATGGCCAGGATCAGGTGAAACATTATTCCGGCATCCTGACTCACAAGTCCGATCTGACAGGTTTTGAACCGGACCATTGGCAATTTCGGGCACTGACCCTCAATGATTTCCGAGGCAGTCTAGCTACGCTTCGGGTTCCAGCCGACGAAATGCGCTTCCGCGGTCCTGTTCTGAAATGACGAATGCGCTCAAGACGAATGCTCAGTTACCGAGCAGTGGAAGTCAGGCTACGCTCGGAGGAACGACCCGAAAGTATGACCCGACCGAAGTCAACTTTCGGAAACAAGGTGGTGTTCCCAATTTTCGGTGTGGAGACTGCGCTTACTACGAAAATCGAACTTGTCGGATCGTTGCAGTTACCGACATTGACCCTAACGATATCTGCGACAGATTTGAGGCTTTGACTTTGGGCAACTTGCCTATGCTCGATGCAACTAAACCAAAAGAAGCGGGAACTCCTGTAACAGAACGGGCGATGAGCATAAGTGGCCCGCTGCGGAGAGTTATCCCGGCTTTCGCGATCACGGAAATGTTCATTACTAGAGTCTCTGAAGATCGCCAGACTGGCGCTAAGCGATGGTTTTCAAGCGCGAGCGGACTCGAACGTGATCTTTATGACGAACGGATGAGTATTGATCTTTTCAGGGATTTCGTAAAGAGAGTCGAATCCAGGGATGAAGTGCCAGTGCCGTTTTCAAGCAAAGCTTGGAATGGTGGACTTCCGTACTTGGGGGTAGCTCATTATCTCGATTTAGACGGAGCAGCCATAGTCGGACCAACTGAGCAAATCTACGTAGACGGAAATGTGTTCAAGGCTAGAGGGACATTTCACAAGACATCACTGGGTCAAGCGTCTTACGATGCAATTAAGAAAGACATCGAAGCCGAGATTCCACTTGAACAGCGTGTGCGAGTCTCAATCGCATTCATTGACTGGCAACATGATCATGAAGGAAATGGAATATTTGAACGAAAAAGCTTACTTGATAGATGTTCAATGTGTGAAAAAGGATTGGGCGAGAAAATCTACCGTGCTGGCCATCTTGTCCATCTAGCATTAACTCGCAGACCAGCATATCCAAAGGCCGAAATTGGCCTAGAGGAGTAATAACTATGACTAAGAAATCAGCAAGATACAGCGACGCAGCTTCGATCGTTGGCGAGGAGATCGCCGCAGACCTAGAAGCCCGATCTCAGCAATTGGTGGGACGCGTGGGTCCAACCATTGATCCGGGCGCGGTTGTACTCAAAGAGGCCGAGAACTTCCCGCCCGGTCAGAATGCTGAAGCTAAGCCAGAGGGCGAAGATGAAGCAAAGCCAACCGGCACAGCCGAGGAAGAGGCTCCTGAGGAAAAAGGGGAATTTCCGTATGGTGGAGCCAAGAGTATCGGCGATGCCGAGGCATTCTTGATTCGCGAGAAAGGCGATGGTGTCCTACTCGGGGATTGGGAATTACTAGCAGGCGTTTTGACCAATATTGTCGGGCTAGAACATTCTCCCGCGATCAATGCGCAATTGAAGGAATTCCAAAGCAAGGTCGATGTCATGGCTGTAAAGGCCCTGGCCGATCTCAAGAAAATGGAGGTTACTGTGGCAGACAAAACCAAGACTGAGCCAAAGCCGGAGGATATTAAGCCGATTGAGAACGGGCATCCGCTCGATGTTGCATTCGCGGACTTGCGCGAATCCTACGACGAAGCTCTGGCTACCCCAGTCGAGAGGAATGCGCGGCTTAGAATGATTCAGCCAACCCTTAATAGGCTTGGCGAGGTCATTCGTGCTAGTGCTTCCGGTGAAGAGACCCTAGATGCTTCTGCTCAGGCAGTTGGCATCACGCAAGAGCAACTGAATAACGCCGTAACAGCGGCGGTCGCACCGCTTATGGCCGAACTTCAGGCGCTCCGCGAATCGAAAGTGGTTGAGCGAAGTAATCAGAGTCGAATTCCGACTCCGCGGGCCGCGCGATTCATTGCCGAGGGCTACAAACTGAGCCATTCCGGTCCAGTACCGGGTGCAACGGCTCGTGTTGCGGATGAACTTGGGTCCGCGTCAGGACTCGGCGGTTTTGAGGGTCGAGGTCTACCACCTACCATCGGATACAACGATCTAACTTCCGACACGAAAATATCGAAGCTCTCTGCGCTGATTCGGCGCAGTGTTGGAATCCGAGACTAGGGCGCTCGCCTTGCGTGCCGTTTGGCGTGAAGCACGGAAGCGAATCTAGCAAGTAACTGCGCGGCGCAAGCTCGCGCGGGAGGAAGCTACCATGTCTGAAACACTTAATGTACCGGACTTGGGAGGCGAGCAAATCCTTGACGTGACCACCGGAAAAGCTTTCGTTGGTCGTGCCACGGACCCGCTGGTTCTCCCTCAGCCCTATGTAACTCCGGCTGATTTTACTGCTCAGTACCCGCAGCCGCTTGACACATTGGAAGTAATCGCCATGTGCGAGGAACTTTCCATCTGGCAGGCGATCCCGGAGAAGTCGACTGCCCTGAACTCTGAGCTTTGGCGTGAATTGACGACTCTTGTCTTCACGTCGGGTACCACGTATCTGTTCTTCGCAGATGGCGAGTGTCCTGAAGAGTATCGGCACGACGGCGCGAATGTGACCGTTAGCCACCGCAACATCGGGGCCAAGAAATCCCTGAGCATGCGGGAGATCAAGCACAGTGTAGCCGTCAGCGCGGCCAACTGGAATGGCATCAATGCTCTTCTGGGCGGCTTTCCTGCGAGTGAAGGCGCACCGGGCGGTACTGATCCAGGTTCCTTTGTTCGTGAGGCCGTAGCCGGTCTCAAGGAAAAGGAAGTCCGCTTGGCTATGACATTGGTCCTGAACGGTTGGGATCGGTATCTAGTCCAGGGAAATAGTGCTACTAGCGCGCTTCAGTTCAACGGCATTGAGAACTATTTTGCCAATGTCTCGAACTGCACGATCGGCCATACCAATGACAATACGGCATCGGGCACGTTTAGTTCCACGGGCTTCGATCGTTTCTTGTCTGAGGCATGTGCCAAGCCTACTCATGTATTCGGTCACCCTGCAGCTATCCAGGAAATGCTCTTAGCGTATTTCTCGCTTGGTTTCCAGGGCAGCCAACTCATTAACTTTGCGAGTGGCGACCGGATCGTGCCGGGCTTCAACTTCGCGGGCTTCGTGAACACCGGAGTTGGGCGGCTGGCGGTAGTTGCGGATACATACTTCACGCGGACGAACATTGGGGGCGGGAACTTCCAGGCCTCTCTATGGGCATTCCGCATGAACCACAACGGCGAACCGTTGGTTTACAAGTCTATCCAGATGCCTCTGTCTCTCACGGACCTGACACCTGGTTGTACTGCGATCAACTTCGAAGTGTGGGCGGCTACAGCACTGATCATCAAGGCTTGTTGCGCGCAGGGTCGGTATATTAGCCAGTTCACTGGCCGTATCACGACCACTTGTACGCAGATCGGTTAAGGTGATCGGAACAATTGAATACAAGAAGGGCCAGCTTGCCTCTGTGCTGGCTGGCCCTACTCTCGAATTCAAAAACTTACCAGCAATCATTTGTTGATAGTTTTCTCGTGAGGTAGCAACGATGACCTTCCAGGCTCCAGTAGACGGCGAAAGACTCCCCCTTGTATATAACGGCGTTCCATGGGTAATGGAATACGACGCGGATACAGGCGCGTGGAAGCCGGTCGTTAGCTTTGAGGACATCATTGCGGTCACAATCACCGGGGCTAATATTGAAATCACCCCCGGTGAGTACGTCAACGTAAGTGGCACAGTCAACATCCGCGGCCCGGTCGTTCAGGCGAATGAGACTACGCCAGCGCAGTACGCCGAGGACAGTCCTCATTCCAGCGGACAGACCGGCACGTTCGTCCTAGGTGTGCGTCAGGACGCGCCAATGGCTCTCGCAGCCGAGGGCGACTACACCCCTCTGCTCACTGACCTCCTGGGGCGCTTGCAGGTCTTCACCAGCGGCTCCTATGTGACTCTTGATAGTGATATCCAGATCGGCGCGGTTGAGATCAAAGATAGCCTCACCAGCAACCGGGCCATCGTTACTGCGGACGGAAGGGTTTGGGTCAGCGCGCTTGTCACGGGATCGGTCACAACGCTAGCTGGAAGTCTAACGGCGCTTAGCCAGAGAGCAGATGTGGCAATTGCCAGTCCAGTTCGAACTTTAGCTTCAGATGCTTTATCTGCTGCTTTCACTGGAGTTGCTGTAGCTTCTCATCTATTAGCATACGACGGCGATGTTGGAGACTGGGAACGCGTTAGATTAACAAGTGTTGGCGACAGTCTTTCACCAACAGATGTATTACCGTCCCTGGTGACAGCGGGACTCGGTTACGCATTCGAAGGCGCGTGGCTTAGAAATCGCGCGGAATTGATTTCTGGTAGGTTTCGCCTAAACGTTCATGCAGTTGTAACTGGAACAGTTGATACTGAGCTTCCCGCGGCAACAGCCGCGGCAGATTTCATTACTCCGTCCGCATCGCCAGCGGTTCAGGGATTTGGGTACGTCTATGATCAATCAAACGATCTATGGCTACGAATGCGAACGGTTCGCGATGCCGATCAGGGAGTTGTCAGAAACATTACTGGTAGTGTTGCCGCAACTGGTTTCACCCGTTTTTGGGAAGGAAATATCGCGGGTTGGGAAAAGGCGCTCATGGATACATCTAAGCGCCTCATGGTTAGTGCCCTTGTTACTGGATCAGTGACCGCCGCGGGAACATTTGCTCTATCCAGTCAATTAGTACCAGCGCAATACGCTGAAGATAGTCTCCACGTAAGCGGAGAAACAGGAACGTTCGTTCTCGCGGTAAGACAGGACAATCCCGCGCCTCTTGCTAGCGCGGGCGACTACAGCCCGTTCACAACCGATTCCTTGGGTCGTTTGCATACTTTCACCAGCGGATCATTTGTAAGTCTTAGCAGTGATATTCAGATTGGTGCCGTAGAAATTAAGGACTCTGACACGGATAACCGTCTGCGCGTCACCGCGGATGGACGTGCTTGGGTAAGCGCGTTAGTTACTGGATCAGTTGATACTGAGCTTCCAGCCGCGGCTGCTCTAGCCGATACTACGGCCAATCCTACGGCTCCCGCTGTAGGGGCATTCTTGCATGGCTATGATCCGAATGACGGGGTATGGAATCGACTTAGGCTATTACCAATCAGCACCGGAGCGACGGACACTGATCTTGGCCCAAGTTTATACACTAGAGCGATAGCATTTGCATATAGTCCGGGAAACGACGAGTACCGAAGGATTCACACCGAGCAAATAGGCGGCAGAGACAGACTCAACACTCACGCGGTTGTCACCGGCACTGTGGCGATTTCTCCAACTAGCAGTCTGTCCATCAATCAGCGCGCGGACGTAGCCATTGCCAGCCCGGTGGGAAGTTCTGCCGCTGATGATATTACGGCAACAACAACGGGCGTTCTTACGCGCTCTACACTTCTAGTCTATGACGAGGGCGGAGACAACTGGGACCGTCTGAGAGGTACTGCCATCCGTGGCGCGCGAGTCGATCTGATCAGTGGCTCGCACCCATGGAAGAACATTGTCCGGGCCGCTATTACTCTCTCTGGCTCCGGTGGAGAGGCAACTGTTGTGGCGGGTATCCCTGGTCAGAGAATCAAGGTTCTTGAGGTCATGCTGATAACAGATGCCAACAACCAAATTCGCTGGAAGGATGGCGCGGGCGGGTCAAACCTAACTGGACCAGCTACAGTGCCAAACTCTGGTGATGGCTACTTCCTACCATCACCCACAAACCCGGACCATTTCCACTTCCAGACGGGTGCCGGAACCGCGCTTGTTCTAGACCGATCCCAGATCAGTCTCTTGGGCGGGCACATTAGCTACTACCTGGAGCCGTAAACTTCGGATAAAGCGAGTAAGTGAAGGCCGGAGCCGCATCTAGGTGTCGGCCCCGGCCTTTTGTTTGAACGTGAGGAGTAGATGATTAGTCTGAACGAACAAGGCTACGTGGTGAACGAGCAGGGCCAGGTGGCTCTGCGCTACATGCAGGAAACTCAAGCTCTTGTAGAGTGTAATCAACACAGCTATGTTTTTACCATAAGCGGGCTTGTGTCACTTGCCTTTGCTGATCCCGCCGATGTGAATTGCCTACTCGGAGTTAAGAAAGGCTGCAACTGCAACAACGGAAGCAAGAAGAACGTCATCTTCTTAGCCGATGAGAGACATACCAGAATGTGGCTTGCCGGTGGCGGGCGCGGTGATTAGTAGAACACTTGCGCTATTTCCCAAACTCACTACAATAAGAGCATCCAATGGACAAACTAAGCCCACTTGAGCTTTACACCAGCACCACCGAGCGCCTAAGAGCATACGCCAACGCGCTCAAAATTGCCATTCCCGAAGGCTCCAGCCGGTTTGACATAATTGACATCATACGGATGTTTCAGAGGGATACCCCGGAAACAGATGCCGCGATCGCGGCAACTTCACCCGGCGAAGCTCCCTCAGAAATACCCATCTTTCCTGAGAAGTATTCGCTTAGAATTCAGAGGATACGAGACAGCCAGAGTTGAATTTCCCTATCAAATCATGAATATAGTCGTGACTGGTCACAAGGGTAGATTAGGGTCACAATTGATTTTGTCGGGATGTGTTCCATTTAACGCCGACATAACTAAGCCTGAACAAATAGAACAGGAAATGGAAAAGACTCTTACTGATGTAGTCATTAACTGCGCGGCTTGGACTTCTGTAGACGATGCCGAAAAACCGGAAAATTACGATCAGATAATTGCTACCAATATGCGTGGACCAGCCAACATTCGTAAAGCATTTGATGGGCTTTTAATCCAAATTAGCACTGGTTTTGTATTCAATGGCCAAAATGGACCCTATGATGAAGATGCGATTCCAGAGCCGATCAATCTATACGGTTGGAGTAAGTTCGGTGGTGAGGCTACGGCACAGATTAGACACCCCACCATCATCGTTCGCGTGCTTGATCTCTTTGGTCCAACTCTAAACGGAAAGCCTGACTTCGTTCGCCAAGTTCGCGATGTGCTAGAACTGGGCGGTGAGATAGAACTACCAGATCGATTGTTTGGGAATCCGACATACATTCCACATTTAGTCGAGGCTCTGATGCAGATCGCCAATCGTTGGGGCATATCGAATTACAACTTGGCTGACGGTGGATTAGCCGACAAGCCAGATGTGATTCACGTTGCCGGTGATTTGACACTGAGCCGCTTTCAATGGGGCCAGACGATAGCAGAATCTTTTGGCTACGATCCTAGTCTCATTGTTCCAACCAGCGAAGTGAAAGGCTTAGCTCCTCGCCCGCTACGCGGTGGATTGAAAGTGAGCCTAGCCAAAACCCTCGGCCTTCCAGTCTATTCGCCCCTGGATGGTCTCGCTGATCTAAAAAAGCGAGAACATGCCTCCGGCGAAAACTCCTGAACACTCTGTAATCGTTCTAACCTACACCCGGCCCGATCTCGCGGAAGCTCGCGTTATAGAGATCGAACGTCTCTATGCGTCTCGTAGCGATGTTGAATTGATCGTATTCGCTAATGGTCCCAACCTGGACGCTAGACTTGAGCTTATGGGACTTGTGCCGAGCTTACTACCGAACGGCATGTCTTTCGGGAAAGAAATAGTCCAATCCAATGTTGGTTTCGGTAATGGCTGGAATCTTGCAGTTCTACTCTCGCGCGGGCGTGTGATTCATTTGCTTAGTGATGACGTGCGGGTGACTGGTGACTTCCTAACAGTAGTAGACAAGGCAGCTTTGAATTGGGGTGGACCTGATTGGATCGTTGGCCAACAGCGCGTTATGAATGGTGGTTGGAATCAATTCAACGGCTTCACGATCCCTTACCTCATGGGCTATTACCTAGCCATGCCAAGAGAAGTGTGGAATCAACTTGGGGGATTTGACGCCGAGACATTCAATCCATACGACTTCGAAGACGTCGATTTCTCGCACAGAGCCGCGCAGACGAATGTAGCTTTACTCACTGCGCCAGAGCTTCCGCTTGTCCATGAATTAGCTGGAACCATTGGCTATAACCCAGAACGTTTTGAACACACTGTTCGCATGAGGGCAAGGTTCGCTGCTAAGTGGGGTTTGCCAAATCTGCCGGAGAGGCCATAGGAGGAACCATGCTGACACAAATAGAAAATGGTGGGCTAGGAAGTTTAGGCGAGAGACTTATTGGTGCTCTTGAAAGAGTTGCTGATAAGTTTGCGGATGCTCCAGCGCCAACACCATCCGTCGAAGGTGGAAAAAGTGGTGGCGACTATGTTCCGATGACGGTCGAGACTGTAGGCACGCACTTGTATTTCTACGCCAAAGTTAATACCGATCGTTGCCTTGATCTCATTCGTCGCATACGCGAACTGGATGGCGTTTTGCAGAATGAGCGTGAGGCCAGAATGCTTCCCAAGGAATTTCCCTTGGTTCCAATTTGGCTTCACATTCAATCAGGCGGTGGAGAGTTGTTCACTGGTCTAAACATTGCTGATCAGTTAGCAACGATCAGAACTCCGGTCTACTCAATCGTTGAAGGTTACTGCGCCAGCGCGGCAACGTTAATCTCCGCGGCCTGTGCCAAGAGGTTTATCACTCCCTCCTCGTTCGTTTTGATTCATCAGTTAAGTTCTTGGACAGCCGGAACCTACGAGCAACTCCAGGACGACATGCACGTCAACGAAATGCTTATGGATCGACTCTACGCGTTCTACGAAGAAAGGACCAAGCTAAAGAAATTGGACCTTCGGACTCTCATGCGGCGTGATTCCTGGTTCAATGCCGAGGAATGCGTAGCCAAGGGTCTAGTGGACGAGATCTTAACGTGAATCATTTTGTGTATGCTCTGGTTGAAGATCAGGCTGTTCGATACGTCGGTTACACAAGTCGTCTCGAACAGCGTCGTGCCGTACACCGCACGCGGCATCCACATTGGACCATGAAAATCATGGAATCTTTGCCAAACAGGAAGATGGGTTTGGAACGCGAACGATATTGGATCAGTAACTTGTTTGAGACCGGTGAACCATTGGTCAACATTGCAGTCGGCGGTAATGCTGGAATTCCCGGTCTGGAAAAATCCTATCTAACAAAGGCTCGGATATCTGCATCATTGAAAGGCCACTCCATGTCTCCTGAAACGCGCGCCAAAATAAGCGTTGCGAAAAAGGGTAGACCCCATTCTGCGGAAACGCGTGCCAAGATAAGTGCAACAACGAAAGGTAGACCCGGTAAACCTCTATCTCTAGAAACGCGCCTCAAGATAGGAATGGCGCAGAAAGGGAAGCCCCAGTCTCCAGAATTGATCGCCAAGAGAAGCGCAGGGTTAATGGGTCGTTATGTATCTCCTGAAACACGTGCCAAAATAAGCGCGGCGCAGAAGGGCAAGTATATTCCTCCAGAAACGTGCGCCAAAATGAGCGCGGCGAAGAAGGGCAAGCCATGGTCGGTAGCACGGCGTGTAGCCTATGAACGCAATCGCGCTCAACGCGAGACGGGTCAATGAGCGCCTTCGGCAAGAAGCGGCCCCGGATCAGGATCGCCCTCACCAGCATCTTCTACCCAGTTTTTATGGGGAGATATCTTTGGGAAGCTCTGCTTGAGAATCCACAGATCGAGGTTTGGAGTGCCGGTCCGTTTACTGGTCGCTGGATTCCGTGGAACAACGGGATGGATTTGCCGAGTGAATATGTACTCAAGCCAAATCACCCTACCGCGATTACCAATCCGCCAATGGTTTCTTACCCGATGTTAGAACGCTTAAAGCCCTGGGAACCCGATCTCTGGATTGAAGTCAACGCGGGTTTGACGGCCCTTGGAAAACCCACTAGCGCGCCATTGGCTATGGTGCTCACTGACCCTCACGTGCTTACAGACTTCTATCGAGATCAGAAAGCTCGGGCCGATTTTGTGTTCACTATGCAAAGTCCCTACAAACAGCCGGGAGAAATTCTTTTGCCCTACGCATATTCAAGGCGATGGCATACCCAGACCTTAATTCCATTCGAGCAAAGGAAATACGACGCGGCACTACTTGGTCTCCAGTATGGCAATCGAAATGCACTGATGGGTGCTCTTGCTGCCAAAGGATTAAAGCTGGCCTATCAGCTTGGTCCGGCTTACGACGACGCTAAGCGAATCTATCACGATACTAGGATTGGACTGAACTGGTCTAGTCTACAAGATACTACGGCTCGCTGTTTCGAACTCATGGCTTTTGGGCTACCAGCGGTTATGAATAGAGTTCCTGACCTAATGACAATGTTCAAAGACGGACAAGACTTCATCGGCTTTGATACTCTCGATCAAGCATTAGGCGCGGTGGACGATCTGCTTTTGCATCCTGACAAGGCCCGACAGATTGGAGAGAATGCACGCAAGGCCGTAGAATTTCACACTTGGGATTGGCGGGTAGAGTGTTTGTTGACTGCCTGTGGCCTTCGCGAGGGGAGCTACGTTCCATTCAAATGAATTCGGCGATCTTGGAACACAACGAGCGTTTTCTAACCTACGTGACCCGACAAGAGCGGATCACGCAGGCTAGGATGGATTGGATTAGTCGGTTCTATGACTGTCTGATTGGAAACTTCGAATGTCTCTTTGACTGTGGCGCGCTGGATGAATTACAAGAGAAAGCACGGGAGCTTCTGGAATTGGAGGTAGCCGAGAGCGAAGTTGTTGAATCGATGGCCGAATCCAACCTACGCATGGCGAGGGAAAGCCGTGACGACATTTGAGGGCTACAAGTTCAACATCATACGGCAACGAGCTAGTCCGACAGAGATTATTCTGCAGAGTGGACACAAAGTTATCAAGCAGGAATATGTCTATTTTCAAATGCCAAATGCCGATGGCTCAGGAGCAGGGGAATGGCGAACAACCAAGTGCGCTGATTATCATGGCGAACATTTTGTCTACATTGATCCCCTCTACAACGATCCGCCATTTAAGGCCGACCCAAACAAGCAGCAAACCGGCAGAGGTCACTTTTTCGCGATGTGTACTTGCGGTAGCCCGGCTGTGATTGTGGGGCCAAACGAAGCTGCGTTTGAGGAGTCGGAGGCAGTCGAACAACTTCTAGTATGCTATGTGTATCATCTTACACTTAAAGAGAAAGGTGTTGGTCAGCATGCTGATCAGACTGGTAGAAGGCGCTGGGAATGAAGGTCGTCGTTCCAATCTACGCGTCCGATTCACTTAGTACCGTTTACGCTCTTCTTGATCCGAGCAGTGCCCACGTTCGATACATAGGTCAGGCAAAAAATCTTGGACGACGGTACGCAGAACATATTAGAAAGGGCAACAAGTCCGCGGTTGGGATATGGGCTGACAGTCTTTGTGAAATCGGACTCAAGCCTTTATTGTTAGAGTTAGAAACCTGTGTAGCCACCAAGATTGCGGAGGCCGAGATTAGATGGATCGCCGACTGTCGCGCTGCTGGTTTTCCGCTTTTGAACATTTCTCGCGGCGGCCTCGGCGGAGATGTTTATTGGAAATCTAATCCATCACTCATGATAGAAACAAGGCGCAAGGCTAGGTTATCTGTTGCCTTAACTGGACGCACTTTCTCTGAGGTGAGCAGACGGAAGATGAGCGATTCTGGAAGACGAAAGGTTTTTACTCCCGCGCACCGAGCAGCATTAGTCGTTGGGCATTTGGGGAAAAAGCACTCCGAGGAAACCAAAACCAAGATGTCAATTGCGGCGAAAGGTAACAAACGCTGGTTAGGCAAGAGGCACAAGCCAGCAACGATAGCTAAGTTTTGCGCTCATCGACATAGCGCAGAAACGCTTGCCAAAATGCGACAATCACAAAGGAGACGCCGCGCATGCGAATCGTTGCGGGCTGTCGCACGCTAAACGAGGCCCATAACGTGGAACGATTTATCGCTGCCCATAGATCGTTCGTGGATGACATCCTAATCGCGGATGGAGGTAGCACGGACAATACTGTGGAACTCGCGCAGGAAGCCGGGGCAAAAGTAAGGCTCTTCCATGAGATGGTGCAGTGCGCGTCTGGTGGACATAGGAATCCGTACGGAAGACACATTAATTTTATGATTGATTGGGCTTGGGACGAACAAGCAGATTTCTTCATTTTTGATGATTGTGATGATGTGCCCACCCTAGACCTTCAGGGTAACGCGCGAGAGCTTTTTGAGACTACAGGATTCAGTTACATCAATGTTCGTCGGTTATATGTTGTAGGTGAATCTAGTTACTATCCCGCGCTCAACATGCCCGGCCAGTCTGTCTGGGCATGGCGACGCGGAACCGACGTTAAGGCTGCGGAAATTAGTCCACTTGTACACGATATGTTGAATATCCCAGGTGGAGATTCGGTGTTGATGTTGGAATACCCATCTGGTCTTCTCCATTACTCTTGGCCGAACGACGCAGAGATTGAACGCAAGATCAGATTCTATTATTCAACAGGCGAGGGAGTTCTAACAAATCATCCTGACACCTGGGCCGGGCCTCGTGCTGTGCTTCCGTCTTGGGCGGTGTGGAAATGAAAATCGTCGTTATCGTTCGGACGCGAGACGAAGAGGCCAGAATAGGTCCCTTCTGCGATGCCTACAAAAACGTGGATCGCATACTGGTTGGCGACGGCGGCAGCGTTGACCGAACTGTTGAGATTGCCAAGATTTATCCAAATGTCGAAGTTAGACACTTTGAGGAACGCGTGATGTTGAACAACGGCCATTGGAGAAACAACGACAGCAGGCACACTAACTGGCTGATTGCCTGGGCCAAAGAATATCAGCCCGACTGGATCATTAGTGACGATTGCGATTGCAGGCCAAATTACCTGCTAAAACAGCAATATCGAACCATCCTTAAAAAAACCGACGTGGATTTTGTCCAGGTAGTCAGGCTTTACGTATGGCTATCGGATCGGCATTTTCCGTATATGGCTAAGCCATACACAGAGGATAGAGACAAGTGGTGCCCGTCTCTGTGGGCTTGGCGCGGGAATGTGGACTTTTGGACAGTGGATACCTTTCCTCATTTCACGTTTCGGATCGGTAGTATGCCAATTCGTGATCTTGTCTCTGACGCAAAGGTGTTTGACGTTATGCCTCCGGCTTGTCTGATTCACTACAGTTGGGATAACGTCGAACGAGTAGAGCGAAAGGTGCGTACTCACATAGAATCGGGGTCGATGCCTGGCCAGTTGCATCCCCTAGAATTTGCCGGTCCGTTGGAAGTTTTGCCGGAGTGGGCCGTTGAGTAGGATGGCAAATCCGCCTACTTTTACGGAACAAATAGGCGTTTTCCTACCGAACAGGTGTTCTGGGGCTAGAAACATTATTGGATTGGGCGCATGAGTGATATTCCTTTGTTCAACTATCTGGACTTCGAGACAATATCAGACTGTAATCGCCGCTGTCCGACGTGCATTCGCAACTCTCATCCAGACCGTCCAGCGATTCAGTCATGGTTCGAGCGCAACTATCTTGACGCGGATTTGGTTTATCTCGCAATCGAGCAGGCGTTAGCAATGGGTTTTCGGGGGGGCGTCTGTCTGTCGCATTACAACGAACCCATGATGGACGAGCGTCTACCCGAGATTGCTAGACGAGTAAAGACCTACACCGAGTTGACGAGTCTGCACATGAACTCCAACGGCGATTTCTTGACCGATGAAATGGCCGCTGAGTTCGATGGGGTCTTTGACCATATCATCATAGCTCTCTACATGAACGATCCTGTCAAGAGCCAGCGGGCGACGTGGATGAACGACCTATTCAAGAAGACTAAGGTATCTGTGATTACCAATCCAACACACATTCCTACCCACTTCAGCCCAAACTTCGACATAGCACACTTGGCCAGCGTGGCCCAATCGTTGCCATGTCACGAGCCGGACATGCGCGTGATTATCAACCATCGTCGTCAGTATCTCTTGTGCTGCGACGACGTGATCGGAAACTTTGACCTGGGGACGTTTCCAGAGGTTAGCGTAGCCGAGCACTGGAACGGAAAGCATCAAGAGATTAGGGGAAAGCTAGACGTGATGGGCGGTCGGATGGAGTTCGGGTATTGTAAAACCTGCCCAAGGGGAGCGGCATGGACATAGCCATCGTCGGTAGTGACAAGAGAGCCTGCGTCAAAGATGCAGACGGGATGATTAGACGCGTCGTGGACCTGCCGAGGTGGGCGCATGAATGGTAGTTGGCTGTATCGGCTTTACTTGGAAGAAGAACCGGCTATGACGCTTTACGTGGGCCGCGCGAAGGACCCGTGTCTTAGGTTGGAACAACACCGCGCTGGCTTAGCTAAGCAAACAAATAAATGCGCCGCGCGGGACGGAGTTGTGCTTGCGCACCTGCAAATGGAGGTTCTAGCTCGATTTTCTGACGATGATTGGCCAACAGCAGAGGGTGATGTCACCGCTTATTATCAATCTAAAGGACAGGCTAGGTGGAGTTATCCATACGCGTTTACCGCGACAGAAGCCGCTAGGGGCCGAACGAGGGGTATGGCTACTAACGCGGCAATTGGCTGGCATCACATAAAAAGCGCGGGTACCAAGGCTCTAGCTAAGTTCTGCGAAGAGCAAAAGCAACTTGGCTGGCCGCACCAAAAAGCGGCTGGTGCCGAAGGTTCTAAGAAAGCCCTCGTTGTAAATCGAGCCAATAACTTTAGATCACAACGCGAGGCCGCGCTAGTGGCGACGAAGGCAAATGTGGCTAATGATTACACGGCGCAGCGTCAGACCATAAAGCTTCTCCACGAAAAGCTTCATTCCCAGAATTGGACAGCGCAAAGGCGCATTTTAGGGCAATTGCTGGAAGAAGATCGGCAGAATGGGTGGCGGCAGCGCAGCAAGGCAGGCAAAAGAGGTGTTGAAACCAATCGCAAGAACGGTTGGCCAAATATCGTAGCCGCCAATCACAAACGATGGCATCTGAATCGTGGAACCAAATCTTTGGCGTGCGAGCTTTGCAAATGATCCATAAAAGTATCGCTCTTGTAGCCCCTCGTTCCACTTTTCTTGCGGACGCGCAAACATGGCCTTACTTAGGGCTACTATATCTAGGCGCACAGATCGAGGCGCAGGGTCATTCTGTCGCATATTATGATCTGGAAGAGGATGCCATCCCGGAGGACGGCACGCACGATCAGTTATGGCTTAGTATAACGAGTCCCCAACTCGCCGAAGCTAGGCGTGTTGCTTTGCATGCACAGGAATGGACAAAGACAGCTCTGGTTCTTGGCGGAGCTGGCCCATGGGCCAATCCAGAATCGTGTCTAAGCCTAGGATATGATGTCGTGATTAGCGGTGAAGGCGATCATCCAGATACCGTTGCCAGAATAATTGCCGAAGCAGAACGTGGGAGGGAGCCATTACATCTGAGACCAACTACCTCTCGTACACTGGACTGGGTGCTTCCGCCGCTACGTCGCTGGACGACCAGATACAAATCACTCATGCCAGATCGCAGCGGACATCTGCGCCGCATGTCATCTTTATTCACCACTCGTGGTTGTCCCCTTCGTTGCGCGTTTTGTGAGTCTGGTAGAGAGGGTGTGATATGGAACGCCTTTACTCGCTTTGAACCTCTGCATGTTGTCGAGACACAGATTCGCGAGATTAGCGATCTGGGTTTTGATGGATTGGCCTATTACGACGATATTCTTCCGCTGAATAAGAAACGGATGCACGAACTTGGAGAGCTTCATAGGAAATACGACATGGTGTTCCGTTGCTTCCTGCGCAGTGACATCCTCTGCAAACACGGGGGGAAGGACTACTTGCAGGAGATGGTTGACGGCGGACTCATAGAGGTCTTTGTCGGTGTCGAGAGTGCCGACAACCAAATCAAAGAGAACATCACCAAGGGGACGACGATAGAGCAGGATGCTTTTGTTCTGCAATGGTGCAAAGAGCTTGGCGTAACTTGTAAGATGAGTTTCATTCTTGGCTTACCTGGTGAGACTCGCGAGAGCATGGAGAGAACCAGGGAGTGGATACTGACCAATAGACCACAGAGGGTCCAGGTGGACCGGCTCATTCCATTTCCTGGTACTCCTCTGACAGACCATCCAGAGAAGTTTGATCTGAAATACGACAATACGCCTGATGAGGAATGGTTTTTCCGAGGTCGCCAGGGCGCGGGCCGTAGCTTTGTTAGCACTTCAAGTCTCAGCGTGGAAGACATAGATGAATTCTGGAAATCTCTCGAAGATGAACTTGGGCGAGAGGGCCTAACTACGTTCAGTGAGAGCGAGAAGGCAGAAGCTAGTTCATTGCCTCAAAGCTATGGCAACTCGTAGCGATCCTACTGCTGGAATTAGCGCAATTGATGGATATCCATATTGGACAGATTTAGCCTGTGGTCATTGGCCAGAAGAAGTTGCGATAATCCTGCGCACACTTGAGTTTCTAAAATTGGATGCTTTTGTAGAAATAGGAGTCCACGTTGGCGGCCTTGCGGATATCATTTTGCAGTGGGCGGAAGATCATCAGCCTTTCGTATATCTAGGGATAGAAAACAACCCGAGTGTAATCAGTAGAGAGATTGATGGACGAATGGAAGCAGTTGGCCAAGCAGCAATTCTCATACGCAATGCTTGGGACGAAAAGACAGTAACAGAGACCATGACGATGCTCTCCAATCCTATGAGACTTAGTTCGTTCATTTATTGCGATGGAGGAAACAAACCCCGCGAATTGAAACTATGGGCACCATACGCTGTAAAGGGCGATGTGGTCGGAGTTCATGATTATGGAGATTATTCCGCAGCGGAGATACGACCGTCGTTGCTTATGGACTTACGAATGAAACGGCTTGGTTTCAAGTCCTATTGGCCTAGTCGCAAAAGGAATGACAATCTAAGGATCGCGTTATGGAAGAAGTAGAACCGACCAAGAGACTGTCTAGGGATTACGACAGGCTTGATACCTATCTGCTCAATCTGAGCCAGGATGTCTATGCTCAGCCTCCAGATGAGGGCCATGCGGTTTGGGCAGCAAGCACGGTTGAGGCCATGATCGGCATTACCCCACTTGCCAAGAATGTTCTCGACATTGGTTGTGGGCAGGGTTTCATGCAGCCACTTTTCGAGGACCTTGGATTGAAGTGGACTGGCCTAACTCTTGGAGAGGATTACGCAATCTGCAAGCGCAACGGTCTCAATGTGGTCCACTGCGATATGACCTTCACTCCATTCAGAAACAGAGAATTCGATCTGCTCTTTGCGCGGCACGTTCTTGAACATAGCCCGTTTCCTGTCATTACTCTAATGGAGTGGAATCGCATTTGCGGAGGATGGTTGCTTCTAGTGGCCCCTTGTCCAGCGTATTGGGGGGTAAGGGGCAAGAATCATTATTCGATGATTTGGTTCGAGCATTTAGAGTGGCTACTAGCTAGAGCAGGATGGCGTCCGATTCATACGTTTGATTTCAAAACATCAGATGAGCTTTTCAAGAGATATGCTAGATATCCGGCTAATGATCCTGTAAAGATTGTCGAGTACCGAATTCTCTGTGAGAGAATTAAACCGGAGGTAGAGTGATGGCAAGAGACCCGTTTAGTGGCCCCGTGACAGTAGGGTATACGGAGGGAGAACTTCGTGTGGTGAATGTTCCTCCGCAGCCGTCTCAGGTTAAAGAAGTCATAGCCTTTTTCGATCCGTCTGCAATTCCGGTGGTCATTCTCGCGGGCGGGCGCGGGACGCGCCTACAGGATGTCAGTAAAGGGATATTACCAAAACCCATGATCGAGATCGGCGAAATGCCCTTGCTTGAACACATCATTCGAATCTATTCTGCTCAGGGCTTTCGGAAATTCTTTGTCGCTGCCGGATTTCTCAAAGAAGTTATCGTTGGATGGGTTGATGACAATCGCACTCGATTGGGCCAGTTTGTGGACGAAATCGATGTTGTAGATACTGGAGAGGAAACGCAAACCGGGGGCCGTCTCGGTAAGCTCTCCGATAAACTTGTTGCCCAAGACATTTTCATGCTGACCTACGGTGACGGGGTTGCAGATGTCAACTTGGCTGCCCTCCTAGAGCAACACGCGAGACTTCAAACAGAGACCTCACAGGGATTGGTTACCTTGACCGCCGCGAGGCCTCCGGCTAGGTTTGGAAGCCTTACCATAAATTCACAGGGGTTCGTGACAAACTTCGGAGAAAAAGTCCAGGCCGCTGAAGGTTTGGTCAATGCGGGTTTCTATGCTGTAGATACAAAGATACTGAGACTCGTCGCTGGAGACAACAGCAGGCTTGAATACGACATCCTGCCAATTCTGGCTACTCAGGGGAGACTGGCGGCGTTTCAGCATCCTGGATTTTTTGGTTGTATAGATACATGGCGGGATTTGCAGGGACTAAAAGAATTATGGGCAAGTGGCAACCCACCGTGGGCGCGATGGCAGAAAAACTAAGCTGGAAGGATAAGAGCGTTTTGGTTACGGGTGGCTCAGGCTTCGTGGGCCAGGCCATGGTGAGTAGATTCATTAATCAAGGGGCCAGGGTTACGAATCTTGATATCGCTTGGCCTAATCCCGTCATTCACGGAACGAACTTCACGCTTGATCTATGGGACCTGACAAACTATGACTTAATAGAGCGCGCCATAGTCGAGAGTAGGCCCGACGCGATTTTCCATCTTGGGGCGATTACTCAGGTAGTGAATGCAAAAACGATGCCCGGTCAAACCTACGCAACGAACGTAATGGGTACAGTGAATGTTCTTGAGGCGGCTAGAAAGGTTGGTAAGAGAGACATTCCCGTTGTCGTGGCCTCCAGTGACAAGGCGTATGGATTTATGCCTCCAGGGATCGTCGCTACAGAAACGACAGATTTGCAACCAACTCATCCATACGATACCTCTAAGGCTTGCGCGGACCTTATCTCACGTTCCTACGGACTCTTCTTTGGCCTCAACACGGCGACCGTTAGGTGCGGAAATATTTACGGCCCCGGCGATCGCAATTGGCAGAGAATCGTTCCAGGTGCATTGAGGGCCGGATTGCTTGGGACCGAGCTAGTGGTTCGCAGCGACGGGACATTAGCTAGAGAGTACAACTTTATTGGCGACATCATAGACGCGTACATTGATATCGCAGAGGGACTGATTTCCAATCGAGTCGTGAAGGGCAAAGTATGGCTCGTTTCTGACCCAACCAACAGGCTCAGTGTAGAAAGGGTGATTCTGGCTTGCGAAGATGCCTGTGGTTATCCCATTCGGAGGGTTTATACCAACCAGGCTACAGATGAAGGCAAATCAATTGACCTCGATCCAAGGTCTATTTTCGAGCTTGGCTGGACCCCGATGACTACTTTTGAGGCTGGGCTTGCACAAACGGCAGCCTGGTTGGCAGGAGAACTTGGGATGGGAATTCTATGATAGAGGGGGTGAAGTTCACTGATTTGAAAATCATTGAGGATACGCGCGGTAGCATACGACACATGCTACGCGCCGACGATCCGCATTTTCAAGATTTCGGTGAAATCTACTTTAGCACAATCAACAAGGGTGTCGTTAAAGCTTGGCACCTTCACAAAGAAATGACGCTGAACTATGCCTGCGTGGCAGGAGAGGTCGCGGTCGCTTTGGTTGATCTAAGATTCGGTAGCCCGACCTTTAAGCAACAGGAGCTTTACATCCTGCAAGCTGAGGGCGACGGATATAGATTGTTGACAATCCCTCCAAGAGTCTGGAATGGATTTCGAATTCCAATTGGGTCGGAGTTCGAAACGGCTATCATAGCTAACTGTGCCAGTCTGCCTCATTCGCCTGGAGAAATAGAGCGCGTCCATCCAAGGAACTTTTCGGCTCCATTTGATTGGGGTCTCTACGAGGAAGCCGGTTAACTACAAATTGTGTACATTTGTCCACAATTTGTATACAAATTTCAGACAGGAGGAAGCATGTTAAGCAGAAAGTACGCAGCGTTTGTTTTTGATAAAGACGGTACACTGTGTCGCTCAAAATCCGGCAGAGATTTCATCAATAGCCCCGAAGATCAGGAGTTGATTCCAGGGGTTCTGGAAAAGCTAGCTGAGATTAGAGAGCAGTTTCCCAATTCTCCGTTTTTGATCGCCAGTAACCAAGGCGGGGTCGCGTTCGGCACACTGACCATGAAACAAGCCAGCGATTGTGTTGACGCCGCGATTAAAGCCATCGGCGGTACGCTCGCCACATTCTGTCCAGAGCATCCGCAAGGTTTGGTTTCGCCATACAACGTTGAATCGGGCTATCGAAAACCACAGCCCGGTATGTTGCTCTACCTTCTCGATGAGATCGGAATCAATCCCGGTCGAGTGCTCATGGTCGGAGACCGCTCAGAGGATGAGGAAGCGGCTATCGCGGTTGGTATGGACTTTATGTGGGCCAATGAGTTCTTTGGATGGGACACAGATGGCAGTTAAGCTCATGATCTTTGGAGCAAGAGCACTTCAGGGAACCTTGCTCCACACGCGCCTTGACGACCTCCGAGCCGCGGGAATTCAGTTTGCCGTGATAGGAACCGAGCGAGATAGTCGGGAGATTGAAAATACCGGCTTGATCCTCAGCACGGCTTTAGTGGGTACAGCTAGCGAGGAACAAGCTCTAACAGAAATGAACAACCTGATCAAAGGATTTACCTCACGCGTGCAAGCTAAGCCCTCTGAGGTAATGGTGGTAGGCGATTCCGAGCTTTATCATTTAGCCGCCCGATCACAGCATGTCTCCTGGAGCAGCGCGCGGGGATTGGACATACTATTGAGTAGAGCCAAGTCAGTTGAGGAAGCCCTGGAGTTCATTTCGTGATGGGATCAAAAACAAAGGAAACCGCTCAATCGAAACTTAAGCGGAAGGTTTTAGGATTGACCAGGGTCTATGCCGATCGAGAGTTTGGAAGTTCTCCATTTGTGCCCGGCGAGACCTACATTCCGCCTAGCGGCAAGGTGATTGGTGCTCCAGAAATAGCGAACGCAGTAGAAGCTGCTTTGGACGGTCATCTGACTGAAGGGCGCTGGGTGGACTTATTTGAAAAGGCACTGGCCAAGATTATCAAAACTCGTTACGCGTCTATGACTAACTCTGGTTCTTCGGCAAATCTCCTGGCAATCAGCACGCTCATGAGTCCGTTACTTGGCGAGAGAAGGCTTAGGCCTCATGATGAGGTAATTGTAGCCGCTGCTGGATTTCCCACTACTCTAAATCCCGTGATCCAGGCCGGATTACAACCAGTCTTCATAGATGTTGACCTAGAAACTCTAGTGCCCTCTGAGGATGCGATTCGCGAGGCGCTTGGTAAAAACACGCGTGCAATCTTTCTGGCACATACACTTGGAAATCCGGTTCCGGTGCTTGGAATGATTCCAGAGTTAGCCAAAAAGAACATCTTCGTTGTCGAAGACAACTGCGATGCGCTTGGTAGCAAATATTTGAATAGACCAACTGGCGGTATCGGAATCATGGGCACTCAGTCTTTCTACCCGGCGCATCATGTAACCTGCGGTGAGGGCGGAGCAGTCTACACAAGCGATCCGATTATCAAAAAGGCTATCGAGAGTTTGCGAGATTGGGGGCGCGATTGCTGGTGCGATCCCGGCAAAGAGAATACTTGCGGCAAACGATTCGGATGGGAATGGGACAAACTTCCAGTTGGTTACGATCACAAGTATGTCTACTCGCACATTGGCTATAATCTGAAATCCACAGATTTCCAAGCCGCAATTGGCTTAGCTCAATTGGATCGCTTGCCAAAATTCATTGAAGCTCGAAGGCGAAACTTCAAATGTCTCTTAGATATTCTCAAAGGATATGAAGATTGGTTTGTCTTGCCCAAGGCTACCGCGAACTCTAAACCATGTTGGTTCGGATTTCCAATCACGGTCGCTGACAAAGCGCCATTTGGCCGAGGAGATTTAGTCACTTGGCTGAACGATAAGAAGATTGGCACTCGCAATCTATTTGGCGGCAATCTGCTCAAGCAGCCTGCTTACGCGAGTTTGAACGCAAGACAGGTTGGGCTTCTGACCAATTCAGACAAGATCGCGCGAGACACACTTTGGGTTGGCAATTGGCCTGGTATCGACGAAGCGCGGTTAGCTTACATGACCGATTCGTTAGCGAGGTTCCTGCAGCAATGGTAGACAAGCTAAAAATTCATCTGATCTGTAATGACGGCAGTCCATTGACGGTCATTCCAGAGGACATTTATGGTAGAGGCGTCGGCGGAGCAGAGCTATCTATGATGTCTCTGATGGAGGCTTTTGCTAAGCGTGGACACGAGGCCACAATCTACAACGACCCAAGACAATCGGGCGAATTCAATGGTGTTCGATATGCCCCAAGGCTAGACTTTAACCAACGTGGCGAGAGGGACGTTCTTATTGTATTCCGTAGCCCCAATCCGTTTCTGGTCGGAGCATACGCAAGTAAGATGAAGGTCTGGTGGTCAACAGATCAGTACACGGTGGGCAACTTCAAGGCATTATCTGAACTCGTGGATTTCGGCGTAACCATCAGCCCATACCACACAAACTTTCATCTGAAACACTATGGAATTGACCCTAAGAAAATTGGCCATATCGATCTTGGAGTTAGATTGGCAGACTACAACAGTGTTGTTGAGAAGGTCAAGAATCGATTCATATACTGTAGTGTTCCCGACCGTGGTCTCGCAATTCTTCATTCCGCGTGGCCATTGATTCAAAGAGAGATACCAGATGCTTCGCTTACGATCACAAGTGACTATACACTCTGGGGCATAGGTGTCAGCAATGATTCTCATCACAGGCTCAACTGGGCCGGAATGGCGGGCGTCCGCTATCTTGGCAACGTCCCGCGATCTGAATTAGCGAAGCTTCAAATGCAAGCCGAGATCATGGCTTACCCGTGTACCTATGAGGAGCTTTTTTGTGTCAGTGTTGCCGAATGCCAAGTGGCTGGCGCTTTGCCATTTACTACAAACGTCGGATCGTTGCCAACTACTAATGAATTTGGTATTGTTATGTCGGGCAATCTACACAACCCGGCAACTCTAAGAGAGGCTTTCGTTGATCGAATGGTAGCACTGCTCACCAAAGACCGAGAATTTCTTGAGGCAAAGAACAAACAAATGCAACTTGCAGCGAGGCTTCGCTTTGATTGGGATAAGATCGCCGAACATTGGGAATATCTGTTTGAGTACGGAAAATTAAAGGAGTCAAGCTAATGGTGGTTTTTATAAGCGATTTCGACATGCGGGGCAGTGGGTATATGCAGATTGCCATTTCGCTATGCAATGAATTGGCAACTAGGCATAAACGTAAAGTTACAGCACTTGGAATTTCCTACACGATGACCGAACATAACTGGCCATTCTCGATCGTTCCGGTTGATCCGGGAGAATACTGGAGACACATCCCGGCGATTATCCACAATTTTCGCGCTCTCAATCAAGCGAAGAAATTTGACGACATTGAATGTATAGTGACTGCTCTTGATATTCCTGTGCAAGAGAAGCTTTTGCAAATTGATCGCGGCGGCATTCCTTATGTTGGTGTATTTCCAATCGAATCCGGTCCTCTTACCACGGCCTGGACAAGTACGCTTTCGCTAATGACTGACAGGCTTGTAATCTCCGAATTCGGGAAGCGCATGATTGAAGATGTTGGCCTTGAATCGGTCTATCTGCCAATCGGTATCGATACGGCCTCATGGCGTCGGCCAAGTGAAAAGGAACGAGTCGCCATTCGAAAGTCTCTCGGATTTAAGGATGATGAGTTCGTTGTACTGACGGTGGCCGACAACCAAGAACGCAAGAATCTGAGTACAGCAGCCGAGGCGATTTCCATTGCCAGAAAGAGCATTGACGCAAAATGGATTTTAGTTACTAGGGTTGATTCGCCCGTTGGCTGGAAACTTGACGATCTTGCGATCTACTTCGACATCACGGAGGCTTTCACTAAGTTCAATCGCGGATTGCCATTTGACCGCATGTGGTTTCTCTATGCCGCGGCGGATGCCTTCTTGTTAACTTCAAAGGCCGAAGGTCTTTGTCTACCTATCATTGAAGCTATGGCCTGTGGAACTCCAGTAGTAGCCACAGATTGTACGGCGATGCCCGAGCACCTATTCTCTGATCCTGATTGGAATCGAATAGTCAAGGGTACTTGGCAGAATGGAAAACCGCGAGGTCAACGTGGGTTCCCGATCAATGTTGAGTTCTCTACAATTGATCCGTGGGGAAATTCGGTTAGGTCGTTCGCGAGCGCGAAGCACGCCGCAGAACTTCTGGTGAAAATAGCTAAAACTCCACGCGCTAAGCTTGAACCGATGTTGAATTCAGCAACAGAGTATGCAAAAACCCGTACATGGCAGCGTACTGGCGATGTACTTGAGGAAACGATTCGTAAGGCGATTGCCAATAATCCGACCGAACAAGTTCAACAGGCTATCGGACAGTTACCAGCCAGTGCGCCTAGGCCAGTACCACCTGTAGTTATCGAGGAAGTGGAGAATATTTCATGAGCAATCGAAATCGACGCAAAAGAGAAAGGTATTTGCAGCAGCGGGCTGTTCAGCCTATTGTCGCTAGCAAAAATTCAAAGATTGATATTTGCATGAGCGTCTATGGCGAATGGGGAATGCTCCACCGGGCAATTTCTCAGATTCCAGCAGCGGTTGGGGATTATGAAGGCGGATATAGAATCATCTTGATTGATAACGGTACTCCTCCCTGGATTCCGTCTGCTGATCAGACTAACAATCCGGTTAGTCCAGAACAGCAATCCGAGGCCATCAAAAGCCTTCTGAGACCGAACGATACTTTCGTTAGGCTCAATGAAAACATAGGTTATCCTGGAGCCATGAATACAGCAGTTTCACGAGGGACCAGTCAGTATGTTCTTATCCTTACCTCAGATGTCTATTTGGAACCCAATGCGATTCAGGTTATGGCCAGGGAACTAGACGACAACGAAAAAATCGGGATCGTAGCCCCACTGCTAATGTTTCCCCTCGAGGAATCTCCGCACGGTCCTCCAGGTGGTGTTCAAAGTGCTGGAATCGCCTTTGACATCCAAGGTAACCCATTCCACATTTTCATTGGCTGGACACCGGAGAATCCAAGGGTTAATAAGAGACGAGAAATGCAGGCCGTCACCGGGGCCTGTTTCATGACTCGTAGAACTCTCTGGAATCAGATCGGAGGTTTTTCACAGGTCTACGGAGCAGGCACTTATGAGGATATCGAGTTTTGCTTCGCGGTTAGAAGCCTTAGCTATACCGTAGTTTTCAACCCGACTTCTCGTGGCCATCATTACGTTGGTGGTTCAATTGTTCAGGGGGCAGGTAAGTCGGGATTTCCGTTAGCTTTGAACTCAACGATTTTCAAAGGTCGTTGGGCGCATGCGCTTGAGTGGGATTCCTACAAGTATCTCTAGGGTGGACTTGGACCAAAGACCGCCCCGATTTCGCTTCAAAAACTAACCTCCGTACATAAGTCAACCTATGGTGCAAACACACTCCCATTCGGGGAGCTTGTGGATACTATGTTATCAGGAGAGATTGGCATGGACAACGAAAACGGCAACGAGGCAAGACCCCTGTCCGCAAGCTATCAGCCAGCAACCCAGGATGCTGGTCTGCTTGTTCGGTTTGTGGGCAACACGGCGGTAATCGCCAGTATTCAGTTTATGGGGATCGATTCTTTTCAGCTATTGGCCCTTGGAGAGTACCTGAAAATGAAGGGACTCCAAAACATCGCCATGAACGAGGCCGAAGTGGCTTCACGGTTGGCCCGAGAACGCATAACGGTTCCTGGCGCGATACCCATTGATCCGAGCATTTTGAGAGACGGCCCGCGGCCGCGATAGGTTGAGCTTTGCAAACCTGGGTTCACCTTGCGCCGGTTATTCTTACTGACGCGTTGTACTTTCTCAGCGTACCCGCGGATCAGTCATTTGTCACTGGTACGAATGCTCAGCGCCAGATAGCTTACCTGGCTGCTGAGCAAGCTATTATCCAGGAGATTGGCGCTCCGCTTTTACCAACTTCAATTACTGGTACATTCATGTGGCCGGAATTGCAGGGAACGAACACAATCATACTTCCGCACAAATGGATCAATTCAATAGGACGCGTGAATGTACTCTACGGTGGCGGAACAGGAGTTTGTGGACTTCAGAATGCCGAGGGTTGTTTCCGAATTCGGGATGAGATTGGCTATGTTGATACTCACTGCGTTCGTCACGCGTGTTCAGTTAATTGCGGAACCGCTTTAACAGATGATGATTATCAAGTTCAGATTACGTACACCGCTGGATTACCTACCGGAATAGCCGCGAACGATACCAGTCTACACATGGCCTTGGCAATAGTGGCCGAAGAAATTCTCAAGGAAATTGTCGATCCCGGAGCAAATCCAGGTGGACCAGGAGCACCAGGAGTAGTGAACTGGTCAACACTTGGATACTCAGAGACACCGAATCCGGCAAGTCTATTTATGACCGCTATGGGTGCGAGCGCGCGCATGAACTTTGCAAACAGACTCATTCGGCATCTTAAGCGCAAGAAGGCATTGAGGTTTTGAAATGGACATCTTAGAGCAGGCAGACATCGTTTTGAGGGCTTGGCTTCAATCTCAGGGAGAACCAAAATCGGTTCGCGAGCTTGTACGTAAGGGCGGACCAGAGAGTGGTAACTTTGGACATGCCGGTAGGCCAGGCGAGGTTGGAGGAAGTTCCTCGGATGGCGGCGGAAAGACTCCTACCGGAATGCAGAGAGGAGAATCTTTGGGAGGTCCGGGCAAGGCCCGTTTTCCTGGACAGAGGGGACCCGCTGGAGTGGAAAAACTCGCGCGAAAGAGGGTCTTGAGTGAACGGGAACGAGGACAGTATTTGCACGTAGGAGGGGCCAGGGAATGGGTAGCTGGTGATTTGTTAAATGCCTTTCGCAACATTGCCGACGCGGAGGGTTTTCTTAAAATTGTCAGCAGCGCAGAAGACACAATTGGATATACCGTTGAAGGCGATCCCTACAGTCGGGAAGACTTGCAATGGGCTATCGACATCGCCCAAACAACCGGAGAACCGAAGCAATTTTTCGGCGGAAGATGAGCAGTGCCAGAACATCTTGTCGTTGTGTTTGAACTCATTCGTATCGCGTGGCAAGACGATGTTGGCGGTGGAGGAGTAGAAACGGGAACGGTTATGACCAGTGGATTGAGGGGCCACATCAACGTACTCAACCCAAGTCAGATGAGTCTTGAACAAGGTTTAGAAACGCCCGTGATAGCCGATGTGATTTTGAGGGGTGTCCCTCCCCAGATTACCATTCGGGAGAGCGACCAACTGAGACTAATTGCCCCATCCTATCATCCATTCATTAACGAACGCTGGGAGGTTGTCGGGGTCACCGATCCTCCGATGCACCCGGCTAATAGGAGAGGATTCAGGAAATTCAGAGTTGAGCGGATCGAGCGGACTAGGGGAGCAACACAGTTCTAATGGCTGTTCGTAGAGAAGGCAACGAGGGAGAAATTCAAGTCAAGCTCGTTATCGGAGTGCGGATTGGACTCGATGCTTGGGCCGCGCTAGTTGCTCAGAGAGCCAGCCTAAAAGCTCCGGTGGCTACCAGCCAATTGGCTCAGTCCATTACATACGTGGTAGAAAGCTTTCCAGAGCTTCTTGCGGCCTGGAGGGCCATCGTTGGAACCAACATTGAATACGCAGCCGCGCAGGAATTTGGATCAGGAATTCACGATCCAGACCAACCTCATACCATCACCATTGAGGCTGGGTTCTGGACCGGAAAATCTAACAAGAAATCATTGGCTTTTGGATGGCCTAACGCGCCCGCGGGAATGGAACCAGACCCCGACACAGGATTATTCTTCTTTCGGTCCGTCCAGCATCCGGGTGTGCGTGCGCAACCTTACTTACGTCCGGCGCTACGAGAAACAGAGGAAGAGGGTCGCAGTTTGCTTTTGCAGGCAATTGTGACAGAGCTTAGCAAGCAATGATTGGAAATGACGTGATCCAGGGCAATATTGTTACCGATTTAAAGGCCGCCACTGCAATTACCGCGCTTCTAGCGTCAGCGGGCGAGATTCGAGAGTTGCAATATCAGGGTGCGGATTTTGCGTATCCGGCATTACGAGTCCATGTTGACGATAACGCTCCGATTGTCATTCGGGAACAATGCGATCACGCAAATCTCACTTTCACAATCCGGGCTTTCACAGAGGGCGGGAGTAGCAGAAGTTCAAGTACCTTGGCGGCAGCCGTAAACGCTCGTTACCATAGACGCAATTTTCAGGGAACTGGCTGGTATTCATGGTTTCGGGCAGCCGCGTTACTTGGTCCGAGACGAGTCGGAGAGAGACTTTGGATGAGTGAAGTTATCTTTCGTGGAGTGGTTTATCCAACCTCCGCATTTGTTACTCCGGTGGGCTAGTGACTAGAAAAGCCTCCGTATATGAAGATAAACCGCGCGTCTCTCCTCAACTAGCGACGGTTGAGAATGAAGAGGTCAAGCGCGAGCAGGTGGAGCGGCTGATGACTCCAGTAAAACCAAGACCACAGGGAAATCCGGCGATCGTATCCTTGTGGCCGGGTAGGCTTATCTTACCCGCTGCCCCGAGCGGAGCCATCTATACATGGCCCGATGCGGGGTCCAAAATCGAGGTCGCTGTAGAAGATGTAGATTTCGTCATGTCGCGGAACCGCGGCGGAGAACGCGCGTGCTGCGGTTCTGGCACACAGCGAATCTACTTCGAAATAGCTTAGGAGGCAAAAATGCCACTTCTAACTGGTGTTCCAGTTGGAAACATCGTCACGCAGGACGAACTGTTCATAGAGGGCGCGCCGTACATTTACTACCAGGCGTTCGAAGCTGACCTTCTGAACCGTCCAGACGCAAACGGGTTTTACTGGGGCTTGTCTGGTACTACCACGTATCCCGTTTACGAGTTGGCCTGCTACGAGGATGTTTCTCTGGCGGATGATCTGACCATCAACGCTGTGCGATGCGATCAGATCGGCGACCGAGATGTAATCATGAAGCGGAATCACCTTGTTTTCAACTTCTCTCTGAGTTCGTTGTTCCCGTTGACATCTACACGCGCGCTAATTCGGGGCGGCGCGGTAACAACGTCGGCTTCACCAGACAGAGAGAGTATGGGGCTTGGTCCGATCAACAATGCTCAGGCGTATCACGTATATCTTCCCAAGGTATATGACGATGCAACTGGCGACCTGTTGATCATTTCGCTTCCAAGAGCCAAGTTTGTTGATCCCTGGACAATAGCGATGGTCTCGGGAGACAAATGGATGCTTGGCGGAATCTCGGCCTGGGCGTTGGCGACTAGCATCACTGCCGCAGGGCAGGAATTCGCCACAATTATCCGTCAAGACCCGTCTCTTCTATAGTCCCGAGGGAGTAATCCCGATGGACTCTAGGGTGACGATCAACCTCGGTGGGCGCGAGTTCAACGTAGCTCGCGCCCGCCTCGGACTTTTCCTCGATCTGGAGATTATCCTTTCGCGCCTAGAGAACGCCGCAAAGAACGACGATTCGGGCGCGATTGCGGATGCTCTATTCTCTTACCTCTCCGCCTGCATTCCAGAAATCGACCGAGAAATGTTCAATAGTATGCCTTGGTACGAGGTTATCAACGCGTATGGTTCGCTTGCTAGCTTGAACAGAATCAAAGGTGACTTTGCGATTATCAGCAGACAAATAGGGCACTCAAAGCCCGTTCCGTGGGATTATCCAGAGAGAACAAAAACCGTGTGGATTCACATGCTAGCCGATGCTTACCACTGGAGCAAAATAGACATTGAAAATCTTGACGTGGAAGATGCAGTGGCGTTAGTTCAAGAAATCCAGGTTGATGAACAGATTCAACGCGAGTTTGAGCATTCTCTTTCGGAGATCGCTTATCAATACGACAAGGCTAGCAAGAAATCGAAATTCGTGCCGCTTCATAGACCGCCCTGGATGGTGCTTAGAAAAGAACTACCCAAGACAAGACTCCCGAAGGCATACTTGCCAATGGGAAAAGTTATCACTGCCGAAGGATTGCCTCGTGAGGAGATCAAGCATTGACTGAACGATTAAGACCAATGAGTATTGGACCGGCGATTGAGGTAATGAAAATCTTGCGAGAGCATGCGGAAGTTATGGCAACGGCGTTCGGTGGACTTGACATGATTCGGAGATTGTTACTTGCGTTCAAACTTGACAACACGGAAGAGAACGTGGGAAGGATTGTAGCCCTAACGCACGGACAAAGCCTTGATGAGGTTACGGCACGATATTCTGAAGATTCGTCTGCGCCTGTCGTGTTTTCTGATCTCGTTTTTGCTTTTCAGGCCAATCCTATTCCCGACCTAATAGATGCCGCTTACGCGCTTGGTATCGCAAAAACTCCGTGGGGCGAATTGAATGCCAGAACCGGCTGATCGTTTATTCGTTGACATCATTGCCAACATGGAGCCGTTTTTGGATTCTCTCGAAGGCGGCTTAAAGAAAGGTAGCGAGGTTTTGGCCAAAGACGCGAAGGCAATGGCCGATGAATTCTCCGCGAAGTTTGCCGAACCAATCAAGCAAATGATGATTGAGATTGAAGAGGCTCAGCGAAAAGCCTTTGGGCGGGTTGATATCCAGGCTTTCGCTCAAATCGAGGGCAGACTAAAAAACATAGCCGCTCTTGGAATCAAACAAGGCCGCGGTACGGAAGAAATCATGGGAGCTATGCAAAGGGCTGTCGGTGGTTACAGCAATAGCTTGAAAGAATCCAACTCGGTCATGGGTCTGGTGAATGCAGCCAGTTCTAAGCTTGGTTTCAATTTAGGGGGACTTGTCGGCAAGTTCAGTAGTGTTGCGGGTGCGGTTTTGGCGGTGGTCGGAACTTTGAAAGAGTTCATTGATCTGATCAAGGAAAGCACGAAACTCGCGCTTCAAGCGCAGCAAGTTCAATTGAATCTAGTACGACAAATCAACAAGTTTAGAACGGCCACCGACGATGCTTCCCTTACCCTAGATGTTGTCAACGAAAAAATTGCTGAACTCAACGAGCGGTTTGGCTTGAGCGAACAGAAAGCCAAGAGTTTGATAGCTACAACGCTAAAACTGACCAGCGAACTTGGTCTCACAGGTGAACAAGCATTGGAGTTCGCTGAAGCCTCTACCATTTTAGCAGCCGGTTCCACGGATGCTGAGAGTGCTATGAGGTCATTAACTCGCTTTATGCGTTTTGGCATATCTAGAGGTCTAGTCGAACTCGGAATTACCATAGACGACACGGCTTTGCAAGAGAAGGCATTTGAGCGCAAAATCTATACGGCAGTCGACGCGTTAGATAAAGAAACAAGAGGCTTGCTTGCGTTAGAGATCATTATGGAAAAGGCAAACAATCAGGCTAAAGACGCGGAGTTGGTAGCCGGTTCATATGCTGCCAGAATAGCGACTGCCAATGACAATATAGATAAGGCAAAGATTGCATTCGGTGAATTCTTTGCACCCGCGGCAGCGGGATTTGCGGAACTTGGAGAGGCAATTCAAGTCAATGTTATCAATATTCTCATCATAGCTACTAAGGCTGTGCTTGGCTGGGGAGTAACGCTTATAGCGACTATACAAGGCGCGTCAGATTATCTTGACCAAATCATCGACAAGGCGGGTCAAGCTATCCGACCACGAGTAGTTGGTCCTGGTGGACGGGGTTTCGTAGGAGCCGAAGAAGAAGCAGCACCAGTGCCGACTCTTGTGGAGTTGATAGGAAAGAGAGCCGAACAAGCTTACGAAGATTTGGATGAGTTTTACAATCTCCTCCCAACTGGCGGAGTGAAAATCGAGGAATCTCTTGTTGATCCTCTGACCGATGCCGAACAAGCACTTGAGGACTTCGATGACGCGGTTCTGGCTGCTTCTCCTGATATCGTCAAAGCATTCGATGAAATGGCTGCCGAGGCTAAAGTAGCAACAGATAGGATTGAGCAGTCTTTTAGGGATGCGCTAGACGACATTACAAGAGACTTCGCGCGACGCCGGATAGATGCTGAAATAACCCTGAACAGGGATTTGGCCGACATCGACCAAGAGGCCGCGCAATCAAGAGTTGAAGCAACACTAGATGAGCAGTTAGAAGAAACTAGACTCGTAGAGGATCACAACAATGCACTACTTCAATTGGAACAGCAATACCTCATGGACCTTGAGGATGCAGTTCGTGAGAGAGACGCCAGACAAGTTCTCTTACTCCAGCGTAGATACAATGTCGAAAGAGGTCAGGCGCAGTCCGACCTCTCGGTAAGATTGCAAAGACAACGCCAAGATTTCCAACTACAGTTAGCAGAGATCGAACGACAGCGGCAAATTAGAAGGGCAGAACGATTAGAAGAATATATCGAAGAGAGCGATGACATCAGAACAGACGAAGACCGGAAACGCGCTGATGCCAAGATGAACTATGACAGAGAGTTAGCTGCTTTGGAAGCTTCTAACAAAGCCAAAGAAAGTTCACTGTTGGCCACCTACTTCACTCAAGCAAACATAACTAATCTGGGAATGAATAACATCTTGACAATCCTGAACAAGTATCTAGGTCCTTCTGGATACTTTGAAAAAGCCTACGCGTATGCGGCAAGTTTGCCGGGCAGATATCCAATGCCTGGGTTTGGGAGTTTTATCGGTGGTGCGCCTGCCGCGCCCGGTGCGCCTTCCAGTCCATCGGCCTTTGCCATTCCTTCTGTTCGTAGATATCAGCGCGGTGGTAGTTTGATTGCAACATCGCCAAGTCTAATCAAGGTCGGCGAAGGATCACCGGAACGAATTGACATTACGCCTCTATCTCAAAGCACTGGCCGTCCCAAGAGCGGAGAAAGTGGCGGCGACTGGCACGGTTCTATTGAAATTGGTGTAGCTCTTTCCGAGGGGCTTGAGGGCGAGATCGTAGATCAAGCTATGGGCGAGATGGCTGATGTGTTTGTCAAACTAAATCAAGGTCAGAAGAGGGCGACCAGATGACAGAGCCGATGCAAGGTAACTACCGAATCAACGGTCGTCAAATTCTTGAACCTACTGCCGCGCGATGGGTTCCAAGAGAAGCCCTTGATATTGCCGGAGACAACCGCACCCTCTATGCCGAACCCCGAACGTTTCAATTGGAGTGGTCATTAACTCAGTACGAGGATTGGGCTGCTCTCCAAGTTCTCTTTGACGCGGTAGAGAGCACGGGAACTAGCGTTGTGAGAATTCCCGCATTTCCAACCGCTACTGGAATTCCTTACGCGTTTCGAGAATACAGCGGAGTTTTGATTGATGAACCCGTGGTTGATCCGTTCTTTGAAACATACCCCACTCGGATGGTATTGATAATCCGAAACATCAGGATTAGATGAATTTAACCTCCACTGAACTAACTCAGTTACGAACACGCCCCCACAGTTCAAAACTGTGGCTTTCGCTATTTAAGCCAACAACGGTTCTATCAGCGCGAATCAACATGCCCACGATCGCCAAGGGCGAGCACGTGATTACCATTACCACATCAAGTGGCCAGGCAACCAATGTCTTAAACGGAATGACGGTCTACATTGGGACAACTGCAGGTAGCAAAAATCTTGGGCGTTTGAGAGTTAGAAGTGCTACTGCTACGACCATCACGGTTGCCGAGAACAGTATGGCCTGGGTCAACGGCTGGTATCTCACTGTGGTTAGATACTTCGAACCATGGGGTGTGTTTCCTAGAATCACCTTAGACGCGAACAATATTCCGCAGTTCTTCAAAGACTTCGATATCCCATACACTGATCAAAATCATCTCATGGACCCAGTTGTTTGTATGGGACCAAATCACGCAGTTATGCTCGATCCAACTGTTTCGGGTTCCTACGCGCAAATCTATTACTCAAGCTCTGGTAGTTTTGACCCAACCCCGGGTGGGACCATTACTACCTACGATTGGCATTTCGAGGGCGGCGCTCCTACGGGAAGTTCTCTGGCCGATCCTGGTTACGTGACCTACACTGGTTGCGGCCATTTCGTTACAAGTCTCAGTCTGACTAACAGTGCGGGAAAAGTCTTCACGGGCCGCAGGCATATTTCCATTCTGGCTAGACCGGAAAGACAAACCGATGGTGACTGTAAGCCTATCTCAAAATGGGGCATTGAGGATTTGTCAGGCAGTAGAGATGCCGGTGGCTGGACAGCGGATGTGTGGGTAAGAGAATTCATTGGAACAGAGGATATTCCTGATGGAACCTTAGCTGTCATTTTCACCGAAGATGATAGGCAAGGGTATGTTGCTGGCAAAATTGGGGCAAACGCTGTTAACCGCGACGAGATTCTATTCTGTGGCTACATCAATGGAGAAACCGTAGCTTGGGACCCGGAGACCAATCGGGTGGATTTCAAGATCGAGGGGCTTGGGGTCGTTATGGACAAGCTCTCAACTTTCTCCGCGGCCCTAGACGATTCCTTAAACGCAGTTACCTGGAACCAGATGCGCGAAATGACAGTGGATCGCGGGATCATTCACTTTCTACGCTGGCATTCCACGATACTTGCAGTTGCAGATTACTCTCCTACAGGAGACACGAAACCAGTTCAATATCTTGATTTCAGTCGGGGAAGCATTTTCAAAGATGTAGACGGTCTCTTGGAAGGTGCGTTAATCGGTGGTGCTGTTTCCGACCGTCAAGGGAAATTGTGGACCGAGATTGATGCGCGCGTGTTATCAACCGGAACAAGTAGACAAGCCAGAGACAGTATGCAGAATGTCTTGTCGGTAACTCGCCAGGATTGGCGCGGGAGGGTGAACATCCGTCGTGAACCTCAAGACCCAACCTCGTTTATTGAGTTTGGGGGAATTGCATATAGTGGGCCTTTTTCGGGAAGTGGGACATTCACCGCTCACTTATCGGGCGCACCAGGCGAAGCTCCGCTTTATTATGGAAAGACAGAGAGGAGCACCGGGCTTGTAATCAACGGCCAAACTCAATTGAACGAACTTACTGGCCACGCTTTAGCAGCGGCTAACGCTGACTTTCCTGAGATTTTCATGCCAATGGCCGGAGACTATCGTCATATAGACATCACGCCTCAGCATCGAATTCTTATGAACCTTCCGGCTGCCGATAATTGGCTTAGAGTTGAAATGGTCAACAAGCCGTTTATTCCAAGTGAGATAGCTTATTCATACGACCCATCTAATCTGCTTCTAACGATGGACCTCAAGATGGTTGAGGAAACATTTGGAACCCCTGGAACAACTATCTCAATTCCGGTTAACCCTCCATACGACTTTCCAGGAGGCTCTGATATTGATTTTCCTCCAATCCTTCCGCCTCCACCGATTCCACTTCCTAGCGTGCCGCCAAATCTAGTAAGCACAGGACAATTGGTGTATCTCTGTACGGCATCAGCTATAGTGCGTAGTAGAAATTTTGGGGCAACTGGCACCACCACTTTCACCGATATCTCCCCAAGCTCACCAGGAGTGACAGGGACATACTGGAGTTTTCATCTTGATCCAATTGATCCGAAAAACAGAGCCTATCTGGTAACACACGCCGGAGTAGTCGGTTCATTCGTTTATCGAACGACCAACCTAAACGCGGCTATTCCGAGTTGGACTGTAATTATGACACCCGCGCAATGGACAGAGGCCCTTGGCTCTGTCTATGCACCCACCGACAGCAGAAACGTTGTACGTGGCCTAAGTGTTAGTCGGCTGAACCGAAACGAGATATTTGCCATTGGGCGGAACGTCACCAATCCCACGCCAGATCAAGTGCGTATGGTTTATACCCTAGATGGCGGAATCACTTGGACAAGTGCTTTGTTTCCACATCCCGGAGTAGGAAACCCCGCTACTACCTCACAGTTTATTGTAAATGCTAGTGAACATTTGAGTGGTCCGGCGTATGCGTTGCGTAGCTATGTTTCCAATCAAGATATTCTCTACGCCACCGAATTTAGCGATTGGACCGTTGTTGAAGATGCTGTTAGTGCTAACACCTCAAGTTACGAATTCCATGTTCCGTTCAACGTAAATCCCAATGACCTGATTGTGTATTGGGGAGAGGGCGACAATCAATTCAAGAAAGTCTATATCTCAACGAATAGATTTGCCTCGCCAACGGACATTACTCCTACTGCTCAGGGCGACGAATGGGGTTGTACTAGAGATGGTGAGGGTAGAGACATGGCCCGGACCATCAAAACCTGGGATCAAAACGCATTGTTTCTGGCCGCGATACTACGGCGTAGTGTCGTTAATCCAAGTGATAGCCTATATTTCTTTGCTACTGACGGTCAGACTCTCCAGCCAACTCAACTTTTCTCAGGACGCGGCCTAGCTTTGTGGTGGAATAGAAACAACGTCAATCAACTCTATTTCATTGTCGATACAGACTCTCCCAACGTAAGCGGTATCTATTTCACAAATGACGGTGGGTTGAGTTGGGCGAACTTATTTGGACGATGGTATACCTCATTTGGGGGGTCTGGAACGCAACGATGGACTAACGTACCTGGCATGGATACACCCTTCACGATTCAAAATGTGTGGACAGAATAGATAATGGCCGACGAAGGAAGAAAGAAAGCAGAACGCGCGGTAGCTGATCTGCTATCGACTAAAGCTAATAAGCCTCATCTTGTTCCAGCTTTGGTTGGCGCATACATCAACGGCCAAAAAACGCTAGTCGTCGATGGTCGTCCAGACTATTTGTGGGTAAGACTCCACGGTAACACTAGCGAACCCATCAAAGCCTTCAATGGAGAAACCGGAGTTGGACCGCATTGGGATTTGCCAATTCTCGTTTACCGCGACGAGGTTGATACCAACATTTGGAAAGTCTACGGTAGAGACAACCGCGTTTATCAAACCTGGACAACTCCAGGTGGTCAGCCAATCAGCTATCTCCCCAAACACGGCTATACCCACAGTTTTGGTGGTAGTGGTTCTATTGGAAATGACATCGCCTGGATTTATAAGCGCCAGTGGATGCCGCTACTTCCTAGACCCAACGCAACCGGGACTATGGCAATCTATGTCGAGCCGGGTTTCTATTTCTGCGGCGATCAGTACCATTATTGGCCAGGCAGCGGAACACAAGATTTCACTGGCAACAAACCGACTGGGGCGTTCAATGGCAGATTTGTCACTACTTATCTTGATTGCGCGTCTGAGACTCTAGCTTATTTAAACGGCCCCGAACTCAATGTCTACGCGCCCCCATTTGATCCAGGAGATCATATTGCAGTTCCTCCAGTCGGAGCCGGTGTCCCACTGGCAGCAGTTTGGATTGTTACAGGAACGACAGACATAGGTTGGTTCGAAATCTACGATCTCAGAGCGACAGAGCATGTTCAACCAACTGGAACCTCTAATTTGCTTGTCCTAGATGAAGGCTTATTGCTTGGTGCTGCGACTCACATGGATTTTCAGGGTGCTGGAGTAACTATTACCCAGAGCGGAACTTTCTCTAACGTAAACATTCCTGGCGGCGGCGGTGGTGGTGGGCCTATACCACCTGCCGATCAAAATGTGACAATCCGTGAAGACGGGATTTTTCAAGTTACGGGCACACTAGATTTCACTGACGATATTGAAGTTACAGTTAGCGGCTCACGCGCAAGAGTAAGCGTCGTCATTCCGCCGCCTCCGATTCTTTTGCCTAACGTAGATCAGTTCGTGACAGTGCGAGAGGATGGTGTATTTCAAGTCACGGGCACTTTAGACTTCACCGACGATATAGAAGTCACGGTTAGCGGATCGCGCGCACGGGTTAGCGTGGTTGTTCCGCCACCGCCAATTCTTTTGTCCAATGTAGATCAGTTCGTGACCATCATGGAGGATGGCCAATTTATTGTCACTGGCACACTCGACTTTACTGATGATATCGAGGTCTCAGTCAGTGGCTCCAGAGCACGCGTGAGTGTTGTGATACCGCCCCCTCCAATTCTCCTCACGAACGCGGACCAATTCGTGACCGTGAGGCGCGAGGGAGGTTTCCAAGTTACAGGCACGGTGGACTTTACTGGCAACATTGATGTAAGCGTCAGCGGAACAAGGGCTAGAGTGAACGTTACCATTCCAGCCCCGCCCCTGTTATTGACCAATGTGGACCAGTTCGTTACTGTTAGGCGCGAGGGTCAATTTGTCGTCACAGGCACGTTGGATTTCGTCACCCCTTTCAGCGCATCGGCCTCCGGCAGTTCGGCGAGGATAGGCCTCGACGCGGCCGCGATTGACCATGGCGCT